>Ga0315282_10002956_pt1 | contig 30818 bp, 26 predicted proteins | sample YL17G07_20_MG_FD_203693 | JGI IMG/M metagenome (GOLD analysis project Ga0315282, IMG submission 203693) | Sediment microbial communities from Yellowstone Lake, YNP, Wyoming, USA - YL17G07_20 | ecosystem: Environmental > Aquatic > Freshwater > Lake > Sediment | place: USA: Wyoming | collected... | reverse complement strand
GGCGGCCCTCGATTTTCTCCTGAGAAGTCAGCTCCCAGATATCTAGCAAATCAACCACTTTGTTCACTACCCTCGCTACATGGTCAGCAGAGATTAGCTCCTCCAGATAAGGTGGAAGCAAATAGCCATTTGATTGATTATAGTTCGGATAGGGCATGATTACCTCTCCTTGTCCTTTGCTTTTGCCCCCATTATAGCTGCTCCTCCTTCAAATTAAAATCGCCTCTTACCGCCTAAATCCTAGTTTTCGGACAGCCTCTCATCTTTGATCACGACGTAGGAATACTTCTTGTGGTAATCTACTCCGGCATAATACATAGTGCCCTCCTCCTAAATTTTTGGCTCTATTGTAATCTATGAGGTGCACTATGCTTTCATGTTACCTTTCTTTCTTCATATATCGAATCAGTTCATGACAATGCCAAGCTACCTCAGTCGTTCCGCTATTCTACAAGATCGAACTGCCACTCACACCAGAGGTTCTCTGGGTGTTTATCGGGAGGGCATACTATACAGGTGGTCTTGATCTTTGGATTTATAGCTAAAGCGAATCTACTATTAGCCGCCATTCCAGCTATCTTACATGGCAGCTCAGGCAACCCCAAGTCACGTCTGGCCAACTGCATGCTGCAACTGGTTACACGAATCCGGCAGTGTTTTTCACCAACCTCCACATACTCAAACTCAACATTTGACAGTAAAGTAGAAAGGTTTACAGCCTTTATCATTGACTGTATGTCATCTCCCAAGTTAAACAGCTTTTTCAGCCGCCAAGCTTGAACTTCGGCTTGGCGTCCAAAAACCAGCGCGTCAAACTCAGCAGCCGTCTCACTGCCATAGCGCTGGGTGATATTTAGCATCCAATTGTTCTGCAAGTTCCACCAGTTGTTAGCCATCATTTCGCAGTAATCAATTAGCTCTTTCTTAGTAAGTTTCACCAGTTCGCTTCGGTAACTTACATTCATGCGTGTACCTTTCTCCGTATATTAAAAATTGAAGGGCAAAGCCCTATGACACACTAATTGTTGTGTATGTCAACCAAGTACTAGAAGGAAACTGAAAATCTTCAAATCAGAGCCACCTTTTTCTTCTCTTGTAGTGCTTTACGTCTTTAAAGCTTCTCTTTTGTCCCAATTCAGATAGACCAAGATAGAATTGCTGAATATCTTTATTGTCTTTCAAGTCGGCTGAAGGGCCATCTTTAACTATTCTACCATTCTCCATTACATAGGCATACTCGGCGGCTTCCAAGGCAATAGCAGCATTTTGCTCTACTAGCATGATTGACACTCCCAGTTCCTGGTTAATACGCCTTACAACTTGGTAGATTTCTCGTATGGTAATGGGGGCTAACCCTAAAGAAGCTTCGTCAAGCAATAGGATTCTAGGGCGAGCCATCAAGGCTCTACCTACTGCGGTCATCTGCTGCTCACCTCCGGAGCAGTAGCCACACTTACGCATTCTCACCGGCTTGACTGCTGGGAACATGCCATAGACCATCTCAAGGTCTGCTTTGACGGCAGCCCTGTCGCTTCGCATATGTGCACCAGCCATAAGGTTTTGCTCCACCGTCAGGTGTTCAAATATCCTTCGTCCCTCCAATACCTGTATTATCCCCAGTTTAGAAGCTTCCTCAGGGTCCTTATTCTCAATTCGCTGTCCATCAAGTGAGATAAATCCCGCAGTTACTTTGCCTTCTTCTGTAGATATCAGCCCCGATATTGCCTTAAGTGTGGTAGTTTTACCGGCTCCATTAGCCCCTAGAAGGGCTACAACTTGACCTTCGTTAAGCTCAAAGGAGATACCTTTAATTACTAAAATTATCCCCCGATACATCACCTCAATTCCAACTGCTTGTAGTTTCACTTCTGTCACCTATTCCACAGGTACATTTCTTACCTTGACATCCGCCACTACCACAGCTTTTGACCCATCAGCATAGGAAAACTCAGCTGAAACACGGATTATCTCTTTACCTGAATAGAGCCCCTCGGCTATGTCTCCATATTTACCGTACATATATTCTCTTCTCAGTTTTCTGGTTCGAGTTAGCTCCGCTTCGTCGGGGTCGAATTCCTTGTGGAAGACCGCAAATTTTTTTATTCTCAATGGCTCAGGTAAGGTCCTGTTTACTCGCTGAATGTCCTTCAGTACTAACTCTGCCACCTCATCCTTTTGAGAGAGGTCAATCATGGTGGTGAAGGGAACATGATGCTTCTCTGCCCACTTACCGACGCTATCAAGTTCGACGGTTATAAGGGCAGCGACGAAATCTTTGTCTTCACCCAAGATCCAGCAGTCTTTAATATAGGCGCCGAATCTTATCTGCGCCTCTAAGCTCTGGGGCGAATACTTGTGCCCATTTGCAAGACTAGCTACCTCTGACACGCGGTCTATGTAATAGATGTAACCGTCTTCGTCTATGTATCCGGCATCGCCGCTATGATACCACCCGTTAGCATCGATCGCTGCCTGCGTCTTTTCCGGTTTGCGGTAATATTCGTTAAATCGGTGTGGCCCCCTTATCCACAATTCTCCCTCGTCGGAAAGCCTCACTTCAGTTTCAGTCACTATTTGTCCTAGGGAACCTATCTTTATCTTCTCTCCGCGCCGATGAGTAGCTATGATCGGGACTTCAGTGGAGGCATAGTATTCCCTCATGTCGATGCCGATGGCTCGAAAGAACCTAAAGGTATGCTGACCTAACACAAATCCGCTGTTAGTGGCGTGTTTCATTTTCAATAGTCCAGCTTTGTCAAGATTGGGTCTGAATGCCAGCCACCAGGCTATCCATCTCAAGATCCTCCAGAGGGCAGGAACTTTCTTGCCTTCGACCTCAAACTCAACAATTTTATAGCCAATTGGCAACGCTAGGTTAAATATGGCTCTCTTTAAGAAACCACTATCATCGATCCTCACCCGCATCTTTGAGGCTATTACCTCATAGAACCTAGGGGTCAAGCTGTGAAAACAGGGAGCTATTTCCCTCATATCTAGCTCCGTTGTGTCAGGACTCTCCGGAAAGTTGAGTACTCCACCGCTCACCAGGTTGGCTGTCGAGCCTGTTATGGGTTCGCCTATAGAAGCAAATTGTATCATGGTATGGCAGTCATCCCCTTGCTCTAGTGGGTAGTAGCGATCTAGTATCTTCCTCAAAAAGACCTGGGTGGAATGAGACCGTACTACTCCTTTAGGACTACCAGTTGTTCCGGAGGTGTAGTACATGTTGGCAATATCATCTGGTTTAACTTGCTCGATGCACACTTCGAAAGCGTTAGGGTGTTCTTTCTCGTACTCACGTCCTAACTCCACCACTTGTCCGAAGCCGATAAGCCAGGGGTCATTTTTATACTCGGGTGCGTTCATGCCTTTCGGCTCCCACCAAATCACCTTCCCTATAAGAGGAATCTTATGCCTCACCATCAACATCTTATCCACTTGTTCCTGGTCCCTCACTATGATAAATCTAGATTCGGAATCGGTAATATAGTAGACCGCCTCATCCGGAAGAGCATCTACCCAGATACCTACCGCTGCTGCCCCAACGCCGTACAATCCATAGACAGCCCAATAGGTTTCAACCTCGTTATCACCCAAAAGGCAAACTTTGTCGCCTTGCCTGAGGCCAAGGCTTAGCATTCCAAGCCCAAAGTATTTGCTCATCTCATAGCACTGTTTCCAGGTATACTCATGCCAGATCCCATAGTCCTTCTGGCGCATAGCCACTTTGTCGCTCCATACAAGCGCATTCCTTCGCAAATAGGAGGGTAGAACAGTAAGCTCGGTATTTTTAACAACTTCAGCGCTCATTCCCTCACCTTTTCTATTGTCTAGGCTCCTTCCCCGAGGTAAGCCTTGATAACTCTGGCGTCTCCTTTAATCTGACTCGGTGTACCTTCAGCAATCATGCGTCCAAAATCAAAAACGGTTATCCTTTCAGCTATATCCATAACTACACCCATATCGTGCTCTACCAGCACTATGCTCTTGACTCCCCTCCTTAGAAACTCGGAGTCATAGCCAAACTCCGTGCCTTCATAGATATCGAGCAGGAAGCGGGTCAAATCCTCCTTTTCTTCCAAGTTCATCCCGGCCATAGGTTCATCTACCAAGAGCACCTCGGGCTCCAAAGCTAGAGCCCTGCCCAGTTCTACTCTCTTCCTCAAGCCGTAGGGTAAATCGCCGACGACTCTGTTCCTTATCGGCTCTATTTCTAGGAAATCGATAATCTCTTCCACCACCCCCATGTGCCTGATCTCTTCACGGTGTGCTGGGCCAAAGTAAAGCGCACCGCTGAACACGCCACTTTTCATAAACAAGTGCCTAGCTGCCCTGATATTATCCACAGTGCTTAAGCCAGTAAAGAGCTCAAGATTTTGGAATGTTCTGCCAATACCAATGGCAGCTATCTTGTGTGGAGGCACCTTGGTCAAATCCTTGCCCTTGTAATAGATTCCCCCTTCCTGAGGCCTGTAGAAACCGCTAATGCAGTTAAGCAAGCAGGTCTTGCCTGAACCGTTAGGGCCGATGATGGCGAACAGTTCATTTTCTCTGATTTCCAGGTCAATATCAAATAGCACTGTAGCACCACCAAAACTAAGATTGATTTTGTCTACCTTTATCTTAGGTGTTTTTTGTTCTTCTGTCATTTCAGTCCCGTCATTTATGCTACCAATATCCCCAGGGCCAAAGCCGACCAGATGCCTTGAAGATTTCCCACCTGTGGGCTAGCCCTCGGGGTTCAAAAATGATGAACAGGGCCAGCGCTATGCCAAAGAAGAAATATGGTAAACTGAGGGTGATGCCTTCGGCAAGCGCGTGGCCGGGGGGGAATAACCCGCCTATCATTGGTGACACCACATAAGCCACCTCCTTGATTCCCCTTATGAAGATGGCACCGAAAAAGACGCCGGCGATGCTCCCTACACCACCTATGAAGCATATAGCCAACAGCCATATCGAGTCCATCAAACTGTAATGGTCCACTGTGGCAAAATTTATGAAGCCTGCCCAGAGTCCGCCAGCAATGCCAGCGTAGAAACAACCTACAGCAAAAGCCAACAGCTTATAGGCATAGGTGTTTATTCCCATTGCCTTGGCAGCGATATCATTGTCCCTTATGGCAACAAAGGCTCGCCCCACTTTGGTTCTGGTTATATTTTTAGCTAGAAAAGTCATGACAATCAGCACTGCCAAGACAAGGTACCAGTATTGCTCAGCATGGGCCAGTGACCAGCCTCCTATCTTGACTGACGGTATATGGACCCCGACATCACCTTTAAACCACGCCACTATGGCGTAAGAGATGATAAATTGAGCCGCCAATGTGCTCAGCACCAGATAGAACTCTTTGACCTTACCCGAGGGCAAACCGAAGAACACGCCGACGACTGCTGCAACCAGCCCTCCAATTGGGAGCGCCAGAAAGAAATTCATCCCGCTGGCAATCAAATTGGCGGTGGCAAAAGCCCCTACCATCATGAAAGCAGCATGTCCCATCGAGAATTGCCCACAATATCCGCTGAGCAACATCAGACCCAGAGCGGAAATTATGGTTATTCCAAGATACACAAGAAAAGTCATGAGGTAGCTGCTGGCAAATAAAGGCACCGAAAAAGCCAGAACTAACCCGACTGCCAGGTATCCCCATTGCAACGGGGTTCGCACGATGGCAAGTTGCTGGGCATACTTGATATTACGTACACCGCAAGGAAGCATTATTGCACCTTTTCTATGTTTTCTTCTCTATACCCGTTCTATTCGCTCCCAACCAAAAAAACCATGGGGGCGAAGTAGCAGGACTAGCATCATGACAATGTAGGCGCTGACCTCCTGGAAGGAGCCGGGTACATACTGGTCTATATAACCAGCGCTCAAGCCCTGCACTACACCGACCAGGAGCCCGCCGATAATAACACCTCCCATGGATTGCAAACCGCCTACCAGAGCGACCGCTATCCCTATCAACCCCAGGACAGCCTGGCCGTACTGAACTGAGGTGAGCGAGGTGAGCATCATTCCTCCGATGGCGGCTGTGGTAATACCTATCACCCATGCCACCATTACAATCCGTTTCACGCTTACCCCCAGGGCCTGCGCTGCCTGCTGGTCCTCACTAATTGCCATCATGCTGAGCCCTATCCTGGAGTAGCGGAAAAAGGCTAGCAGGCCTATGAGCAAGACGAGTGATACCACCCCAAAGCCAATGTAATTCCACCCCAGCGTGGAGCCCAGGATAGATATTCCTCCGGCTGGAAACAACCGGGGAACAAACAAGGTTGCTGAGCCCCAAAGCAAGACTATAGTGCCTATTATAATAGAGCCCAGCGCCAGGGTTATGAAGACCATAGCTATTACAGGTTGACCAATCAAAGGCCGGATAAACAGCCTATTGGTTATGAGCCCTACTACGCCAGCACCGATTACGGTTAGTGCTACCGCACCCCACAAAGGTACACCCAACTGAACCGAGAAGAAATAACATAAGTAACCACCGAACACCATCATCTCGCCCACGGCGAGGTTGAATATGCCGGTGCACTTGAAAATGAGGACGAATCCCAGGGCTATCAGGGCATAAACCAATCCCCTTGATAGCCCTGGGATGATAAAAGTAAACGCTCGGATGATTTCTTGTTCCAAAGACGCTACACCTTAGTCTTGTTTAACCCCCTATTTCTTAAATTGCAAGGTATGGACTATTTCGGAGAACTTAGCTTCATCGTAAGGAACAAGCAGCTCCACGGTGCCTACTGTAACTAGAATCCACTTGTTACCCTTCTGCACACCTAAGGCAAAACCCTTGGCTCCATATCCCTTTAATGTTCCTTCGAATACTGCCGTGGACGCTTTAGTACCGTCGGCTAAGGCACTTTCCTTCTCAGAAACAACTTTGAAACCTGTTCCACCAGCCCCCTCAATTGACTTTTTGAGTGCCTCAGCAAAAGTGGCAGCCTCTTTGGCATCGACAAAGAGAACTGGAACCTGGGCCGGTGCCGCAGCATAAAACAGTAACGCGTCAGACGGTTGTTTTGCCCAATCCTTGGGATATTTGACCGAGAAACCTAAGTCGGCATTGCTATACTCGGCAGCCTCAAATGAGAGCTTAACCACTGCTGGTGGTTGGGCCGCTGGTGGCTGGGCTGCTGGTGGCTGGGCTGCTGGTGGTTGAGCCGATGGTGGTGGCCACACCCCTTTAACACTTTGCCAAGCCTGCATACCTTGGGCCCTCGTGTAAATAGATGTCTCATAGGAATAGGTCACTGGTTTGGCTGGTAGCGCATCCCATACCTCCTTGGGTATTATCTCGGGCTTTATACCGCCCAGTCCTTTCCATATAGGTATAGAAACCCCGGCTGCCATTGCCTTCGAGAGCCCCTGTATCATAAACTTCTCCATGAAAATATCCATAAAGAGTAGGGTACCAGTCCCCTCAAGGGTTATCTTTTCTCCAGCAGGTATAAAGTACCGATAGGGTATCTCATCATACACTATCGGTCCCTGCCCTGTGTCCAACCTGTAAGTCAGACCTTCTATGCCCACCTCGTAGGGATTGGGGTTCGAGATGGTGAATACCGCCTTTATCGCCAAGAGGTCTGACCCGGCTGTGTACCCCGCCAGAGGTGACCCGCTGCGTAAAAGAGAGATCTGGGAAAGCTCGGCTTTGCAGCCGACTAGTGGTGGGGCTGTAGGCGCGCAAGCACCTAGCAGCATCACCAGGGTCAGCATCAAAATACCCCAGAAAGCTTTCACTTTCATTGTACGTACCTCCTTATTCTATAATTTGATTTTGTGGCATAGTTGTAGACTTAACCCGTGGTCGTCCTACTTCCAGCTAGGTGGAATCCAGACCTTATCTGGCTCGGCGAAACGGATATTCAAGTTAGGATAAACCTTAGTGTTACCAAATCCCATCCATTGGCTTTTTTCATCCGTAATCATGTGGCCATTTTGGATGTTGACTATCCTCAAAGCAGGCCAGGTCATAAAGACCTCAGGGTCTGGATAGTATGTAGGTAGAAGCCCTCCACTCTCTATAGGGCTCAAGCCGAACAGCGTGTCTCTCAGCTTCTCGGTGGAAAAACCAGACCAGCCATTCTTCTCCAGCGTTTGCTTCAAGGCATCACGTCCGACCATTCCATAATAAGCACCATAGACATAATACCAGCCAGCTCTCTGCTCGGGCTTCTGTCCGTCGTGATACTTGGCGCAAAGGTCAAAAGCCAATTTCAGGCCTGGATATTTGGCTACAATTTCAGGGGGTTCACTGCCACCCCATCCATGTGAGCAAGCCTGGACTCTGGCATATTTGTTATATTCGTCGAAGAGTTTCGGCTCAGCCAACGGCACATCTGAAGGCAGCCACATGATATTCAGGTTAATACCTTTCTTGTGCATTTCAAGTGCTATAGCATCATTTATTAACACCCTGCAGGCCCCAGAGCCCCAGTGCTCTACGAGAACCACGTTTGCACCTTTCTGTATGAACTGAGTGAGCTCACCTTTTACATCCACTGGGGCTACAGGCATGTATACAGTGCCTAAATAGTCCAAATCATTACCCAGCACTTCGCTCAGGTATTGCGGATAACCAAGTTCTGGCTTATCTAAAACACGCCTCGTGGCTACGTCGGCAGCTAACATACCAATCTTCACCTTGCCTGGTTTCCCTGCCTTTTTCCACTCCTGGACATGCCAGGCAACGACCCCTGGCTCGTAAGCTGGTAAGGTGGGGCCATCCATTGCCAAGTAAGGCTTCGTCTCTGTTTGGTAGATAAACGGATCGCAAGTGGTATCCACTTGGATGCCGGGGATGTGGTCACGGGCAGCAGCCGCGTAGATTGCCGCTGTAGGCGCACTTCCATTGGCATAGGCGAGCTGCATACCCTCTGCCTTGAACCTCTCGTAGAGGGAAACGCACTTCGCCATATCCCAAGCATGGTCACCCATCAGAACTTTGACATTGACCACTTCCTCTTTGCCCGTCTGGGGATCCTTATACTTGATACCGCCCTGCGTTGCATTCAACTCAGTCCAGTAGTCATGAACAGAGATGGCGCCTTCACCGATGGAACGCAGCGGACCGGTTAAGGACCCCAGGATACCTATTGTGATTGTCTTTCCCGGCGCTGCTGGTGCTGCCTTGGGTGCACAGCCAACCAAAACCACAGCCAGCACCATCACAATTACACTCACCACTTTTAACCAATTTGACATTGTTTACATCCTCCTTTCAGTCTATCTCTTGGCACTTTGAAAGTAACCTATTTTGCGCGTTTCACAATTCTATAGTACCACCTCCTCCTCTTTGACAGAACTAATCGCTTTTGCCCCAGAATTGGCCCTTGTCGTTACGACGATTCCCACTCCCTAGTCAAATTTGCTCGCCCCGTATAAAGACTTTTTATCACAACCATCTTGAATTGTCAACCATCAAGTCAGACCATTGTTCAAGATTTATTTCTTGCCTTGCAGAGCTGATTCAATGTCTCTTCCGCCTCCCCCACAATTTGCTCTATCAACTCCTGGCATGTGGGTATATCTTTGATTAGTCCTACCACCTGCCCTGTACCCATGCCACCCTGGATAATGTCGCCGTATACTGCTGGAATCATCGATCGGCTGACCTCCTTCCCTTCATAACCTGACGGTGGCGAAAGGAAAAAGTCCATTATCTCCTCAGGAGTCTTCGCCTTAGTCTCTAGAGTCAGCAAATACTGAACGAATTCATTGCGTAAGCACCTCACGGAGCCAAACCGCATCTCAGCTTGAACATCTACCGTATCAGTGGCAGACCCCCTGCCATGTGTAATTGCTACAGTATCCGTTGCCTCACTCCGAACCAAAGCCTCCTTCCAATTCTGGTGAACAGGGCATTCCTTAGTTGCTATAAAGCGCGTCCCCATATAAATACCTTCAGCACCCAATGCTAGGGCTGCCAGAAGTCCTCTGCCATCGCCAACACCACCTCCAGCAATCACAGGTATTTTCACTGTATCAGCAACCTGGGGAACTAGAGTGAAAGTAGTTAGTTGGTTAAAGCCACTATGCCCTCCCCCTTCTGTGCCTGATGTAATCACCGCATCAACGCCAGAAGCCTCAGCGCTCCTGGCGTGTCTCGGGGTACCCACGACATGGAGGACTTTCATTCCGGCTTTCTTCAGCCTTTCGGTGTATACTCTGCCGCTTCCCTGGGAGACTATGGCTACTGGAACACCCTCCTCAATTGCAACCCTGACTGTTGTTTCGCTGAATGTTTCCTCGCCGGGTCCCGGTACCAATATATTTACAGCAAAGGGCTTAGTCGTAAGCTCTTTTGTCTTCCTTATTTGAGCCCTCAACCTTGCGCCAGTTTCTTTGGGGTCTCTTGTGATGGTGGTAGCGCCAGCGTTGGGTCCCAGAGTACCCAAACCACCAGCATTAGAAATAGCAACTACCATGTCCGCATTGCTCACCCAAGCCATCGAGGCCATAATTATAGGATACCGTATGCCGAGCAATTCGCAGATTCTCGTTTTTAACATATTATCTTCCCTTTCCAATCAGTTGAATTCACCGAATTACACGAGTTAATTCAGCCCGGGGTTAACTCACTTTGCCGTCTGAGCACAGGCACATCAGATATTAAAGCCTATCTGCACCTAGATAGTCCACCTTTGTTATATCACCTTTTACTTCTTGCTTTCCATCCACGACTTCAGCCAATCAAATCTGTCCAACATCTCCTCGGCTTCTCTTACAATCCTTTCAATTAACTCTTTACAGGTGGGTATATCATCTACAACGGCTATAGCTTCTGACCACAAATTGGACATTATTTCCAGATCTTCCCCGGAATCCTCCGGTCCTTTGTAAGCTGCCGACTTCCACTTATCCTCCTTGAGGAACAGTGCTGTTGCTTTTGGTATCCACTCATGCATGGGCATACCTTCTTCCCTCATTTTCATAAGCTCCGCATATGCCTTGGGATCCGGCGTGTTCAGGCACCTGTGTTTTAGGTAAAGGTTATCGGGACGCATCTTTATCATGTTCTGCTTGTGGCGTTCTGCTAGGCCGCATTCCTTAATTGCCATGAACCGAGTCCCCATCATTATGCCATCTGCACCCATGGCCAAGGCGCCGAGAAAGCCACGGCCATCGCCAATCCCACCTGAGATTACAAGAGGGACATCTACGAACTTCCTAGCCCAAAAGAGAGTGGTCATGGTAGTAAGCTGCTCGATGTTCTTTTTACCTATGCCTTCAAGTCCTACCATAATGATTGCATCTGCACCAGCTTCCTGTGCGTGGATAGCATGTTTCACTGCAGCCACTTTGTGAATCCATTTTCGCCCTGCATCATGGGCGCGCTTGCCAAACGAATCAGATAAGTAAACGGCAGTTTCCAACACCGGGACATCTTCCTCAAGCACTACCTTGAGCATTCCCTCCTCGTCTTTACAATGAGTTAGGCTGATATTCACTGAGAAGGGCTCGTTCGATAGCTCATGGTACCTTCTAATAGCTTGGCGTAGCTGCTCTGGAGAATGATAAGCTCCAGCAGTGATGGTTCCATGGGCTCCCGCATTGGAAACAGCTGCAGCAAGCTCTGCATAACCAAAGTTACTTAAGCCACCTAGCAAAATGGGGTACTTGCAGCCGAAGAGCTCTGTCAACCTAGTCCTCCATTCCATCCTAATTCCTCCTTTCAATTAAATCAAAATAATTCCACACCTTTGCTCCTAGTGCTGAGCCTTTTGTGGTTCTGTGCCGAATTTATGAGAGAAAGGCTCAATATCATGCTCGGTGTCTCCAAATTCGAGTGTCTAGCTGGAATCACATATTTCCAAACAGTTTGCGGACTTCAGATACCAAGTGTCAAGCCTCCATCTACTACTATGAGAGAGCCAGTTGTATAACCAGCGGCGTCAGATGCTAAGTATATGGCGGCCCCCGCCATTTCCATGGGCTGGGCTATACGATGCAAGGGGATCTTACTTTCCAAAACAGTTCGATATTCCTGGTTCTCCCACATGCTGCGAGTGAGACGTGTTTGTACAGAGCCTGGGGCTATAGCATTGACCCGAATGTTATACTGAGCCCATTCTGAAGCCGCAGCTTTTGTAAAATTTATCAATCCAGCTTTAGAAATATCATAAATGGCTGACCTATCGCCTACCATGAACCCCTCCACCGAGGCTATGTTGATAATACTGCCCCCACCCTGCTCCTTCATTATCTTAGCCACATTCTGACTAAGGAAGAAAGGCCCTTTCAGATTAAGGTTCATTATTGAATCCCAAAGCCGCTCCTCGCTTTCTAATATGTGAACCCAAGCTGGATTGGTAGCAGCATTGTTCACCAGGATATCAATTCTGTTAAATTCCTCCATCGCCCCTTTAACTAAATTGTCTACCTCCGCTAGTCTGCCAATATGGGCTGCCAGCGCCAAAGCTCTTCTGCCCAGTCGTCTGATTTCTTCCGCTACCTTCTCCAAGTCAGGCTGACTTCGGCTGCTCACCACCACGTCCGCCCCAGCATCAGCAAACGCCAAGGCAATAGCCTCGCCGATTCCTCGACTACCTCCGGTGACCAGGGCTACTTTGCCGTCTAGAGAGAATTTGGGAATATCCATAGTTTCTACCTCCTAATGCTAATTGGTGTAAAGTCGTTATTCATCAGTTTTGTGTGCTGCGCTGTCTAACCAAGCGAAGTCTTCCAGTCCAAGCTCCACGAGCCTTTTCTTTGTGGGCACGCCTTTCCTGACATCCCAACCCCTCTCCTCATAATAGTCATCGAGCATCTTCTCAATATCTTCTTTCGTGAGGCGATTTCCAAACCAGTCCATCAAGTATTGCTCGCCTGAGCGTAAGCTTATTGGGTTATCTATATTCTGTAACCACACTGATGGAATCTCGTCATCCTCTCTGGTAAATCCTTCCCTAACGTTCAGCAACTTTTCAAGATTCCAGACTCTTTCTCCTACCCTTAAGAACTCACGCGGGCTTATCGTAATTCCGGTGAGAGCAGAGTAAATTTCGGAGAGCCAGGGAACATCGCGTATTGGGTCACATTCCCAGTGAACGATGCAGTCACAAATACCGAGAGCGTTGTAGAGATACTCTGCATCTTGCGTATATTTTGCCAGCCTTCCAGCGTTGAACGATTCGCTCGTAAATATTCTGTCCATCTCCTCCCTTGTTACCCCCATTTTTTCAGTGTCTCTTCGGATGTCTGCTAAAGACTGTAGTACTTCGGGCCAGTAAGTGTCTTTATTGAGGTCTGGCCCTCTGGGCCAGTAGGTGGCCCCGTGTACATGTTTGCCCTTAGAATGCACAATATTTGTAATACCCATAGTCGGAGCAAAATGTGACGGCCAGAACCTGGAATCAGTTAGAGTATCTATACCTTTAACTATACTGCAGCCGTCCTTGAACTTATCTGAAGCATCGACACCAAGTTTCTCGGCAAGCGCATACCAGCCCTGAGCCATTACAGCTCCGATGTCTTGTTTGTTAACGATTTTCTCGATGAGTGCAATATAGCTATCAATGTCTCCCAAACGTAATTCTAGACCACCTGTATCCTCCTTAGATATTACACCTCTGCGATACATGCTGGTTACAAAGTATATCATCCTTAGCGTGGTGATCATGCACAGCCCATATCTATTCATTAAGTCCATCAACTTGTACATAGCTCCGTAGTCACTTAGTCTCAATCTACGGGCGAAGTCTACAGAAACCGAAAAATCACCACCCTGGTATTTTTCTCCTTTGAAGCTGCCCTCTTTTGCTTCATGAGTGGACCTACATGCGCCAAGGCAACCGGTGCAAGCTTTGATACTTACTCTTGTCCTCTCATACGTCTCTTCAAGAGCCCCAAGATGCAGCAAAGGCAGTGGTTGGTAGTGGGGGTGACTCAGAATCTCCTTGCGTTTTTTCTCATAGACTTTCATAAACCTCTTACTGTCCATGACCTTTATGCCTTTTTTGCCATAAGTCACGACTGCTTTAAGATTCTTAGAGCCTAGCACTGCACCTACATATCTACCTAGGCTATTCAAATTGTCAAGGGTAGCTTGCGATATCGCCACCAAGTTTTCACCAGCCTGACCAATGGTCCAAGTGCCACAACCCCCTGTCTTACCTCCGTGTCTTGCTATCAGTATTTCATTTGTCTGGTGAATATCTTTGCCCCAGATGTCACCTGCATCACAGATTTCTACAGTTTCATCCGTAATCTTCAAGTAGCATGGCTTTTCGGCACGGCCGGTTATGACGATATGATCATAGCCAGCGTTTTTCATCATTACACCGAATCTTCTGCTACCACCCATGGCAGTGGAAACAAAGTATTTCGTTCTGCGCCTACTTGCAGGTATTGGGTACTTCATAGTCAGCGCGCATTTTCCCGACCCTGGTACAAGGGTGCCGCCTAGTGGGCCAATACCTACAACAATAGGATTTTCTGGTGAGAGGGGGTTTATGTCTGGCTTCAGAAAGTCACAGAGCAACCTATGGCCAATTCCCGGGCCACCGATAAATTTTTCGGCCACACCTACATCTAGTGGCTCATTCTTTATACTGCGGCTACTTAGATCTACGAAAAGGATTCTCCCTGCGTATCCGTAATTCTCCATAGTTACATTATCCCTTTAGCAGAGTAATGGCCCCGTACACACAATACTTGGTACAAAGACTGCAGCCTTTAACGCATTCGTCCGTGAAGCTTATCTCCTGCGGCGGCTTGATGACTATTCTGGCTTCTTCAGGGTTGAACGCTCCGGCATATGTGAGTGAACATATCAACTGGCAGCATATACACTCCGTGCACTTTTCAGGATTGACAGCTATGTTGTTTTTCTTCATAAGCTGCACTTTCAATGACAAAACGGTTATATCAATTAGAGTATTGAAGCCAGATTAATTGGTAAGAAAAGTAATTCGTTTCCCTGGCCGCATTTATGATTTTCGTTTATTTCTTCTTGATTTTAGTCCAGTAAGACTCGTCCTTCTTAGACTTGAACTCAGAAACATGTTCAAAGTTACACTTCAACAGAATCCTGCCGTAGCCCCCATGCTCCACACCTGTGTCAATACAGTAGACATATTCATCGGCAGCGAAATCTCTCGGGTCCAGCCCCTCGGCCAGGCGCTCATATAATGAGTTAGCCAGATTTGAGATTGGACATATAGCTCCAGTGCATAGAAAGCGAACGGTACATTCCTCAGGCACTAGAGAAGTCCCGCTTTGTATGACGTACCTGTCTCCTACCTTGTTCCGAGCGCCGCAGTTATGCGACTCAACCACTTCAGCAACTAAAAACCATTCATTTAACGTATACTGCGCCTTCCAGGACTTGTGCTGCCTGGGAGTAGTTTTAAGGATATCTTCATCTGTATAGCCAATGAACTTCTTGATTCCTTCAACTAGCAATGGATCCAGGTTATGCTCGCTGATGAATTTCTTTAGTTTGTCTTCTGTTGCCATGGTCTTCTCCTCCTATTAAAATTGGGTAGCATGTCAAAGAGCTGACATTTCGCCGAGATTTTCTCCTGACACCCTGCTTGATTCGTAATATACTCGCCTCTTCAGAGCTTGTCAAGAACCCCGCTTTCAAAATTCAAGCCTCGTTCCGTTGAGCCTTACCTCCTCTAGAAGCCTGGTAACCCTCTCCACACCTTGATCTGTCCACCTAGCGCCAATTTCGGTGCGCCGGTTTATCTCCCTAAATTCCCTCTCCACCGGGCCAGTAGCCACCATTACAATCTCTGGAGACATTCCTTGCTCCTTTAGCCTGGTCACAGTGAAGAGCTCCTATCTGGCATTCCTCAGATAGGTGGCAGTGAAGCTAAGTCCTTTCGAGTCAAGTTCAGCAATCAGGCGGTCAATACCCACTATCCCATTAGCTGATGGTTTCCAGATCTCGCCTACCAGTCTGCTTCCCCAATATGCTCGTTCCCCTTCAGCTCCATCTCTGTGGAGGGTCCAGTAGAGATCCCTCGGGGCATGGAAGAGACAGCGTTGCGAAGGAAGATGGGGCTGGGTGTAGCGCAGAACACCTTTAAGTTCAGCATCTCCATCGGTAATACTCAAATCGGCATTTACACTCATTAGTTCATCTTCTCGCCATTTGCCCACGCTCAAGGTGATAAGCTCCTTCTTGAGCACAGCACGCTTGCCTCTAAATCCCCTGCCGGTCACCTTAAGAGCTAAGTTGAGGGACGAGCCCCTTTTGGTCTTACCTGTTTTAACACCGGTGGAGTCGGCAAATAGGATGCCATGCGAGTTTGAGGGCTTCTTCTCCCTTCGCTCATACCTTTCGTAAGCCTCCTTTAGTTGCCGCCAGACTGTTATAGCTGCTGCCTTGACCCCAGCTTCCCGCCCTGCTCTCCTTGAGGTCTCATGATAAGAGACAGCAAGAGCTGAGAGTACCAGGCTCTGCACCAAATCCCTAGAATACCGCTTCCCCTTCTCTGAGAAAAAGCCAACAAACGGGGAGAAAGTACAGCCACACACCTTGCAGATGACCTGAAGTAGAGCACTTTCCACCCTACCATACCGGGTGTAAAAGCATCTTTCCCTCTTTCCCCTACGTTCAAAACCTGGGCTTTCGGCACATTGAGGGCATCGGATCATGCCCTTGGCGTCCTTTTCCCTCTGCCAGGGCTTACCAAACCAGGTAACAAACTGCTCCTCCTGAAACTCCACGACCTTCTCACCTACCAGCCTGAGCACCTCTAACTTTACCTCCTCCATGACCTCTCTATACGATGGAACCTCAACTACTACTCTTGTCTCCGGGGCAATCATACATACCTCCTATGGCTTCTATTATATAATCCTTTCACCCCGGAGAAATGTCAGTCCAATGTTACACTACCTAAAATTTCTTGAAACTTTCTTTGTAGGTACGGAGCAATTTCGAAACGATAGCCTCAGTACCAAGCGAACTAATTAAGAAGACGCGAGCTTATCTCATGTTCGGCTCCTACGTTGAGATGGATTGATTGCCCGATAAACAAGACTACCAAGTGTATCGATCACTGTCAAGATAATTGTGGCTCTTCATCAATTTGTGTGGAAATAGCTACAAGATGGTGCAAACCCAAGAGCATCTTTCTCCGATACACTTCTGCATTTGGCGGACCATTAAGATCCCCGCTTCAGCATCTTCATCTCAGTGTTACAGTCCTCAGTGAAGGCACTTGTGGTTTGGTAATCAGAGTGGTTCGATATTAGCTCTCGCCAGTGTAGTAGACGATTACCTCGCCTTATCATTTTCCGCACAATTAAGAATATAGCCCCTTAATCCGTAAGTAAGCTTTGAGATGCAAAGTTAGTCAGATCGTAGTAAGCTTTCACCCAGGAGGTGAAAGCTATGAGGAATCGAAGCTCCCTGGGAGTCGTTCTTACCGGTGGGCTTGAGGAAGATGTAACACCTTGGGGAGGTGCAGCCTTAGTGGTGGAGTTATACCGTAAGGCAGGAACGGAGGCAGCGGTTGAGCGAGCCTTGCCTAAGAAGAAGTCGTCTAAGGGGCTAAGACAAGGGCAGATGGTGGAATCCTTTGTGCTATTAAGCACTTTGGGTGGTGACTGCATTGATGATATGGAGAGATTGCGCCAGGATAAGGGGCCGGAAGTGATGCTGGGCTATCAGCCACCGGCGCCGGAGACAGCGAGGCAGTGGTTAGACAAGTTCCATGATGACTCCCTGATGCAGATACGCCCCTTACAAGGTTCCTTTATCCCTAAAGAATCAACAGCGCTGGCTGGACTCAAGGAGCCCAACAGGCAGGTGATATGGACTTATGTAGACAAGGTGAAGCCAGGGTTAGAGGTGACTTTTGATGTAGATGCCCAATTAGTGGAGACAAATAAGGCAAATGCTAAGTACTGTTATGAAGGTTATCGTGCTTTCCAATCTATGGAGGTAGAATGGGTAGAGACTGAGTTGGTGCTGGCTGATGAGCTTCGGGAGGGCAATGTGCCTCCTGGCCGTGGGATAAAAGAGATAGTGGATGAGGCCTATAATATGTTACCGTCAAGGCCATGGCGGGTTAAGGTGCGTTCGGATTCGGCCGGCTACCAGCAGGATGTTTTAGCCCACTGGCAAGGGAGGGAATGGCAATTTGCTGTAGGTGCTGATATGAGCCAGGGGCTAAGGCAGGAGATCGAAGCTTTGCCTGAAGGTAGCTGGAAGGTATGGAAAGAGGAGAAACGAGGTATTATAAGGGAATGGGCTGAAGTGCCCTATGTCCCTACCCGCCATTATGAGAAGAGGGATAGCCAGCCTTACCGATATCTGGCAGTAAGGATACAGCGCCAGCAGGGGGAGTTATTTGAGGATGGAAATAAGGTGCGCCACTTTGCCATAGTCACCAACATATGGGATGTAGATGGGAAAGAGCTACTGGCATGGCAGCGAGGCAAAGCTGGCACCATTGAGCATATCCATCATATCCTCAATAATGAGCTGGCGGGAGGTGTTTATCCCAGTGCCAAACATGGTGCCAACGCTGCCTGGCTCAGGCTACAGGTGTTAACCCACAACCTGTTTCAGTTACTCAAAGCGGTAGCCTTGCCTCAAGAATATGCTGTTTCCCGACCCAAAAGATTGAGGTTTGCCATCTTCACCCAGTTTGGACGGGTGATAAGCCATGCCGGGCAGATGCTACTTCGCATTGCCAACAAAGTCTGGCAAATGCTAATTGGACCAGCTTACCAGAGAATATTAGCCTTGAGCCCGCCTGGCTGAAGTTAAATCCCATCTATTTATTCTGGTTGGACTATGTGCATAGCGGGTGAACTATTTGCCTTTTGTTACCAGCAGGCCTAATTAAGCTTTAGTTAACCAGGCTGGAATACCAGCTAATAAGCAAAAATCTCGTGATTCCTGCCTTGCCGGCATTAAATCAACTGGCCTCAGCCTTCCACTTGACCCGTTTTTCTCAATAAATTTTGAAAATCCACGGATTAATGTAGCCATCGTCAGCTTGACAGGTTACATCGGCAATGCCTAATATAAAAGTAAAGCAGAAAGAAGGAACAATATGAACTTTTATCTTGAACTTCGAGAAAAACTTGATGCCCATCCTGCTGGGGCACCTGATCGTCCAGAAATCTTCGAAATCCTGCGCATCCTATTCACTCCCGAAGAAGCCAGAGTCGCTATCCACCTCGCCTTCACTCTGAAGTCGGTAGAAGATATCGCTCAAAAAGCCGGGCTCTCCATGGATAATGTCACTGACACTTGTGAGCGATTAGCTGATAAGGGCCTAGTTTTGTCCCGTATTCGTAATGGCAAAAAATGTTACAGCCTTCTACCTCTAATGCCGGGTATTTTTGAATTTCCTTTTATGAAGACTAAGTATCTTCATTTGGATTTCGACAAACTAGCACAATTATGGCACCAATACTATGAAGCTGGCTGGGGACGTGAGTTTCACAGCGGCAAGACCAGTATGTCCCGTATCATACCTGTCCGAAAGGCCATTCCCTCTACCTCCACTGTCCTCCCCTTTGAAGAGGTATCCAACTATATAGACAAAGCTGAGTGCGTCTCTGTGGGTAACTGTGCCTGCCGTGTTGCCGCGAAAAAATGTAATAACCCCATAGAAGTTTGCCTTGGCTTTGACAGCATCGCTAAGTTCCTAGTTGAGCGAAAGATGGCGCGATTCATTACTAAAGAAGAAGCCCTAAAGATATTGGAAGCGGTTGAAGAAGCTGGGTTGGTACATCTTACTTCCAACACCGCTGATAGAATTGGGTTTATCTGTAACTGTTGCCCCTGCTGCTGTGTCGCGCTTGCCGTCACCACTAGACTTAAGAACGCTGCTTCTCACCCTATCTCTAACTTCTATGCTTCTGTGAATGCTGAACATTGCAATGCGTGCGGTGTTTGTGAGGACAAATGTCCAGCAAAAGCCATCAACATGGGTGATGTGGCCATCGTAGATGTTTCTCTTTGCATTGGCTGCGGTCTGTGCGCTTCTGCTTGTCCCGCAGAAGCTATCGACCTTATCCGCAGAGTCGACAGCACAGAACCACCTGCGGGAGTTAAAGAACTCGCACTCAAGGCAGCACAAGAAAGGGGACGGCTTGGGAACTTCCTGGCCAATCTGACATGACCTCATGTGGTCTAGTGTATTTGTTACATAGACCTTTTTAACCCCTCTTCCTTGGGAACCACCTCACTCTAGATGACTATTTCGACTGTCACGTATATCCCATTGATGCTATTTGAATGCCTAAGCTATGGACAAACCCCCATCAACACAAATAGTCTGGCCAGTGATAAATGATGATTCATCGGACGCTAGAAACAGCACTGTGTAGGCCACCTCTTCTGGCTTGCCACGTCGCCGAAGTGGTACCCTCTGTTCAATAATGTGGTCAACTTCTCCCCTCATAACAGGCGCACCCATAGGCGTGGCTATATAGCCTGGGGCTACACAGTTCACCCTAATATTGTATTTCGCTAACCCACCAGCAAGAGACTTGGTCAATGCAACAACTCCGCCTTTGGATGCAGCATAAGCATACACATGATATGAATAAAATGCGGACATAGATGCATTGTTGACTATCGTTCCCCCTCCAATCTTTCTCATCTCGGGAACAGCATAACGGCAGAGGAACACTATGCTCTTGAGGTTAGTGCTCATAACGGCATCCCAGTCTTCCTCCGTAAACCTAAGACCACTAGCACCCACCTCAATACCTACATTATTGAATAATATGTCCAACCTACCGTATGTGGAAATTGTGGTACCTACTACTTTCTTAGCTTCTGAGTCATTGCTAACATCTGCCTGTACCGCCATAGCCTCGCCACCATTGCTCTTAATTATACCCACTGTCTCCTCAGCAGCAGCAAGATTTTTGTCAACACCGACTACCTTAGCCCCTTCCCTTGCAAAAAGGATGGCGGTTGCTTTCCCATTGCCCATTCCAGGGCCCATTGAACCCGCTCCTGAAATTATTGCCACCTTACCTTTGAGTCTCATTTTCAATCACCTCCTCAGAGATTATAAGGGTGTTCTTATATTTGCAGTTACTTTCTATCCGGTGGCTTCCACAAAGTCTCTTTAATTTCATGAGGTATTACCATATTTATGAAGGTCATGGAAGCATGTAAAATTCTGACACGGTTTTAAAGTCATAATTAATCTGTCTAAGGCCGTTTCTTCTAAGCTTTGTTTAGAAGATCAGTTAGTCTCTAATTTGAGCGGGGGACAGTACTCGAACCTGCGACTGCCTACTAATAAGACATGGCTATCATTTTAACCGTGTTTTTACCACTTTTTAAATCTAAAAATCGCAATAAAACCTCTGTTTTCGCGACTAGGAAGGTTGTCTGTTTTTCTCAACCTCCTACAATTTGCTTGCCGATTCTAACATACTCCCACACAGGGCAACAACAAGTCTTGGGAGCTTACGTTGTTCGATTTAAATCCTGCTCTTTACTCTTCTGAATGATTTCGAGGTATTTACGAATCTCCTGGCATAGTGTCCGCTCCTGAGTGCTGTAGTCGACATGATAAAGTCCGAATCGCTTCTCGAAGCCATACCCACTCGAAGTTGCCCATCAACGACCAATAAAAATAGCCATTGCCGTTTATTCCCTCAGCAATCGTCTTGTTCAGAACCAGCAAATGGTCTTCTATGAACTTTGCTCTCTTCGTGTCGTTGTCATCAGCAATGCCATTATCTGTGATATAGATGGGTTTAGAGGTGTAACCTGTTATCAGCTTGAGCGCACGGTATAAACCTTCGGGAAGAGGTTACTATCGAAATTTCAATCGGGATTTCTGGGGGCATACGTCATGGTTGATGCGAACTCTCCTATATCTAGCCCCCTAATCTTTGGTCCCCAAATTGCAACTGCCTCATCAATCCCTTTCTTTCCGGGTCCGAGCCAGCTATCGTAAGTTAGCCGATATAAGCATGCTGTCCACCAGTCCCTCAAGCTATAAATATCTGAAACTAAAGTCTGAAGCTCCATCAAAGCTTCTTTGTATACGGGATCGATTTGGTCGTGGATTGACACCGTTTGAAGATACACATCTTCACGGTCTAAGGTCGGCATGTCAATTTCCCGATCTCTACGAGCTATGTTATGGTACTCCTTCAAATAATCACTATCCGCAACATCGTGCCATAGTGACCTTACTGCGTTCATCTGGTTCTTTATTTCCAACAGATCCAAGAAAAAGCCCCTATACTCAGGACGCTTCGAGAGGTAAGCAATAGCCTCCGTTAATGTTTTGTCCAAGAAAGGGAAATCCGACGTCGGTTGAAAAGTCCCGGTCCGAAATCTTTCGAGCAGATACTTTTCAAAGTACTCGGCGTTCCATGTAATCTCTATGCAGAGTGATCTGAACAAACGCTGCCACTCTTGTCTGCCTACAAGTCTTTGTCTCCAAAGAGCCAGCACATATCCTATGATTGCCACCCAAGTAGCTATTAATACACCAGCGATTAGCTCAGTAGTCTCCATTTTTTGCCCCTTACGGAACTGTGACTGGTCTTCTTTCTCCGCTCTCGCCGCTACTTACAATACCTAATCCCAATATACAATTAGTGAACATTGGCCGTCAATGTGATCATTTTTGAGACATTTAGGGCACAAGACATCGTTTCGTGTGGTTACACTAGCCGTCTCTCTCCTAGATTCCATACCGCTGCAAAGTAATGCCGCGTCCACTCGTTGGCTACTTTTCGATTAGCGCAGAAGATAATACGTAAATTGGGATGCAGGGCATACAGCTCGGCAATAGCCCTAGCACAGAAGCCAGCAGTATAGTGGTGGACTTTTTTAGGATTGAGAAAATCAGCATAAGGAGCCTCAACTACCAAAGCGTGGTTATCATATGTAGCCAGCTCAGCCAGTCTCTGGTGCAGCACTGGCATCATCCCGAAGTCAGCCAGCAAATTATCTAGTGTCTTGCGCTCCACCATGGCCAGTATCCTGTCACCATCCATTAGGGCATAGTCACCAGCCAGAAGGTTGCCGCGGTCTGTTACCGCACCGGGGAAACGCCACGGATAGCGCTCATTGCTATGGATGCGAACGGCATACTCTGCAGTTTCCGTACGAGACAGCAGCTTGAAGGCGGGACGATGCTGCTCGATAGACCGCTGGGTCAGCCAGAAGATCTGCTCGTAGCTCTCTCCTGGTCTGCCCTTGTAAGACCTAGTCAGGAAGAGAAAATCACATCGCTTATAGCGCTTACGGTCGAGTACTACAGAGACCCGGCGGCCACGCTCATGGAAAGCAACAATGTCCACCCGCTCAAGTTCTTCAACCAGCTCGTCCAGCGAGGGCGGTTCGTCTTCTCGCAGACAGAAAATGTGCCTTCCCGCAGCCGGCCAGCGGTCCTGGGCGCGGAGCGCGATCCAGGGTTTATCTCCTCTCAGAATCTGCAGGCGGTAGGGAAAACGCTCACTGGCACATTTCTCTAGGATCCAGGTTCCCTGAGCCATTATCGCTTCACTCGAGGGCAGGGTGAAGACTACTTCTAACTCTTACCGATGCGGAACATCTTGGTGCCACAGGTCGGGCAGACTCCCCGGGTTGCTGGCTTCCCGTTCTTCATGGTGATACTTTTGGCGTCCTTCATTTCTCTCTTGGTTCGGCATTTCATGCAATATGCTTGCATCTCATTCCTTCCTTTCTCTTGATTTACAGAGCAGAATAGCAGAGAGAGGCTAAAGCGTCAATGACCACTTCATACACTATTAGGCGGGAAGATTAAGTCTCTCGATATACCATGCGGGGGTGACCCCGGGTGAGAGACAAATTATACAGGACAGAGAATTAAAGCCTAGGGGGATTTAGCCCAGCTTCATAAATAGTTTTTATAGTTTTTATTGTTAGAGGTGCTGGGAACAACACTGGTGACTCGGGGCATACTTAATCGTAGCATCAGTTAGCGATATTGCTAAACAAAAGAGAAGCTGCTGACTTAGGGATTAGGCACGGAAATGGAGGACGGATGACCTCCGCCTCGATTTGCGGACTCGCCGAACAAACTGATTTCTCTCCACTACCCGCTAATCGCTCACCACGTCGAGAATGAACTTGAACAGGGTGGGGTGACCCCCGATAATATACCCTTACTAATAGGAGCTGCATATTACAGATATGCAGCTCCTATTCAAAAACTGCATAGCTAAAATGCAGCTGAGATGCAGCCAACTGCATAAAAACTGCATGGATCTTGCTGCTGTTTGTCGAACACTGCCAAAAGCGATAAACTCATGTTGTAACCCTTGGATAGGGCACAAGCAACTGCTGCAAGGCTGGAATGAGTTGTTTGTTATTAAAGCGAAGTTCGGGAACTGTCCACAATGGCCCACTATAAGAGACTTGAACCTGTTGCAGTTCCCACCTCTACTTGTTACAATACCTACGGCTGGTAAGTTAAAGCCCTGACTTCTCAAGTAATTCTCGTAATCTCGGGATCAAGTCTGGGCGTAGAAAGTTCGATATGGTTCCTGAGTGGCCAGCCAAGTTAATAAATCAGGGTTATAGGGCGCATTCGTCTAGGGGTTTAGGACGCCGCCCTCTCAAGGCGGAGATCACCGGTTCGAATCCGGTATGCGCTACCATTTCTGTTAGTACATAGAACTTCCCTCGAGGAAGTCCTATTCTTTTCTAATGGCAGTGGTATCGAGTAGTCCAGAATAACTGTCCCAAAATTGACCTCGACTCGTTTCAAAAATGACCTGAGGGAAATCTTCTGCTGGAGAAATGAAGCCTGGCTCAGTACCTGTTCGAGTTCTTTCACATAACTCGTCACCACATCGACGTCCAAAATTTGAGGAGTTTTCGATTCAATCTTACTGAGAAGATGCCCTCACCGCTTCTGCAACTCATGCTGGAGTGCTCTTAGTTCTCTGATTCGTAGGAGCAAAGGTCATCCAACTCCAACTTGCCACTCTCCAGCGCTACATACAGCTTAGTGAGCTTATTACTAACCTGCGTCAACTGCCTCTCAACGTGATGGATCTCCTTTTCATAGCGGCTTGCGCTCTCTACCAATTCCTCATTGACCAAGTGAACCAGTTGAGTAAGATTTTCTTCTGTCAGCACATTATCCTTTATCCTGCCGAGAACAAAGCTTTCCAGCTTATCCTTCCTGACCCTGATACCCGCGCAGCCGTCCTTCCCCTTCTTCTAGCGCGTGTCACATTTATAGTACAAATATTTTTATGACTTTGCCGCAGTACCAATTAAGGCTGAACCGCAATTGCTACAGTAGCAAAATCCGCTTAAAAGATAAGGGCTGGAAACGACCCTGGGATACCTGATCACGGGGCGCCTGTCAGCCAAGAGTTCCTGGACTCGTTCGAAGTCCTCCACTGACAACAGCGCGTCATGTGCATTATGAGTTACAATCACTTCACCTGCCGGCCTGCGAAGCGCCTTGTTACCAGCTCTGCCTGTCCTGTTCCACACCGGAGTCCCTGTATAAACCGGATTCCGCAGCCAGTAGTTAATGATGGTTGTGCCAAACAGCTTTCCGGAGCGCGTTCTGAATCCGTCGGCATTAAGAGCTCTTGCAATTTCCTTACCACCCCTGCCCTCAAGTGCCATTTGGAAGGCGCGCTTTACAATTGGATCCTCTGCCTCGTCAGGTTCCAGCTTTGCTTTCTGGGAGCTTCCCACAGAAATCCTTCCTGCAACCGAAGGAAATTATGCCACCGTAAGACTGTAAAGGAGGCTTGACAACCCCCGTGACATGGGGATATCATAACGATCAAGGGCGAGGAGAGCTGAGAATCGCCTCATTGCGAGTTGAAATAGGAAATTCCGGTAAAAGTCTATGGTAACTGCAGCAGAAGGAACAAGAGTTAAATTACGCGTCCAGGATCTTTATCTTAACTTCGGTGGCTTGGAGGCACTCTCGGGGGTTGATGTTGAGGTAAGGGAGGGGGAGATACTGGCTATTATCGGTCCCAATGGGGCTGGGAAGACCTGCCTGCTTAACTGTATAAATGGTTTTTATCGGGCGCAGAGGGGCGATATTATTTTTTCTGGGAAAACAATTAACCGCCTTGCGTCTGATAAAATCGCCACGCTAGGTATTGCCCGGACGTTTCAGAACATACAGCTTTATACCGGGCTGACGACTTTAGACAACTTAATGGCGGCAAGGCATGTTCATTTGAAGCCTAATTTCCTGGCTGGGGCTATTTATTTTGGCTGGGAGCATGACAAAGAGATTCGGCATCGGCGGGTAGTAGAAGATATAATCGATTTTCTGGAGATGGAGCCGATAAGGAAGAAGGTGGTTGGTTCTCTTCCCTATGGACAGCGGAAGCGAGTTGATTTGGGTAGAGCTTTGGCTTTAGAGCCAAAGCTCTTGCTTTTGGATGAGCCTATGGCGGGGATGAATGTTGAAGAGAAGGAAGACATGGCGCGATTTATAATTGATATTTTTGAGGGGCAGGGGGAAACTTATCCGGATATGCCGGTGCTCAGGGATGGCGTTAAATCTATAATTCTGGTGGAGCATGATATGGGGGTGGTTATGGATATCGCTGATAGGATTATGGTTCTTGATTTCGGCAAGAAGATTGCCGAGGGCACGCCTGATGAAATCAAGGCTGATGCCGCGGTGATTAAAGCGTATCTAGGTGAGGAAGAGTAAGGAGAGGGAGCAGAGAGATGGCAGCGCCTACTTTACCTAAGTTGTTGAAACAGAATTATGGGAAATATGGTGATAAAAAGGTAGCTATGCGGGTAAAGGATTTTGGCATCTGGCAAACCTACACGTGGAAGGACTATTATGAAAAGGTTAAATATTTCTCTCTGGGCTTGATAAGCCTGGGCTTGGAGCCAGGGGACAAGACATCTATTTTAGGGGAGAATAAGCCTCAGTGGTATTGGGCAGAGCTGGCTGCTCAGGCAGCCGGTGGAGTTGTAATCGGCATTTTTACCGACTGCATGGCCAATGAGGTTAAATATTATGTTGAGCATTCTGATTCTAAATTTGTGATAGCCCATGACCAGGAGCAGGTGGATAAGCTGCTTCAAATTAAGGATGAGCTACCGTTGCTCAAGAAGGTGATTTATTGGGACCCCAAGGGGATATGGAATTATGATGACCCTATTTTGATGAGCTTTAATAAGGTTATTGAGCTGGGTAAAGAATGTGAAAAACTTCACCCCGGTTTATTTGAGGCGAATATTGAGCGGGGTAGTGGCGATGATATAGCTATTTTCTGTTATACTTCAGGCACCACTGGCTTGCCTAAGGCAGCGATGCTGAAACAAGGCGCCACAATTCAGGCGGGTAAGTCTTGGTGTGATGTAGACAAATGGCGTGAGGATGAACAGTATGTTTCTTTCTTACCGCCAGCATGGATTACCGAGCAGGGGTTGGGTGTGGCTGGCTCGCTGGTTTCCGGTATGGAAGTTAGCTTTCCTGAACATCCGGAGACAGTGCAGGAGAACATCAGGGAAATCGGAGCCCAGGTTCTGTTCTGGGGGCCACGCAACTGGGAGAGTGCAAATCGTTTGATACAGGCAAAGATAATGGATACTACGCCTTTCAATCGGTTCTTGTACAATCTGTTCCTGCCTGTGGGCTATAAGGTTACTGATTTAAGGGCTGCCAGGGAAAAGCCTAATTTGATTTGGCGGTTTCTGTATTTTCTGGCTCATTGGATGGTATTTAGGGATCTGAAAGATAAAGTAGGGTTATCCAAGATTAGGATGGCTTACACGGCAGCGGCGCCGATTAGCCCGGATGTCATCCGCTTCTTCCGCGCTATCGGAGTCAATATCAAGCAGCTTTATGGTGGTTCAGAGCAAGGTCTAGTTACCCTTCACAGGGGTGATGATGTGAGGCCAGAGACCTCAGGTCCTGAGATGCCAGGGGTTGAAGTCAAGCTATCTGAAGATGGGGAAATAATAGTCAAGGGGGAAAATCTGTTTTCTGGTTACTATAAGAGCCCAGAGGCGACCGAGGAGAAACTTAAAGGTGGCTGGTATTATAGTGGTGATTTCGGACATATCACCGAAGATGGACATCTCGTTGTTATGGACAGGATGAGTGACCTGAGGGAGTTGAGCGGTGGGCGGAAGTTTTCGCCGCAGTATGCTGAAATCAGGTTAAGGTTTAGCCCATATATAAAGGATGTGTTGACGGTTGGGGGTGGGGATAAGGCTTATGTTACCTGCATAATAAATATAGACTTAGATAATGTTGGTCGTTGGGCCGAGGCCAGGCGCATACCTTATACTACTTTCACTGATTTGTCCCAGAAGCCGGAGGTAATCGAGCTTATACGGAAGGATATTCAAAGGATAAACAGAACGCTGCCGGAGTGGGCAAGGATAAAGAAATTTGCCAACCTGCATCGCGAGTTTGATGCTGACGAGGCGGAACTTACTAGGACGCGGAAGATAAAGCGGACTTTTGTCGAAGAGCGCTACAAAGAGTTAATAGATGCTCTATATGGTGGAGCTGGTGAACTGGCTGTAGAGGCACCGATTACCTATCGGGATGGCCGGAAGGGGACGATAAAAACGGCGATCAAAGTCAATTCTGTAGATTAGATGTAAGTAAATGGAAGCGGTACTTCAATACATAGCTAACGGGCTAATGGTAGGTGGGATATATGCACTTATCGCTCTAGGGATAGTATTGATTTACAAGTCAACCAGCGTTTTCAACTTTGCCATCGGGCAGATGATGATGTTCGGTGCCTTTTTCTTCTGGATGTCTATGGAGCAGTTTGGATTGCCCATCTGGTTGAGTTTACTGCTAGCTTTGGCTGGAGGTGTGGTTGTTGCTCTGTTGATAGAGCGATTCACCTTGCGTCCGCTTATCGGTCAGCCTTTGCTAAGTGCAGTTCTGGTGACTTTAGCTCTAGTTTATTTTCTCAATGGGGTGGCAATGGGAATCTGGGGGGCCTATCCGCAGCGAATACCTGAGTTTCTGCCGGGCTCTCCGGTGTCTATTGGAGGAATAGTTTTCCCCCACGACCTGTTGTGGTCCTTCTTTATAGCCATGACTCTTTTTGTCCTGTTGCTTCTGTTCTATCAGCGGACGCGGATGGGGCTAGCTATGCGGGCCACCGCGGAAAGCCATCAGATAGCCCAGGCACGGGGGATAAATGTGAGGACTATTTTCAGTATGAGCTGGGCTTTATGTGGATTAGTAGCTGCTGTTTGTGGCATGCTCCTAGCCTTTCGGCTCGGTGTCAGTCAGTTCCTATCTTTAGTTGGGCTTAAGGCTTTTCCGGCGGTCCTGTTTGGGGGGCTGGATTCAATTCCGGGCGCTTTAATCGGCGGAATAACGGTGGGGGTGCTGGAGAACCTGGCCGGGGGATTGATTGCGCCGTGGATGATGGAGATAACCCCTTATATTATTCTGCTTCTGGTGTTGATTGTTCGACCTGAGGGACTCTTCGGACTTAAGAGGATAGAGAGGATATAGAATGGCAGTAGCTCGGCCCTGCGGCACTTATGATGAAAGCTATGCCAAGGATATGGCGATTGTCCGCACCCGGCTGCAATGGATAATATTGGTGGTTGGGATTGCTTTCCTGCTCAGCTTGCCGCTATTCCTCGGTGGTCGCTGGTTGAACTTGCTCAATCTCATCGGTATCAGTCTAATTGCCGTCCACGGGCTTAATATACTTACAGGCTACTGCGGTCAGATTTCTCTGGGGCAGGCGGCATTTATGGCGGTGGGGGCATATACCTCCGGTATTCTTACCGCCAAGTTGGGCTTCCCTTTCTGGGCAGCTTTGCCCTGTGCGGCTCTCAGTGCCGGAGTAGTTGGGTTAATCTTCGGTTTACCGTCGCTCAGGGTTAAAGGTTTCTATCTGGCTATGGCAACATTAGCCGCTCAGTTCATAATTCCGGCTTTAATCAGCCATCCATTGGAAGGAATTACCAATGGGGTGCGCAGCCTAGTGGTGCCGGTGCCCAAACTTGGACAAATGGCTTTCACATCACCACAAAGCATGTTCTACATCATTATCCCGATAGCAATATTGATGACATTCTTTGCTAAAAACCTGGTAAGAACTGGTGTGGGGAGAGCTTTTATTGCTATCAGGGATAATGACTTAGCTGCCGAGGTACAGGGCGTTAACGTGTTTCGCTACAAACTACTTGCCTTTTTCATCTGTTCGGTATATGCTGGGGTTGCTGGATGTCTTTGGGCGCACTGGATGCGGGCGATAAACCCGGACCATTTTACCCTGATGGATTCAATCTGGTATGTTGGGATGATGATTGTTGGTGGTATGGGGAGCACGGCGGGTGCCGTTTTCGGCGTGGCTTTTTTGCGTATCCTAGATGAATTGACCAAAGTGGGAGTAATATGGCTATCCGGTATTTTTGTGGCTTGGGCAGCTTTTCTACAAGCGGCTCTCGGTCCCATAGTTTATGGGTTGGTAATTATCTTATTTATAATTTTTGAGCCGAGGGGGCTGGCGCACAGGTGGGAGATATTCAAGACTTCCTATCGGCTACGCCCCTTTGCTTATTAGGAGGTGAGAATGAAAGGTAATTAAAAGTAATCTAGCCAAAAAGAGTTCTGAGACTAAAAGGAGGTGTGATTTGAACAAGAGAAGCTTTAGTATGCTAGTTGTGGTAGTTGTAGTATTGGCGCTGATGTTAATGCCGATAGTCGGCTGCAAGGCTCCAGCGCCACCATCAGTAGCTAAGCCGGACAAAGTCGTCATTCATCACTTTGGCGACCTCAGCGGACCTTATGCTGGGATTACGGCGCCCATAGTTACCGGTTTCAAGGATTTTGCTGAGTGGTTTAACACTGAAGGGGGTGGTATTGACGGGGTGCCTATAG
>Ga0315282_10002955_pt1 | contig 30826 bp, 29 predicted proteins | sample YL17G07_20_MG_FD_203693 | JGI IMG/M metagenome (GOLD analysis project Ga0315282, IMG submission 203693) | Sediment microbial communities from Yellowstone Lake, YNP, Wyoming, USA - YL17G07_20 | ecosystem: Environmental > Aquatic > Freshwater > Lake > Sediment | place: USA: Wyoming | collected... | reverse complement strand
TGTCCAGCCCCTTCCCTTCGGCATATTCCAGGTTATCATAGGATGAGTAGCCCGCATCAGCGGTACCCTTGTCAGGCAAGGCCCCAAGATTCCGCTCCACCTGTTCCACCATAGGCTTGAACTCGGCATGATCAGTGGCATTCTGGCTGACATCCGCGGCTACTATGACCCGTTCCTTGTCATCAACCGCTATCTGCCCATTGTGGCTGGGCTGGATCACTCCCCGGCTGTCCTTCATCAGCCGAGAGTCTGGTTCCGTCACATTTACCTTCTCCAGCTTCTCCCTCTCCAGCACCTCTTTCGCCTCCTGAAGCTTTTTCAGGCGATACTCTTTCTTCCTCAACTCCTCCGCTATCTCTGAGCCATCACCATCGGGGTATAGCTGGTCTTCGAGTTCGTCGATCTTAGCTGATGCCTGGATCATCTTCCTCATTTGCTCCTTGATGCGCTCGATCTCCTTCTCCAAACCGTCTCTATCTCTGGTCTGTCTCACCGAGGCATTTGCCTTTAGTTTGGTACCATCAAAGGCAATGTGCCCCAATCCTACCATGCCTAAAGAGGCGCACAGCCTCACCACCTCCACAAATAAATCGGGAAGTACGTCAGCGTGCTCAGCGCGGAAAAGACAGATGGTTCGGAAATCGGGGGATTGCAGGCCTGATAGGAACATGAAGGCTGTGTCCGTCTTCAGCTCTTGAGCAATGCTTCGGGAACTGTAAATCTTCTGGCTGTAGGCGTAGATGATTACCTTCAACATCATGGACGGGTGGTAAGCTGGTGCCCCACCACCTTCATATTTGGCAAGCAGTGGCCACAAATCGATGGTGTCCACCACGTCATTGATAATGCGTGCCTCATGATTCTCAGGCACGAATTCATCCAGTGAAGGGGGAAGCAGCAATCCCTGACTCTGACTATATTCCCTGAATATCTTCATTCGCCCTTACCTCCGGCACAAGCATCTTTTTACTCATTATTATACCTGCTTGCCCTATCAACAGCTACTCGCTACCAGACTTTTTGGACAGCCTGATTACATAATGTCAATAAACATTCAACTGTTAGATTTCGTGACCAAAATTCTATCAGGTACATGTGGTTGTGTCAACAATTACTATATTACTTGCAACCACTCCAGTTTGGCTCTTCGACGAATATGTTTACACTGAACTTTAGTCATCAGCTGGGGGTGCGTCAGGGAGCAACTGGATTCTAGCTGATTCCCATTATTCCCAAGTCACATATTTTCCTCCATAAATCAGTCAGAATCTTTTCTTCTTTACCTATCTTTCTAGACCGAGGCATTACCCCCATTTCCGCAAATTCCCTAACTGAGTGACGGAACATCTCTTGCTCTTCACCAAACTCAAATGGCGTTTCTTTCCTCCTAGGTATTTATTTTGGTTATTTCTCAATAAAAAGCCCTTGAGGATCCAGTGAACCTAGTATTGCTAGCTCTTCGGTAGTCGGTGGATTAATCTCCTCAAGAGCCTCAGCTACCTTTAGATCCCAACCGCAGTTTTCTTTTATTTCTGCAATCTGTGCTTCTTTCGAAAGCCCAAGGCTGGCAAAATATTTGGTCAAAGTAAATGTCTTGTCTCCTTCAAATTTCTCAAAAACCCCTAGGTTCGTTACCAATGTTTTAACTTTGTCCCCACGGCAACTAATAAATGGCACCTTTTCTATCAAGCGCTCTCGTGACTGTCTTGCTACCACTAGAGTCTCACTGGCGTTAACAGCATCAGCAGCTCCTCCGGCACCTATAAAGTAAAGGTTACCCATCTTCAGGGTGTTGATGTTGCCAAATTTATCAATTTGAGCTGCCCCAAGAATACCGAGGCATCTGTTCCTTGCCCCACCCACAAAAGTGCCATATACCTCCACAGTATCGGTCAGCATCCTGCAGCTCATCACATTGGAGGAAGTCATCAGAAATGGGTCTCCAGCGCTGGGTACATAACCAATTAGCCCTGTGCCGGTCAAGAGATCCACCTCGTATCCCTCTTTGTGCAGTAAGTAATAAGCCAACCAAGTAGCTAGCGCTGGGATCCCGATGCCAGCGAGCATTGTTTCGTGCCCTCCTTGGATAACCCTCCTCCTTATCTCCCTAGCTGCAATTACAATCATCACTGCGATGGGTTCTGTACTGAGCTCCAATCTAGAGTCCAGTTCACGCTGCCAGATGTGCGCTTTTCCTCTCAGATGTGCTACCCTCTCATCTCCTAATTTGCGCAGGTAATCTTGCTGAGCCTTGCAATCAATTATCCATTCGTTTAGCCAGGAATTCAGCTTGTTAAGGTCTCTGCTTGCTCTTTGGTAGTCTAGAATGAAGTCATAATCTTCACTATAACCTCCATTAATCCCTATAGCCTCGCTTGCCAAGCTTTGGGGATGGGCACCGAACGGCACCACTGATACCGACCTCACGAGATAAGCAGGAATCTTAACTAGGCTACCATGCTCTCGAATAAATTCGGGAGGGACCAATCTTTCCACCGTGACTATAACTCCATTTTTGCTGGCTCTCAAGCCCCATATACTGGTGAAGTAAGGAGGGGTTAAAATAGTGTTACCATATTTATCTGCTACGCAACCATGGACCAAAGAGATGTCAGGCTCAAGCGCTTTGACTATCCCTATCTCCGTGCCATCAAAGGGGTCATTGATCACCTTGAAAGAGTCCGCATTTTCCTCAGCCAGAGTGGTTGCCGTGATGGACTTTGTGGGCATGAAGCCAACGCCTAATGCTGCTGCCATCAACCTCTGTTCTAGTGAATAAAGCGACCAGCTCTCAATCTGAATTAAACCCTTGTTATGGGCCTCTTGGAGGAGTGGAATCGGTCTAGGTGTTGGATAGGTGTAGGAACAGTTTGCTGTGATGACTTTTTTAACCAGCTTACAGTGAATTAAGCTTATCGGATATGGGCTCGTAATGCCACTTGAGATCAACGTAAATTGAGGATCCTTTCCCCAAAACTGCCCTATGATCTCACGAAGGGCTGCATTGGGGTCATTCCCCGTGCTCACATGTAATTTCATACCTGGAGCTATATTTCGTTGGACAGCCTCACAAAGTGGTATAACCTTACTTTTACCCTTACCTTCGTCTTCATGCAGCTCAGAAATGTCCATCGCCTCTGCTTCCCGTGTGCCTCCTTTCTCATTAGTTACCTCCCCATTGTCTATTAGCTCTAATGAACTCTGCGATATCCTTAATCCTAGTGCCGGGACCAAAAATAGCCTTTACCCCCTTCTCCTTAAGGAAAGGAATATCCTCGTCAGGAATAATACCTCCACCGATGAGTAATATATTTTTCGCTACTCCTTTTCCAATGAGTAATTCGGCTACTCTAGAAAAGGAGTAATTGTGTCCCCCGCTATGGCTACTCAGTCCGATTACATCTACATCTTCCTTAATAGCCGCTTCAACGATAGACTCTGGTGTTTGTCGTAACCCCGCATAGATAACTTCCATACCCTCTTCTCTTAACCCGGCTACAACCGTCTTAGCTCCTCGGTCATGGCCATCAAGCCCTAGGATGGCCATCAAGACACGAATATGACGCTTTGTTTTTCCCATTTCTTCCCCTTAGAATGTAGCTTCCGAATACGCACCCAAAACTTCGCGCAGCGTTGAGCATATCTCGCCGATGGTAGCATAGCTTTTTACCGCCTCGAAGACAAAAGGCACAAGATTTTCCTTCCCTTGAGCTGCCTTACGAAGCTCCTCCAGAGAATGCTGAACTTTGGGGTTATTCCTCTCCTCTCTCAGTTTCCTGACTCTTTGCTTCATCTCTTCAGCTATCCCTGGGTCTGCTCGGTGAATTTTAAAAACTGGCCTTTCGCCAGAACCGAATTTGTTCACTCCCACTATGACTCGTTTCCCTTCCTCTATTTCCTTTTGCTTATTGTAGGCTGAGTGGGCTATCTCTGCTTGCATCCAGCCTGACTCTACTGCTTTTATTATTCCCCCTCTCGACTCTATCTCGAGAAGGTAATTGGAAATTTCCTCCTCGATCTTGTTAGTCAAAGCCTCCACATAGTATGAGCCGCCTAGGGGGTCAACCACCTCAGCTACTCCACTCTCATAAGCCACAATCTGCTGAGTTCTGAGAGCGAGAGTAGCAGCTCTCTGCGTTGGTATCGCATGTCCTTCATCAAAACCAGCAACATGGAAATAAGTAACCCCACCCAATGCCGCTGCGAGAGTTTCTATTGTTGCCCTCACGATGTTATTCTCTGGCTCCTGCGCTGTGAAGGTTGAGCCTCCTGTGCCTGGACCAATGCTAAGACGCAATGAAGCTGGATTCGTAGCCCCAAACCTCTCCCTCAACGTTTTAGCCCATAACCTCCTCAAGGCACGGAATTTAGCTATCTCATCGAAGAAGTTCACATGGACAGCCGAATTAAATGACAGCCGCGGCACAATGTCATCAACACTTAAACCTCTCTTGAGCTCTCCTTCGACAAAAGCTATCGCTGTCGCCATCGCATAAGCTCCCTCTTGAACCAGAGTTGCTCCCGACTCACGAAGTGTGTAAGCATTGATCTGGTAACTTATCTTCGGCGTGTGTTTTATTCCATATTCCATGAAATCGAGGGCCAAACGCATAGCCCCCTCAGGAGGGAAAATGTAGGCTCCCCTACCAAGATATTCCTGTAAGCAATCGCTGTGGACATTTCCGCTGAGCTTATGTATGGGCACACCTTGTTTCTCAGCCACTGCCATATACATTGACCATAGCACTATATGAAGATGACATATTGAGCCCCGTATTGATATGCGGTCGAGAGGAATACCATGGAAAATTATTTCCACCTCTTTTAGTGAGGGGCAGGACACACCAACCACTCCCACCTCAGATGATACTAATGCATTATCTGGGTCATAGCCCAGCTGTGTAGGTAGGTCGCAAGCCAGACTTACGCCATCCTGCCCCTGGTCAAGGAGAAGTTTGAAGCGCTGGTTTGTATCCTCTGGTGTGCCGAAACCAGAGTATTGCGCCATGCCCCAGAGTCGGCTCCGGTACATCGTTGGATGAATACCTCGGGTATAGGGATACTCACCAGGGAAGCCCAAATCCCTCAAGTAATCAAGCTGAGCAATGTCCTTTGGGGTGTATAGCCTTTGCTTAGGAAGCTCACTGAAAATTTCCCTCTCAGGGTTCTTTTCCAGCGATTCCCTGAGGGTAGTATCTTCCCATTCCTTCTGCTTTTCCTCTACCTTGGATAATTCTCTTACACTCATTTGTTCCCAAGCCTCCTATCCAGTGGTGAAATGCCTTGTTCTCTTGAGGGCAGAGCCACTACAGCATGACCGGGCATGACCTCCTCACCTCTTTGGTTGACAGCGCTTGTTTGAATTTTAACGCAGGACTCACCTTCCTTATCGATGAACTTCTCTGTTATCTTCCCTGTTATCCATACCACGTCTGAATGATAAACAAACCGCCGATATTCACCGTAACTTTTCTTAAGCCAGCCATCGTCTCCTATCCAATTAGTCAGCAAGTGAATCTGCCAGCAGTGTCTTTGAAAACCAACATCATATTGCATCGGTAGCCCCATCGCCTTGGCTGCCTCCCTATTATAATGGACAGCAAAGATCGGCTCCAGTGCATAGCTAGCAGGGTCACGGAAGGCCCAGGCAGGATGGCGCCGGTATGAGCGAAGTGCCACCCCATGCGCTGCCAGCCTTGGTATTGGTGCCCCACCCCCGCAAATAAAGGCTATCTCATCAGTCAATCCTATTGGCCCCTTGACCACCGGTTTTAGCTCCTCGCCAACTTCCACATCCTCCCAGTAGAGAGTATTTGACCCCCTTATCTCCTCGGCGAGCACCTCTTCCTCGATCTTCACGAGTTCTTCTTCAGTCCATGGGTGCGGTAATTGAATCTGATGGTATTTGCCCTTTTCTCTCGCTTTTGCCTTATCCACTCTTATCACCGACCACTTAGCCTTAGCCACAAGTTCATTCCTCTGGTTGGAGTATCTGTTCTCATACCAATCTATTACCATTCTTTCGGCAAACTTGCTCCGTTTTGGTCCTTCAAAACCAATATATATACATTGGGGAGTAATTTTATCATTAAGCAGAACGGCCCTATAAAACTCAACATCCGTAGCGTTGTGGAAGCCGCCTAGTCCACGCCAGCCAAATTGCAGCCCAGAGAAGACGCTGAAAACCCATGAAGGGGGTGCAGCAAGAGTGCCATAACGGGATTTTCTAGCATACTCAACATCCCTCCACAGTGGATTGGAGTCGCCGATACCATCAGCAAACTTCAGTATTGCCATCCGGGTGGCTTCTTCATTGAATATAGAATGCTCAATGCGTAATTTGAGTCCAATCTTGGTGCGCATCTCCCCTATCATTTCATCGGTGATACGCCCGTCTGCCATTTTGACCTCTTTGGTTTTTTGTGTCATATTACCCCTGCAAGTTAAGGCCAGAACAGTCTTTTCGCTTCTTTAGTGAGTTCAGCTCTGAAGTCGGGATGAGCAACCGCAATTAGCTCTTCAGCTCTCCTTCGTAGGGACTTCCCTCTTAGTCTGGCAATGCCGTACTCAGTTACCACGTGGTCAACACAGTTGCGGGTGACTGTAGTCGCTGTGCCCGATTCGAAAGAGGGGACGATTCTTGATATCATCTTGCCGTCTCTGGTCTTTGCTACAGACGGCAGTATGGTGATACCGCGTCCGCCCTTGGACAACAGGGCACCGTAGGCAAAAGCAGTCTGGCCTCCAGAGCCGCTGAATATCTGGTAGCCAATACTTTCCGCACTGACCTGACCAGTGATGTCAACAGTCAATGCCTGATTTATGGCTACCATATTATCGTTGGCGGCGATATTCCTGACGTCCCAGAGGAAATCCACGTCAACAAGCCAGAAAAGCGGATTGTTATTTGCCCAGTCCATGTCTTCCTTATTAGCGCCGCCTAGCGAAGTGACTACGACCTTGCCTGGGAGGAAATTCTTGCGTTTACCGTTTATTATGCCCTCCCGCACCAGTCTTATCACGCCAGGGGGTGTTGCCTCTGAGTGCCAGCCCAGGTCACTTTTACCATCAAGAAGCCCCAGCTCTATCAGGTGTTCACTGACTCTGCCTATACCTATTTGAAGGGTATCACCAGTCTTTATCAGGCTAGACACGTAGCCGCTAATATCTTTCATGTACTGCTCTGGTTTCTTGATCTCTCGTCCTCCTAGGCTTCCATCAGCCACAATGCCGCGGGTCACCTGATGAGGTACGAAGTAGTCTATCTCAGAGATGTGGACGTAATTGTCACCAAAAGTCCTGATAAGCTGGTCATTGACTTCAGCTATAACGATTCTGGCATTCTTGATGTGCTTTCTCTTGTTCCACAGTGCTGCGCCGAAGCTACAGAAACCGTTATTATCAGGTGCAGAGACTTCGGTAATGACTACGTCTGATTGCTGGCGGGTGCTTTCGCTCCAGCAAAGGATGTCATTTACTTCAATATCGCATCTCCGGTCTTGTACCATCTGCTGCGATATTGCCGTAGGCATATAAATCTTTATCTGGAAAAACTCCTCCCAGCCAGGGTCATACCAGCCGAAGTCATAGCCAGGGAACGGCTGGAATACTTTAACATTGGTCAGTTCACTAGCCCGGGCAGCAATTGCCAGCCCGATGGCGTAGGCCTCCCTGCCCAGCGTAAAAGACACCGTATCTCCGGACTTAACGAGTTGGGCAGCCTCAACAGCGGTAATAGTTTTCCGTTTGTATTCTTCCCGCCAGTCTTTCACACTAACCTCCCGGAATAGACGCTAGAAAAGTCCCTCTAAGATTATCTGCTCAATGAAAGCTTTAAGACGGATCTTGAATTGCCCCACTGGCACCATCTCCTCATTTCTTCCTTATTCTCTACCTGCCCTTAAAACTAGGTGGTCGTTTATTCATCATCGCTTGCAGTCCTTCCCTGGCATCCTGACTAGCAGTAGCAATGGCAGTCAGTGCCGTTTCCAAATTTAGCCCGTTTTCAAGGTCTATGTCAGTGGCAGAGTTGATTGCCTGGATAGCCAGACTGATGGCAAATGGGCTCTTTTGGCACAAAATTGATGCCAGCTTCTCACACTTCTCGATGACTGTTTCAGGAGCAGCAATCTCATGCACGAGCCCCATACTCAATGCAGTGGTGGCGTCTATCCTGTCTCCGGTTAGAATGTAGTAAAGAGCACGGCTTTTCCCGGCAATGCGGGTCAGACGCTGGGTGCCCCCGGCTCCCGGCACTGCTCCCAGCCCCAGTTCAGGAAGAGCAAGGAATGCCTTATCTGACATAACTCGCAGGTGACAGGCAAGAGCCAGCTCAAAACCCCCACCAAGGGCAAAACCATTGATCCCGCAGATAAAGGCTTTGCCCATTTTCTCAATCTTTTTAAAAACTCTGTGGCAGGTCTTGGAATAATTCATGTTCCAGACCAGGTCGAGAGCACTGAGTTCCTTCAAGTCAGCGCCAGCACAAAAGGCTTTTGTTCCAGCACTGGTGAGGACTGCTACCCAGATGTTTTCGTCCTCGTGTATTTTATCCAGTGCTGAGTCAATCTCGGTGAGAGTCACCATGCTCAGTATGTTCATAGCTTCTGGTCGGTTGATGGTTATCCAGCCTATTTTTTCTTTCTTTTCGAGGATAATGTTTTCGAATGCCATCTTAGTTTACTCCTTAACCAATTTCGCTAAGAAGCTAGAGTTTAAATATCTTAATGGTATTTTCCCGTAACACTTTCCGTTTCGTGTCCTCTTTCAGTTGAAGTTCCATAAACTGGTCTTTACAGCGCTTGAGACCGAAGGCGTTGGTACCGAACATCACCTTGTCCTGCCCTCGGGTGTCCATGAACTGCAACAGCGACTTGTCCAGATATCTGGGAAGGTGAGCGCTGATATCAACATAGACATTTTGATGCTTCCATGCCATGGAGATCAGCTCTTCACACCAGGGCCAGCCGGTGTGAGAGGCGATGAACTTCAGATCAGGAAAGTCGAGTGCCACTTTGTCAATATAGATTGGTCTCCCCACCTCGCTGGGCATGACCTCAAGGGAGTGACCAATCTGCATGGAGATGGGTATCCCCAATTCAACGCACTTGGTGTAGCAAGGGTACATCCGTCTGTCATCAGGACGAACGTCCCATCCCAGGGTGTGGGCATAGACTCCCTTGAAACCGTATTCCTTGACGGCGGTCTCGATTTCGCGCAGGCTTGCCATGATGTTAAGCGGGTCATAGCCGGCTATGCCTATAAGCCGGTCCGGGTAGTCCTTAATCATTTCGTAGACTTCTTTGCAGCTAAAATCGTTCGCCAGCCATCTTCCCCGATATGACCCCATCTTGACAGCACATACAAAGACCTTCTCAAAACCTGCTGCATCCATTTCAGCGATAAGCTGTTCCGCGGAGACTCCTTTGGGAGTATGACCACCCAAGACCCTGTCCGCCATCTCTTTCATTTCTGGACCCGACCAGAACTTCTTCATGCCTTCTGGGGTGAAGGGGTAGTTCATCACGTCAATAGCCATAATTTCGTTGCTCATTTACCTTTTCCTTTACGTAATTTTATTTGCCCTTAAACTTTGGCGGTCGCTTTTCTATAAAGGCTCTTACTCCTTCTTGATGGTCTTCGGTTTGAGAGAGATATATCTGAGCATCGATTTCCTCTGACAGCACTTCAGCCAGCGTCATGTTAAAAGCCTGGTTGAGAACCTTTTTGGCCCGGACAATGGCAATTGTTGGCATGCTTGCCAGTCTCATCGCCAGCTCCATTGCCTCTTTTTCCAGCGCTTCATGAGGGACAACCTTGTAGACCAGACCTATTTTGGCAGCTTCTTCAGCACTAATAGCACTGCCAAAATAGACGAGTTCTTTGCTCTTCATCGTTCCAGTCAAACGTGGCAAGAAGTATAAGGCACCGAAATCAGGAATAAGACCAAGCCTGACAAAAACCTCGGAGAATCTGGCTTTCTCGGAGGCAATAACGAAATCCGCTCCTAGAGCCAGATTACATCCCATGCCAAAGGCATCACCGTTAACCGCAGCTATCACCGGCTTCTTCAGGTTGACCAGCCGCCAGAGGATACCCTGTGATTTCTCCATTACCTGACGTGTCTCCTCAAGCGCCAATTTTGTACCTAGCTTTTTAATGTCGCCCCCCGCACAAAAGGCGGGACCCCGACCAGTGATGATGAGGGCCCGAATGTCATCAGCACTCTCGACCTCGCCAAGAGCTAAGAGGAGTTCGTTCTTGGTCTCTTCGGTTAGAGAGTTCCGTCTTTCTGGATCATTCAGCGTCAGGACGGCAACAGCCTCTTTCCCTTCCAGGATGATGTTCTTGTAATCCATAGTTTACATTCTCTCTGGTGGCACACCAACGATGATAACAGCACACACGAATCTACCCGGATGTCCTCCCTGGTTGTGGGCAAGACCCATGCGTACATTCTTGAGCTGTCTTGATGAATCTTGGGCTTTCCCCTGAATCTGCTTGTATATTTCATAGACTTCTCTACCGCCACTACCGCCAACGGGATGGCCGAAGGACTTCAGTCCGCCACTATGGTTTACGACTAAAACGTCTCGGGGGTCAGGGATGCGCTTGATTTCTTCTTCAGTTGCGCCCCACTTCCTCATCACTGCTTCCCTGAATTGAGGGGCGATAAAAGCGCCATTATCTATAATGTCCTCTTTGGCTTTTCCCTTCGGGCAGAATGCCAGGCTCTCCATAGCAATGAGTTCGGCGATGGAGAAGCAGTCGTGAATCTCAGCAACATCAAGCTCTTTTCTCGGGTTAGTTATACCTGCCATTTGGTAGGCTTGCCTCGATGCATACTCTGTCTCTATCCAGTGAGTGAAATCATAGTCCTCTTTATTCTTTCCCCACCCTGGACCGGCGGAAACACCCACGCCCTTGATAGTTATATAGTCATTCACACGGTGAGGAGCATAGCGCTTGACATCTTCCACTCGGCAGAGTACTGCTGCTGAAGCGCCGTCGGTCACGCCACAGCAGTCGTGCAGCCCGAGGGGCCATGCGATTGTTGGAGCATTAAGTATGTCTTCTATACTAAGCTCGCGGTGGAGATGTGCCTTAGGGTTACGATTGCCGCTATAGTGGCTCTTGACCGAGATTTTACCAATAGTACGTTTCCCTTCCTCAGGAGTTAACCCGTAACGCTGGAAGTATCTGGTCGCGGCTAGAGCGTAGCGCCCGGGTCCAGTGCCTCCTGCCGGATAGATGGGGTGAAACTTGTCCGACAGCTTTCCGGGGTGGAGTCCGGGGTAACCGACATCCTTCAATTTTTCGAAGCCGACGGCTAACACTAAATCATATACTCCAGCCGCCAGCGCATGTGCTGCATTACGGATGGTCTCGATGCCTGTAGCGCAAGCATTTTCTACCCTGGTTGCAGGGATATACTGGAGCTGTAGTGGTGAAGAAACAGAGACTGCGTTGACGCCACTATTGGCTGTTCCGCACCAGACTGCCTGAATGTCTTTCATCTCTACCTGGGCGTCTCCCAGTGCTTCATAGACAGCATCAACAATAAGGTCATCAACATCCTTATCCCAGAGTTCACCAAACTGGGTACATCCCATGCCAATTATGGCTACTTTGTCCTTGAAGCTCTCAGCCATATCTTCCTCCTTAGCATCTCACCGGCCGCAGTTTCCACGAATAGTTGTGGAAGCCCCCAGCCTCGTGGAATTTTCTGAAGGTGAACTCCATTTCCATCCCTACAGCAAGCTTTCCGGGCTCCCGGTCGGTCACCTGATTATAGATTCGACCGCCACCTTCGAGGTCAATGATGACGAGAACATTAGGCAGGTCGAGGGCAAAGACAGCTCTCTCATCCAGGCTAAATGTGAAGACCTTTCCTTTCTTGTCAACAATCCTGATGTCATCAAGCTGGTCTTTCCTCTGGCACCACATACAGATTCTCTGTGGTGGGAACTGGACATGACCGCAAACACGGCACTTATGACCGTATCCTCTGATGAGCGCCTTTTCCTCACGGTAGAAGACATTGTCTGAAGACTCCGGGAGGGGGAAAGGTTTAGCCTCCCATTCCATCAGGTCGCGGAATCTCAGGTAGGTGCCGTAGTTAACCATCATCTTGGAAGCTAGATGCTTCTCGATACCACGCCTGTCTCTGACCCCCTCTATCTGGTCGGTGACCTTCAGGACAAAGGCGTCAGCACCGTCGCCATAGCTACCGGCTAGAAGGTGAGCACCGGCTTTAGCCTTCTCCAGTGTGGCTACCAGTATCATCATAAAGAACGGCGTCCCGGTATTCCCCATCACATCGAACATTGGTGCTTGTACCTGGTTATCGGCTAGTCCGAGCGTCCGAGCAATACCAGTGTGGCTGCGGACATCGGGACCATAGTATGCTGCCTTGGTTATACTGGTGGGCGCTAGCTGCATTCTCTTCAGGAGGGTGGTCATTGCCTCTTTAAGGTGGTCAGTGTATCCTTTTTCGAGGATGAAGCGGTCTTCCCAGCTTCTAATATAGGTATCACCCCTCTCTTTACGCCAGATATCCAGGAAGTCGCTGGAAATGCAATACCAACCCTCGATTTTGGCGATAATATTCTCCTTGCCGACCAGAAAGGCAGCAGCGCCATCACCCAATGTTCCCTCATAAGCTGAGTTCGGCGGTGGTAATCGACAGTCGGAAGCAACTACTATGAAATTTCTCGCTGAGCCGGCATTTACTGCGTCCAGAGCTGCCTTCAATGCGTTTGCCCCGGCATTAAGGGAGTCGCAGAAATCGCTGGTGGTTATGTCTCGCCGTAGGTCGAGGGCAGCGGCAACGATGCTCGCCGACTGTTTCTCTCGGTAGGGTGAAGTAGTTGAGGCGAAATACAGACCGTCGACGGTACTTCTATCGAAGCCTTTGAGACAGTCAATGCCGGCTTCTACTGCCATGGTGATACTATCCTCATCGCAGTTGGCTATGGCTTTTTCGCCTCTACCAAAGCCCTCCCCCCAGACTTTGACAATCTCCGCCCGGCTCAATCTATATATCGGAATATATGCACCATACGAAACAATTCCAGCCTTCATACTCTTCTTCCTTATTTACCCTTATATGCCGGAGGTCTCTTCTCGGAAAAGGCCTTGGCTCCTTCCTTCAGATCTTCAGTAGCAAAGCACAGCGCACACAGGTCTGACTCATAAGCCAGCCCTACCGAAAGGGATGTCTCCAAGGCCTTATTTACTGCCATCTTGGCAAGTTTCAGGATTATGGGACTCCTCCTCAGCAAGGTAGCTACCAATTCCTCAACAGTCACTCTCAGCTTTTCCTTGGGGACTACCTTGTTTACTAACCCGATTTGCAAAGCTTCCTCAGCGGAGATGACATCTCCGGTGAAGACAAGCTCCTTCGCTTTTTTCTCCCCCACTAATCTGGGTAAGACCTGAGTTCCGCCTCCTCCGGGTATAAGCCCTACCTTTATCTCGGGCTGCCCGAACTTAGCATCTTCGGACGCAATGATTATATCACAGGCCATCGCTAGTTCCATTCCTGCACCCAAAGCAGGTCCATTGACCATGGCGATAATTGGCTTTGGTATTTCTCTTACGAGCTCAATTGGTCTCTTTTTGCCCTTCAGCTGCATGCCAATTCTTTCCATGAAGTCGACCGGGCCGGAGGGGAAACCAGATATATCCCCGCCAGCACAGAAAGCCTCCCCAGCACCAGTTATGACCATGACATATATATCGTCATCCTCCCGGCCAAGTTCCAAAGCCTTTGTCAGCTCCTCCCTTAAAAGAGGGTCCTGGGCATTTCTAACCTCGGGACGGTTGAAAATTATCCAGGCGACATGACCCTTTTTTTCGTAGATTAACCTCTTGAATCCAATCGTTTCTACCATCGGGATACGACCTCCTTCCAGAAGTCATAGATTCCCTTCTTCCTTGGGCCGCCGGAATATCCAGCTCTCACCATCATTCTTATCAAAGGATGAAGTCGCCCCTTTTCGGCACCAAGCTCTCTTATTTTATCCTGTTCCATCTCAGCTCTTCTCCCCCAGCTGCCCATCATATCCCCAAGCTCAAGCGGGCCGAGTGGCAGGTTGTAGCCTAATTTCAGTGCCTTATCGATGTCATCAGGGGAAGCCACTTTCTCCCACACCATTTGAACTGCTTCCTCTCGTAATGCCTCATAGGCTCGATTGGCTAAAAATCCATAGCTTGTATCCCGGCAGACTACTGGCTCCTTGCCCAGTTTTTTAGAGAGCCCAACTACGACGTCTACAGTTTCCTGTGAAGTGTTAGCTCCCTTAACCACTTCCACCAGTTTCATTACCGCTACGGGGTTAAAGAAGTGCATCCCAACTACACTCTGCGGTCGCTTCGTTGCTGCTGCAATCTCGGTTACATTCAGGGTGGAAGTGTTGGAGGCAAGAATAGTGCCCGCCGGAGCGTTCTCATCCAGCTTCTTAAAGACTTCCCTCTTCAAGCTGAGTATTTCCGGTACTACCTCGATAACAAAGTCAGCATTCTTCATCGCTTCTTCCATACTGGTGCTGCCTTTGATTCTTCCTACAATGGCTTTCTTTTCTTCCGATGTCATCTTGTCCTTAGCGACGAAGAAACGCTCCAGCCTGTCGTCTATAGACTGCAGCCCCTTTTTAACCAGCTCCTCATTAATGTCAACGACAACAACCCCATATCCGCCCAGTCGGGAGAAGACTTCGGCGATCTGATTACCCATAGCACCGGCACCAATTACCGCGGTTTTCTTGATATCCTCCAGTTTCACTGCTACCTCCTAACTTGCTTTCACCGTCTTCGATTCTAAAGAGAAGATTACTCTTTCCGGATAGCCAAGTTGCTGTAAAATTTCCCCGGGGCGCTCAATCAAAATGACCTCTGCCCCCAGTTGAGCCAATTGCAAGGAGCAGTATTGAGTGGGTAGGTACGGGCTCAGGTCCAATACTCTTGTGTGTTCCAGCACCTTCATTCAGCTATTCCCGTGCTAAGGCATGAGTAACCCGCCGTTTACGCTGAGCACTTGCCCTGTTATGTGACTTGATTCTTCTGAGACAAAGAACAGGTAAGCATTTGCCACGTCCTCAGGTTTGCCGAGCTTACCCAGCGGGGTTGCCCGTGTCACAGCCTCCTTAATCTTTTCTGCGGATGGCCCTTTGGCCGACATCTCGGCAGCCAGCGGCGTCTCCGTAATACCTGGAGCAACGCAGTTAACGTTAATGTTATATCTGCCTAGCTCCCTCGCCAGCGTTTTGGTAAATGCAATAACGCCGCCTTTACAGGCTCCGTATACCGCCTCTCCTGGGTTACCGGCACGACCGGCGTCCGAGGCACACATAACGATCTTGCCATATTTTTTCTCGACCATGTGGGGAAGTACCGCCCAACAGCTGTAGATATGATGTTTCAAATTCAGATTTATCATGAACTCCCATTCTTCGGGAGTCTGATTCAAAAAAAACTTGATTTCATCCCAGCCCGCGTTGGTAACCAGAATGTCTATCTTCCCAAACTGCTTGATTACCTTGTCAACCATGGCTTTAATTTCACCATATTTGGTCAGGTCTGTCCTGACAAAGAAAGCGTCACCACCCACACTCTTTACTTCGTTCACTACTGAATTGCCCTCAGTCTCGCGGATGTCTACAACCGCGATCTTCGCACCCTCTTGGGCAAAAAGGAGTGCCGCTGACCTCCCAATTCCCCTGCCAGAGCCCGTTATAATTGCCGTTCTACCCTGTAACCTCATCATAACCTCCTAAAATTTATTTTGGTTTGCTCAGCATTGAAGTCTTGGTCTACCTCGGAAAAGACTTTTCTAGCGAAACCAAATTTAAATCATACCACCCGAGCCATTTAGTGTCAAAGATTATTACTCCATCTGCGACTATTTTTCGTTTTTCAAAATACTCCTTTGCTCTAAGTCTCCACTAACGTAATCCAAACCTAATTCATGCAAGATCTCCTTGGTTGGAATACCCTCATTGTTCCATCCCTTGAATTTGTAATACTCATCTAAGAGCTTAGCCTCAATCTCAGGGAATCTCCTTTTCCAATGGTCCTCTGGAGGACGCTCGTCCTGTCTCCTTAAGCCTCTTCTTACATTAATGGCTCTGAGTAAAGTCCGGTTCCTCTTGGCTATCTTCCATAGTCCAGCTTCATCAATATCCATTCCGGTCGCCGATGAGATTACACGCGGTAAATTGTGTATATGATAGGCAGGCTTAATGGGAAATGATGACAAACCGGCGCAGATGCCGGTGGCGTCATCAATGTAGTGCATAGTCTCTTGCCATTCAACAAGTTCACAAGTTGCTTCAATAGTTGGGTAATTTGGAAGTGAGGTGCCTGGTTCCCCCCACCTCAAGATAAATTCCTTGAACTTTTCATTGGGGACCTGGACCCAGTCCTTTACAAACTCCTCTCTCTCCTCTTTAGTCGCAAAAGGCGCCTGGGGTATCTGCCCCTCAATTTGGGTAATATTGATTTTCTCACCGGTGGACCACATGAGATAATAGATGGGGTTCATCGTCCCCAGCTTGATAGGGATCTGCTCATGTTTCTTAATGGTATTGTGGTCGTAGGCCTCAGCCCCCTTGCCAATCTTACGAGCCGCCCAATAAACACCATTGGCCAAAGCATCCCCAATCCCTTCCCGCCGAACAATTTTCTCAAGCAACCAGAAGAATCTCTCTTCGGTATTTGACGGAAATCCTGGGAGGTCCTGGTCAGTCAAAATGCCGGCCTCATAAAGCTCAACGGCGAAGGCTAGAACTTGTGGCATAGTATACCCGTCCACCCCATACTCCTGGGCAAGGCCAGCGATTTTAAAACCAAAGTCCAGGTCTGACATGGCCGCCATGGTATAAGTAAGTTTCGAGTAGCATTTCATCATGTATCTTTGCAGTTTGGGGTGGGCAATTATTCCCCCGCATTTCATCGGACAGTTATAGCAACTTATCAGCCGCTCCACCGCTTTGTCCTGAATCCCCTTCCACGCCTCTTCGACTTCCTTGTTCCAGAAATCCCTTCTCCGATGGCGGGCATTGCCCCAGGCGAAAGCAGTGATATGCCACGCCTCATCATGTATTGCCATCTCTTGGAATCCAAGCCCGGCGAAAATGGGCGGTACCCCTTTAATCGGATTTTCGTTTCGGTACTGGATATATTTCAGCACCTCGTTGCAGAGTTCCATAAGTTCAGCCGGTCGGGCAACATTGATGTCCTTTGTCCCACGAACAGCTATCGCCTTTAACCCTTTGTCGCCCATAACGGCGCCTATTCCGAGGCGACTGGCACTGGACCTGCCCTGCTCGATGGAAGCAAAATAGACCCTATTTTCACCGGCTGGGCCAATAGTAGCCACCTGGGCTTTCGGTTCCTTCAACTCCTGTTTAATGAGTTCTTCAGTTTCAAGGCAGCCTTTACCCTGCAGATGAGAGGCGTCGCGTATTTCTACTTTGTCATTGTTTATCCACAAATAGACCAGCTTGGGGGACTTGCCCCGAATGACCACCTTGTCATAACCGGCATGTTTCAGTTCTGGTGCCCAAAATCCCCCCATTACTGAATATGCCATTAATAAGGTCTGGGGAGAAAAGGTGGAAACAATGGTACGATTAGCACCGGGAGCCGGTGTGCCAGCTAAAAGACCGGCGCTAAATATTAGTAGATCATCAGGGGAGAAGGGTTCAACCTCGGCGGGGACCCTATCCCATAATATCTTGGCGTTGGTACCTAGACCCCCAAGGTGAAGCTCAGTTAATCTTGGGTCAGTCCCTTCCTTCTCAACGCTTCCTCGGGATAGATCAACCTCTAGATTAACCCCCGTCTCTGCGTATCTCATCTTTTACTCTCTTAGGTTACTTAACGCCGACCCTTGCGATTGTGTGGGTACCTTTGTGCCCTTCTCTTTGAGCCCTCCTTGTGTCTCGGTAGTCCTCGGACACCGAGTCGGAGTATTCATTGGCTTTCTCGGTGAGCGAATCGTGGTATTCATTAAATAGAGTCGCTGCCTGGGGCCTTAACCAGTTCTCCGGCAAAAGTTCCAACGGCAGCTTTTTTAATCTCCTCAAGTTTCATTCTTGCCCCAGCTAGTTTCTAGCTTTTACTTTCTTCCAGATGAGAAATCATTTCTTCTGGATAGCCAAGCCGCTTTAGAATTTCCCGCGTGTGCTGACCAGGCCTTGGGGGTGGAGATTTGAGGTCAGTTGATATCCCAGAAAACTTCGCCGGGAAGCCAGCTACCTTGATTCCCTCTGACTGAGGGCCAACAACTTTCTTCAATAATCCCCGCTGGGTAATCTGAGGGTCTGAGAGAGCCTCCTCCAGTGTTAAAACTGGGCTCAACGGCATATCTGTGTTTCTAAACAGCTGTAGCCACTCTTCTCTTGTCTTTTCAGAAAAGATGCTCCTTAAAGTTTTACAAAGCTCCTCCCTGTTCCGCAGCCGACTCTCTTGGGTGGAGAAGTGCGAATTCTCAAAGAGACTCTCACATCCTGCCGTCTGGCAAAAATTCTGCCAGAAGTATTGCTCATTAACGATTCCTAAAGCTATCAATTTGCCATCCTTGGTTACGAAAACATCATTAGTAGCAATAAGGTGCTCATCAGTTATCGGCTCTTTCTTAATCAGATATGCCCCACCTCTAACACTAGTCCAAGCAGTAATAGCATCAAGCATAGCTATATCTATAAACTGTCCATCACCAGTCCTTTCTCTGGCTATAAGGGCGGTGAGTATTGAGATAGCAGCAAACATCCCAGCGCACAAATCAACAACAGGTATGCCTGGCCGCGAGGGCAGTGTTCCGATTTGGCCTGGTATCGAAAAGTATCCCGATAGCCCTAGATAGTTCACGTCATGCCCCGGCTTATCACGATATGGCCCGTCCTGCCCGAATCCAGAGATCGAGCAGTATATTATATTGGGTTTGATCTTTTTAATGTCCTCGTAGCCGATCTTCAACCGGCTGGCTATTCCGGGTCTAAATCCCTCGATAATAACATCGGAGCTTTGAGCAAGCCGGTGAAAGATTTCTCTTCCCCTGTCTGATTTTAGGTCAAGCTTAATACTCTTCTTGCCGCAATTCACTAGCTCAAATAATCTGGGAATAGCATCTGGTCTCTTCCCCGGACGCTCGACTAGAATAACTTCTCCTCCCAGCTGAGCTAAAAGGAAGGAGCAATATTGACTGGGTAGATAGAGGCTCAAATCCAGCACTGTTATCTGTTCTAACACCTTCATTTGGTCCACATCTCACCTTAATACATACCCAAGCCACCATTAACGCTGAGTACTTGTCCGATCACAAAACTGGATTCATCCGAGGTAAAGAACAATTAGACATTAGCAGCTTCCTAAGGGTTTGGCTATCCTTTCCAGCGGTGTCTGTCTTCTCATTGCCTTCCTCTGGGCGTATATCAACAACTGCTACTTTGGCCCCCTCTTTAGCGGAGAGAAGCGCCACTGAACGTCCTATCTCCCTGGCAGACCCAGTTACTATCGCCGTTTTGGCCTGCAGTTTCACTCTTTACCTCCTCAAAAGGCTTGCTCACAATAAAATCATATCACAAAGGTGGAGTTGTGTCAACTGTTATTGTACTATCTGCAACCACTCCGTATCTTCTAAACACCAAATTACTCCGGTTGGCCTCTTCGACGAATAATATGTTTGCAGTGGACTGGTCATCAGATGGGATGCATCGGGGAACAAGTGGATTCTGCTTTGTAGAGGAGGAGGCTACTAACCTAGTACCTATATTGAGGATACTATTGACCTCTGCCCAATGGGGAACTGGCCAAGCAATACAGCTACGCTTCAGGGCCGGTTTCGAACGAGGAATAAGCTTGTTGGGGAGAATTTTTGGATTTGACAGCATCCTAATGTAAGACACTCCAGGCACAACTATATAAGATGGTCAAACAGTTGAGGGGGAAATAGCCTAATCAGCTACCTTCTTCCTGACTGCTCAAACATAATTTCTCAGGGAGAACTACCCAGCAGTGAATTTTTTTCTGGCTAAGACAGTTTACTACTTCGGGCCTGTATCACCCTCTATGAGGTTGAGTATGTGTTTCCCAAATCGCCTTAAAATGGTGTTAAATTCGTATGCCTCTTGTTCATTCAGACAGGACATGGCTCTACGGCTAACATCTTGTCTATAAGGCATGGCTTGTTTAACGAGGTTCAGTCCTTTTTCGGTTATGGCAATCATTCTGGTCCTACGGTCACTGCCTATGCCTTCTCTTGCTACTAGGCCCTCTTTCTCTAAGCTATCAACAGCTCTAGTAATAGCATGTTTAGAGCGAAATACCCGCCTGCTTAATTCGGTTGGTGTCATGATACCACCATGGGTTATCAAAGTATGCAAGATGTTGAAATTAGTCTTCTTTGTGGTACCGTATTTGCGCAGTTCAATGTCTAGATACCTACTCACGATATCAGCCGCACGAGTGAATGAGACGAGGCTGTTAAACTTCAAATCACTAGCCTGAGTCTTAATATCGCCCGCTAAAGACTCTACCATTTGTTGGAAGGTCTTTGTCATAGATGTCCTTCCCCGCTTATTGTAAAAGTAAAATAGCAGAGGCCGCACCGGTTGTCAAGTAGTGCCACTGTCCTCTTCTAGAGGCATGATGCGGTGGCTTGAGATTGCCCAAGCGCTGGTTAACTGCCCTAGGATGCTGTTTCTTGACCCGTGATATGAATGAAGCCGATGTTTTGTGTAGAACGATATTGGGTCATTGATTGTTGGCTGCAGAAATGGTAATATCCTTTAGTTTTATGGTCCAGCAGATTTTAACAGACCTGTATCGAATTGAAATTCCTCTTCCCGGAAGCCCCTTGAAGGCTTTGAACTCTTACCTAATAAAGGGGGAGGGGCATTTTTTACTTATTGATACAGGAATGAACCGCAAGGAATGTGTACGCGAGATGTCCACTGCTCTGGCAGGGCTGAATGTGGACTTGAAGAAGACAGATTTTTTCATTACTCACTGGCATGTGGACCATCTGGGTCTCGCCGGAAGGCTAGCCACTGACACATCCACAGTCTACTTCAACGAGGTAGAAGCCTCTGAGATAAACGACATTTCTAGAGGAGAAGAGAACTGGTGGGGAAAAATAGTTGCGATTTACCTTGCTAACGGTTTCCCTGTGGATGAACTAAAGATATCTGCGCAGAGTCATCCGGGGCGACGTTTCGGCTTACAGCAGCACCTTGATTTTTGTTCCTTGAAAGAAGGAGATAAGATAGAAATAGGAGATTATTCTTTTAGGTGCATTGAAACCCCTGGACACTCCCCAGGCCACATGTGTCTTTATGAGGCTAACAGGAAGATTCTCGTAGCCGGGGACCATATTCTTTTTGATATTACTCCCAATATTATCTTCGGGTCTGTTATGGAGAACTCGCTGAAACAATATCTGGCGAGCTTGGACAAGGTTTACACCCTTGATGTAAATCTTGTCTTGCCGGGCCACCGAAGCATTATGAGCAACCACAGAAGGAGGATTAGGGAATTAAAGGAGCATCACCAAAATAGGGCGAAGGAGGCTCTCCTGGCTCTTGAAGATGGACGTAAAACTGCCTTTCAGGTAGTTCCTTACCTAACCTGGGACCTTGAATACAAGCGATGGGAACTATTCCCCGCCCAACAAAAGTGGTTTGCTTTTGGAGAAACTCTTGCTCACCTACTGTATCTGGAACAAGAGGGGATGGTGCGGGAAGAGAGGAAGGAAGACAAGATATTGTTCTCACTGGCGTGAAGAACAACCTTTAGCTTAAAGATAGGTCTATGCGAGATCGAGGGAAGGTCGGCTAGCTATAGGGTTTCAAAAATCCTTGACCGTTGGAGAGCCGGGGAGTTATGATTACCCCAGATGACAGTGCAGGGCCGTCCGCGTCTTCCACTAGGACTTGAAAAGGAAAAGCCTGGACATGGGTTAGGGAGAAGCAGTCATGGCTAAGGTGCGATTGGAAGGGTTAACTAAGAGATTTGGCGATATCTTGGCAGTAAATAATTTGAGCCTTGACATACGGGACATGGAATTTCTAGTTATAGTAGGGCCTTCCGGCTGTGGCAAGACCACTACCCTCCGCCTGATTGCCGGGCTGGAGGAGCCGGATAGCGGCAATATCTATATTGACGATGAGCTGATGAACGATGTGCCAGTGGGGTGGAGGGGGGTGCAGATGATCTTCCAAAACTATGCCTTGTGGCCTCATATGAAGGTCATGGATGAAAAAGAGTACGCCAATCTCAACTTTGCCCTAAAAGTTCGCAAGTGGCTTGACAAAGACATCAAAGGTAGAGTAAGAGACATAACCCATAGGATTGGCATCGATAGCCAGCTATTTTCCAGAAAACCCAACGAGCTCTCCGCCGGTCAACAACAAAGGGTAGCTATAGGCAGGGCCATCATGATACCGCCTAAGGTCTTCTTGATGGACGACCCCATGACTAATCTAGACCCACCTAGCAGGATCCATGTTAGAGAAGAGATTCTGCAAGTGCATATGCAATTGCGAACGACCACAGTCTATGTGACTCACAATATGGCTGATGCTATGGCAATGGGCGATAGAATTGTGGTGATGAATGAAGGTCGCATCCTTCAGGTTGATACCCCAGAAGAATTGTACTACCATCCCCGGGATAACTTCGTTGCCGATTTTATCCGCAGCTACGATTCCTCCTTAGCCTGGAGAGGCATGAGATAGACAGCATCCCTAAACCACCACTATAAGCGGTATGGCTGCATCAAGGGCAATTTCCATCTGTTGATTCAGGGGTAAATCAAGATTACATAAGCTTAGTGTAGGGGTCATTTGCAAGCTTACACTCTTCTGCCGAATTAAGTGTGATGGTAACACTGCTATGTCAATGGCACCAATAGATTCTGGCAGGTGGAACCCCGATGTCAGCTAGTATTGTTTTGCTTTGTAGACCTTGCACAAGGCAGTCTTTAAAGGCCAGATGCCGCTGATCTGGTTGCAGTGCTCGGGCTCGTCATCAGTAAGGATGTTGACATTTGACTCCCAGACGCCATGGAGCCAGGGTTCCTCTCCAGGGAGCTCGGGGAACCACCAGCCGTGCTCACAGTGTACTACCCTTGGGTCTATCCCCTCAAAGAGCTGACACTTCATTCTGATCCTGCCCCGTGGCGACTCTATCCATACCCAATCACCATCGTTAATGTCCAGACCTTTTGCCGTCTCCGGGTTGATTTGCACCAGCGGATGGGGGTGTCTTTTGCGCACTAAGTCTATCTGGCGGTGCTCTGAGTGATACATAGGCAGGAATCGCCCCCCGGTAATTAGCATCAGCGGGTACTCTTTTGCCAGGTCAGGACACGAAATGGGGGTTTCAAAGGGCTCCTCATACCTGGGCAGGGGATCATACCCCAGCCTTTCCAGTACTGTTGAGTAAAGCTCAACCTTTCCGGTATAGGTGGCAAAACCCATCTTTTCGTACTTCTTGTATTCATCTGGGGGAAAGTCAAATCCACCCTTATCCATGAACTCTTTAAAGGTCATGCCGATAGGCTCAAGCATATAGTCATAGACTTCCTCGAGGTCTTTCCACGGCCACTCTTGCTCCTGGCCCAACCTCATCCCTAGCTCCCTCAACACGTTGTAGTCAGTCCTGTGGTCATACTGACCGGGTATTGCCGAGGGCAGGGCTTTTTCCCCACCATAGAAGGCGGAGTCGGAGGTAACTAGGAGAGCCGGTCTCTCCAGCCATGAAGCTATCGGTAAGATGTAATCAGCCAGCTCTGCCGAGGGGGTTCTCCAGAGGTCCATAACCACGTAAAAGTCTAGGCTTCTCAGCGCCTTATATACCAGCTTGGTGTTAGCCTGAGTGATCATCGGGTTGCTAGCTTGCGTAATTGCAGCCAGAACCGGGTATGGCTTGCCAGTAAGCATAGCCCGATACACGGTTGGTGCATGGGCATTGGACTGGTTAGAAATGATAGAATACGGTCTTTGCCACACGGGTAAGCTGCTCTCTAAGATGAGGTCAAATCCTGGCCAGCCTTGGAATTTGAATCGGTCACTACCCAGTTGTTTTTGCTTCTGCTGCGGGGACACCTGCTCAATCTTCTCCAGTTGGGGATAGCTTCTGCACTTGGGCAGAGCGGATATATGATGGCCACCCTCAACATCAATGCTGCCAGTTATCGCTGCCAGGATAAGCCTGGCATGAATAGCTTCAATGCTGTTTTGCAGATGTTCGGTACCCATGCTGCCGGTTTCAGTGAAATCGGCCACCGGTCTTGCTCCAAACCGGCCACCTTCTCGGGGAATTCGGCCACCTCTGGCCGGGGGGAGCAGCACCGGGACTAAGTTAGTTTAGCTTAAGCTAACATCATCTGCAAGTTTCCCTCCTTTCCCATTTTTCTGATTTTCTGCCGAGGCGGCAGTGCGTCCATCCTGGTCCCTGCGCATGGAATCGCCTCTGAGTTCTATCTTGTAGGCATTGTGGAACAGGCGGTCACAGATGGCATCGGCCAGGGTTGGGTCGCCGATGTTGGGATGCCAGTCACCGATGGGACACTGGCTGGTAATGACAGTGGCGCCCGCCTGGTAGCGGTCTTCCACAATCTCCAGCAGGTCTCTGCGTTCCCCGTCGGTGGGATGGGTGAGCAGGAAGTCATCGATAATGAGTAGCTGTACCCTGGACAGCCTGGTGAGGGTCTTCAGGTGAGAGCCGTCTCCCCGGCTTTGCTGAAGGCTTTCAAAGAGTCGGGGCGCTCGGACATAAAGCACCGTATAGCCTGCCCGGGCGGCGAAGTTGCCCAGGGCGCAGGCGAGGTATGATTTCCCAACGCCGGTGGGACCGGTGATAAGCACATTGCGGCGGGCGTCCAGCCAGCGGGTACTCGATAGCTCCAGTATCACCTGTTTACTCAGACCGCGGGGATGGCGGTAGTCGATATCCTCGAGGCAGGCGGCCTGGCGGAGTCGGGCTTTCTTAAGCAGGCGCTTGAGCCGTTGATTGTCACGGTAGGTTTTCTCATCCTGCACCAGCAGCCCAATAAACTCGGCATGGGAGAGCTCGGCATGAGGGGGGCTATTGAGTCGCTCTTGAAAGCCCCTGGCCATGCCGAAGAGCTTCAGGGAGTTGAGAGTGGCTATGGTCTGTTCGTTAAGCATGGTTTCCCTCCTGATTGAAAGTCGTGTAATATTCCCTGCCCCTGATGTTGCTGTGCATTGGCAGGGTCGCCTGGTGGGGTGGTTCTTCGATGTTTGGCTGACGGTCAAGACCGGCGGCCGGGATGGCGCGCACCGACTTAAAGGAGCAGGTATTGTACTTGAGAGCGCGCTCCGCTGCTGCCTCGAGCCGCTCCGGCTCATATTGCTGGCCGAGACGCAGGATGCCTAGGCAGGCGCGGTAGCCCTGCTCCGGATAGGTGCGCGCTGCCATGATTCTTTCCACCAGTTGAGCGGTGGCGTTCCCGGTCTTGTCTGCCCAGTGGATGAAGCGTGACGGACTCCATTCAGCATAAGCCCGGTGCTCCGGCGGCATGTGCTCTTTGAGCGTGGTATGAGTGCCCCGGATGTAGGACCTGGCGTGAGCAGCCACCCGCTCTCCCTTGTGAAAAGCCTCCACGGTGGTGGCGGTGAGCCTGACATCAAGCTTCTCTTTCAACAGCTGATAAGGGACGCTGTAGTAGTGATGGTCCACCTCGATGTGGTAGTCGATATTAACCTTTGCCTTGAGCCACTCGGCGTATTCGTAGGCACGCTCCGGCAAAGGCAGGGCACTGGGCCGGTCAATGGTCTCAAACAGCTCTCGGCGCGACTTACCCAACCGGCGCAGGGGACGGGTGTTGAGACGCTCCAGACACTCCCGGATGGCTGCATTAAGCTCCTCCAGGCTAAAGAAGGTCCGGTGGCGTAATACCGCCAGTATCCATCTCTGGGCAATGAGCACGCCGGCCTCGACCTTGGCCTTGTCCCTTGCCTTGCGTGGACGTGCTGGTAGGACGGCGCAGCCGTAGTGCCCGGCCATATCGGCATAGGTCGGATTGAGCTCCGGCTCATAGAAGCACGGGTCGTTTACCCCGCTCTTGAGATTGTCCGGTACCAGCACCCGGGGCAGGCAGTTGAAATAGCGGAAGGCCCGTACATGGGAGCCAATCCAGTTGGGCAGCGTCTGGGACAGGGTCGCCTCGGCATAGGTATAGTTGGAGGCTCCCCAGACGGCGACAAATAGCTGGGTGGGGATTAGCTCACCGGTCGCCAAGTCGACGATAGCCAGGCCATCGGAGTAGTCGATAAATACCTTCTCCCCGGCCCGGTGCTCCTGGCGCATGCAGTAATCGAGCTTATCGCGCCAGCGGCGATAGTACTCACAGAACTGAGTGTACTGATAGCCGTCCGGGTGCTTCTCCTTGTACTCCAGCCACAGCTGGGTCAGTGTCAGGTTAACGTTGCGGTAGCGACGCAGCTCGCGGTAGATGTACTCGCAGTCCGGCGGCAGACGATGAACTGAACTCGGTACATGCTCGGTGGGAAAGAGGCGACCTTCCAGCTCGGTGTGCTCAGCTCAGCCGCCTCAGGCCAGCCCAACCCCGCTGCTCTGGCCCTCCTCACGTAATCACCGACGGTGCTGCGGGCGACATTGCAGCTCCGGGCTATCTCCCGCTTGGAAAGACCGCAGGCATACTTTAAACGTAGAACCTCTTTAATCTTGCGCACAGGCAACCTCCTGTTGGCCATAAAATCACCTCCTTAAAAGCGATTTTATGGCTTCTTGGTTGCCCGGCGCTGCCCCCAACCCCTGACGGCCCACAGACCAACCATCCAGGCTCATCCCGGGTGGCCAGTTTGCTCCGTTAAGGTGGCCGATTTAGTCCGTCAGGGTGGCCGATTTGCTCCGAGACGCCGGCCGATTTACTCCGAAAAACGCACCCATGCCATTCAGGGTGTATATTGGCTTGTTCCTGCCACATATCCTGGCTGCTTCCCGGATCTTGTCTGCGGGTATCCAGGTTATTTCGGCAGCCTTCTCCGGTGGATACCCCCCTGCCCGCTCCGCGAGCTTATCAAAGCCGTAGCACCATTTATCGACAAATTCCTTATCATATAGCTCTTCGTCGATAATCACGTTTATCATGGACATCAGCAAAGCGGTATCCGTGCCCGGCCTGAGCTGGAGCCACAGGTCTGCCAGCTTAGCTGTCTGTGTCTCTCTGGGATCAACAACGATTAGCTTATATCCTGTTTTCTTAGCATCGCGGAGCGATTTCCAAAGTCGGAGCACACTTTGCGATGGGTCTATGCCCGTTAGCAGGATGCATCTGGTTACTGTCTTCTGACCGGTGCTATCATCAGCTATCCTCATAGCGGTTCTCGGGCGCAGCGGATAGCCAAAGATGGCGGCAGCCGTCTGAACAAAAGGCCCAAAGCAGATTTTACCCTGTCCTATAAGATTCGGGGTTCCAAAGAGGTTACAAAAGCGGCCTTCGAAATTCCTGGTGCGCCAAGTGCCTGTGGTAAAAGCCACGGCCTCAGCGCCATACTTCTGCCTGATCTGCTCGAGTCTTTCAGCAATCTCATCAAGTGCCTCATCCCAAGATACCCTTTGCCACTTCCCCTCCCCCCTCTCGCCAGCTCGCTTCAATGGAAAATTGACACGGTCTGGATGGTATGCCATCTCCTTGGCGCCAAGCAGTCTGGCACAACCCCTGGTGGCGGGAAATATACGATCCCACAAGGGATAGGAGCGGTCCTCTTCAAAGCTGGTGAGACGGCCATTCTCACTGTGCACCAGCACCCGGCAACGGGAGTGGCAGTGTTCACAAACCGCTCTTTTTGTTTCTATGGTCATATCATGCCTCTTTGTTTCACCTTTTCTCTGTAAACACCGCAGGGTTCACAAGCATCCCAGTGTTGAAGGCATCCTTGAGGCTATCTTAAATCTATTATCCCGTTCTTTGAGCTCGCTCCTGCCTCAACTGCAATGATATCTCATTGATATTGCCGAAATAGATCGCCTTACTTGGGCAGGCCTGTACACAAGCTGGTGTCAGACCCTCTTCCACCCTATGCTTGCATAAGGTGCATTTCTGCGCTACATTTTTCTGTGGGTCAATCCCGATGACGCTGAAAGGGCAAGCGGTGATGCAATCTCCACACCCTATGCAGAGATTCTCGTCTATAATAACTATGCCATCGGCTCGCTTAGTAATAGCTCCTTCAGGACATGCCTCTATACATGGCGCCTTGGCACAATGGCGACACGTTTTAGGAGAAAACTTAGTCACTAGGTTCTCGCCCACCTTTTTCGGGCCTACAGTAATGACCATAATCCATCTAAGACCAACAGGAACCTTATTTTCCTGCTTACAGGCTACCTCACAGGCCTTACAATCAAAGCATAGTTCATCATCAACCACAAGAGCTAACTGAGTCATTTAATACCTCCCTCAGCTTTGTAGACTTTACATAGCAGGCTTCTTGTAGGAGTTGACCCTATGCCTGGGTCATAGGGCGGTTCCTCGCTGGTTAGCATATTGATGTTCGATTCCCAGACGCCATGCTCCGGTGCCGGCATTTCTGGAAACCACCAATCATGTTCGGCAAGCACCACCCTGGGGTCAATCCCCAAGGTAAGCATCGCCTTCTGCTTGCATCTGTCCCTTGGTGATTCGATGTAGACCCAGTCACCATCCTTGATGCCGAGATTCGCCGCCGTCTCTGGGTGAATCCTCACAATCGGCTCTGGGTGAATTTCCCGGAGCGACGGGAGCTGGCGATACTGGCTGTGGAAGAAGACAGGGCTCCTTATGCCAGTAGTCAGTACCAGAGGGTACTCCTTGGCCAGTTCAGGGTCTCCATATGGGCTTTCCAGTGGTTCCTTATGCACCGGCAACGGCTCCATTCCCAGACTTTCGAGATAGGCTGAGTACAGCTCTATTTTCTTTGAAGGCGTGTTGAATCCCGGTTTTCCGTCAGAACGTAACAATCCTTTCTCATGTTTCTTCCATACATCGGGTACACGCTCCCAGCCTCTCTTTACATATTCCTCAAAGTCAATGCCGCGCGGCTTTAACAAGACATTATCAATTAACTCCCGATAAGTGCTGGCCCCAAAGTCAAGCCCACACCTTTTTGCAACGTCGGCAAAGAAGTCAACGTCGTTTCTACATTCCCAAAGTGGTTCGATTACCTTTGGAGCTGCGGCAGCAATATAACGCGGGTACGATGAGAAACTCGCCCCATATACTTCGTCTCTCTCAAAGGAGGTAGTCGCCGGAAGCACTATATCGGCAAGTTCAGCCGTTGGTGTCATAAACTGATCCATGACTGAAATAAAGTCCAGCGACATCATTGCTTTATAGACAAAATTCCGGGCATTTTCATGGCCGACAAGTGGATTGCAGGCATTGACAAGCACCGCCCGGATAGGATAGGGGTCACTGTAGAGTATTGCGCGCCACCCAGTATGGGAGGCAGTAGGGTTGCCGCCTAAGATAAGCAGGGGGAACCTTTGCCCGACAGATTCCTCCCAGTTAACGGGGGCTACATCTGTCCACTCCCCGAACCCAGCCGTTACTTCTTTCGGGATGTTAGAAAATGCTTGGCCTCCGGGGATATCAATATCGCCAGTTACTGCTGGCAATGAGAAGATAGCGCGCAGGGTATGGGTGGTATTCATTCCGAATTGGGCAGCAACGCCAATGAATATGGAGGAGGGTCTAGTGGTGGCGAACATTCGAGCTGCTTGCAGAATCTTATTTGCTGGAACCCAGGTGATTGGCTCTGCCCATTCTGGAGTAAATTCCTTGACATGCTGGGCTAATTGGTCAAAGCCAATTGTCCACTTTTTTACAAATTCCCTATCGTAGAGGTTCTCACCGATTATGACATTCAGCCATGCCAGGGCTAGAGCACAATCGGTACCCGGCCTGAGTCGTAACCATATGTCGGCCTTTGATGCTAGCGGAGTTTGGTATGGGTCGATACATATTGTCTTAACGCCTCTTTTGAAAGCATGAGCGAAGTCAGATCCTCCCCGGCACACTCCAGTACGTGTTATGTTGCTTCCCCAAAGCACAACACAATTCGTATTATCAAGGTCGGGGATGATAAATTTCTCACCATAGAGAAGCAGGCTAGTTATCCTTCTGGGGGTGAGGCAGTTGTGGGGATAACCTATCCGATTCGGGGTGCCCCAGACGTTCAAGAACCTTCTCATAGCGTGCGTAGGCCCTGGTCTCCCGGTACCACAGGCAACGGCTACCGCCAGTGGTCCATACTTCTCCCTGATCTCACGCAGATGCTCGGCTATAGTATCTAGGGCTTCATCCCACGAGATTCGCTCCCACTTCCCTTCTCCCCGCTGTCCCGTCCTCTTCATAGGATACTTGAGGCGATCTGGGTGGTATACCAGCTCCACAGCAGCTAGACCCTGAGTGCACAAGGCCCCTCTGTTGAAGGGGCAGTCGGGGTCTCCCTCAACGCTTGTCATCTTCCCATCCTTGACATGAACCAGCATGCCACATATACCCGGTGCACACAGTCCGCAACTGGTCTTGACAATCTTTTCTTCCATGTTACCCTTCTTGTTCAGTATAGTTTAAAATGAATTCCTTTATCTAGTCTCATCACCTACTCATATGGACCTCCTTTCAACTAAATTTTGCTATCACTACCATTATTCTGTTAGCCGGGTGTCACTTTTCACGTTATTGACCCAGGTGGTTTTCAGCTAAATTGACCACTCCCGGGGTCACCGTTTGCTGACCATTTTACATGGTTTTCACCTCCTCAGCAACCTGTGTTGACTTATCGGGGCG
>Ga0315282_10002954_pt1 | contig 30827 bp, 32 predicted proteins | sample YL17G07_20_MG_FD_203693 | JGI IMG/M metagenome (GOLD analysis project Ga0315282, IMG submission 203693) | Sediment microbial communities from Yellowstone Lake, YNP, Wyoming, USA - YL17G07_20 | ecosystem: Environmental > Aquatic > Freshwater > Lake > Sediment | place: USA: Wyoming | collected... | reverse complement strand
GTCTGCTATAGAAAGGCTGATCGAAAGCAGTGAAGCCGCAGATAGAGACTATCGTAGATCACTATCGAGAGGGGATTCCGAAGGTGTCAAAAGGGCCCTGGCGTCAGGCGCCAGCATCAGGCCCTCTGATGGTCCGGGCGCTCCCATATTGGCGACCCAGCCGCAAGTCAAACTCCGGAATTTGCTCCACGTCTGAAAAAATCCCGATTATTCATAAGCCCGTTCCCACATCTCTTTGGCGAGCTTGCCTTTGTACATGAACCTTTCCACTTCGTTCTCCGCCTTTTTCTTCTTCTCGCGGTGCTGCTTCAGGAAGGCGTTTATGCGGTCGATGAGAAGCACCTTGATCTCGCCAGTGAGCATCTTGCCTGATTTATAGTCGTCATGGATGGTCTTGAGCTTCGCATCATCAGGCTCGAACAGGATGCTCAGCCATTGATAGGGAACGTCTATGTCAGGGTTTCCGCCAAGCCTCCTATGCTCTTCCACAGTCGGCTGCCCGCCGGAGAACGCGTATTTGTTTATCTTCGTCTTGACGGTTTTCTCATCGTCGGTGAGGAGTATCGCGGTTTCCTGGCCAGCGCTAGAGCTCATCTTGCCGCTCACGCCCTGTAGTGGAGGCAAAAACTTGCTGTGTATCGCAGCTGTCTTGTGGTATCCCAATCCTTCTGCGATGTCACGCTGGATGCGCCAATAGGGATCCTGGTCTATGGCGCATGGTATCAGGCATCTCTTTTTCTCGAAGAACGTAGGAATGACCTGGTATGCCGGATAGAAGGAAAGCCCTATGTTGGTGGAATCCTCAAAACCGAAGACTGCCTTGACTGTCGAACCAGTTATCTTCCTCGCTGTCTTCATCAGGAGCGGATAGACGTTCTTCACGTACTCGCTGTCCTTGAATATGAACGTCCGCTCCGGGTCGAACCCGACTGCGATTATGTCGAGGATGTTCTCGTCAGCGTTCTTCTGCACTTCCGGCCATTCGTATTCCCTGCGGTAGAGGAATTTTTCGTCATCCGTTATCTCTATGTACAGATTGCACCTGAATCTGTCCTGGAGCCATTTGGTGAAGATCAGCGGCACGAGGTGCCCGATGTGCATGCTCTTGCTCGGCCCGCGCCCGGTATAGAGGAAGAATCCCTTGCCCTGCTCGTGGTCCTTGAGCACGAGGTCGAGGTCGCGGTGCGAGAACATGAAATCGCGGCGCAGCATCTGGTGGAGCTCGCCCCCGTAATCATGCCTCAGCCTCTCTTTCAGCTCAGCGGTTATCCTGCTTGTGCCGAACTGCCTCGTGAGCTTGTCGTAGTCTATCGAGCCGCTGACCTCCCATGGGGTGACCGTGAACTCTGCCATGGGATATAAACGTCAGCCGATTTTATGTATCTTACGATGCGAGTCGAGGAAAGTAGTCCGGGCGGGTTTTGTGTCTTGAGTTTCGGGTTTTGACGGAACTCGAAACCCGCAAAACCGAAACCCATAACGAGTGGATATTCAGTAGTTGGATATGTCCCTCCGTTTTATCATGATGAACGCCATCGCGAGCGCGAGCAGCACGAAATACGATACGAGGGCCGCCATGTCGCCGGCCGGGTCGCCGTTCGTTATCAGGACTATCTTGAATATGCTCGTGACATGCGCGAGCGGAAGGAGCTGCTGGAGTATCTGGGTGTAGTTCGGCAGCAGGTCCGGCGAGAAGACGATGTTGCCGAGGAACAGCATGGGTATCGCGAGCAGGAGGCAAGTTTGTATCGCTGCCGACTCGCTGCGCGCGTAGAATCCCACCAGGATGCCTATGGATGACAGGACGAGGGCTGACACCACCGTGCCGGCAGCGAGGGTGGCGAGGTCGGTCGGAGGCTGCACGCCGAAAAGCGCCAGCGCGACCGCGATGATTATTGCGACCTGCGCTATGGAAAGCAGCACCAGGGTCGCTATCTTGCCTGCCACCATGTTCTCGAGTCCGAGCGGGCTCATCAGTGCCCGGACTATGGTGTTCCCTGTCTTCTCCCTGACCATGCTTATCGAAGCGAGCAGAAAGCAGGAGAACAGCAGCGAGATGGATATTATCTGGGGCATGAGGAAATCCACGAAGCTCGTCCGGACGTACTGGTTCCGGACCTCGATGGCGAGCGGGGACGCGATGCGCTCAGGATCCCTCGCGGTCTGCTCCTCGACCGTCTTTTCGAGCGATGATATGAGGTTGTCGACCGAGGATGTCTGCGCCAGGGCCTGGTCCAGCGTGCTGTTTATGTCGTGCATGGCTTCCCGCACATCCGAGACCACCTTGGACAGGCTCGCCACGTCCTGTTTCGCTGACGCGAATGTCGAGTTGAGGCCGCCTATCGTGGCTGACGCGCCGTCTATCGCAGCCACCATCCTCGCCGTATCGTTGGACGACCTGGCGGCGTCAAGCGAGACCGAATAGTTGTCCAGCACAGCGCCGAATCCATTCAGCGTCGCGTTCAGCCCCCGCAGCCTCGCGGCCTCGTCCTGCGCATCGGATATCTGCTGCATGGTGCTGTTGCGCAATGACTGGAGGCTCATGATGTCCAGGTCTATCGCTGCCCTGGAGGTATCGTCCGCGGTAGCGTTTCTTATCAATCCGAGGCCGAAGATTGCGTTGTCGAGTGTGTTCACGGTCTGGTTGAGGCTGTCTATGCTGGAAAGGAGCTTAGCGTGCGTGTACTGCACCGTGGATATGGATTCGTTCAGTGCCGCACTCGCGTTCATGAGCATCAAAGACGTGTTGTCCAGGAATGCCGCGCTTCCCTCCGACACTTTCATCATGGCCGAGCGCTGCATGGCCAGTTGCTCGCGCAGAGAACCCGAGACAGCGATCGCGTTGTCTATGGACGCTTCCAGCCTGCTTATGTTCAGTCCGCCCAGGCCGTTCCCCACCTCGTCGAGCCTGGCCTTGGTCTGGTTCATCTTCGTCCTGCTCGCTGCGATGTCCTTGGCCAGGGACGAGGCCGAGCTGTTGAGCGCGCCCAGTTCCTCCCATGCACCGCTCACATATTTTTTCGTGATGTCAGCCGAGGATGCCTGGACCACTGAAGACATGGCGGCTATGACCGATTGCTCGAGCGCGAGGTCCGAGTTGTCCACGATTATCCTGATGCGCGACCCGTTCCCCTGGTCCAGCGTCTGTTCGAAATCCTCAGGCACCACTATCACGGCCTTGAGGTGGCCGTTCCTGAAATCGTCCATGGCAACGGCCTCTGAATCGTAGTTGTGGAGGTTGAACGCCTTGGAATCATTCAGGCCTGAAAGGAGCAGGGATGAGAACGTGGTGTTCTGGGGCCCCACGACCCCGATAGGAAGGCCGCTTATCTCCATTGAGCGGAAGGAGCTTCCCATGAACAGCATTATGAAGATAGGGAATGCGAGGAGGACCGCGAGCATGGTCCTGTCATGGGACATCTCCTGCAGCTCCTTCACAACGACCGAGATGAACTTCATGTCATGCCTCTGGCTTCATCAGGTATGCGAAAACGTCTTCCATCTGTTTCAGCTTGTACCTGTCCTTGAGCTCCTGCGGCGTCCCTGCAGCGGCTATCCTTCCAGCGAACATCACCGCGACCCTGTCGCAGAGGTATTCGACCTCGTCCATATAGTGCGATGTCAGTATGACTGTCTTCTTCATGTCGTGCAGGTCCTTTATGACATCCCATATCTCATGGCGGACCACCGGGTCGAGGCCCACTGTCGGTTCGTCCAGGAACACGACGCCCGGATCGTGCATCAGCGAGCACGCCATGTTCAGCCTCTTTTTCATCCCGCCTGACAGCCTGCCAGCCACGGAATCCGCTTTCTCCGACAGCTTCATCCTGGAGAGCAGGTCTTTCACCCTTCCCTCGGCCTCTTTCCTGCTGATGCCGTATTGGGATGCGAAGAACCTGAGGTTCTCCTTCACGCTTATGGTATCGTAGAAAGAATCCTGCTGTGTGACCAGGCCGATGCTGCGCCTGATGAAGCCGGATTCCTTTATGTCATGGCCGTGGATTCTGATGGTGCCTGAGGAGGGCGCCGCGAGGCCGGACAGCATGTTGAACGTCGTCGTCTTGCCAGAGCCGTTGGCGCCCAGCAGGCCGAACACCTCGCCTTCCCGGACAGTGAACGATATCCTGTCCACTATTATGCGCTCGTTGATGACCTTGGCCAGTTCCTTGACCTCGACTGCCGGTGCCATACGGATTGTCATCTGGTTTGAGGTTTTAAATGCCTTAGCAGTAGTGCGTATTCCTTGTAAAACAACAAATAAACACATTTATAAATGGTTCGCCCCTAATTACACTATAACATAATAAACCACAAAATAATGATTAATAGGCGCGGAAGATGGGAAGATGGAAAATGTAAGCACGTTACTTCACATGCTATCGAGCAAGCGTGTCATGGAAAGGAAGCTCGCAATAAAGCTCATGAAACAGCACATCGGAAGCAGCTATCTCGCAGGCCTTTCGCTCCAATACGTCTCAGAGCACGATCCTTCGTACACTGTCAGGAACATCGCGAGGCAGGCTGTGCAGCCTTCCAGGCCGATCAATGACGCTGCGGTCTGGGAAAAGGTATTCTCGTTCTGATTTCACCCTCTAAATTGAATGCGAGTGCCGCACGCAGGGCATGTGCTTCCACGCGGGCCTCCCGGGTTGCCGCATGTAGGGCAGTAGAGTATCATCTGTGACTTGGGTGGAGACCCCCTGAATTTTCCCGCCCTTTGCATCAGTTCTCCATCATTGATCAATGTAAGGTCTGTACTGAGCAGTACGGTTTCGCGCTGCCTGCCGGAAGCTTTCTCGCTCAAGCGCTGGTTCGGTATGAAAGTGAGCGAGTAGGCAGCCCCGTGGTCCAGCCAAGCAGTGCCTATGTCTGCGCTACCTAAAATCTGCGGATTGGCTCCGCCCGCCCTGCTGATGGCTCTTGCGATGTCTCCTTGAAAGAAGCTTTCGGGCGCTATGACTTCCACGCAGTAGACTGTGCCACGGTAAGTGGCCCTGCAGTCCCACGTACAATATCTTGTTGTCCCCTCCATAAATATCTGTATATACACTATTAGCAACTATTTAAAACAATTTGCCTTCGTGCCTGCGGCCTACCGTATCTTGGATGAAAAAAGGGAGGATTGGGGGATAACATTACCTTGCCGCGAGATTTAAAAAAATAGAAAAATAAAAAAGGTTGAAAAAGTCCTTTAGCCAAGGACTTCCAGGTCGTGGCTGTAAGACGGGACCGCAGCGGCATCATCTTCGCCGACTGATGTGCCGGCGACAGAAGCGCCCTTCACGCCGGTCACGATGGCAACTATTTCCAGCTTGCCCTCGTAATTCTGCATGATGCGTGCGCCCCACTTGACGTTCGCTTCGGCATCCATCTTCTCGGTCACCCATTCGCCAGCCTTGATAGCGTCCCCGAGCGTGAGGTCGCTGCCACCGGTGATGTGGATGAGCGCGCCTTTGGCACCCTCGAAATCCACATCGAGAAGCCTGTTCTTTATGACGCCTTCAGCCGCAGCCTTCACCTTGTCGTTGCCTTTGCCTTCGCCGACCGCGATGAACCCGACGCCTCCGCCCTCCATGATAGCGCGCACGTCAGCGAAGTCGATGTTGATGAGCGACGGTTGCGTTATGGTCCAGACAAGGCCGCTGATCGCCCTCGAGAGGATCTCGTCGGCCACTGCGAACGCCTCTGCCATGGGCAGGTTCGGGACCAACTGCACGAGCCTGTTGTTGTCCAGGATGATGACAGAGTCACAGCTCTTCTTGAGGAGCTTTATGCCGTCATCCGCTCTCTTCTTCCTCGCCCTTTCCAGAGCGAACGGGTAGGTGACCATCGCGACGACAATCGCGCCCTGCTCTTTGGCGATCTGGGCCACGATAGGGGCAGCACCGCCACCAGTACCACCACCCATGCCTGCGCAGATGAATACGAGGTGGGCTCCTTCGAGCTCTTTCTCCACGAGCGGCCTGTCGACCTCGCATGATTTGGCGCCGATGTCCGGGTATCCGCCCGCACCGAGGCCTTTTGTCACCGACTTGCCGATGAGGACCTTCTTCGCCCTCTCATGCACGATGTTGAGGTGCTGCTTGTCCGTGTTTATCGCGACAAGCTCGGTTCCCTTCACGCCAGACTTTATCAGCCTGTTAATCGTGTTATTTCCTGCGCCGCCGACACCGACTGTCACTATCTTGATGCTCTCAGAGCTCATGGATTCAGACGATGATTTGTCTGACTGCGGCGTGTTTTCTCCCACTACAGATCTTACCAAGTCTTCCATATTTTCACCTTTTGTTTTTTTGGCTTGTTTTTTGGTCGCCTTTTTTCTCTCATTGATCGAGAGTGTAGGAAAGCGGATTTTTGGATTTAAAAAGGATTTCCGTTTACGCCTGATGTTCTGCTACATTAATTGTAATAAAAAAAAACAGTTTGCGCTTTTTCGGGGGAAAGACATAAATACATTCACTGAATACATGTACCGGTTTCCGGCAATCGTGGAACCCCCGTACTGGGATGGTCGTAGTCGACGAGGGGATTTGATGGTGAAGGTAATAACGATTATGGACGATGTGTATGCTGACTTATATAGACTGAAAACCACTAAAGACATGAGTTTCAGTGAAGTATTCAGGTATTTGCTGGAAGAAAGAAGGGGGGAGCGGGAGAACATAATCAGCTTCGCAGGGACAGTGGGTGAATCAGATGTGGACCGCAGGGCGGTGGAAAAGCTCCGCAGGGAAGCTATGAGGGAGAGGTGATGTTGTGGAAAAGATATGCCTGGATTTCGAGACCGCCTTTGATTTCCTGCGCGGGGACCTTACTGTGGTGGAAAAGCTCAAGAACTATTCATCGAGCGAGGAGATATGCGTCACGAGCCATGCGATGAGCCAGCTCATGATAACAATAACTAAGTCCGATGCCGTGCGTGCGTTCCTGAGCAGCGTGACAGTGTTGCCGTTCGACCGGGACGCAGCGCAGATCACGGCAAGCATCAGCCGGGAGCTCCATGCTGCAGGTGACGATCAGAAAAGGATTGATACGATAATGACAGCTGCGATATGCATAACGAACAAGGCGCATCTCTTCTCAAGGTCACCTTCTCGATACGAAGGGATAAAAGGTTTGAAGAAAGTTTGAACCGCTTACAAGATCCGAATGCTCGTTCGAGTGCCCCACCGAAAAGATGATGCGGCACTGATTTTTATTCTTTGATATGTATTCATTAGCCATGGCACTGAAGGCGCTTGTCATCACAGGTTATGGCATAAACTGCGAAGCGGAAAGCAAATACGCCATAGAGAAGAGCGGTGGCAAAGCCGATATACTCCATGTCAACAAGGTCCTCGAGAATCCCAAACTTCTCGAAGGATACAACATGCTTATGATACCAGGAGGGTTCTCTTTCGGGGACGACCTCGGCTCCGGCAAGGTGATGGGGAACAAGATGCGCTTCCGCATACAGGAGCATCTCGAGGATTTCGTGAAGCATGGCAACCTGATGCTTGGCGTCTGCAACGGCTTCCAGATAATGGCGAAGATGGGCCTGCTGCCTGAACCAGACCTGAAGCAGCGCGTCAGCCTCACGAACAATGATTCAGGCCATTTCGAGGACAGGTGGGTGATCGTGAAAGCCAACCCGCTTTCGCCCTGCGTATTCACCAAAGGCATGGACAGGATCCTGCTTCCCGTGCGCCATGGGGAAGGGAAGTTCGTTCCGAAAGATCCGGCCACGCTCGAGGAGCTGAAGAAAAACAACCAGATCGTTTTCCAATACGTCGATGAGAAGAGCGATCTCGCAGGCTATCCGCACAACCCGAACGGCAGCATCATGAATATCGCAGGCATATGCGACAAGAGCGGCCGCATCTTCGGATTGATGCCGCACCCCGAAGCGTTCAACATCCCTGAGAACTGCCCATATTGGGTGAGGGGGACGATAAAAGAAGCCATGGGACTGGCAGTATTCAAGAATGCGGTCGCATATATGAAAGATAAATGAAAGGAAAAATAACGCTCAGGAAGAGCGCCTGCAGATCATGACCTTAGCCACGAGCGCGACTCCGATCAGCACGCCGAGGACCGGCCATGCGAGTGCCCATTCCATGCCTGGGATAAGACCGAGGTTCAGGGGCAGCGCGACCAGGCTGAGCGCCATCAGGAGCAAACCCGGGAGATGCGAATGTTTTTCATGGCAGTTGTCGCCGCATATGCATGTTTTTCTCTCTTTCACTGATTTTTTCCTGGGAGGCATATTTTCACCTATAAACGAGTGGAAGATAATATTTTTAAACGGTTGCAGGGCGCAAAACGCGTATTTTTCACCACACCAGAGGCTGATTAAGATAACTACTTGAGTCCGATCAGGAATCCGACTATCGGTATGGCCATGACGGCCAAGGTTATGAAGAATATCGTGTGCATGAGGTCCAGGAACCCGTGCACGAGGAATATGGTGACAGACTCGTTCTTGTCGATCCTCCCGAAAAACCTCTTGAAGAAGCTGAGCGCTATGATGAGGGGTACAGTCACCATCAGGATGAGATAGAACGCTGTCACGCCTGGCGTCTTTAGGAAAGCTATCACCTGCTCGGCCTGCGCTCCGACAAGGAAATACAATATGCATCCGATGCCTACTATGAATAGGAAAAAGTCCGCCACGCGGCCGTTCTCAGGATAGACCCCTCTCGTGTATTCCTCGGAGATTATCTTGATAGAGCGTGGTATCTCCCACACTATGAAGGAGATCACGAGCAGCGCAGATACCGAATCAAAGAGCTGTATGTTGATTAAGTTGAAGAAATCCGCGATTATGTCGAGTGGCATGGTGGAAAATTAGGGATGAGCATTTAAAAACAGCGCTGCGACATCGGGGTCTGCCGAACATGGCATGGACAAAAGACGGAATCCTTTAAAAAGAAAGGGCGGATAGTTGTCTGGGAGTAAAAATAGAACGTGATATGCGATGGAAAAAGTAAAAATGGAGATCCGCTTGAACTCGCATAGCTCGTTCAAGTCTCTCCATTTTTAGGTGATATGCCAATGGAAAAAGTAAAAATGGAAATCGCCCGGACTCGCAAGGCTCGTCCAGGTCTTTCCATCTTCAGGTGATGCTTATGGAAAAAGTGAAGATGGAAATCGCCGGGGAGATATCGCTCTCCGAGGATCCGGGCGCGACCATGCGGAAATGGCGCGAGATATTCGGCATCTCCCAGGTCGAGCTCGCGCGGCATCTCGGCATAACCGTCTCCACCATAAGCGATTACGAGGGCAACAGGAGGAAATCCCCTGGCACCAGCGTCATAAAGCGCTTCGTGAACGCGCTCTTCGAGCTCGATCTGGTGAAAGGCGGCGCGATAACGCAGAAGTTCAGGGAGAAGGAGAAGCCTGTCAGCGAGTATTTCGAGGTGCATGAGTTCGCCCGTTCGATACCGCTCAAGGATTTCGTTGGCCTGATCGAGGGCAAGGTACTGACGAACGCGGACCTGATAGAGACCAAGAAGATATACGGCTATACGCTTATCGACAGCATAAAGGTCATCCTCGACATGCCCTTCTCCTATTTCCAGAACCTCTACGGCAACGTGAACGAGCGCGTCTTCATATTCACGGGCGTGAGCACAGGCAGGAGCCCCCTCGTGGTGGTGCGGGTGAGCTCGTCCAAGCCATCAGCCGTGGTGCTCCACAACCTCGATCCTACGAAAGTTGACAAGCTGGCCATCAAGATATCCGAGCGCGAGCGCATCCCGATGATAGCGACCGACATGCCGATCGAGAAGATAAAAGACGTGCTCAACCGCATCTGATTTTCCGGGGCGGGGTGGTTCATTCTTATGGAAATTGATGACGTTCATGTCGAGGTCATCGGACCACGCGGGTCCAGGGCGCTCAGCCTTTTCGAGAAAAAGGTATTGTTCTGGGACCTCGAAGGTCTGAAAACTGAAATAGCCATATCATGCATCCGGAATCTGAGGTTCAGCCAGATTTTCCAGTTGGCGAAAGCGAAGGCCATGCTGTTTCTTGGAAAGCGATCCTGCGCGTATGAATTGGAAAAAAGAGCGTTGATTGCTGGCATCATAGCGACCGATATCGAATCCATCCGGATACGCTGGTCTGGGCGCGATCTCGTCTTCGGGTACACCGATGACCTGCCGGTCTTACTCAAGCAGATAATTCTCCAGAACCAATACTGCCTTACGAAGGAGAACGTGGAGGGGAAGATAATCATAGACGCTGGCGCGAATGTGGGCGTGTTCTCCATGTGCGCTGCGGCGCTCGGGGCGAAAAAGGTATATGCGTTCGAACCAGTGCGCCAGACATTCGGGATACTGCAGCAGAACGTGGCGAGCAACGGGTTCGAAGGCATCATACTCCCGGTGAACACGGGCCTTGGAGACGAAACCGGGAAAACCACGTTGTTCTATGATGGCGAAGGCGGGGATGGGGGAGCCTCCATAGTTCTCAAATGTGATGGCAGGAAAATCGAGGTTATCGACATCGCGACCATAGACTCATTCATGTCCAGCAGAGGCGAGCGGGTCGGTTTCATAAAAATAGATACGGAAGGATACGAGAGGCAGGTCCTCGCCGGAGCGCGGGAAACGATAACAAGGGACAAGCCCGTGCTCTCGTTCTCAGCCTATCATTTCAAGGAAGACAAGGCAGAGTTGCCCAAGGTGGTCAATGGCATACGGGGGGATTACAAGTGCACCTTGAACAATTTCGGGGAAGAGGATTTCTATTGCGAATAAAAATAATTTTTCCAAGGAGGACTTAAAAAACAGTAATGCCAAATCCTCCATATGCCAGAGAAAACCAAGTTCATTGTGGTCACAGGATCGCTGATGTCCGGCCTCGGGAAAGGCATATTGACCTCTTCCATCGCCAAGCTCCTGCAGGCGCGCGGATTCAACGTGATACCGATAAAGTTCGACGGCTATCTGAACGTGGATTGCGGCACCATGAATCCCTTCCGCCATGGCGAGGTGTTCGTGCTCGACGACGGCACGGAAGTGGACCTTGATTTCGGCACCTACGAGCGCTTCCTGAACAAATCCCTCACCGGGTTGTCATCGCTCACAGGCGGCAAGCTGTTCCAGAGGGTCATCGAGAAGGAGAGGAAGGGCGAATATCTCGGGCGCGACGTCCAGTTCATCCCGCACCTCACCGACGAGATAAAGGCGCGGGTGAGGGAGGTCGGGAAGCAGAGCGGGGCTGACATAGTGATGATTGAGGTCGGCGGGACCATCGGAGATCTCGAGAACGGCTATTTCATAGAGGCCATGCGCCAGCTGAAATTCGAGCAGGACGACATGCTGATAGTCCAGCTCACCTACATCCCGAGCGTCTCGCCAGGGGAGCAGAAGACCAAGCCCACCCAGCACGCGACAAGGCTGCTCCAGAGCATCGGTCTCCAGCCGGACATCATCGTGGCAAGGGAGCAGGAGAAGCTCAGCGAGGAGGCGAAGAAGAAGATCAGCGCCTACTGCAATGTCCCGGAGGAAGCGGTTTTCGACGACCCCATGCTCCACACGGTGTACGACCTCCCGCTCGTCCTCGAGAAGCAGGGTATCTACGCTGTGATCGCCAAGCGCCTCAGGCTGGATCACAAGAAAGAGGCGGACATCAAGGAATGGGAGAAGCGTGTCGCGCGGGTGGTGAAGCCGAAGGACAGGCCGCTCAAGATCGCGATCGTGGGGAAATATACCGCCGTGAAAGACGCTTACATCAGCGTGAAGGAATCGCTCGTCCACAGCGCGGCTTCGGTGAACAGCGGATTGGACGTGGGCTGGATCGAGGCGAGCGATCTCGAGAAAGCGTACGATGCCGCGCAGCTCCTCGCCCCTTATGATGGCATACTGGTTCCAGGCGGTTTCGGGGACCGCGGGGTGGAGGGCAAGATAAGCGCGATAAGGTACGCGCGCGAGAACAAGGTCCCGTACCTCGGCCTCTGCCTCGGTCTGCAGCTGATGGTTGTCGAGTACGCCAGGAACGTATGCGATCTCAAGGACGCGAATTCGAGCGAGTTCGACAAGAAGACCGAACACCCGGTCATAGATCTCCTTCCGGAGCAGCATAATGTCTCGAAGCTCGGAGGGACGATGAGGCTCGGTGCGTTCGAATGCGCGCTCAGGAAAGGCACTCTCGCCTACAAAGCGTACGGGACCGAGATGATATCAGAAAGGCACCGCCACAGGTATGAGGTCAATCCCGCGTATGTGACGCTGCTCGAGGACAACGGACTCGTGGTGTCGGGAACGCATCCGAAAAGCGGGATAGTCGAGATCGTCGAATGGAAAGACAGCTTCGGCGTGGCCACGCAGGCGCACATCGAGCTGAAAAGCAGGTTCGAGGCGCCATCGCCGCTTTTCGTGGAGTTCATGAAAGCCGCGAAAAGCTATCGCGAGAATCCGGAGAAATCCGCCGGAGAGAACCACGGAGAATAATGCCCGGCCTCGCGTTCCTCAAGTCCAGGAACTCATGACGGCACTTCAGAACCCTTCCTGATCTTCATGGCTTTCTTCTCAAGGTCCTGCCTGCTCGTCTCCTTATCGTATCTGGGAGGCATGTGGAAACCGAATCCGTCCCCGCGGTATCTCGGGATGACGTGCATGTGCGTGTGGAATATCTCCTGGCCTGCCTCGGCGCCATCGGCCAATACGTAATTGATGCCCCTGCAGTTGAGTTTCGATTTTTTCATCCAGCCCCCGATCTTCTTGGCTGTCACGAGCAGCTGTCCCGCGAGGTTGTCGTCGAGTTCTGTGAGGAGCTCGGCATGCCTTTTCGGGATGATCAGGACATGGCCAGGGTTGATGGGCTTTATGTCCATGAAAGCGAGCATGCTCTCGTCCTCGTATATCTTGGTGCATGGAATCTTCCCTCTGACAATATTGCAAAAAGCGCATCCGTCCATGCTATCTATTCTCGCCATGTATATTTAATCCGCTCTTTTCGGTTTCTTTGGATGCAAAGCGCATATGCCGGGCATCAAAATACGGGATATGGGATTTATATAAAATTTATATACAAATTATAAACATTTCAGTTTAATTACTGACACATGAGACGTCTGTATCCTGGGGCTATTGGGAGCGGTCCGGTAGAACGTTTCGGATCTGGAGACCCTGGCTCAGGGGTTTTCAGGAGGGCAGGATTCCAGCAGAAGATTATCGGACCTGATCAGACGTGGGCTGGCGACAACCTGTCCAAAAGGTCTCCTTCGATAGCCGGAGCCGGATTTGGTACTGTGCCGCGCATCCTGCTCCCGGATGCGGTGATAAGGCGATGCGCAGGATTGTCTACCGGACAACCAGCCACAGCAAACCTATTCAGCATCCCCCAGGGCCAACTCCTGGCCAGCATCAAGGTCGAACTGGAAATCGCATTGAAATTGTTTGAAAGCGTCCCTCTTGTGGCAAAGGGGGTATCGCAGATGGGCGATTTCTCGTCCCCATTGTACAAGACAGGAGTCTTTCCCATGGATTTGATCGGGCTGGAACCGGCGATCCGCAACATAATCTCCGACCAGATCCGTGGAAAAGACGCTGATCTGGGCATATTCATACAGCCCGTGTTCGGAGCTTACATGGCTGCAGGAGCGTTTGGAAGGGTCTACGGCCCTCTTTATTCAGGAATGGCATATACCTCGGCAGAATCGCCCGTATGGAGAGGCCCAAGAGGCAAGATAAGGACCACGCTGTGCGCTGGTTTTGTGGCGGATGGCTCCAATCCCATGGTGGAAGAAGGCGACCCAAGGGCCATACGCGAGATTGTCCGAAGGCAGGCGCGTCTCATCCAAGGGAGCCCCCCGATACTCACGACCCTGACGTTCGAATCGCAAAACAGCCTGAGCGGAAAAGGCCTTGATTGGTTCTTCAAGATGCTCGGAAGGCTGCAAGAGTTCATCAAAGAACCACAGGTCCTTGAATGGGCTGTGGTGGAAGAGCTCGGGAAGCCCAAGCCGGTCATACTTCGCATGGCTGATGCGAAATCCGGTTGATGCGTTTGCCCGGTACTGGGTTCCGGGTTTGGAGTTCCGAGTTTTGAACTGGTTCCGCTTGCACGTGCATAACCCGAAACCCAGAACTGGAAACCAAAAAGAAACTCCGGGTTCTGATTGCCCTTCAGTTCTGTCGGGCAATCCGCCCAAAATCCCCTGCGGCAAAACACAAGACCGGAGACTGGGAACAAATGGGATTTTGGGCCCGCGCGGAATCGAACCGCGTATCTCCTGCATACTGACACTTTTTGGTGCAGCTTTTTAGGCACAACAAAAACCGAAAGGGTTTTTGTGTGCACCGAAACAAAGTTTCGGTCGCATCCCAAAAAAGGTGCTGTCAAGCAGGCGTCTTAACCATTGCCGAACCCTTTCTGGTGCAGCTCTTTAGGCATCCAAAAAGGCACAGTCGACTACGGGCCCGTCAGACATAAACTAAGTGCAACGGATTTTATACCTTATCATGCCGCGTGCATGTCGTTGGCAGCAGCCCGGACTGCTCCCATGATCCCTCGCGGCAGATCGCTTTCATCAGGACCGCTCTTAGCTTCCTTCCGTACTACCTCCCATGGCATAGCAAGGAGTTCGTGGCGATCCACGAGTCCTTCTTTAACAAGATGCTCGAGCATGCGGCTCTCTTCTGTTTCAGGGTGGTAACGAATGCTGCTTATCACAACCGTGCTTGTCCTGTTTTTTGCTCTAAACCTTCCAAGCGCTCCATTAAGGTCAGAGAATATGCCCCGTAAATCCAACGGGCACGTGATGACTACGATATCCGATTTTGTTTCAGGAAGGTCTCTTATGATATCTGATACGGATTTTACATGGATGACAGCGCCCGGAAAATCTCCAGCCACTATCTCGCGAACCATGTCACAAAACTCCGTGAATTTGAGGGGCTTTAGTTTTGTTCCAGGTTGTTCTTTATGCGGAGCGTCATCCAATGCTATCGTGATTCTTTTTCCATCAAGTATTCTGCTTGGGCGGATGCTCGGACGTCTTTCCGCTGCTCTTTGTCCGGGAGTAAACTCTATTGCCTGCATTCTGGTCTTCCACATATTCATATGCAAGGTTTTTGAAACTTCCTGAACCATGCTACAAGCAATAAATATGCTCCACTCCAACATACGATTATGCGCATCAAGATAATCGCGAATCCGAAGAAATCCTGGGCGAAGAAGCTCGCGCCGGAGGTCGCCGAAGAATTGCGCAAGGAGGGGCATGAGCTCGTGCGCAGCGGCGCGGACGCCACTATCTGCATCGGCGGGGACGGCACCATACTTTACGCAGGCCACAAGGGCCTGCTCGAGGGCGCGATCCTCGGGATAGGTTCCACGCACAGTTACATCTGCCAGGTGAACAACCAGTTCTGGAAAGAGGACATCAGGAAGATGTTGGCAAGCGCGCCAAGGCTGAAGGCGATGACACTCGAGGCGGAGATGAGCGGGGAGAAATACTCCGCGATAAACGATTTCGTGGTCCATGCCGCGAATTACCGCGTCGTGGATCTCGCGGTCTCTTCCACCGGGACGCGTTGGGTCTACGAGGGCGACGGCATAATAGTTTCGTCATCGCTCGGTTCTGCGGCCTACGCCTATTCCGCAGGGGGGAAGAAGCTCAAGCCTGATGAGCGGAGGATAAGCCTGGTCCCCATCTGCCCTTACAAACGTGAGTTCACGCCCGTGATTGTCGGCGAGGACGAGGTTATCGAGATACGCGCAGGGGACAATTGCGCCTTCATAGTCGATGGCATATTCGTGCGCCAGCTCAAGAAAGACGAAGTGTTAAGAATAAAGAAAGGAAGGGACATAGAGTTTTTCCAAGGAGTAGGTAGGAATGGCTAACCCGGAACAGATACGCGCAGAGATACTGAAAAAAGGCTACATCGATGTCAAGGTCTACGTCGCAGGGCTCAGGCAGGGCCACCGCCTCACGGTCGCCAGGGAGAGGACGGTCCACGGCGAGGTCCCCTACCTCATGTGCAAGAATTACATACCCAGCAGCGAGCTCGTCCGGCTCGCGAACGAGCTCATGCTCCCGATAAAGCACAACAACACCATGGTGCTGCCCAAAGGCATGATGCCGAAGGATTTCGCCAAGATCACCGTCGAGCAGGATACCATTGAAGCGGAAATAGAATGAATGGTATGGGAATGGTATGGTCAGGAGAAAAATGAACTGATGGCGAATGCCACGGCAGCGCCCACTGTGAATGACAGTCCTGCGATCCGCTCCATCTTGTTTTCGAACGCATCAGGCATCAACTCGACAAAAATCACATACGCCATAGCGCCAGCGGAAAAGGACAAGGCGAAAGGCACGAATCCTGTCACTGAGCTGAGGAAAACATACCCCAGGATCGCGGCGCCTGCTTCAACAAGCCCTGAAAGGATGCCATATCCGGCTGATTTCTTGCTATCCATCCCGTAACAGGCCAGGGGAGTGGAGACAAGCGCACCCTCTGGAAAATCCTGCAGCGCCATCGAACTCGTGACGATCCAGCCAAGCAACGTCGAATCGGCGAATGCAGCGGCTACGGCAAGCCCTTCAGGTATGTTGTGCAGGGCTATCGTTCCAACTATCAGGGCTGCCTTTTTCTTCGATTCCGGCATATCGCTTCCAAGTGCATGTTTGTGGATGTGCGGGAGGACCATATCCGATAAGTAGAGCATGGCAATGCCAACGAAAAATCCAGACAATACTGCGATATCCTGCCCTTTCGCATGCGACTGGGAGAGCATCTCAAGAGCGGAAAAAGCCATCATGCCTGCTGAGAACGCGAGCATCACGGAATACTCCAATTTGCCTATCTTCCTGAAGAAAAGGACGAGGAGTGCGCCGGCTGATGTCGCAAGGAGAACGGCAAGCGCGCCAAGAAGCACGTCGATCATTTTCCGCCCTTCCCTTTCAGTTCCGCCTTCACTATCGCCACGAGCTCCTGCCCTATCCTTCCCTGGGCCTCCTTCGTGCTCCCGCCAAGGTGCGGGGTGAAGCACACATTGTCGAGTTCGAGCAGCTTCCCCTTATACGGCTCTGTCTTGTACACGTCGAGCGCAGCGCCGAGAACCTTCCCTGATCTGCACGCATCGTAGAGCGCGTCCTCGTCAACTATCTCGCCCCTCGATGTATTCACTATGAATACGTTGTTTTTCATCTTGGCGATATTCCTGCTGTTTATCAAGTTCCTCGTGCTTTCTGTCACCGGCACGTGGATGGATATCACATCAGCTCTGGAGAGCAGCTCATCCAGTTCCACGAATGCAGCTATGCCGTCCTCGTGCCTGGGTGGGATGTTGTAAGAAATGACCTTCATCCCGAGCGCATGCGCTTTCTGCCCAAGCGACGCCCCGATCCTTCCGTACCCGATGATTCCGATGGTCTTGCCTTCCACCTCGCGGCCCACGAGGCCCTTCTTGTCCCAGACCCCTGCCTTCATCTGGTGGTGCGCCTTCTGGACGTTCCGCAGGCCGGTTATGATGAGCCCTAGGGCGAGCTCAGCGACAGCGTTCGTGGATGCTCCGGGGGTGTTCACGACCTTTATCCCCCCGGCCCGACATGCCTCGACATCGATATTGTCCAGTCCCACCCCTGCCCTTGCGACGAGCTTCAGCCTGGGTGCATCCGCTAGGAGTCCCTTGGTCACCTTGGTGGCGCTCCTCACGACGAGCATATCAGCCTTCGCCAGGGCTGCCTTGAGGTCCTTGGGCTTGTACTCCACCTTGGCGAGCCTGGAGATCTCCTTCACGACGTTCTCTTCCATATCGTCAGCTATCACGATGAGCATGGAGGTTACATCCAGGGTGAGATATTTAATCGTGGCTAGTTCGCCATGATTTTCTGCCCTTTTCGTTCAGTCAATTTTGTTTCTTTTACTGCGTTGTAACGAAATTACTTGTGGGGTTTTGGGTTAAATTTAAAAATAATAAGTGTTTTTCACAATAAAAACTGTGGAACATATAAATAGTACATTCTCCAGAGTATAGTCAGGAAGGAAATAGGGGTGGAGGGTGTTGGATATGTTCGTGAACGGTGAGGTGGCGTATAAGGCGAAAGGCAGGCTTGCCAGCCTTGCATGCGTATTCGAGGCCGCTGGAGATGATCCTTCAGCCTATGCAGCTGTCGTGGATGCAGCAGCCCAGTTCCGTGACATGCTCAAGGCAGATAGGGTTTCCTTGAACATGGCAGAGAAGCTCCAGGTCATCAAATCGCTCACGCGCATCAAGGTCCGCGCCTTGCGGCTCGGCAAGCGTGACGGGTACAAGACGTTCAGGACACTGGATGCGATAAGCGGAGATCTTCTCCAGATGTTATAATCAGGTGATATACATGAAATCAGTAACCATCATAGCAGAAGACAGGGTAGGCCTGCTTGCCGACATATCGTACATACTGGGCAAGTCCAACGTGAACATAGACGGCCTCGCAGCGGATGTCATCAGCGGAAAAGCCATAATCTCCCTTGAGGTCAAGGATGCCAAGAAGGCGATAGAGATTTTGGGTTCCAACGGCTTCAATACTGCGCATCCGGACGCTATTGTCATAAAAGCCTCGAGCGATGCAGGGGGCAGGATTGCAGAGATGCTCGAAGGCGAGAAGATATCCGTGACGGAATTCTCGGTCCTGACCTCTGACAGTACCGACGGGATATTCGCGATCAACGTCGATAAACCCCGGAAGGCTGTCAAGATGCTGAGCCCGTTCATCCTCGGCAACGCGCTCAATCCGTACTAATCTTCCTTTTTTACTTCGTTTACTTCTTTATCTTCTTTATTATCTTCATCTTCTGTCCTATAGTATCTCGTTTTTTGTGTGTCAGTTCGCCTTTGGTTGATTTATTCGACGGCATCCACATCATGCTTACGTCGTGATCTTTTCAATCGCCTTCGTCTTCTCCGCTTCCTTGACTTCCATCGCTATCCGTCTCCCGAAGGACACGCTTTCCCTGTAGAGGTATTCGCTGTACGGGGTGAATCTGGTCCCTGGGGAACCGGGTATCCTCATGGAAACATCGAAGCAGGCGAACTCCTCCTTCCCTTCCTCGAGGAACGCGCCCTGGAGCGCGAACGGGCCTATCAAACCGTCCTTGTATTCCTTCTGCACCGCTCCCACGAACTTCTCGCCGAGCTCGAACACCTGCTCTAGAAGCGATTCGCGCAGCGTGCACGCGATGTGCCCGACCTCGATGGTGGAAGGCTGCTGCATCTTGAGCAGTTCGAGCTGTGCGTCGGCCGGCATCCTCAGGTATCCATCGATGTTCGTCTGACGCCTGGTGTCGATGCCGAGAAGCTCGAGCTCCTGCTGGAGCGGAGAGTAGAAGAAATTCAGGTTGAAGTGCGCGCCGACCACGTACTCCTCTATCGTCGCTTTCGCGAGCTGCTCCCTGGTCGTCTTTCCGCTTTTCACCATGGCATCGCTGCGCTCCGCGTACTCCTCCGGGCTCCTTGCGAGGAAGAACGCGCGCTCGTACGTCCGCTTGGCCTCGCTCACCTTGACTATGCACAGCCTGTCGATCTTTTGCGGCGAGCTGATCTTTTTCGGTGTGCGGATTCGCGCCTTCTCCATGAGGTGGTACTGGTTCTTCGGGGCGTCGCGCTCCTCTGCCCGCAGGAGGAACCTGTTCCCGAAAATCGGGATTGTGAATCTCTTCTCGATGGCTTCATAGCCGACGTATACGGAGAAGGATCGGTTCGGCACGAATATGGCGTTCCGCTCGCCCATGAACTTCAAGCTCGCCTCGTTCGCGACCTCGCTGAACTTGTTCAGGAGCAGCAGCTCGTCCACTACCCCGACAGTCTGCGCCCCGCGCTTGCGGGTCCGGTAATAACCGAGATAGGTCTTCTCGCGTCCCTTCTGCGCAGCGACAAGGGTGTCGAAACCCTCCTTCTTGGCACCTTCGCAGACATCAAGCGCAGAGTGGCTTCCAAGCGTGGCGATCGTGTGTTTCATGTTTTCACCTTTCATATCTGCTTTGTCAAGTCCATTTTTAGTCATTTCAGATTGGGCATGTAGCTCGTCTTGTGATTCCTGACCCGCGAATAATACTCGTAATCCCGTATGTCCTGCGGGAATTTGGCTCGAACGGAATCCATGAACGCTATGAAAGCGTCAAAATTCCCTATCTCCACGTCGAATTCGATATCCCCGCTCACGAGCGTGCGCTCGGTGTACGTCACCTCGGGCTGTGAGATTATATAGCTCCGTATCTCATCCGTGCAATCGAATTTCCTGAGCCAAAGGTCCACCTTGTAGTATTCCTTCCCGAGCTTTGCCAGATCGAGGATAGGCCGGAACCCGACGATCACCTTCCTGTCTTTGAGTCTCTTCAGGTGGTGGCGGACAGTCACGAGGCTCGTGCCAAGCGCTCTCGCCATTCCCACCAATGGGGCGCGTGCCCGGTTGGAAAGGAATGCAAGCAGCTTCAAGTCCAGGCCGTCGAGCTTTTCTGGTTCGTCATGCCCTACGGTCGTGAAAACAAGCTTCCCGCCGTCTTTGGAAGGATGGAGGTAGGCGCGGGAGAATTCCAGGTATTCGCTCATGAGCGAAAGATGGCGATCGGAGATGTACTCCCCGAACCTTGCCTTGAGCCCGAGCCAGAACTCCTCATATTCCCAAATGTCTCTTGCCCAGACGCCCAAGGCTATGTGGAAAGGGCCGGTAGTACGATAGAAAACAGCCACCTTTTCCGAATCATTCAGATAATTAGTGAGTTCCTTCTCGATTTTGGGCGACGTGTTGTGCAGGCGGAGATAGAGGCGGTAGATCGTGAAGCCGAGCTTCGGAAGGTTGAGTACGGTGTAATAGCCCCTTATGATGCCGCGTTTCTCAAGCTGCCGGATGCGGTATTTCACGGTTTCCTTGGCGATGCGGATTTTCTTGCCCAGCTCGCTATAGCCTGTGCGGGCATTCCTGTCCAGTTCCGCAAGTATCTTCCGGTCGATCAGGTCCAATCCTTGCTGTGCTGCCTGCACCATGTTTGCTGATTTTTATATAAATATATTAAATTCTATCCTTTTTCGCAAGATTCTGGTCGATGATTAAATAAATAAGAAATACACAATTATTACCAGAAAAGAACACAATGGTGGGTGGCGTAACATGCATGCAGCTGAACCAGATCCAAAACCGATGAAGCTTGAGCAGATAACGTTCAAAGGCTCTGCCAGCCGCTTCAAGCAGCTTCCAGAACCAGTGAACGGATTCATGGGCATTGGCTTGGAATCGAAGAAGTACGGCAAGAAATTCCTTCCCTGTTACATCAGTTGGATGGCAAGACATCTGAACCGTTCCATGTTCGTTCTAGCAGACGAATCATTCGAGATAAACGCAAGGGTTTTCGGGCATCGTGTAAGCAGTATCGATTCCAGGTCCGAGTTCATGTCCTATGGCTCGTATCTATCGGATCGCAAATCCTGGATATCGGAAAAGATAAGCGCTGTCGGGGAATTGGTCGGGCGTTATGGTGATCGGACACGGATGGAGGTCATGCTGGAGTCAGAGCTTCCAGACGCGCACGGGGATATTTCGCTCGACCTTAGGCTTGCCCTGGATTTCGAGGAAAGCAGTGATTTCGGGTTGCATGTGCACGATTGTGTCTACGGCAACATACGCAGAAGGATTGAGGAGTACGAAATGAAGCCGGGCAAGGCCTTACTTGTCGATGCCCTCTACCATCTCAAGGGATACGTCCTGAACGATGTTGCACTGAGAATCCACATGGTCACTTCCGGCGTTGGTGGACTGCCATACCTGGTCAAGGTCGGGCCGGAAAGCGAAGGGTGGTATGACAAGATAGTGCGTAGGATACTCCGTGGTTCGTATGCTGAGAGCCCGACAATTGAGGCCATCGCAGCCAGGCTGCGCGCGTCAGGAAACGAGTTCGGCACTGTCTATTTCCATTTCGGTGAAGAGGATCGTTCCGGGAAATGAAACCATCCACTAGAAGCCATCCACCATGCATCCGCCGCCCCAGCCCGTCGTTGCTTACCCGTCGTCGCTTGCCTTACTTATATTTATATAGATTAACGGATACACTTAACCCATGCGCATACTGCTCATCCTGCTTCTGGTCGCCTCCATAGCGAGCGCCGACTTCATGATCGAGCGCGTGGACGTCACGGTGAGCGACATCCAGGGGGATGGCAGCGCCCAGGTCCACGAAAGCATAAAGGTCGTGATGTTCGGCGACTACTCTGATTCCGTCTACGACAGCGGCATCTCCACCAACGACCTGTCCTTCTGGTCCACCAACCTGGGCCTCAAGGACGTCAAGTTCCACGTCAATCCGGCCAAGGTCGACATCCGCGACCTGCGCGTGCGTCCGCAGCCCCGCACCAAATGCAATCCCATCCAGAAGATATGCCACGGCGAGCTCGTCCTGGACTACCGCGCGTACCCGACCTACAAGGACAACCAGACCAAGGAACCAGTATCAGGCACCGGTCTGTTCAGCGTCTATGATTACAAGCCGCGCACCGAGCGCTTCACGATAAACCCATCTGCGCTTTCGTTCACCACGACATCGGAAGGGAACGTCATACTGGACAAGGACGTCTATCTCACGATAAAGCCTCCGGCAGGCAGTGTCCTGCTCGACATCAATCCAAGGCCTGAAGGCATCGACGCGGAATTGCCAGCGCATATAGACACGCTGTCATGGACCGACATCGTGCTCGTGAAATTCTCGCTCGTCTTCGACGTGGAGGAAGGGATAGACAAGGAGGTATCGGACTTTTTCGGAGGCATAGTGGGCGGGATAAGCAGCGCCATGAGCGGTCCGCAGGGCATCGCCCTCGTAGCGCTCGTGCTGCTGGTCACAGGTTCATATCTTTACATCATGATGGCGAAAAGACGCGGAGAGGAATGAGATGTACAAGGGAGAGGACGTCATAATCGGGTTGCTCGCCAAGAAGGGCAGGATGGACGTGGTCCAGATCGCCAGGGAATCGGGCCTCAACGAGGATAGCGTGAGGAGGGCGGTGGAATCGCTCAAGGCATCCGGCCACCTTCTGGTGGAATCATCCGAGGAGCCCCGCGCGGCCCCCACGTCCGAGTTCGAAGCCTACTCAGCCGGCGTGTTCCCCGAGATCGCGGTCTTCAGGAAGGCGCAGGCAGGAGCGCAGATATCCGCGCTTTCCGATGAGGAACGTTCCATCGGGCTGCGATGGGCGAAGGTGAAGGGCCTTGTCGGGATAGAAAGCGGGAAACTCATAGTGCAGAAGACATCAGAGGATGCGGAAGAGGAATCCCTGCGCCTCACGAGCGCCTATGTGCAGATAAAGAAGTCAGGGACATGCGATGACAAGGTCTTGCTGGACGAGCTTTCCCGCCGCCACCTCATCGAGAACAAGGCAATCCGCACGTCCATGGTCTCATACACGGGCAAGAAGTACGTATCATCCGAGTTCGACGTCGATGTCCCGGGTCCGAACGCGCCCGTGGGCCGCAGCCATCCAATAAGCCGCATGAGCAGGAAGATGCGCTCCATAATGCTCGAGCTGGGTTTCGAGGAGATGGACGGCCCGATCGTGGAGAGCTCGTTCTGGAATTTCGACGCTCTGTTCCAGCCGCAGGACCATCCTGCGCGCGAGCTCGCGGACACGTTCTACCTGAAAGGCGATGCGCCCCTGCCGCACGACAAAAAGCTCGTCGAGCGCGTGAAGGAGGCGCATGAGACGGGATGGAAATACAAATGGGATCCCAAGGAGGCGATGCGCCTGGTGCTCCGCACCCACACCACCGCGCTGTCCGCCCGTTACGTCTCGCAGATAAAGGACAAGAGGCCGAGGAAGTATTTCGCCATAGGTCGTGTGTTCAGGAACGAGGCGACGGATTACAAGCACCTGGCGGAGTTCCACCAGGTCGAGGGCATCATCGCATGGGAGGGCGCGAAATTCACGGATCTCCTGGGAATCCTCGCGGAATTCTATCGCAAGCTCGGGTTCGAGAAGATACGCTTCCGCCCGAGCTTCTTCCCGTACACGGAACCGAGCCTCGAGATCGAGGTTTATTTCGAGGAGCGGAAGCAGTGGATGGAGCTCGGGGGCGCGGGCATCTTCAGGCCCGAGGTGAGCGAGCCGCTCGCCGGCATCTACCCTGTCCTCGCATGGGGTCTGAGCCTCGAGAGGCCGCTCATGCTCATGCTCGGGCTCGATGACATCCGCACATTCTACAGGAACGACCTTGATTTCCTGACGGGTCCGGGGGCTGACATATGAAGATATTGAATATCATAGCCGGCGTCCTGGCCGTGCTCCTGCTCGTGCTGGCAGGCATCCTGGTGTACATGCTCGCAGGTTCCGGATCCGAAGGCATAAGGGACACGTCGCCCGCATCGTTCTCCGTGCTCGAGTCTGGTTCGGCCGGGGATTACGATTATGCGGTGTTCAGCTACCGCGGCAGCGGCAACCTCACGGCCATAGGAACCGCGTCGCCCCTGTCCAGGAACCTGGTGGTGATAAACGACAGCCAGGCGATCCAGGCAACGAGGCTGGACGAGCTCGTCGCGCAGCTCAATGGTCTCGAGGCCTATGGCTACACTGTCACGGTCACGAACGAGCAGAAGATAGGCAGTGGCATCTATGTCCTTCCCACCGGCGCGATACCTGCATACGCGCTGTTCAACCTCCAGCTCAACTCCTCGAACGGCACGATCATATATATAGGCGCGCCGGACCTGCTCATCAGCAGCGGCACCAAGCAGACGCAGTGGTACCGCAACCTCGGGCTCGCCCAGCGCAGCAGGATGGTGCTCTATGACACCACGCTCGATGACATGCTCGAGAACCAGAGCTTCTCGCTGGCGCACGAGATACTCTACGCCACCCGGGCATCGAGGTCCGACCTGTCCATGCGGCTTTCAGGCAACGGCATCCGGACCATAGCGCTCCCGAGGAACAGCTCCACGAACCTGCGGCTCATATATGACATGCCCAATGCCAGTGGGGTGTACGATTCCGGGGATATAGTCCCAAGCGCCCAATATCTCCTTCCCCAGCCCGCTTCCATATACCCCTGGGAGCGCTCGAATCTCATGTTCTCCCTCAACCGGACCAATGGCACCGCATATCTCGTGATAAAACGGGACGGAAAGGTGGTGGAGCGCAGGCAGCTGCGCAGGGTGACTGACCAGAACGTGTTCATCGAGAAACTGTCATTCGATGAGCCGGGCGAGTACCTGATGTCTGCAGAGGATGATTCAGGCAGCATAGCCACCGGCCTTCTCCATGTCAAGGATGTCCAGATACAGCTCGCGGAGCGCAGGGGCACGGCATACGTCTTCGCGGTGGATGTGGATGGCAAGCCGCTCCAGAATTCTGAAGCCGATGTCTGGATAGGGAACTCCACAGACAGGCGCAAATTCTATATCAGCCAGGGCGAGATAGTCGTGAACACGCAGCTCCAGCAGGGCACGAGCGTATTCAATTTCGACCTCTCAGGCTCTACGATAATGGTGCCTGTGGGCAATACCCAGGAACCGATCTTCGACTTCTACCTCAAATACGGCCTGCCCGGCCTGCTCCTAGTAGTGGGCGTGTATTTCGCGGCCCGCATGACCAGGCGCCCGACCTACGGCCTCCGTTTCGGTGACAGCGCAGGTTACATACGCCAGGAGATCGCGGTCCCGACAGGGCACGCTCTCGAGGCTTTCAAGAGCGTCCGGAAGGACATGAAGCTGGAAGGCTCCCCCATAACCCCGCAGGAATTCTCGGTCGCGCTCAAGCGCTATCTCACCAACGGCGCTGACATCACGGAAGGCAATGTGGAGGAGATACTCAAGAGGCTGGAGAAGAACGGAAGCCTGGAGAGCCACCGCGACTATTACCAGCTCAAGGGCGAAGGCGATGTCAAGACCAATGTCCTGCGCAGGATGGTCAGGGAGAACCTCATCGAATCAGGTACGTCGTTCCAGGAGAAGGACGGCAAGTTCATCACCAAGGATTTCGAGATAGGTTTCTTCGGAGACAAGTTCTCGAAGAAGGGCCTCATCATAGTGGATGACAAGGCGGAGATAAAGCGCATCCTCTCCGGTCTCACGGAAAGGGAGCAGGCCAGGCTCAGGATAATGCAGTCCAACTCCACCATAGAGTTCGTGCCGATAGACAGACTTGGCAGTATGCTATGACGGTGCCGGTTATGTTATGAAAGCGTTTTCTGCGAAAGCATCCCGGGCGCTCTTCGTTTTCCTGATGTCCGCAGCGCTGCTTCATGCGTATTCAGACCCGCCTCTGGATGATCTCGCCGCAGCCAATGCCGGAATCGCCCTTGGTCCTGGGTTCGAAGGCTATTACAACAACGCAACGGCGCTGGATACGCTCGTGACGGTGTCTTTCGGCAATCTGCATCCATATTCAAAGGACCTCATAGTGAGCCTGAGCGTAGACCTCCCTGGCCTCACCGATGTGGTGGATGGCGCGGCATGCCCGCAGGATGGAATGGCGCTGGCGGCCTCGCGCGGGACCGCTTCAGATCCCTTGGAAGCGCTGCCTGCCGATGGACAGCCTGATTTCAATTGCGATGCGGAGCACCACTCCCCGGCCCCGCGCTGCGATTTCGATGCAGACCAGTGCGCGGAGTTCGAGACCAACATCTCCGTGGATTACAGCCGCGTGAACGTGACATTCATGTTCGGGAACGCATCCGCCTCGGTTCCGTTCTCATCAACCGAAATAGCCGTGCCGCAAGAGGTGGTTTCCGCGATGCGGGATTCATCAGGCCTCGACAACCTCACGGCGCTGGTGGCAGGCGATGCGGTGGTATCGTACTGGGTCGACGACCAGGTCTATTCGGCAGGAGACTGCGTGTCGAATCCCATTGCGTTCAACGCCACGATACCGCTCTCAGCCAGCCGCTCCTTCAAGGTCAGCGGAAGAAACCACCTGTTTTTCCTCAACGCACCGGTACTGCGGGAGCAGTGGTTCAGGAACAACCGCTTCGACATCGTGGTGCTCTCCCAGGCTCCGCTTTACCGCGCCAGGATAGTATTGAACGGCAATATCTCCAGCAACCTCTCGTTCCGGAAATTCGATATCCAGACTGCGGAAGACCACTACGGCATAAGCAGTATCCTGTCGACCTCCTGCGATATATGCAACGGAACCAGGCCCGGATGGATGGGTCCCAGATGCAACGGCTCTTTCACCCCCACCGGCCTCGAGAGCTCGAACCTCTCGTTCGCGTATGTATACGAGTTCAACACGACCTACGAGGCCCTCGGGACCACGAACCTGTCCGTGATCGTGGACGACGTCTGCGGCGGAAGCGGCAGATTCGACGATGCTGTGATGAGCAGGATGCTGTCGAGCAATTCGGTGATGGAGAACGGCAGCGCATTCGACCCGCAGGTAGCAAGGCCCAGCACCGGTTTCAGGGAGGAAGAGCTGGGCAGGGCATCCCTTGGCATAGGGCTGATAGGCGCGGTGCTCCTGCTTTCTTTCATGAATTCCTGGCTCAGATAACTCGGATGAGGTTCAGATGATTTTCTCCGCTATGGCGTAGGTGCGCTTGACGTCCTTTATCACGACCTTGCACCGCTCGCCTTTCCTCGCGCCTTTGACGAAAAGTATGAATCCGTCCACATTGGCGATCCCGTCGCCATGGCCGCCCTGGTTCTCTATCAGGACGTTTTTGATGTCTCCTGCAGACACAGGCTTCGGGACCTCGAACCTTTTCTGTATTATGTTTATGTCTTCCGCCATATCCCCACCTTGAACTATAGGTGATATATCGAACCCGGCATTTAAAACAATCCCTCGCGATCCTCGTAATGCCAATAAATCCCTTTTTCATCTCTTCCATCCATCTTCAAATCCATGATGAAGCTAGTCATTTTCGACCTCGACGACACGCTCATCCATCTCGATGTGGACTGGGCCAAGGTCAAGGAGGACGTCCTCCGTCTCGCGCAGGCAGAAGGCATAGCTGTCGATCCGGCACAGCACCTCATCATTCTATCTGGTATAGTCTCCCAAAACCCAAAACTCAAAACAAAGGTGGACGAGATCTACCGCAGGCACGAGGCCGGATGCGTGGTGAAGAAATCCTACACTGTCTATCGCGAGATGATAGCGCTTGTCCGCGAGCTGAAGAACAGGAGGGTGCTGCTCGGCATGGCGAGCGGCAACCACACGCGCAATATACTGGAGATACTGAAGCAGCTGGGCATGGAGAAGCATTTCGATGTGATATGCGGCAGGGACCGTACAGTCCGCAACAAGCCTGACCCTGAGCAGCTTCTCATGATAATGAAAAAAACCAGAATCAGCAAGCGCTTCACGATATTCGTCGGGGATTCGCGGTTCGACGAGCTCGCGGCAAAGGCCGCTGGAGTGATGTTCTTTAGGGTGGAGAAAGGCGGGACGAAGGATACGACTCCGCTCAGGGAACTGATCGGACTCGGGTCGGATCCGGTCGGGCAGTGAAGCAGTGATGATATGGGTCATCTGGAAGATTTGAACGACGAGCAGCGCGCTGCGGTTCTGTTTGGCAGCGGCGCCGCCCTCGTGGTGGCAGGTCCGGGCTCAGGCAAGACCAGGACCATAATATCCAGGCTGTGCAGGCTGCTCGAAGAAGGCGTGGACCCGCGCTCGATACTCCTCCTCACGTTCACGAACAAGGCAGCCAGGGAGATGAAGGAAAGGGCGGCAGCGGCAGCCGGGGATAAGGCGCTCGGCATCACAGCAGGCACGTTCCATCATTTCGCGAACCTGCTGCTGCGCAGGCATGCTGCGCTGGCTGGCCTGGAGAACGGGTTCACCATACTCGACGAGGAGGATGCTGTGACAGTCCTCTCAAGGGTGATGAAGCGCTCGTTCCCAGACTCGAAACGCTCGCACGCCGCGCTCCTGCTGCGCGCCATATCGCTCTCGAAACTCAGGATGGTCAGCCTCACGGATGCGATATCCATGGATCAGGACCTGTTCCACTTGTCGAGGCAGGTCGATGATTCCGAGGCGCTCGCGCTCGCCTATGCGCAGGAGAAAAAATCAATGAACGCCGTGGATTTCGACGACCTCCTGGTCCTCGCCCACCGCATGCTCAGGGAGAATCCCGAGCTACTCTCGCGATGCAGGAGCGCATACGCCAACATACTCGTGGACGAATTCCAGGACACAGACCGCCTCCAGGCGTCCATGCTGGAGCTGCTCTATTCCGGCAATCTAATGGTCGTCGGGGACGAGGCGCAGAGCATATACTCCTTCAGGGGAGCGGACATCAGGAACATGCTCGAGTTCAAGGAGCGATATGGGGCGAAGGTTTTCTTCCTGTCAAGCAATTACAGGAGCACGGATTCCATAGTCAGGCTCATCAACCACACGATCGAATCGAGTTCGGTGAAGATCGACAAGAGGCTGCTGTCCCTGGGCAAAAGCGGGGACCAGCCCCTGCTCATGGATGCGTCTGACCGGACGGACGAAGCGCGCCTGATCGCCGATAAGGTCGAGTCAGAACTGCTCGCTGGTCGCAGCGTGGGAGTGCTTTTCAGGAGCGTGTATCTCGCGTCAGAGCTCGAGCTCGAGCTGAACCGCCGCGGCGTAGCCTATGAGCTGCGCGGCGGGGTGAAGTTCACTGAGCAGGCACACATAAAGGACATGCTCTCGCTCCTGCGCGTGCACGAGAACCCCAGGGACAGGACCGCATCAGCGAGGCTGCTCATGCTCGCCCCTGGCATCGGAGCCAAGAAAGCCGATGCCATAACAGAGGGCGCATCGACGTGCGAAGAAATCGCATCAAGGCTCGCCAAAGCAGGGCGCGCTGCAATTCCGTTCTCCTCGCTTCTGCGCGAGATCTTCAGCGCACAGGGGAATGCCGCAGCCATGCTCGACCGTTTCTACGTATCTTTCTACAGGGATTACATGGCTAGCGCGTTCGACGATGCGCAGGAGCGCAAGGGTGACATAGACGCGCTGATAGGGGCCGCGTCGAGGTTCCAGAGCACATCCGAGTTCCTGGATTCATTGTGCCTTTCGCAGGAGCGGCCCAGGCATGAGCACGCCGCGGAACCCAAAACTCAAAACCATGGGGCTGCTGCCCCAAGTTCCCAAAGTCCTATCGGACTTCAGGACCCGAAACCAGCAGAACCCAAAACCCCCACGCTCATCCTATCGACCATACACCAGGCCAAGGGCCTGGAATGGGACTCGGTATTCGTCATCGGCCTGGCTGAAGGCATGCTTCCGCATGCGCGCGCGGCGGATATAGAAGAGGAGCGGAGATTATTCTATGTCGCGGTGTCAAGGGCCAGGACAAAGCTGTTCATGAGCTGTCCGCGTGCGAGCGGGAGGTTCTACGAAGTAGAGGATCTGAAGCTCTCGCGTTTCATAACCTCGCTTCCCGAGACGTGCTTCTCCAGAGGATGACAAAAGGACAGTCGATTCCTAAAGGCCTAGTCGTGGTATTTATTCCAGCTTCTGTCTTATGCTGTAAAATCGCTTAAGGTACTCGTCATAAACGCTTTTTCTGTTCTCAAGAACCAGGAACCAAAGATCACTGCCCTCAAAATAGTACACAAGACGCATATTCTCGATTCTTACGGTGTAGCAGTTGTTTTTACCTTTCAGGCCTTTTGCCTGTTCTGGATTCTGTTTTATCCGCTCGATCTTTTTATGCACTATTCCAAGCTGCGCGTTGGTCAAAGCTTCAAGTTCCTTAAAAAATCTGGGATGATACCTGGTTTCAATCCCAGGCATCTAAATACCCGCCTTTTTGATGAATTTCTGGCTCTGTAGAAACCCTCCATTTATGTCCAGCTAAAGACGAGACAACAAAAAATCTCTTCGAGCTGGACTGACCGATAAACATTGTAGGCAACATACTTCAGCTTCAATTCCTTGCGCCGCATCCA
>Ga0315282_10002953_pt1 | contig 30831 bp, 40 predicted proteins | sample YL17G07_20_MG_FD_203693 | JGI IMG/M metagenome (GOLD analysis project Ga0315282, IMG submission 203693) | Sediment microbial communities from Yellowstone Lake, YNP, Wyoming, USA - YL17G07_20 | ecosystem: Environmental > Aquatic > Freshwater > Lake > Sediment | place: USA: Wyoming | collected... | reverse complement strand
CGAAACCGAGGCGATAGACGACGTTGTCGAGCCTGGTCTCGAGGAGGCGGAGCAGGTTCTCGCCGGTGATGCCCTGGCGCCTGCTGGCCTCGACGTAGGTCCGATGGAACTGCTTCTCGAGCAGCTGATAGTAGCGCCGCGCCTTCTGCTTCTCGCGCAGCTGCGTGAGGTACTCGGACTGCTTCGTGCGCCCGCGGCCGTGCTCACCGGGCGCGTAGGAGCGCCGCTCGACGGCGCACTTGTCGGTGAAGCACCGCTCGCCCTTGAGGAGGAGCTTGATGCCCTCACGACGGCACTGCTTGCACTGGGGTGACGTGTCTCTGGCCACGACGGCCTACACGCGGCGCCGCTTGCGCGGCCTGCAGCCGTTGTGCGGAACCGGGGTGACGTCTTTGACGCTGAGGACGTCAAGTCCGGCGGCCTGCAACGAGCGGATGGCGGTCTCGCGCCCCGACCCCGGTCCGCGTACGAAGACCTCGACCTTCTGCAGACCGTGCTCCTGACCCTTGCGGGCCGCTGACTCGGCCGTGACCTGGGCCGCGAACGGCGTGCTCTTGCGCGAGCCCTTGAAGCCGACGGCGCCGGCGCTCTCCCACGCGATCACGTTGCCCTCCTTGTCGGTCAGCGTGACCAGCGTGTTGTTGAACGAAGTCTTTATGTGTGCCTGGCCGACGGCGATGTTCTTGCGCACTCGCCGACGCTGGCGTCCTTTGGCTCTCTGGGGCTTGGCCACTCTTCCTCTCGTCCTTCGGTCGCGGGGTGGCTACTTCTTGCTGCGCCTGGCGCCCACAGTCTTCTTGGGGCCCTTGCGCGTGCGTGCGTTGGTCTTGGTCCGCTGTCCATCGACCGGCATGCCGCGGCGATGTCGGATGCCGCGGTAGCAGCCGATGTCCATGAGTCGCTTGACGTTCTGCGAGCGTTCGCGCCGCAGATCGCCCTCGACGGCGACCGACGCGTCGATAGCCTCACGCAGGCGAACGACCTCTTCCTCCGTCAGGTCGCGGACCTTGGTATCGGGGTCGATGCTGAGCTGGCCGAGGACACGATTGGCGGTGGAGCGTCCGATGCCGTAGATGTACGTGAGACCGATCTCGACGCGCTTCTGAGGCGGGATGTTGACGCCGGCGATGCGGGCCATCGTGCTAACCCTGCCTCTGCCGGTGCCGCGGGTTGCTGCAGATGACCTGCACGACACCGTGCCGGCGTATCACCTTGCACTTCTCGCAGATCGGCTTCACTGACGCTCTGACTTTCATCGATCCCTCACTTGGCACGAGCAGACCCACTCGCACCCATTGGCGGTCCCGGGTTGGTCGGCGACCCGGACGCTACTTGAACCGGTATGTGATCCGGCCTCGCCGCAGGTCGTAGGGCGAAAGCTCGACCTTCACCCTGTCTCCCGGCAGGATCCGGATGTAGTTCATGCGCATCTTGCCCGAGATGTGAGCCAGCACCTCGTGCTGGTTGTCGACCTGCACGCGGAACATCGTGTTCGGCAGCGCTTCGACGACCTCACCCTCGATCTCGATGGCTTCTTCTTTTTGAGCCAAGTCCCCCTACTCCCACAAATGCGGCCGCCTATGATACCACACGAGTCCAGACCCGTCGAGGCAGGTCCGAGCCTGTCAGCGCCGCCTCGGTGAGGGCGCCGCAACCGGCCGCTCGGACGGTCGCCGCGTGAGCACCTTGGGCCCATGAGCCGTGATGGCGACCGTGTGCTCGAAATGAGCCGACAGCGACCCGTCGCTCGTGTAGATACTCCACTTGTCGTCGCCGACGAACACGTCGCAGCCGCCGGCGTTGACCATCGGCTCGATGGCGAAGACCATGCCCTCCTCGAGCCGCGGCCCACGACCCGGATCGCCGAAGTTCGGTATCTGCGGCTCCTCATGCATCTGCCGGCCCACGCCGTGGCCCACGAGTGAGCGCACCACGTTGAAGCCCTCAGCCTCGACCTCCTCCTGCACGGCGTGCGAGATGTCGCCCAGCCGACGGCCCACCCGACACTGCGCGATCGCCGCCTCGAGTGATCGGCGCGTCGCGTCGAGCAGCCGCTCGGCGTCAGCCCCCATCGTCCCGACCACGACCGTGATCGCCGAATCGGCCACGTAGCCGTCCAAGGTGACGCCGACATCGAGGCTCAGGACGTCGCCGTCGTGCAGCCGCCGTTCGCCGGGTATCCCGTGCACGACCATGTCGTTGGGCGACGTGCAGATCGAACGCGGGAAGCCGCGATAGCCGAGGAAGGTCGGCACGCCGTTGCGACTGCGGATGTACTCCTCGGCCAGGCGGTCCAGCGCGATGGTCGTGACGCCCGGCCGGACCGCCTGGCCGAGTGCGTCCAGGCACCCGGCGACGATCTTGCCGGCCGCCGCGATACGCGCCACCTCGGTCTTTGACTTGTGGACGATCACGCCTCTCGGGCGCGCGTGAGAAGCGCCTCAGCGTCGGCGTAGACCTCGTCCGGCATGCGTCCGCCCCCGGACAGGGTCGCGAGGATGCCCTTGTCGGCGTAGTAGCCCACCAGCGGTTCGGTCTGCCGGCGGTACACCTCGAGACGGTTGCGCACGGTCCGCTCGTCGTCGTCGTCGCGCTGAAGGAGCGCGCCGCCACAAGCGTCACAGACTCCATCGACCCGCGGTGGGTCGAAGACGACGTTGAAGCCCTTGCCGCACGAGCGGCAGGCGCGCCGGCCCGAGAGTCTCTGCACGAGCTCCTCCTCGGGAACGTCGATCGCGAGCACGAGATCGAGACGCCGTCCTGCGCCGGCGAGCATGTCGTCGAGGGCCTGCGCCTGCTCGAGCGTCCGTGGGAATCCGTCGAGCATGAACCCGAGCGCCGCGTCTGACGCGTCCAGCCGCTCGCGGATGATGCCGATCACGACGCCGTCGGGGACCAGCTCGCCGGCGTCCATGTAGCGCTTGGCCTCGCGGCCCAGCGCGGTGCCGTCGCGCACGGCCGCCCGCAGGATGTCTCCGGTCGAGATGTGCGGCACGGCGAACGCCGGGGCGATGCGCTCGGCTTGCGTTCCCTTGCCGGAGCCGGGCGCCCCGAGCAGAACGAGGTTGAGCTGCCCCGCCGTCATGCTACTTGAGGAACCCCTCGTAGTGACGCATGAGGAGCTGGGCCTCCATCTGGCGCATGGTGTCGAGGGCCACGCCGACGACGATCAGCAGGGACGTTCCGCCGAAGTAGAACTGCACGTTCATGGTGTTGAAGAGAAAGTACGGCAGGGCTGCGATAGCCGCCAGGAAGAGGGCGCCCGGAAGCGTGAGGCGCGTCAGCACGCGATCGAGGTACTCGGCAGTGGGGCGTCCGGGCCGCACGCCGGGGATGAAGCCGCCGTACTTCTTCAGGTTGTCGGCCTGGTCGATGGGGTTGAACGTGACCGCCGTGTAGAAGTACGTGAACAGGATGATGAGCAGCGCCTGACCCAGGACGTAGAAGTACGAGCGGGGGCCGAACATCGTGAGGAACCAGGGGTTGCTCTGCACGCCGGGGACGAACTGGGCGAACGAGGTCGGGATCATCATGACGGACGAGGCGAAGATCACGGGGATGACGCCGGCCATGTTGACCTTGAGCGGTATGTAGGTGCTGGACCCGCCGACCATCCGCCGGCCCACCACCCGCTTGGCGTACTGGACTGGGATGCGACGTTCACCGGTCGTGATCCAGATGACGCCGACGATCACCGCCAGAGCGAGGATCGGCATGACGAGCTTGGGCAGCACGTCCATGTTGCGGTAGTGGTTCAGACCGGACGGCAGACGCGAGATGATGCTGATGAAGATGAGGATCGACATGCCGTTGGAGATGCCGCGCGCCGTGATGAGCTCGCCGAGCCACATGACTGCGGTAGTGCCCGCGGTCAGCGTGACGATGATCAGCCCCGCACGCCACATCGTCAGGTCGGGCAGCACCCCCTGACCCTTGAAGATGAAGAGGTAGCCGACCGACTGGACGAGGGCCAGAGCGACGGTCAGGTAGCGCGTGTACTGGGTGATGACCTTCTGGCCCTGCTCCCCTTCCTTCTGCAGCTCCTCGAGCTTGGGGATGACCACGGTGAGCAGCTGCATGATGATCGAGGCCGTGATGTACGGCATGATGCCCAGGGCGAAGATCCCCAGCCGGCCCAGGGCGCCGCCCGAGAACAGGTCGAGGAGCCCCAGGACCCCGCCGGCACCCTTGCCGATGAGGTCCTTGATCGCGCTGGTGTTGATGCCCGGCACGGGCACGTAACAGCCGGCCCGATAGATGGCCAGGATGCCCGCCGTGAACAGCACCTTGCGGCGCAGATCGGGGATCTTCCAGGCGTTGGCCAGCGATTGCCAGAGCTTGTTGTTCATGTTCGGCGGCGCGTCCTCGTATCGAGTCTCTAGAGGAGTTCGGCGCGCCCGCCGGCCGCCTCGATCTTGCGGATGGCGGTCTCGGAGAAGGCGTGCATCCGGACCGTGAGCGCGATCGCCAGCTCACCGCCGCCGAGGATCTTGATGGGAGTCTTCGTGTTCTTCACGATGCCCCTGTCGACGAGCGCCTCGGGTGTCACCTCGTCGCCGGCCGCGAACTTGGTCGCCAGACGGGCGACGTTGACCGGCACCGTGGAGGTGCGGAAGGGGCCGATCGGCATGCTCTTCTTCATGTGCGGGCCGCGCAGCTTGCCGAGACGCATGTAGGCCGGCATCTGACCGCCCTCGTAGCCGGGACGCACCCCACCGCCGGAACGCGCGTTGAAACCCTTGTGACCGCGACCCGCCGTCTTGCCCTGACCGCTGCCCTTGCCGCGGCCGAGTCGCTTGGTGTCCTTGGTCGAACCCTTGTTGGGGCGCAGGTTGTGGAGACCGAGTTCGCTCATGTCGTCACGACTTCTTCGTGACTTCGCGCACCTCGACGAGGTGCACGACCTTGCGGACCATGCCGCGGACGACCGGCGTGTCCTCGTGGACGACCGTCTGGTGCATCCGCTTGAAGCCCAGGGCGCGCAGCGTGCCGCGCTGGCTCCTGGGCCTGCCGACCCCGCTCCCCGTCTGCCGTATCTCGAGGTACTGCACCATGGCTCATGCGTCCTTGGCCGCAGCCGGCGTCTCGGGCGAGGTCTCGTCGCGCTCGATACCGAGCACCTGGGCCACGGTGAGCCCGCGCCGCCGCGCAACCTCCTGGGGAGTCGTGAGCTGCTGCAGGCCGGTGACCGTCGCTCGCACCATGTTGATGGGATTCGTCGTGCCGAGGCACTTCGTGAGGATATCGCGCACGCCCGCCAGCTCGAGGACGGCGCGCACGCCGCCCGCGGCGATGACGCCGGTGCCGGCCGAGGCCGGCTTCAGCAGCACGCGACCCGCACCGTACTTGCCGATCACCTGATGCGGGATCGTCGTCTTGTAGCGCGGCACACGGAAGGTGCCCTTCTTGGCGTCGAGGATGGCCTTCTGGATGGCGAGGGGGACCTCGCGTGCCTTGCCGTAGCCCGCCCCGACAAGGCCGTTCTTGTCGCCGACCACCACCAGCGCGGTGAACGAGAACCGACGGCCGCCCTTGACGACCTTGGCGACACGGTTGATGTCGACCACGCGTTCTATGAGTTCGGTGCCTTCCTGAGTCACTCTCGCCACGGGCTTCTCTCTCTCCTCGCTAGAAGACCAGGCCGCCCTCACGAGCGCCGTCGGCGAGTGCCTTGACGCGACCGTGATAGAGGTAGCCCGAACGGTCGAACACGACGCGCTCGATATCTTTGCCGCGGGCGCGCTGGCCCACCAGTTCGCCGACCTTACGGGCGGCGTCGATCCTGCTCAGCCCCTTGGCGTCGACCTCGGTCGAGCGCGCGGTAGCCAGGGTGACCCCGGCCATGTCGTCGACGACCTGTGCGTAGATGCCCCGATTGGACCGGAACACCGACAGACGCGGACGCTCGGGGGTCCCGACGACCTTGCCGCGGATGCGCCGGCGCCGCTTGGCGCGCGCCACGGTCCTCGTGCTTGTGCTCATACCAACTCGTCCTTTGCCCTGGCCGCGCTACGCACGCTTGCCGACCTTGCGGGCGACGTACTCGCCGGCGTACCGGATGCCTTTGCCCTTGTAGGGCTCGGGAGGACGGAGGGCGCGGACCTGAGCCGCGATCTCGCCGACCGCTTGCTTGTCGATGCCGCGCACCAGGATGGCGGTCGGCTGCGGTGTCTCGAACTCGATGCCGTCGGGCGGCTCGACGACCACCGGATGGCTGAACCCGACCTGCAGTTCGAGGTTCTTGCCCTTCAGCCCGGCCCGGTAGCCCACACCCACGATCTCGAGCCGCTTCTCGAAGCCGTTCGTGACTCCCTCCACCATGTTGGCGATGAGCGAACGCGTGAGTCCGTGGAGCGAGCGATGCGTGCCCGCGTCGCTGGGCCGCTTCACGGTCACGACGTCGTCACCGACCTCGACGAGCATCTCACTCGGGACGCGCTGACTCAGCTCGCCCTTGGGGCCCTTGACGGTGACAACGGCGGCGTCGCAGTGGAACTCGACGCCCGCCGGCAGTGGTATTGGCGATCTTCCGATTCTCGACATATCCGTCCTTACCAGATGAAGCAGATGACTTCGCCGCCCACGCCGAGCTTCTGCGCCTCGGCACTGGTCACAAGACCACGTGACGTGGAGATGATGGCCGTCCCCAGGCCACCCAGCACCTTGGGCAGGGTCTCCTTGTGTGCGTAGATGCGGCGACCGGGCTTGGAGACGCGCTTGATGCCCGAGATCGCCCGCTCCCTGTTCTTGCCGTACTTGAGCGTGATGCTGAGAACCTCGCCGTGCTCGCCGGACGTGACGGCATAGTCGGCGATCCACCCCTGCTCGAGCATGAGCTTGGCGATGCTCACCCTCATGCGGGAAGAAGGCATCTCGGCACTCGCGTGACCCGCTTGGTTCGCGTTGCGGATGCGGGTCAGCATGTCGGCGATGGGATCGGTCATCGACACTCTCGCTCGCCCCCTCCTACCAGCTCGACTTGGTGAGACCGGGGATGACGCCCTCATGCGCGAGCTCGCGCAGACAGATGCGACAGAGCCCGAACTGCCTGAAGTAGCCGCGCGGCCTGCCGCAACGCGCACAGCGGTTGTACTGGCGCGTACGGAAGCGCTGCTTGCGTCCCTGCTTGACGATCAGCGATGTCTTTGCCATGCACCGACTCCTAGTTGTCGCGGAAGGGAACGCCCAGCTTGGCCAGTAGAGCGCGGGCCTCGGCGTCCGTCTTCGCCGTCGTCGTGAAGACGAAGCTCATGCCTCTGGTCTGGTCGACCTTGTCGTAGTCGATCTCGGGGAAGATGGTCTGCTCGCGCACGCCGATGGCGAAGTTGCCGCGCCCGTCGAACTGACGCGGCGACACGCCGCGGAAGTCGCGGATGCGCGGCAAGGCGATGGACACCAGGCGATCGATCATCTCGTACATGCGCTCGCCGCGCAGCGTGACCTTGCAGCCGATCGCCATCCCCTCGCGAAGCTTGAAGCTGGCGATCGACTTGCGGGCGCGGGTGATCGTGGGCCGCTGGCCGGTGATCAGCGCCAGCTCTTCGACGGCGTCGTCGAGCAGCTTGGCGTTGGTCTTGGCCTCGCCGACGCCCATGTTGACGGTCACTTTGGTGACCCGCGGGACCTGCATGACGTTCCGGTAGCCGAACTCGCTCCGGAGGGCCGGCACGACCTCGCTCGTGTACTTGTCCTTGAGTCGTGACATGGTGTCGTCCGTTCTAGCCCTTGTCGATATCGGCGTTGCAGTTGGCCCGCCGGCAGTGTCGCACCTTGCCGCCGTCGCCGGTGAGACGGTAGCCGACGCGAGTCGTCTGGCCGCAGGCCGGACAGACCACCATGACGTTCGAGACGTTCAACGGGCCCTCGCGCTCGATGATGCCGCCCTGCGGGTTCTTCTTCGGGTGCGGCCGCGTCGCTTTCTTGACCATGTTGAGACGCTCAACGACCACGCGCCGCTTCTCGGTGTCGACGTGCAGCACCTTGCCGGTCTTGCCGGCCTCCTTGCCACTGATGACCATCACCTGGTCGCCTTTGTGGACCTTCAAATTGGGCATGCTCTTACGTTTCTCCCGTCGTCCGACTCGCCTAGAGGACCTCGGGGGCCAGCGAGACGATCTTCATGAAGTTCTTCTCACGCAGCTCGCGCGCCACGGGGCCGAAGATACGCGTGCCGCGCGGGTTGTTCTGGTTGTCGATGAGGACGGCCGCGTTCTCGTCGAAGGCGATGTAGGTGCCGTCTCGGCGCCCGTACTCCTTCTTCGTGCGCACCACAACGGCGCGCACGACCTCGCCCTTCTTGACGCTCCCCCCGGGAGTCGCCGACTTGACCGTCGCGACGATCACGTCGCCGACGCGCGCATAGCGCCGCCGCGAGCCGCCGCGCACCCGTATGCACAGGATCTCGCGGGCGCCCGTGTTGTCGGCTACGCGCAATCTCGATTCAGCCTGGATCATCGCCGTCCTCTACCCGCCTCTGCCTACTTCGCGCGCACGAGCACATCGAGCAGCCGCCAGCGCTTCGTGGCCGACAAAGGCCGCGTCTCGACGACCCGCACGAGGTCGCCGACCTGAGCCGTCTCGCGTTCGTCGTGCACGTGCAGTCTCGTCGAACGGCGGACCACCTTGCCGTAGCGATCGTGCGCCTTCACGCTGTCGATGCGCACGACGATCGTCTTCTGCATCGAAGCGCTCACCACGACGCCACGCCGCTCCTTACGCCCGGGCACGCGCGCCGGCGCGCCACGTTCGGCCTTGGCCTTCGCCCTGGCCGCAGCGGCCGCGGTCATCTTCGGGGCGGCCGCCTTCGCGGTCGTCTTGGTCACCGCCAGCTTGCGCACCGCGGTCGTCTTGGCGGCCGCCGGTTTGCGCACCGCGGTCGTCTTGGCGGCCGCCGGCTTGCGCACCGCGGTCGTCTTGGCAGCCGCCGGCTTCTTCGCCGCCGGCTTCTTGGCGGCCGGCTTCTTGGCCGCCGACTTCTTCGCCGCCGTCGCCTTCTTGGCCGGCGTCGACGACATCCTGCTCGTATCGCTCTTCTTCTCGGCCATCACGAATCCCCACCCGCTGCGGCCGTCTCGTGCTCGCTCTCGAGCTCGCGCTCACGCACGAGGGTCATGAGCCGCGCGATCTCGCGCCTCGTCATGGCCAGTTTGTGCGGGTTGTCGAGTTGACCCGTCGCGTGCTGGAAGCGCAGGTTGAACAACTCCTTGCGCGTGTCGCGGATGCGCACGGCCAGCTCCTCGTCGGAGAGTTCTCGCAGCTGATCAGTTCTCAAAGAGATCGCCCTCCCGCGTCACGAACTTGCACTTGACGGGCAGCTTGTGCATCGCCAGACGCATGGCCTCGCGGGCCACCGGCTCGCTGACGCCGGCCAGCTCGAACATCACCTTGCCGGGCTTGACGACCGCGACCCACTTGTCCGGTGAACCCTTGCCGCCGCCCATGCGCGTCTCGGCCGGCTTCGTGGTCACCGGCTTGTGCGGGAAGATGTTGATCCACACCTTGCCGCCCCGCTTGATGTGGCGGGTCATGGCGACCCGCGCAGCTTCGATCTGACGGTTCGTCACCCAGGCCGGCTCGAGCGCCTTCAGGCCGTACTCGCCGAACTCGACGTCGGTGCCACCCTTGGCGACCCCGGACATGCGACCGCGCTGGTGCTTGCGGTGCTTCACTCGTTTGGGCATGAGCATGGCGTTCGTACCTCTCTCAGGACCGCGGGCCGCGGCGCTGGTCGCCCGACGGCCGCGGCGGACGGCGCCGGTCGCGCCGGTCGTCGCGCCGGTCGTCGCGCTGCTCGCGCTCGCTGCCCGGGAAGCCCTCGGGCATGATCTCGCCCTTGTTGACCCAGACCTTCACCCCGATGCGGCCGAACGTCGTCTTGGCCTCCTTGAAGCCGTAGTCGATATCGGCGCGAAGGGTATGCAGCGGCACGCGGCCCTCGCTGTAGTGCTCGCTGCGCGCCATCTCGGAGCCGCCGAGACGACCGCTGCACTTGACCCGCATGCCGGCGGCGCCCGAGCGCATGGCGCTCGTGAGGGCCCGCTTCATGGCGCGCCGGAAGCTGACCCGGTTCTCGAGCTGCTCGGCGATGGACTGCGCGACCAGCACGGCGTCGAGCTCGGGCCTCTTGACCTCGACGATGTTGACCTGCACGTTCTTGCGCGTCATCGCGTGGATCTCTTTGCGCAACGCGTCGACCTCGGACCCGCTCTTGCCGATGACGATGCCCGGCCGCGCCGTGTAGATGTCGATGGTGATGTTGTTCTGGTCCTTGCGGATGATGATGCGCGACAGCCCGGCGTGTGAGAGCTTGCCGAGGATGTGACCGCGGATGCGCTCGTCTTCGGCCAGGTACTGCTTGAACTCTTTCTCGGTGTACCAGTGTGACTTCCAGTCGTGGATGATGCCGACGCGGAAGCCGCCGGGATGGACTTTCTGACCCACTGCTAGCGGCCCTCCCTCTCGTCGAGCATGATGGTGATGTGGCTGGTGCGCTTGCGGACGCGATACACCCGGCCCATGGCGCGGAAGCGCCACCGCTTCAGCACGGGACCCTCATCGACGTACGCCTCCTTCACGAAGAGATCGACCGCCGCGAGGGCGTCGTTGTGCTCGGCGTTGGCGACCGCCGAGTCGAGGACCTTGCGGACCGTGGTGGCCGCAGCGCGGTTGGCGAAGACCAGCGTCGTGCGGGCATCGTCGACCGACTTGCCGCGAATGAGGTCGACGACTTCGCGCGCCTTGCGCGGTGTCACGCGAACGAACCGTGCCTGTGCCTTCACCGCCATGTGGTCACCTGCGAGCCGCGCGGTCGGCCCTGACGTGGCCGCGGAAGGTCCGCGTGACCGCGAACTCGCCCAGCTTGTGGCCGACCATCGACTCGCTGATGAAGATCGGGACGTGCTTGCGTCCGTCGTGCACGGCGATGGTGTGGCCGACCATCTCGGGAAAGACTGTCGAGGCGCGCGACCACGTCTTGACCATCTTCTTCTGGCCGGACTTGTTCATCTCGGCGATGCGCTTCATGAGTCGCTCGTCGACGAACGGTCCCTTCTTGGTTGACCTGCTCAAGAGGTCTCCTCCTGCCGCTTCACGAGTGCTTGCCGCGCTTGCGGCCGCGGATGATGTACTTGTCGGAGGGCTTGCGCTTCGACCGCGTGCGGTATCCGAGCGTGGGCACACCCCACGGCGTGACCGGATGACGACCGGCCGTGGTCTTGCCCTCGCCGCCGCCGTGCGGGTGGTCGACGGGATTCATCGCTGTGCCGCGCACGGTCGGGCGGACGCCGCGCCAGCGACTGCGACCGGCCTTGCCGCCGTCGATGTTGGAGTGGTCGGCATTGCCCACCTCGCCGACAGTCGCACGGCACGCGAGCCTGATGCGCCGCAGCTCGCCCGACGGCAGGCGCACGACCCCGTGGCCCTTCTCCTTCGCCTGCAGCTGAGCGCTCGTGCCGGCGCTGCGAACAAGCTGCGCGCCGCGCCCCTCGTAGAGCTCGATGTTGTGGATCGTCGTGCCGGTCGGGATGTTCTCGAGCGGCAGCGCGTTGCCCGGCTTGATGTCGGCCGCGGGACCGGATTCGACGGTGTCGCCGACCTTCAGGTCGCGTGGCGCCAGGATGTAGCGCTTCTCGCCGTCGGCGTAGTGGAGCAGGGCGATACGCGCCGAGCGGTTGGGATCGTACTCGATGTGCGCGACCTTGGCCGGCACGCCGTCCTTGTCGCGCCGGAAGTCGATCACGCGATAGCGGCGCTTGTGGCCGCCGCCGTGGTGGCGCGTGGTGATGCGCCCGTTGTTGTTGCGGCCGCCGCTCTTCTTCAGCGGACGCACCAGCGAGCGCTCGGGACGGGCACGCGTGACGTCGTCGAAGGTCTCGGTCGTCATGAAGCGACGACCGGGCGACGTCGGTCTGTATTTCTTGACGCCCATCTACCTGCCCTCGAAGAACTCGATCTTGTCGGACGGCGCCAGCTCGACGACCGCCTTCTTCCAGGCCGTCGTACGGCCGGCCGTCCAGCCCCGCCGCTTCGGCTTGGGCCGCACGTGCATGGTCGAGACGCCGACGACCTTCACGTTGAAGAGCTTCTCGACCGCCTGGGCGATCATGGTCTTGTGCGCCTTGGGGTGCACCTCGAAGGTGTACCGGTTGTGGTCGATCTGCGCGTAGCTCTTCTCGGAGACGATGGGTCTGAGGATGATCTTCTCGGCTTCGATCACGACTCACGCCCCTCAAGAACGGCGAACGCCTTCTCGGTGACAAGCAGCGAACGGGCGCGCAACACCTGCTCGACGGAGAGCCGCCGCACCTCGATCGGCTCGGCATACCAGAGGTTGCGGACCGACTTGGTGATGACCGGTTCGTCTTCGGTCACGACCAGGACCGGCGCCGCGATGTCGAGCGTGATGAGAAGGTCGTCGAGGACTCGCGTGCTCGGTGTCTCGAGCTCGAGCCCGCGCGCCACGATGATGTCGCCGGTCTCGGCACGGTCGGAGAGGGCCATGGCGAGAGCCTTGTGCGCCGCCTTGCGGTTGATCTTCATCTCGAAGGAGCGCGGCTTGGGACCGAAGGCGACACCGCCGCCGGTGCGCGTGGGCGACTTGGCCGACCCTGCGCGGGCGCGGCCGGTGCCCTTCTGCCGGTAGAGCTTGGCCGTCGACCCGGCGACCTCGCCGCGGGACTTGGTCGACGCGGTGCCGCGCCGCTGCGCCGCCTGTTCGGCACGCACCGCCAGGTGCAGCAGGTTGACGTCGGGGCGCAGCCCGAAGCGATCGGGCGAGAGCTTGACCTCGTCGAGCTTCTTGCCGGCGCCGTCGACGACCGTCGCCGTGCGCGCGTCTGGAGCGCGACGGGGCCTGGGCTCGGCCGGCGCCTTCGCGGTCTTGACGGCCGGCTTCTCCCTGGCGGGCTTGGCGGGGGCCTTGGCGGCAGCCGGCTTCGCGGCCGGTTTGGCGGCGGGCTTGGCGGCAGCCGGCTTCGCGGCCGGTTTCTCGGACGGTCTGGCGGCCGGCGCGGCCTTGGGCTTCGCGGCAGGCTTGCGCGCCGGCTTGGCGACCGGCTTTTGGGCGACGGCCTTCTTCGCCGCGACGGCCGGCTTTGCGTCAGCCCTGGCCGCGGGCTTCTTGGCCGTCGACTTGGCGGCCCTGGCAGCCGTCGCCTTGCTCTTGGCGGCAGGCTTCGCGGCGGCGGACTTCGTGCCCTCCGTCTCGGCGACCTCGGCCCGCGGTTCGGCCTTCTTCGTGCTCTTCTTGGTCTCGTCGGCCACGATTACTTGCCCTTGACGACGACGACGGAGTTGCGAGCCCCGGGGACGGCCCCCTTGATGAGCAGGAGGTGGTTCTCGGGGTCGCGGCCCACGACGCGCAGCCCGAGCTGCGTGACGCGCCGCGCACCCATGTGACCGGCCATGCGCTTGCCCCGAAAGACGCGGCTGGGATAGGCGCTGGCTCCGATGGAGCCGGGCTGGCGGACGTTGTGCGAACCGTGGGTCTCGGGACCGCGATGGAAGTTGTGTCGCTTGATCGTGCCCTGAAAGCCCTTTCCCTTGGACACGCCGGTCACGCTGACGACCTGGCCCTCGTCGAACGCCTCGACGGTGACCGTGTCACCGACCTTGAGGTCGGCCATGCCGCGGATCTCGACCAGGTGACGCTTGCCGTGCTTGAGACCGGCCTTCTTGAGATGCCCGAGCTCGGCTTTGGTGAGAAGCTTGTCGCGGCAGTCGTCGAAGGCCAGCTGGATAGCCTCGTAGCCGTCGGTGGCCACGGTACGGACCTGGGTGACAGGGCAGGGACCGGCCTGAACGACGGTGACCGGCACGCGATTGCCGTTCTCGTCGAACAGCTGGGTCATCCCAATCTTCTTGCCGATTATGCCGGTCATGCCTGCTACAGCTTGATCTCGATGTGGACGCCGGCCGGGAGGTCGAGGCGCATAAGCTGGTCGACCGTCTTGGGCGTCGGCTGGTGGATGTCGATGAGCCGTTTGTGCGTGCGGATCTCGAAGTGCTCGCGTGAGTCCTTGTCTTTGAAGGGACTCTTGATCACGCAGTAGACGTTCTTCTCGGTGGGCAGCGGCACCGGACCCGAGATGGTGGCACCGCTGCGCTGCGCCGTCTCGACGATCGACTGCGCGCTGCGCTCGATCAACTCGTGATCGTAGGACTTCAACCTTATGCGGATCTTCTGCTGAGCCACTCTCGCCTTCTCACCTTGCTCACGGAGCCGGGCGCGTCCGGCCTTGACAGGCCGGACGCGCCCGGCCGGATGGACGCTCGCTCCCTCGCTACTTGATGATGGTCGTGATGGCGCCGGCGCCGACCGTACGGCCGCCCTCGCGGATCGCGAAGCGGAGGCCTTCCTCCATCGCGATCGGGGTGATGAGCTCGACCTGCATCTCGGTGTTGTCGCCCGGCATGACCATCTCGACGCCCTCGGGCAGCGTGATGACGCCGGTCACGTCGGTCGTACGGAAGTAGAACTGCGGCCGGTACCCGTTGAAGAACGGGGTGTGCCGGCCGCCCTCGTCCTTGGACAGGACGTAGACCTGGGCCTTGAACTGCGTGTGCGGCGTGATGCTGCCGGGCTTGGCGCAGACCATGCCGCGCTCGACCTCTTCGCGCTTCGTGCCGCGCAGGAGAACGCCGATGTTGTCGCCGGCGCGTCCCTCGTCGAGCAGCTTGCGGAACATCTCGACGCCAGTGACCACAGTCTTCTGCGGCTTATCGCGCATGCCGATGATCTCGACCTCTTCGCCGACCTTGATGATGCCGCGCTCGACGCGGCCGGTAGCGACGGTGCCGCGGCCGGTGATGGTGAAGACGTCTTCGACCGGCATGAGGAACGGCTTGTCGACGTCGCGCTCGGGCTCGGGCAGGTAGGTGTCGAGCGCGTCGGTCAGCTCGAGGATGGACTTGCACCACTCGCACTCGGGCTTGCCGCAGCCGCACTCGAGAGCCTTGAGGGCCGAGCCCTTGATGACGGGGATCTCGTCGCCGGGGAACTCATACTCCGTGAGAAGCTCGCGGACCTCGATCTCGACCAGCTCGATGAGCTCGGGGTCGGCGAGGTCGATCTTGTTGAGATAGACGATGATGTACGGCACGTTGACCTGGTGAGCGAGCAGGATGTGCTCGCGCGTCTGCGGCATCGGGCCGTCGTCGGCCCCGACCACCACGATGGCGGCGTCCATCTGGGCGGCGCCCGTGATCATGTTCTTGATGTAGTCGGCGTGACCGGGACAGTCGACGTGGGCGTAGTGGCGCTTCTCGGTCTCGTACTCGACGTGCGCCGTGGCGATGGTGATGCCGCGCTCGCGCTCTTCGGGCGCCTTGTCGATCTGGTCGAAAGCCGTGTACTCGGTGTTGCCGATACCCTTGTTGTGCAGGACAAGCGTCATGGCAGCGGTGAGCGTCGTCTTGCCGTGGTCGACGTGCCCGATGGTGCCCACGTTGATGTGGGGCTTGCTGCGATCGAACTTCTGCTTGGCCATCTGGCTCTCCTTTTCCCGTCACCCCGAAGATGCGGTCGTTCTCGCAACAATGGCGACACACGGCTGCGTGGACAAGACCGGCGCCACCAAAGAAAGGTAGTGTACACGCTCCGACGGCGGTCAACAACCCCCTGCTAGGTTCGTTCGCCGCGGCGCCCAGGCGACCGGCGTCTCACCTGCCGCGGACGCGGGCGACGATCTCACCGGCGATGGCCGCCGGCACCTCCGCGTAGCGCTTGAACTGCATCGTGTACGTCGCTCGTCCCTGGGTCATCGATCGCAGATCGGTCGCGTAGCCGAACATGGTCGCCAGCGGCACCGTCGCCTCGATGACCTGCGCCGCGCCGCGCTGTTCCATGCCCTCGATGTGACCGCGGCGCGAGTTGAGGTCGCCCATGACGTCGCCCATCGACTCGACCGGCGTCACGACCTCGACCGCCATGACCGGCTCGAGGAGGACCGCGTGGGCCCTCCTGGCGGCCTCCTTGAAGGCCAGCGAGCCGGCGACCTTGAACGCCAACTCCGACGAGTCGACTTCGTGGTACGTGCCGTCGACCAGCGCCACCTTGATATCGACCACGGGATAGCCGGCGAGCACGCCGGTGCTCATGGCCTCCTGGATGCCCTGGTCGACGGCCGGCACGAAGTCGCGCGGGATCGCACCCCCCTGGATACGGCTCTCGAACACGTAGCCGCCGCCAGGATCGTTGGGGGCCACGTCGACGACGACGTGTCCGTACTGACCCCGACCGCCGGTCTGGCGCACGAAGCGCCCCGTGATTTTCTCGACGGGCCGTCGGATCGTCTCGCGGTACGCCACCTGGGGCCGGCCGACGTTGGCGTCGACGCGGAACTCTCGCAGCAGCCGGTCGACGATGATCTCGAGGTGCAGCTCACCCATGCCCGAGATGATGGTCTGGCCCGTCTCCTCGTCGGAGTGCACGCGGAACGTCGGGTCTTCCTCGGCGAGCTTCTGCAACGAGGCGCCCAGCTTCTCTTCGTCGGCCTTCGTCTTGGGCTCGATGGCAACCGCGATCACCGGCTCGGGGAAGACCATCGACTCAAGGATTACCGGCTTCTGACGCGAACACAGCGTGTCGCCCGTGCCGGTGAACTTCAGGCCCACGGCGGCCGCCAGCTCACCGGCGAAGATGGCCTCGCGGTCCTCGCGATGGTTGGCGTGCATCTGGAGGACGCGGCTGATGCGCTCCTTGCGGTCCTTGGTCGAGTTGTAGACGTACGAACCGGCCTTGAGGTGACCGGAGTAGACACGGAAGTACGTGAGCCGGCCAACGTACGGATCGGTCATGACCTTGAAGGCCAGCGCGGCGAAGGGCTCGTCGTCGTCGGCGATGCGCGTGACCTCGCCGTGTCCCGGCGCCTCACCGACGACCGGCGGGACATCAAGCGGCGACGGCAGGTACTCGACGATCGCGTCCATGAGCGGCTGCACGCCCTTGTTCTTGAAGCTCGAGCCGCAGAGGACCGGGGTGATGGAGATGTCGAGGGTGGCCTTGCGGACGGCCGTGCGCAGCGCCCCGGCGTCGATCGGCCGGTTCTCGAGATAGGCCTCCATGACCTCGTCCGAGTGATCGGCGACCGCGTCGATGAGGCGGTGCCGGTAGTCGTCGGCGAGCTCCTTCAAATCGTCGGGGATGGCGACCGTCTCCCACGACGTGCCCATCTCGTCGACCCACAGTGTCGCTTTCATCTCGATGAGGTCGACGATGCCCTGGAAGCCGGCTTCGTGACCGACGGGCAGCTGGACGGGGATGGGGTTGGCGCCCAGGCGATCGACCATCATCTCGACGCCGCGGAAGAAGTCGGCCCCGATGCGGTCCATCTTGTTGATGTAGGCGATGCGCGGGATCCCGTACTTGTCGGCCTGTCGCCAGACGGTCTCCGACTGGGGCTCGACGCCGCCGACCGAGCAGAACAGGGCGATGGCGCCGTCAAGTACCCGCAGGCTGCGCTCGACCTCGACGGTGAAGTCGACGTGGCCCGGCGTGTCGATGATGTTGATCTGGCTGTCGCGCCAGAACACCGTCGTCGCCGCCGATGTGATCGTGATGCCGCGCTCCTGCTCCTGGGCCATCCAGTCCATGACGGCGGCACCCTCGTGGACCTCGCCGATCTTGTGGGTCTTGCCGGTGTAGTAGAGGATGCGCTCGGTGGTCGTCGTCTTGCCGGCATCGATGTGGGCCATGATGCCGATGTTTCGCGTGCGGTCGATCGGATGTGGTCGCTGAGGCTTATCCATGGGTAGGCGCGCAGGGTTGGCGGAACGCTCCGTAGTCGACGGCCGGAGAGTGCGGGTCAGGAGCGCAAGGCGTCTGCCACCTCTACCAGCGGTAGTGGGCGAACGCCTTGTTGGCTTGCGCCATGCGGAAGATGTCGTCTTTCTTCTTGAACGCGCCGCCCTGACCGGCGAGAGCGTCGAGGATCTCTGCGGCCAGCCGCTCTGACATGACCTTCTCGCGCCGCTCGCGAGCGAAGGTGACCAGCCAGCGGATGGCCAGGGTGCGGGCCCGGCGACCGGGTACCTCGACCGGCACCTGGTATGTGGCGCCGCCGACGCGCCGGCTGCGGACCTCGAGGTGCGGAGTGAGCTGCTGGATGGCCTCCTGCAGCACCTCGACGGGCTCGCGACCGGTCTTGGCGCGAACCATCTCGAGAGCATCGTAGACGGTGCGTTCGGCGATCGACTTCTTGCCGCCGAGCAGGACCTTGTTGATGACCTGCTGGACGAGCTTGCTGTTGTGGACCGGGTCGGGAAGGATCTCCCGACGCACGATGGTGCCGCGGCGTGGCATGGCCTGCTCCCCGTCCCCTACGACGACGCCTTGGCGCCGTACTTGGAGCGCGCCTTGCGCCGATCGGACACGCCGGAGGCGTCGAGCACCGCGCGGATGACCTTGTACCGGACGCCCGGCAGATCCTTGACCCGGCCGCCGCGCACGAGGACGACGGAGTGCTCCTGGAGGTTGTGACCGATGCCCGGGATGTAGCTCGTGACCTCCATCCCGTTCGACAGCCGGACGCGCGCGACCTTGCGCAGGGCCGAGTTGGGCTTCTTCGGCGTCGCCGTGTACACGCGCGTGCACACGCCGCGCTTCTGCGGCGAGCCCTTCAGCGCCGGGGTCTTGGCGCGCTTGGCCTTGCGCTCACGCCCCTTGCGAACGAGTTGGTTGATCGTGGTCATGCAGCCTCACCGGGTAGCGATCAGGTCGGACGGCCGTCGCGAAGGACAGCAGTCGGACAGTCTACCAACCGGAGGGGGGCGGGGGCAAGGCGGGACGCCTTGCCCCCGCCCCCCTCTCTCAGATCAAGTCATCGACGGGCGGCGTGAAGCCCAGCGCCTCGATGGCCGCCTCGTGTGCCTCGGCCTTCCAGGCCGGCGAGATCTCGATGGACCGGTAGCGCCGCAGACCGGTGGCCGCCGGGATCAGCTTGCCGATGATCACGTTCTCCTTGAGGCCGAGGAGGTGGTCGACCTTGCCCTCGATGGCCGCGTCGGTGAGCACCTTGGTCGTCTCCTGGAACGAGGCCGCCGAGAGCCAGCTCTCGGTGGCCAACGACGCCTTGGTTATGCCCAGAATCACCTGCTCGGCGACCGCCGCCTCGCCCTTCTCGGCCGCCACGCGTTCGTTCTCGATGCGCAGGACCTGACGGTCGACGAGCTGGCCCGGCAGGAAGAGCGTGTCGCCCTGCGTGACCACGCGCGTCTTCTTCATCATCTGGCGCACGATCAGCTCGATGTGCTTGTCGTTGATGTCGACGCCCTGCGAGCGGTAAACCTCCTGTACCTCGTCGACGAGGTAGCGCTCGGTCGGCGTAGGACCGGCGTGCTTGAGGAAGTCGGCCGGGTACAGGGGGCCCAGCGTGAGAGGTTGGCCCTCTTCGACCCAGTCGCCACGCTCGACCAGCAGCGGCGTGCGCCGCGCGAACTGGTACTTCTTCTCGGTCCCCTCGTCCGGTACGACGGCCAGCGACAGGGTGCGCTCGCCCTCTTCGATCTCGACGTGGCCGGGCACCTCCGCGATGCGGGCGACGCCCTTGGGCTTGCGGGCCTCGAAGAGCTCGACCACGCGCGGCAGGCCGTGCGTGATGTCCGCGCCGGCCACACCGCCCGTGTGGAAGGTGCGCATCGTGAGCTGCGTGCCGGGCTCGCCGATGGACTGCGCCGCGATGTGACCTACGGCATCGCCGATCTCGGCCTCACAGTTGTTGGCCAGGCTGTAGCCGTAGCAGGTGCGACAGACCCCGAACTCGCAGTCGCACTTGAGCACGCTGCGCACCGGGACCATGGGGTTGGCGTCTGAGCTGCGCTGCAGGACCTCGAGGACGCCGTCACGGACCGGCTCGTCGATGATCATGCCGCGGTCGAAGACCACCTCGCCGGTCGCCTCTTCGACGACCGCCGCTCCGAGGTAGCGGCCGAGGAGGTTCTCGTTGGGCTCGTGGATCCACACCGCGACGGCCTCGGTCTTCTTGCCCGTCTTGGTGGGACTGACCTTGACCTTGGCGTTTGGAAGTGCCGCGAAGATGTCGCGCAGCAGGCCCTTCTCGATGCCGCCGATCTGCGTGCCCTTGGCGACGACCACGCGGTGGGCGGCGTCCTTCTTCTGCTTGCCGACGGCGGCCGTGCCGTGCTCGTGGGTGATGCGCCGCACGTCTTCGCGCAGGAAGAGACCCTCCAGCTCGGGGTTGGCGTCACGCCGGCGTGACCACGGCGACATCGGGATGTGCTCGGCGGTGCCGCAGTCCTCCTCGCGAATCGTGACGTCCTGGCAGACGTCGACCAGCCGGCGCGTGAGATAGCCCGAGTCGGCCGTGCGCAAGGCCGTGTCGGCCAGGCCCTTGCGGGCGCCGTGGGTGGATATGAAGAACTCGAGCACGGAGAGCCCTTCGATGAAGCTCGACTTGATCGGCCTCTCGATGATCTCGCCCTTCGGGTTGGACATCTGCCCGCGCCAGCCGGCCAGCTGGCGGATCTGCTTGATGTCGCCGCGAGCGCCCGAGGTGGCCATCATGTAGATCGGGTTGAGGGGGTTGAAGTTCTCTTCGGTCGCCGCCGTGATCTGGACGTCGGCCTCGCGCCAGATCTCTTCGATCTTCTCGCGGCGCTCGGCCTCGCTCAGGAACCCGTGGTTGTACTGGTCCTGGATACGCCCCACCATCTCTTCGTGGCGGGCGAGGATCTCGACCTTGGCCTCGGGCGTGACGATGTCGTTCTTCGAGACCGTGACCGCCGCCCGCGTGGCGTATTTGAAGCCCACGTCTTTGAAGACGTCGAGCACGCGCGCGACCTTGGTGGCGCCATAGGTGGCCACCAGGTCGTTGATGAACGCCGCCAGACCCTTCTTGGTCAGGTTGTCGTTGAGGAACTTGTAGGTGTCGTGATCGAACTCGTCGTCGAGCAGGTCGCGCAGGCCGTCCTCGATGGCGCGGTTGAAGATGACGCGGCCGACCGTCGTGACCACCCGCGAGCCGTCGTAGCGACGGACCTCGATGATCTTGCGGGTGAACTCGGCGATGCCCTCGACGCGCTTGACCGGCACCTCGCGCTGGTCGAGGACGCGCTGCTCGTAGGCGCGCAGCACCTCGTCGTAGTCGGCGAACGCCGACGGTCGCGGATCGAGATCGGCGGGCGCGACCGTGCTCAGGTCGCCGCGGGGGTGGTATGTGAGGTAGTAGGCCCCGATGACCATGTCTTGCGAGGGTACGGCGATCGGCTTGCCGTTGGCCGGCGACAGGATGTTGTTGGTCGACAGCATGAGGGTGCGCGCCTCGGCCTGCGCCTCCCACGACAGCGGCAGGTGCACGGCCATCTGGTCGCCGTCGAAGTCGGCGTTGAAGGCCGCGCACACGAGTGGATGGACCTGGATGGCCTTGCCCTCGACGAGCAGCGGCTCGAACGCCTGGATGCCGAGACGATGCAGGGTGGGAGCGCGGTTGAGCAGCACGGGGTGCTCGGCGATGACCTCCTCGAGGATGTCCCACACCTCGGGGACCATCGACTCGACCATCTTCTTGGCCGCCTTGATGTTCTGCACCAGCTTGCGCGCCACCAGGCGACTCATGATGAACGGCTTGAAGAGCTCGAGGGCCATCATCTTGGGCAGGCCGCACTGGTGCATCTTCAAATGGGGGCCGGCGACGATGACCGAGCGGCCGGAGTAGTCGACGCGCTTGCCGAGCAGGTTCTGGCGGAAGCGGCCCTGCTTGCCCTTGAGCATGTCGGACAGGCTCTTCAGGGCGCGGTTGCCCGGACCCGTCACGGCACGGCCGCGGCGGCCGTTGTCGAACAGCGCGTCGACGGCCTCCTGCAGCATCCGCTTCTCGTTGTTGACGATGATGTCGGGCGCCTGCAGGTCGAGCAACCGCTTGAGGCGGTTGTTGCGGTTGATGACGCGGCGGTACAGGTCGTTGAGGTCGCTGGTGGCGAAGCGGCCACCGTCGAGCTGGACCATGGGCCGCAACTCGGGCGGGATGACCGGCACGACGTCGAGGACCATCCACTCCGGATGGTTGCCGCTGCGCAGGAAGGCCGAGACCACGCGCAGGCGCTTGACGGCGCGAGCCTGACGCTGCCCCTTGGCCGTGTCGATGACCCGTTTGAGCTCGTCCGACTCGGCCTCGAGGTCGACCTGCTTGAGCAGCTCGCGCACCGCCTCGGCCCCGGTGCCGCCGGCGAAGTACGTGCCGAAGCTCTCGAGTTCGAAGCCGGCGTCACGGCCGAACATGCGCTCCATCTGCAGGTAGAGGGCCTCATCACCGACGACGTCGCGCGGTTTGATGGACTTGAACTGCTCCCAGGCGCGGTCGACGTTCTGCTGGGCGACCTCGACCGCCTTGAGGCCGCGGTCGATGTAGTCGTCGGCCAGCTTGTCAATCTTGCTGCGTGAGAGCTTCTTGTCTTCGGCGCCATACTCGGGCGACGCCACCGCGATGCGGCGATAGGTCTCGAAGATGTCGAAGTAGTTGAAGAAGCCGTACTCGTCGTCGGGCTCCTTGTCACTATGGAACGCCTCGGGCTCGAGCTCGTTGGCGACGATGGCGTGCAGCTGCTCGCGCATGGCGCGGATGGCGGCCACACGGCCGTCGGAGTACGACTCGTACTTCTGTTTGAGCTCGGCGACCTTGTCCTCGAGCATCGCCAGATCGGCGGCCCGTTTCTCGTCGTCGACTGAGATGATCACGTAGCTGCCGCCGAAGTAGAGGACCTTCTCGAGCTCCTTGGGTGCGATGTCGAGCAGGTAGCCCATGCGCGACGGGACGCCCTTGAAGAACCAGATGTGAGACACCGGCGCCGCCAGCTTGATGTGACCCATGCGCTCGCGACGGACCTTGGCCCGTGTGACCTCGACGCCGCAGCGCTCGCAGATGATGCCCTTGTAGCGCACCCGCTTGTACTTGCCGCAATAGCACTCCCAGTCCTTGGTGGGACCGAAGATGCGCTCGCAGAACAGGCCGTCGCGCTCAGGCTTGAGCGTGCGGTAGTTGATCGTCTCAGGCTTGGTCACTTCGCCTTTCGACCAGGCCTCGATCTGCTTGGGCGAGGACAGGCCGATGCGGATGGAATCGAAGTTGTTGATGTCGATCACGTGGACTGCTCCCCTTCGCGGCGTGGCCGGCTACTCGTCGTGGCTCTCGAGGTCGTCCGACCCCACCGTGGGCGTTTCGAGATCGATCTCCAGCGTGGAGACCTCGATCTCGCCGAACTCTGCCTCGCCGTCGGCGACGAGATCGTCGTCGTCGGCTCCCGCCTCGACACCCGCGTCGTCGTCGGCCCCGGGGACCTCGATCGAGGGCGAGCGCGCGCCGAGGACCTCGCTGAGGCCGGGAACCTCGACGCCGCCCTCGCCGGCCACGCCCCCGTCGCGCTGCGCACGGAGACTGGCCGACAGGTCGATGCCCAGCTCTTCGGCGGCCCGCAGCAGTTCGTCGTCCTCTTCATGGACTTCGAGGATGCCGCCCTCTTCGCTTTGCACCTGGACGTCGAGCGCCAGGCTCTGGATCTCCTTCATGAGGACCTTGAACGACTCAGGGATGTTCGGCTTGGAGATGTTCTCGCCCTTGACGATCGCCTCGTAGGCCTTGACGCGACCGATCGTGTCGTCGGACTTGATCGTGAGCATCTCCTGAAGGGTGTAGGCCGCCCCATAGGCCTCGAGTGCCCAGACCTCCATCTCGCCGAAGCGCTGGCCGCCGAACTGCGCCTTGCCGCCCAGAGGCTGTTGGGTGACCAGGGAGTACGGACCGGTCGAGCGGGCGTGGATCTTGTCGTCGACCAGGTGCAGCAGCTTGAGCATGTACATGTAGCCGACGGTCACCTTGTTGTCGAAACGCTCGCCGGCGCGCCCGTCGTGGAGCCACACCTTGCCCGAACAGCGTCGCCCGGGCGGCTCCTTCTCGTCGACCTTGAACCTGATCGGGTTGTCGGGGTCGTCGCGGGTCGACTTGATGAGGAGCTCGTCTATCTCTGCGATGGTCGCCCCGTCGAAGACCGGTGAGGCGACGTAGGTGGGGCCGGCGACGCGCTCGCCGTCGGCCTGCCAGCCGCGGTGCGCCGCCCAGCCGAGATGCGTCTCGAGCACCTGGCCGATGTTCATGCGGCTCGGGACGCCCAGTGGATTGAGGATGATGTCGACCGGCGTGCCGTCTTCGAGGAACGGCATGTCTTCTTCGGGCACGATCTTGGCGATGACGCCCTTGTTGCCGTGACGGCCGGCCAGCTTGTCGCCCTCGGCGATCTTGCGCTTCTTGGCGACGTAGACGCGCACCAGCTGGTTGACGCTGGGCGGCAGCTCGTCGTTGTTCTCGCGGCTGAAGATCTTGACGTCGATGACCTTGCCGCCCTCGCCGTGCGGGACCTTGAGCGATGTGTCGCGCACCTCGCGCGCCTTCTCCTTGAAGATGGCGCGGATGAGCTTCTCTTCGGCAGTCAGCTCGGTCTCACCCTTGGGCGTGACCTTGCCGACCAGGAGGTCGCCGGAGTTGACCTCGGCGCCGATGCGCACGATGCCGGCTTCGTCGAGATCCTTGAGCGACTCTTCGGAGCGGTTGGGGATGTCGCGCGTGATCTCTTCGTCGCCGAGCTTGGTCGTGCGCGCGTCGACCTCGTACTCCTCGATATGGATGGAGGAGAGGACGTCATCCTTGACGAGGCGCTCGGAGATGATGATCGCGTCTTCGAAGTTGTAGCCCTCCCAGCTCATGAAGGCGACGAGCAGGTTCTTGCCCAGTGCGAGCTCGCCGTTGTCGGTGGACGCTCCGTCTGACAGGACGGTGCCCTGGTCGACGCGATCGCCGACATCGACGACGGGCTTCTGGTGGATGAGCGTGCCCTGGTTCGAGCGCGTGAACTTGACCAGCTCGTACTCGTCGGTCGCGCCTCTGCCCGCGTCGACCCTGATCGACGTGGCGTCGGCGAAGGCGACCTTGCCCTTGCGCCGCGCCAGCACCACGTCACCGGTGTCGACGGCGGCACGGAACTCCATGCCGGTGCCGACATACGGCGCCTCGGTGGTCAGCAGCGGGACCGCCTGGCGCTGCATGTTCGAGCCCATGAGGGCGCGGTTGGCGTCGTCGTGCTCGAGGAAGGGGATGAGGGCGGTCGCCACCGAGACGATCTGGGTGGGATTGACGTCCATGTAGTCGACCTTGTCGGGCGTGACCGATACGACCTCGTCGCCGGCGCGCGTACGGGCCAGGACCTGGTCGGTGAGGAACTTGCCCGTCTTGGAGTCGAAGGGCGCGTTGGCCTGGGCGATGATGACCGGGCGTTCCTCTTTGGTCTTGGCGTCGCGCACCAGCGCCTCTTCTTCCGAGGCATCGAGGTAGACGATCTCGTCGGTGACCTTGCCCCTGACGACCTTGCGGTAGGGAGAGCGGATGAAACCGAACTCGTCGACCGTGGCGAACGACGAGAGCGACCCGATAAGACCGATGTTCGGTCCCTCGGGCGTCTCGATGGGGCACATACGGCCGTAGTGGGTCGGGTGCACGTCGCGCACCTCGATCGGCGCCCGCTCGCGCGTGAGGCCGCCCGAGCCCAGAGCGCTCAGACGCCGGCGATGGGTCAGCCCCGAGAGCGAGTTGGTCTGGTCCATGAACTGCGACAGCTGTGAGGAGCCGAAGAACTCCTTGAGCGCCGCCACCACGGGCCGGATGTTGACCAGCGTGGCCGGCACGATAGTGTCGGGGTCTTCGGTGGTGAGGCGCTCCTTGATGACGCGCTCCATGCGCGCCAGGCCGACGCGGAACGCGTCCTGCACCAGCTCACCGACGGTGCGCAGGCGGCGGTTGCCGAAGTGCTCGTACTCGTCGAGCTCGGTCGCGATATCTTCGCGTCGCGAGGCCAGCAGGGTGAGCGCTTCGGCCGCGTAGTCGGCGGTGTCGTCGGGCACGCCGAGCTTGGGCGGCAGGGCGATCAGCCGCTTGATGAGTTCGATGATGTCTTCGACGCACAACACGCGAACGTCGGGGCCGGGCCGGTCCTTCTCGGGCTGGTTGCCGTGCAGCCGCGTGTTGAGCTTGTGTCGTCCCACGCGCGACAGGTCGTAGCGCTTGGGGTCGAAGAACAGCCCCTTGAGCATGGCCGTGGCCGAGTCGAGCGTGGGGGGCTCGCCGGGACGCTGCTTGCGGAACAGCTCGATGAGAGCCTCTTCGGGCGTGGCGGTCGAGTCGCGCTCGAGCGTCTTGGCGATGTAGATCGACCCATCGAAGAGAGCCTCGATCTCGTCGGCGGTGCCGCAGCCCATCGCCCGCAGCAGCACGGTGACGGGGAACTTGCGCTTGCGGTCGATGCGCACGTTGACGGCGCCCTTCTTGTCGATCTCGAGCTCGAGCCACGAACCGCGCTGCGGCATGAGGTTGGCGACCAGGACCTGCTTCTCGCGCTCGGCCTGCTTGGGCTCCATGATGTAGGCGCCCGGCGAGCGCACGAGCTGGGTGACGACCACCCGCTCGGTGCCGTGGATGATGAACGTCCCGCGGTCGGTCATCATGGGGAAGTCGCCCATGAAGACGTGCTGCTCGCGGATCTCGCCCGTCTCTTCGTTGATGAAGCGCACGACCATCGTGAGGGGCGCCGAGAAGGTCATGTCCTTGTTGCGGCACTCGTCGATCGGCTTGCTGGGCTCACCGAAAGCGTACTCGCCGAACTCGACCAGCAGTTTCTCGGAGTAGTCGCGGATCGGCGAGATGTCCTCGATGGTCTCTTTGAGGCCCTGTTCGAGGAACCACGTCCACGACGACTTCTGGATGTCGATCAGGTTGGGGACCGGCAGCGGCTGGTCCAGCTTGGCGAACGACGTACGCAGGCGAGGACACTTGGGCTCGATCAAGTGGGGACTCCTCCCGGTAGCACGGAACAGGGCAGGGCAAAGCGCAGCGAAGCTGACTTGTTGCTCGAGGCGGGCGACGGCACGACCGAATATTTTACGCTACCGGTCGAGTCATGGCAAGGGTGGGGGCGGGGCGCGCCGGCGCGCCCCCCCCCCACCCGCCCGCCGCGGCTGCGCCGCAACGTGGACGTCGCTACTTGAGCTCGACGGTGGCGCCGGCCTCCTCGAGCTTCGACTTGGCCTCGGCCGCCTCTTCCTTGTTGACGCCCTCCTTGACCGGCTTGGGCGCCTCTTCGACGAGCGCTTTCGCCTCTTTGAGGCCCAGCCCGGTCAGGGCGCGCACGACCTTGATGACCTCGATCTTCTTCTCGCCGAAGGAGCTGAGGACCACGTCGAAGCTGGTCTTCTCTTCCTCGGCGGCGGCCTCGCCGGCGGCGGCGGGAGCCGCACCGGCCGCGGCCACCGCGACCGGGGCGGCGGCACTCACGCCGAACTCCTCTTCGAGCGCCTTGACGAGCTCGGAGAGCTCGAGGACGCTCATGCTCTTGATGGCCTCGATCATGTCTTCTTTCTTCAGGGACTTCGTTGCCACGTCACTTCACCTCGCCGTTCTACGGAAACCCGTATGGATGCCTGCGTTACCGGACCGCCCGCCGTCAGGCCGAGCCGGCGGTCGCCTTCTGGTCTGCCACTTGCTGGAGCGCTCGAACAAGGCCGGAGACGGTGCCCTGCAGCACGGTCACCAGGCCGGTCATCGGCGCCGCCAGGGTGCCGACCACCTGCCCGATGAGCACGTCGCGCGGCGGCACCGCCGACAGCGCTTTCACGGCCGCGGCGTCGATGAGCGCTCCCTGGAGGAAGCCGCCGCGGATCTCGAGTGCGGGGTGGTTGCGGGCGAACTCGGCCAGCGCTTTGGCGGGCGCCACCGGGTCGTCGCCGCAGAAAGTAATCGCCGTCGGCCCGCTGAGGAGCTCGACGACCTCGGCCCGCTGCGCTTCGGCGGCGGCACGCCGCGTGAGGGTGTTCTTGAGCACCCGCACCCGCGCGCCGCTCTCGCGCAACCGGCTGCGCAGCGCCGTCATCTCGGAGACCGTCAGCCCGCGGTAGTCGCTGACGAAGAGTGTCTCGGCGTCGCCGAGCAGCCGCGCCGTCTCGGCGACCACCGCCTCCTTGTCCTTTCGCAGCATATGGACCTCGCTCCACTACGACGCAGCCCGCTCCCGACACGGGAGCGGGCTGCGGATGCTCACAGTCTCGCTCGCGCCTCGGGTGGGCGGACCGGCGTCTGGTCCCTTGGGCCCCCGTGGGGGCACCGACCGTCTTCGGCAGCGACGCCTCGCGACGTCGCGAAGGCGCAGTATAGACGACGGCGCGCGGCCCTGGCAACCGTGGGCCGCCGCGCGCCCGCGTGCGGTGGCCCTACTCCTCGAGGAGGTCGCGCGTGCGGGCCCCGTCGAGCTCGACCGACGGACCCATGGTGGTCGTCAGGTGGACGCTGCGCAGGTAGCGGCCCTTGGACGACGCCGGGCGGGCGCGCAGTATCTCGTCGAGCAGGGCGCCGTAGTTCTCGACCAGCTTCATCTCGTCGAACGACTTCTTGCCGATCGAGAGGTGCACGATGCCGCTGCGGTCGGTGCGGTACTCGACCTTGCCCGACTTGGCGTCGCCGACCGCCTTGGCGACCTCGAACGTGACGGTACCCGACTTGGGGTTGGGCATGAGCCCGCGCGGGCCCAGGATGCGGCCCAGCTTGCCGACCGTGCCCATCATGTCGGGCGTGGCGATGGCGACGTCGAAGTCGAGGGTGCCGTCCTGCACCTGCTTGGCGAGATCGTCGGAGCCGACCAGGTCGGCGCCGGCCTCGCGCGCCTCGCGCGCCTTGTCGCCCTCGGCGAACACGGCGACGCGGACGTCGCGGCCGGTGCCGTGCGGCAGGATCGTGGTACCGCGCACGATCTGGTCGGCGTGGCGGACGTCGACGCCGAGACGGATGTGCACCTCGACCGTTTCATCGAACTTGGCGGTGTCGAGCGCCTTGAGCAACCTGACGCCATCGAGGGGGGCGTAGACGCGCTCGGGATCGACAGCGGCGCGCGCGGTGGTGTACTTGCGACCATGCTGGGTCATGCCTTTGCCTCCTGTGGTATTGGCGGCGACCCCGATGGTCGCCTCCCACATGCGGGAGCCTGTGGCTCCCGTTGGTACCTGCTACTCGACGGTGATGCCCATGCTGCGCGCCGTACCCTCGATGATCAGCATGGCGGCCTCGACATCGTTGGCGTTCAGGTCGGGCATCTTCAACTCGGCGATCTCGCGGACCTTGGCGCGGGGGACACTCCCCACCTTCTCACGGTTGGGCTCGCCGGAGCCCTTTTCGACGCCGGCCGCCTCGCGCAGGAGCACCGCCGCTGGTGGTGTCTTGGTGATGTAGGTGAACGATCGGTCTTCGTAGACCGTGATCTCGACCGGGATGATGGTGCCGGCCTGCGCCTGGGTCTTGGCGTTGAACGCCTTGCAGAACTCCATGATGTTGACCCCGTGCTGGCCCAGGGCGGGGCCGACCGGCGGCGCCGGATTGGCCTGCCCGGCGGGGATCTGCAGCTTGATCATCGTGAGGACCTTCTTGGCCACCTGTGCCTCGCTTCGTCGTGCTTCTAGGTCGTCTTCTTGACCTGTTCGAACCCCAGCTCGACCGGCGTTTCGCGGCCGAAGATCGAGACCATGACCTTGAGCTTGCTCTGGTCGGCGTTGACCTCGGAGACCTCGCCCGAGAAATCGGACAGCGGGCCCGAGGTGACGCGCACGACCTCACCGACCGAGAACTCGGCCTTCAACTTGGGACGCTCGACCGAGGCGGTGTGCAGGATGCGATCGATCTCGGCCCGCGAGAGCGGTGCCGGCTTGTTCTGGGCGCCGACGAATCCGGTCACGCCGGGGGTGTTCTTGACCAGCGACCAGGAGTCGTCGGTGAGCTCCATCTGCACCAGGACGTACCCCGGGAAGACGCGCTTCTCGGTGGTGACCTTCTGGCCCTCCTTGGTCTCGACGACCTGCTCGGTGGGCACGACGACCTGACGGATGGTGTCGGCCTGGGTCATTGAGACGATGCGGTGCTCAAGGTTCTGCTTGACCTTGTTCTCGTGACCCGAATAGGTGTTGACCACATACCACTGGAACACGTCAGCGATCTCCTGTGCCCCGCCCGCGCCCTAGCCGGGCCAGACGGCGTTCATGATTTCCTGGAAGGCGGTGTCGAGCACGAAGATGTAGCTCGCCGCGATCGCGCACGCCACCAGGACCACGATCGTGGACTGCACCAGGTCTTTGCGCGTCGGCCAGGTGACCTTGCCCAGCTCGATGCGGACCTCACGCAGGAACTTGAGCGCACCCTTGCGCTCTTTCTTGGCCGTGGGGCGCGACTTCTGCCCGCGCCCGCGTTTGGCCGGCGGCTTGCGCGCCGCGCCGCCCTTGGCGTCGGCTCGCTTGGCGTCGGCACGCGACTCAGCCTTGGCGGCTTCACCGCGTGCGCTCGCGCTCTTCTTCGTCCTGCTCGACTTGCTTCTGACGGCCTTGGCCACGAATGGCGCTCCGTTTCAAGGTGGCAGGGCTGGAGGGACTCGAACCCCCGACCCCCGGTTTTGGAGACCGGTGCTCTACCAATTGAGCTACAGCCCTAGGAAAGCGACCCGTCGCCACGACCCTCACGCGGTCCGGCAGGCCACGCACTCAAGGACGAGCCTCTAGCGCGTCTCCTTGTGGACCGTGTGCCGGCCGCACCAGCGACAGTACTTCTTCAACTCGATGCGGTCGGGGTCGTTCTTCTTGTTCTTGGTCGTGTGGTAGTTGCGACGCTTGCATTCGGCGCAAGCGAGGGTCACCAGTTGACGCACGTGTCACTCCTTCGCGGGAAGCACGTAAGGATAGCAGGCTACCGCGAAGAGGGTCAACGCGAGCCTGTGGGCGGCGGCGGGGGCGGCGGCGCGACAGCGCCGCCG
>Ga0315282_10002951_pt1 | contig 30836 bp, 25 predicted proteins | sample YL17G07_20_MG_FD_203693 | JGI IMG/M metagenome (GOLD analysis project Ga0315282, IMG submission 203693) | Sediment microbial communities from Yellowstone Lake, YNP, Wyoming, USA - YL17G07_20 | ecosystem: Environmental > Aquatic > Freshwater > Lake > Sediment | place: USA: Wyoming | collected... | reverse complement strand
CCTGGCGGGAGCCGAAATGATTGATGTTGCGCCGACGATCCTCCGCGCGATAAATCTGCCCGGCAGCGAAGAGATGGATGGAAAGGTCTTGCTGGAGCTCGGCGGACGAGAAAAGGGCGCCGCGGAAACTCTGTCGGAAGCAAGCGCAGAATCATCTGCCGCGCGGAAAAACCGTGGGATCAGGAAGGATGAACAACTGCAGGTCGAGCAACAGCTGAAGGATCTTGGGTATTTGGACTAACAAAGCGTGCGAAGAGGTGCGAAGAAGGAGGTTCCTCCGGTTCGGAGTCCGGACTTTCATTCCGCCTCTTTCATTGGCTTTTCTACCGCAGGCTCTTTATCGCTTGGATTTCGAATCGGAAGAAGAAATGAAGGAGGCAGAGTAAAGGTCTGAACTCCAAACGGAAAAGAAGACTTCGGTGAGGCCAAACGATCCAACCCATTCCTCGGCGGCAGTGCTCCTGACGATCTCAATCGCGACGTGGAATAACCGCGATCTGATCGGCAACTGCCTACGTTCGATCGAGGGTGAGCTGAGCCACCTGCCGGCCGAGGTGTTCGTTGTGGACAACGCCTCGACCAACGGGACCGGCGGCGTGATTCGCGTGCGGTTCCCCTGGGTTCGCCTCATCCCCAACGCGCGGCCGCTGGGCTTTTCGGCCAACCACAACCAGGTGCTGCGGCGCGCCGCCGGTCGCTATGTCCTGCTGCTCAATGACGATACTGTTGTCCAACCGGATGCGTTAGTCCGTGCGGTGCGTTTTCTGGACGCGCATTCGGAGGCGGGAGCCGTCGGCTGTACGCTGGTCAAGCCCGACGGCAAGCCCGAACGCGTATCGCAGCGATTTCCCCATCCGCTGGATGCGGTTTTCCCGCGCCTCCGCCAGAAAGTTGACGCGCGATGCGAAGCAGCCGCGCGCGAGGAAGCGGTCGAGGTGGATCGCCTCAGCGGGGCCTGCCTGATGATTCGTGGCGCGGCGCTCCGGCAGGTCGGCTTGCTCGACGAGCGATTCGATCCCGCGTACTGCGAAGACACCGATTTGTGTTATCGGATCAAGAAGGCCGGCTGGCGCATCTATCGCCTCCCCGGCGCGAGGGTGGTTCATTTTCGCGGCCGGACGGCGCGGCGCGAGTTTGCCGACCACGCGCGCCGGCTTCAGGAAGCCAAGTTCCTCTGGTATCGCAAGCACCGCAGCTGGCCCGCGCTGTGGCTGTATAAAGGAGCGGTGGTCGTGGCCTCGCTCGGTCTGATGGTTGTCTGCTCGCCTTTGCTGTTGTTCCCGCGCCGCCGCTCCGCCCGCGACCGACTGCATCGCCTCTGGGGCCGCCTCCGAGCGGTGTTCGGCTTCGCGCGATCGTGAGGGGGATCTTCCTGGTTACCAGCGGAGGAGGAGCAGGATTGCGCTGCGACGGCCGGTGCCTTAGCTCATGGGCACAGACGGTGACCGCTCTTCGAAGCTTGTGGCATCATCCGAAATCGGACCTGGGTGCTCTGTCACCAATCATCTGAGTGACTTTGGACATTGCATCGAATACCCGAAAACTGGTAGAGAAGCTGAACGTTGAGAAACGGTGACCGTCAATGAAGCAACTGAGCGACATTCACCTCACTCCCAACCAATCCCAGGCGCTCGACGAGCTGCGCCGCCGGCTGCACGCCGAGTTCGAGATCGAGGCCATTATCTTGTACGGCTCGGTTGCTCGCGGCGAGGCCGATGAGGAATCGGATCAGGACTTGCTGATCGTCACCAGGAATCCGATCTCGCGGCCCGAACGAGACAGGATCACCGATGCGGTTTTCGAGGTCAATCTTCGCCGCGACACCAATTTCAGTACACTTGTTGTAGATCGCAAATCATGGGAGAGCGGCCTCTTCTCGATTCTCGCGATCCATGACGAAATCCTTAAAGACGGCGTATTGCTATGAGCGCAGCGGAGCAACGCGCTGAAGTGGTTCGCTACTGGTGGGTGCAAGCCGAGGAGAGTTTGGCTGCGGCACAACGCGAGCTCGAGGCGACCGCATACTCTTTCGCGATCAATCGTCTCTACTACGCCGCCTTCTACGCGGTGAGTGCGGTTCTCCTCGAACGGGGCTTGTCTTTCAAGAAACACTCAGCGGTTCGCAGTGCATTTCACCGTGAAATCATCAAGACGGGTCTCTTGAGTCCCGAGTGGGGGAGTCTCTATGACAAGCTCTTCGAGGATCGCCAGGAAGGGGACTACGTCGCGCTTGCTTCATTTGATCGAGAGCACGTTCTATCGCGAATGACCCGCTGCCGCGAGTTCCTGCATCAAATGCGCCCCTTGATTTCCTCGCTCTCGCAGTCGTGAGGCGGCTTGACGGTGCTCACTTCTGATCCGATACTCTCTTCCGTGTAAGCAAGCTCCTTCGCGAAAACAAAGCGGCCTCGAGCCGCCGCACCTCAACGGGGTGTTCCCTCATGCCAACATTTCAAGAGCGTTACGGTCCGTGGGCGCTCGTCACCGGGGCGTCTTCGGGCATCGGCGCCGAGTTCGCGCGTCAGCTGGCCGCGCGCGGACTGAACCTGGTTTTGGTTGCCCGCCGCAAAGAAAGACTCGAGACTCTTGCCCGCCAGCTGATCGAGCGGCACCGCATCCAGGCGCACGCGATCGCGGTTGATTTATCGCAACCGGACTTTATGTCTTCTCTTCGCGCGGTGACCGACGCGCTGGAAATCGGCTTGCTGGTCAACAACGCCGGGTTTGCCTTGACCGGGCGCTTCTTGGACAACGAGCTGGAACGGGAGTTGAGTTTGCTCAACGTCAACTGTCGCGCCCCGCTGATCCTCGCCCACGAATTTGGGCGCAAGATGGTTGCGCGCGGTCGGGGCGGGATCATTTTTGTCTCCTCGGTGATGGCACACATCTCGTCACCCTATTGGACGAGCTACTCGGCGTCGAAAGCGTGGAATCTGCTGGTCGGCGAAGCGCTCTGCTATGAGCTCAAGACATATGGGGTGGATGTTCTGGCGCTCTGTCCCGGCGGCACGAACACAGAATTCAAGAACGTTGCCGGCATCCAAGGGAACTACCCGCAGATGCCCGTCGAGCCGGTGGTGGCTTCGGCGCTGCGGGCGCTGGGTCGAAAACCGTCGCTCATCGCGGGCCTGCAAAATCGGGCTACGTACTTGTTCATGAAACTCCTCCCGCGGCGCTGGATCACGCGGGTGTGGACCGTAACTGCCGAAAGACTGGTGAAGGACAAACTGGCCAATGCCCCCTGACGTCAAGCGCCGCCTTCTGGTGATCGGCATAGACGGCGCCACGTATGATTTGTTCGACCCGATGATCCGTCGCGGCCTGTTGCCGAATCTGGCGGCGATGATGCAGCGCGGCTTTCGGAGCGGACTGCGTTCGACCATTCCGCCCAATTCCGCGGCGGCGTGGGCCACCTTCATGACGGGCAAAAATCCGGGCCGGCACGGTGTGCTGCGATTCCAGGCCACGCGCCCCTCGGCCGAGCTGGGTCGCGAGTTCCGTCCCGGCGCCTACACGTTTCTCAGTTCCGAGAGCATCGTCGGGCGGCGGGTGTGGGACGTTCTCGGTGACAAGGGCAAACGCGTCGCCGTCATGAATGTTCCCATGACCTATCCGCCGCGCCCTCTCAACGGCCTGATGGTGACGGGTCTGCTCACTCCGCCCGGCGCCAAAGATTTCACCTGGCCGCCGGAGCTGGCCGATTCGCTCGAGGGCTACCAGATCGAGCAGCCGCTCGCGGCCATGGGCTATAACCGGAAGGCCGACGAAGAACTCGTGCGATCCTCGCTGGAGATTCTCCAGCATCAGGGCGAGACCGCGCTGAGTCTGTTTCGCCGCGAGCCGTGGGATTTCTTCTTCGTTTGCTTTACGGGAACCGATCGCCTGCAACACCGCCTTTGGGGCTACCTTGAAAAGCTGAAGGATGCAAAAGAAGGGATGAAGGATGAAGGCGGAAGGATGAAGGAACAACAAAAGGATAAGCGCCGTTCTTCATCGGGCCGCCATGAGGATGACGAGTTCCTCTGTGAGAAACTGGAGCAGTACTATCGGCTTCTGGATTCAACCATTGGACGTCTGATTGAGGCGGGCGGCCACGAGACCAATTGCATGATTCTGTCGGACCACGGATTTGGTCCGTCGCCGAACATTGCGGTGTTTCGGCGCGTCCTGGCCCGCCGGTTGAGCCTCGAAGCGGGCGAGGGTGTCGGCGGGTTCCACGCGGTGCGCGCGTGGCTCGAACGCCACGGCCTCCTCAACGGCGACCGCCTGCGTCGCCTTCTGGCCGGCACGCCGTTGCGCCGTCTTCTCTCACGCCTGACGTGGCTCGTCGCGCGAAAGGAACAGGAGGCGTGGCGATCCAGCCCGGCCTATCTCGTCGTCCTTCACAAGTACATCGGCGGGGTGGGAATCAACCTGCCGCCGACCGATCCCGGCTACGAGCCGCTGCGCCAGTCGCTGATGGATCGGCTCGCCGAGGTGTGCGATCCCGAGACGGGCGACCCGATCATCAACGATGTCTGGCGTCGCGAAGAGCTCTATCGCGGCCCGTGCCTGGGGGTGTGCCCCGATGTGATTTTTCGACTCGATCTGCGTTATGGTCTCTCGCACGGCGACGCTCCCGGCGGCCGTCTCATCCGCCGCAAGACATTCCGGAACCGGGGAATGCATCGCGACGAAGGGATTCTCATCCTTGCGGGGCCGGACATCGTTCATGCCGCGCCCGGCAAATTCTTTCGAATTGAAGACGTGACGGCTACGGCCCTCTGTCTGCTCGATACCCCCATTCCCACCGACATGGACGGCCAGGTGGTCGCCGAGGCCCTTGCGCCCGCCTGGCTCGAGGCCCATCCCCTTCGTCTCGAGCCAGTCGCCGAACAGGCCGGAACGACCGTCCTCCCCGAAGCGCACTGGCGGTCGGCTGCGGACGAGGAGGCGGTGGCCGAGCAATTGCGCGATCTCGGCTATCTCGATGAACCATGAACGATGAACGCGGAACGATGAACGAAAACCAAAAGCGAGCGTCGTGTGCTCGACGGCGGGTGTTGATCGTCGGACTCGATGGCGCGACGTTCGACGTCATCCTTCCGATGATCGAAGCGGGGCGCTTGCCGGTTCTCGCGCGGCTGATCGAGGGTGGCGCGTGGGGTGAGTTGCGCTCGACGCTGCCGCCGCTCAGTCCCGTGGCGTGGTCGTCGTTCCTGACGGGGAAGAACCCCGGGCGCCACGGCGTTTTCGGTTTCGAGGAGATCGAACCGGGCCGATACGACTTCCGTCCCGTCGCGGCGCGGCGCTCGGGCCATCGAACGCTGTGGCGCATGGCCGGCGATCAAGGACGGCGCGTGGTCGCTTTGGACATTCCGTTTTCCTATCCGCCCGAACCGGTCAACGGCCTGTTGGTGGCGGGCTTTGGCGCACCGACCGGCGAGGGGAGCGCGTTCACCTGGCCGCCGACCTTGCGCGATGACCTCGCGCGGCGGTTCGGCGAGTTCCGGGTCGCCGTTCCCGGGATGAAAGCCTCGCCTCCGTGCAATGCGCTGTTCGAAGCGTGGGACCGGATTCTCGACCATCGCGGTCGAGTCGCCGACCACCTGATTCGCGAAGAAGACTGGGACATTTTCATGATGGTCCTGGGCGTGACCGATCACCTGCAGCACGGCGCCTGGACTTACTACGAACCGCTTCATCCCGACTCGCGCCGGCCCGAAGCCCCACAGTTTCGCGAGGCGCTCCTTCGCTACTATGAGAAAGCAGACGTGTTCATTGGCCGGTTGCTCGAGCGCGTCGGCGAGTTCGGTCACGTCGTGGTGCTTTCGGATCATGGTTTCGGAACAACGTGGCGGGGGCAGCTGACGCGCCGCATTCTGGTCGAAGGCGGCTGGCTGCGTTATCGTGGCTGGTTGGGCGCGGGCGCGCGGGTGATGGACCTCGCTCATCGCGCTTATGACGCCATGCCGCGATTGAAGAAATTCCTCCACCGCCGGCCGGCCGATCGCCGAAGGCTGAAACGAGCCGCCGCGTGCGCCATCAACTGGTCGCGCACAGCGGCGTTTCCGGCGGCGTTGGGATGGCAGATCTATGTCAATACGCGCGGGGGTTTCCCAAACGGCATTGTGGAACCGGGCGAGTCCTGCAATGCCCTTTGTCGAAAAATCAAGGAGCGTTTGGAATCGGCGGTGACTCCCGGCGCCGGTCAACGGCTGATTCGCCGCGTATGGCATCGCGATGAGATCTTCGAGGGTGAAGCGGCCGCGCGCGCTCCCGATCTTCTGGTGGAATATGAGAACCTGCATGGTCTCGCGGGGAAGATCCTTCAGGTCGCCGACCTGGACGAGTGGGACCTGGTCGGCAGTCACACCATGAACGGTATTCTGATCGCTTCGGGACCGGAGATCAGGGCAACGCATCTCAGCGGCGCACGCATCGTAGACGTCGCGCCGACCGTTCTTCACTTGATGGATTTGCCGGTCCCGACGGATCTCGATGGGCAAGTGTTGGGCGATGCGTTTTATCCCGAGGCTCTGGAGGCGCGACCGGTTCGAATGGAATTACCCAGCCAAGGGGCGTCGCCGGCGACCAAAGAGCCGGCTCTCCTGCCCGATGAGATCGAATCGGTGCGCGAGCAACTCCGCAATCTCGGCTATCTGGAATGAAAAGCAACGCTGAACGATGAACAAAGACGAAGAAAAACGGCTTGTAGTAATCGGCCTGGATGGGGCGACGTTCGAGCTGATTCGGCCGATGGTCGAACGGGGCCGGTTGCCGTGCATCGCCGAGCTGCTGTCGCGCGGGTGGAGCGCACCGCTGCTTTCCACCGTGCCGCCCATCACGCCGCCCGCATGGTCGTCCTTTGCCACCGGCGCGCCGCCCGAAGAGCATGGCGTGTTCGGTTTCAACTATCCCGATCCGAACGACTACTCGTTGCGCCTGACCACGGTGGCCGACCTGCGGCGTCCGACGCTTTGGCGGCAGCTCAGCCGCGCCGGGGTATGCGTTTTGCTTCTCGATGTGCCCTTCACGTTTCCACCTGAACCGGTGAATGGCTGCGCCGTCGCGGGATTCCCCATCTCTTCGGTTGCGGGCTTCACCTCGCCGCCTGATCTGGCCAATCGCCTCGAATCGGCGGGCATCGCCTGTCCGCCTCATCCCGCCGAGCCGCCCGACCCCGCCGCACCCGGTTTCCTCGAATGGCTCGATCAATTCCTGAATCAGCGCCTGCAACTTTTCCGTCATCTCGCCGAACAACAGCCGTGGCAGTTCGCCATGGTTGGCGCCATGGCCCTCGACTGGGCGCAGCACGCCCTGTGGAAATACTTCGATCCGCGATTTGCTTTTGCCGGCGAACCCGAAGCCGCCGAACGCCGCGAAACCTTGTTCGCCGCCTATGGCCGCGTGGATCGTTTCGTCGGCGACGTCACGGAAGCGGCGGGCGAGCAGACGGAGATACTCCTCGTGTCCGATCACGGCTTCGGCACTGCGTTTCATTATGATTGGGTGAGCGAGGCGCTCGCGCAAGCCGGCCTTCTCTTTTGGCGCAGTAGAGGGCGGGGTTTTGCGGGAACGGTCGGCGCCGCCGCGCTCAAGGCGGTCCGCTCTTCGGCGCGCCTCCAGCGTTTGGGGAAGCGCTGGCTGGGCGACACGAAGGCCGCTCGCACGTGGGCTCGGCGCGCCCGCGCCTATTCGCAGATTGATTGGGACCGGACGCGTGTTTTTCCCGCCGGCGATTACCAGCTCAATCTCTTTATCAATCGCCGATCGTGCTTTTCGCGGGGCACCGTGGAGGACGGCGATGACTCTGCACAGGTACTCAACGATGCAATGGCCGCGCTCGAGGGTTTTCGACCACCCGGCCATGACCTGCCGTTGGTTCGACGCATCGTTCGCCACGAATGCGGTGGGAAGGAAGCGGCCTGCCGAACGCCCGATCTTTCGCTCGAACTGACGGTTTTGCCTCCGGCGAGCGAGGCGCCCGTTCAGCCGTCTGCGGGTCTTTGCGGTTTCCACGGCCCCGAGGGGATTCTCATTTCTGCATCGGGGAAATGGCTGGCGCCGGACCAGTCGGCGAAGAGGGAGATCAAGGATTTGGCGCCGGCGATCCTGAGCTATTTCGGCATCCAGTCCGGCGGGGAGGAGTGCGGTGGCCCCGCCACTTCCGCGCCGGCGGTTTCGCCTGAACAAACGACCGCCGTCCTCGATTCTCTCCGGCATCTTGGGTACTTGGACTGATGAAGAACAAGCGCATTCTCTTTGTCACGCAGATGTTCCCCTACCCGCTCGATTCGGGAGCCAAGGTGCGCGCCTACTACATGCTTCGCCACCTCGCGCAGCACCACCACGTGACGCTGGTGTCGTTGGTGCGCGAAACCGATCCAAAAGGCGCCGCCGATCATCTCGCGGAATTCTGCGAAGACGTTCGCAGCGTCGTGCTCCGGCGCTCGTCGCTCCGGGAGGTTTCCAGCGGTCTGGAGAGCTTCCTCACCGGCCATCCGGCACTGATTCTTCGCGACCGTCATCCGGCGTTTCGCACGCAGCTCGAGACGTTGACCCGCGATTCCCGGTTCGACGCAATCCACGTGGACCAGATCAAGACGGCGCAGCACGTCGAGGGCGTCGGCGGTCTCCCGCGCCTGATTGACATGCACAACGTCTATTGCGAGATGATCGCGGGCATGGCGCGGCTGGTCCGTTCACCCTGGCGGCGCCGGCTGCTGGGTCGCGAGGCGCGACTGATGGCCCGCTATGAAAGTCGTGTCTGCGGCGAGTTCGATGAGATTTTGGCCGTCACGAAGACCAACGCGCGGCAGCTGAGCAAAATGATCCGGTGGCAGCGGCCGGTTGCGACCCTCCCCATTTGCGTTGATGTGGCGGAGACTGCGATCATGGCTCCCACCGCCGAATCGTGCGACCTTCTCTGTGTCGGGGCGATGTTCTATCCGCCCAATGTGGACGGCGTTCTGTGGTTCCTGCGCGAAGTCCTTCCGCTGATTCGGCGCGAAGCGCCCGACGCACGGCTTCGAATCGTTGGGCCGCGTCCCGATCGGGCGATCGTCCGTGCGGCGGCGAAAGACCCTTTGGTGAGCGTGGCGGGCCATGTTGAAGACCTCGGCCCACATTGGCGGGCGGCGCGGGTTTCCGTGGTTCCCCTTCGCGCGGGAAGCGGCATGCGGGTCAAGATCCTCGACGCGATGGCGCGCGGTGTCCCGGTTGTCTCGACGCGGTTGGGCGCCGAGGGAATCAACGCCACAGACGGCGAGGACATTTTTCTGGCCGATGACGCCGGCGAGTTCGCCCGCGCGGTCGTGCGGTTGCATCGCGATCGTGAGCTGCGCGCGAAGCTTGCGCAAAACGCCCGCCGGCTGATCGAAACGCAGTACGATTGGCGGCGGCGTTACGGCGAAGTGGACGCGATCTACGAGCGGCTGTTTGCCGCGGGAGGCTCGAAGAAATGACCAGCGCCCGCCCGCGCGTTCTGGTGATCGGACTAGACGGCGCATCGCCCGAGCTGGTGCGGCGTTGGGCCGATTCGGGCGACTTGCCGGCGTTGCGCCGTCTGATCGAGCGCGGCAGGTTCGGGCCGCTGCGCTCTACGATTCCGCCGGTTTCCCCTGCCGCATGGTCCACGTTCATGACCGGCCAGACCCCGGCGGGTCACGGCATCCTGGGGTTTCGCAATCTCGATGCGCGTCGCTACGAGTGTCACGAACCCGACATCATTTCGTCCGAACAGATCGCCGGCCGGACGTTCTGGGATTTTGCGGGCGAACGCGGCGGGCGAGTCGGCGTCCTCTGGGTGCCGGTCACCTATCCGCCCTGGCCCGTCAACGGCGCGCTGATTTCCGGCTATCCGACGCCCGATTCCGCGCGCTCGTTCGGCCATCCCGAGTCGCTCGCTGCGCGGTTGCCCGGCCTGACCGAGAACTCCGCGTTCTTCAACTCCGCGCGGCCCGAGCAAGTGGCAGCGGAGCTGATCCGTCTCGCGCGCGAACGGGGCCGAGTCGCGGCCGAGCTCGTTCGCCAGGAGCCGTTTGACCTTTGTGTCGCCGTGATCGGCTCGATTGACCGCGCACAGCACGACTTTTGGCGGCATCACGATCCCGCTTCGCCCGTCCACGATCCTGACGAGGCGCGGCGGTTCGGTTCGGTCGTGTTCGATGTCTACCGCGCCGCCGATCGCGCGGTCAGCGATTTGGTGGCTGCGGTCACGCCCGATACGACTGTGTTCGTGTTGTCTGACCACGGGGGTGGCCCGGCGGCCGCTCGCGTTGTCCACCTGAACGCCTGGTTGCGTCGCGAGGGGCTCCTCGTAGCGCATCCTCCCGGACGCGGCGGTTTTCTTCCCGGTGTTTATCGTTGGCTCAAGAACCGGATCGCGGCGAAAGAATGGATCTTCCGTCGGCTTCCGCCATCGGTGCGCCGTCGCCTCACCTTGTTCGACGCCGCGGCGACGCTTCATCTTCGTTCCGTGGATTGGACGCGAACGCCTGCGTATCGCTTCCCGCTCTATCCACCGTTCGAGGGGATCGCGATCAACCTGGCCGGTCGTCAGCCGCAGGGGTGTGTCACGCCGACCGAGTACGAACCGCTTCGCGATCGGATTCTCGCTGCCCTCGCGGCGATGCGCGACCCGGGGAACGATCGGCCGATTGTTGCGCGCGCCTTTCGCCGCGAAGAGGTTTTTGCAGGGGAGCATTTGGAGCGACTGCCCGACATTCTTGTCGAACTGCAACCGGGTTACGCGGGCGGACCCGATGTGTGGGGAGAGTGGGTGACGCCGGTCGCCTACGCCCATTTGCGCAGACTCAGCGGTGCCCACACCATGGACGGCATTCTCATCGCGGCCGGCCCTGCGTTGCGCCACGCGGAAACGATCGAGGGGGCGACGCTCGCCGACGTTGCCCCGACGATTCTTTACACGCTCGGGCTGCCTCGCCCCGCGACGATGGACGGTCGCGTTCTGACCGATCTGTTCGAGCCTGCCTATGTTCGGGCGCACCCGGTCGAGTTGACTGAGTCGCAACCCAAGGGAACCCGGCCCACGTCGGGCGGCCTCACGCCGGACGAGCAGGCCGAGATCGCCGAGCGCCTCCGCGCGTTGGGATATATTGACTGAGAGGATGAGTGGGACAGGTTGGCAACCTGTCCTACCGGCCATGAGCGACAAGCCACATATCCTTTTTCTCACCTCCTACGCCCCTTCGACTGAGCGGCCGCGCGCTTACAACATCTTGCGCCGACTGGCGCGGCATTTTCGCGTTTCGCTGATCGCTCAGATCCGGTCGCAACGCGAAGGCCGGGGAATCGAGGCGATCCGGCCGCACTGTGACTCCGTCGAAGCGGTTCGTCTGAGCCGCGCCCGCGCACTGATGAATTGCGTGCTTCATTTGCCCACGCCCACGCCTCTTCGCGCCGCGTATTTTTTCAACCCCGCGATGAGGCACGCGATTGCCCGGCGTTTGGCCGCCGAGCACTACGACCTCGTCCATGCGGAACACATGATGGCCGCCCATTTCGCCGCGGGCTTGCGCGGTGTCCTGCGCTCGTTTGACACGATTGACTCCATTGCGCGGCTCCAGGAAAAAATCTCGCGCTTCGCCCACCGCCCTCTCGATCGGCTGATCAGTCTCGAAGAGCTTCCCAAGGTCCGCCACTATGAACCGCGCCTCTGTCGCCAGTTCGATTGTGTCCTGACCAGTACCGAGATGGATCGCCAGGCGCTTGGTGTGCCGAACGCCCGCGTGGTCCCGAACGGCGTGGATCTCGAATACTATGGCCCATCAACCAGCCCGCCCGAACTCGACACGATTGTCTTCTACGGGCGAATGTCATACGTTGCCAATGCCGCTGCGATCATCCATTTTCTCCGCGAGATATTTCCTCGCGTTCTGGCGGCCCATCCGCCCACGCGACTTCTCGTGGTCGGGCCCTCGCCGCCGCGCGCTGTTAGCCGGGCCGCCTCGGACAGGGTGATCGTGACCGGTGCCGTGGACGACGTTCGACCGTACTTGCGTCGCGCACCTGTCGTCGTGTGTCCCGTGCGATTCGCCGTCGGCACGCAGAACAAGATTCTCGAACCGATGGCGATGGGTATCCCGGTCGTTGCGACCAGCGAAGCGATAGCCGGAATGGCCGCCCGGCCCGGCCGCGACTTGCTGATCGGCGACGACCCCGAGTCCTTCGCGCGCCAGATCGTTCGGCTTCTCGGCGATGACGCGCTTCGGGGCTTGATCGCCCGGCACGCCCGCGAGTATGTTCAAAAGCATCACGACTGGGGCGTGATCGTGGACGATCTGGCGGTTTTCTATTCCGACCTGATCGCGCGGAAAGGAACGCCGGCGGCCTCGCCGGTGGTTTAGAGCCGCGCCAATCGCGCAACGGAGTGTGGGAGAATACCGAAAGTGATGCTCGAGAGCGCCGACGCGGGACAGCTTGATTCAAGAGGGTCTAGTGCCATGAAGATCTTCATGGACTATTCTCTGGGCCTTCTCGCGTTGTTTCTGGCCGCACCGCTGTTCGCGATCCTCGCTCTGGCGATCAAGCTCGACTCGGCCGGCCCGGTTTTCCACCGGCGTCGCGTGGTGGGGCGGGGCGGCACGACGTTCGACGCTTTCAAATTCCGAACCATGGTCGCCGACGCCGACGCGCGGCTCGCCGAACATCCGGAATGGGCGATGGAGCATTCCGCCGGACGGAAAAGCCTCGACGATCCGCGCCTGACGCGCCTGGGGCGGTGGCTGCGCCAAACAAGTCTGAACGAACTCCCGCAATTGCTCAACGTCCTGCTGGGACAAATGAGTTTGGTCGGGCCGCGGATGGTTACGCCCGCCGAACTCGCCGGCCGCGATCGCTGGCGCGCGGCGCTGATCCGCGTCAAGCCCGGCCTCACGGGCCTCTGGCAGATCAGCGGTCGCGACGATCTGCCCCTGGAGGAACGCATCGTCCTCGACCTGTATTACATCGAGCATCGCGACATGCTGATGGACGTTCGGATTCTGCTGAAGACAATTCCCGCGGTGTTGCGCGGCCGGGGCGCGTATTGAAAGAGTAGGACAGGTTGTCATCCTGTCCACGCGGATGGACAGGAGACCTCAGGCAGGTTGCCAACCTGTCCCAGCCGAAAGGACTTGTTACAGCATGACCGATTTGGACGAGCTGGAAAACAAAAGCATCTATCTCATACGCGAGGCCTACAGCCGCTTTCGCCGCATCGCCGTGCTCTGGTCCATCGGCAAGGACTCAACCACGCTGGTCTGGCTTTGCCGCAAAGCCTTCTTCGGCCGCCCGCCGTTCCCGATCGTACACATTGATACGGGGCGCAAATTCAAAGAGATTTACGCGTTTCGCGACCGCGATGCCGCCGAATGGAATCTCGATCTGCGCATCGCCCGCAGCCCGCGCGCCATCGAGCAAGCCCCGTCGTTCTCCGACAAATTGGAGTGCTGCACCGAACTCAAGACCAACGCGTTGCGCCGCATGATCGCCGAGCTCAAGTTCGACGCCCTCCTGCTCGCGATCCGGCGCGACGAGCACGGCATCCGCGCCAAGGAGCGTTTCTTCTCGCCGCGCGACAGCGAGTTTCGGTGGAACTATCTCGATCAGCCGGCCGAGCTGTGGGACCAGTACGGCTCCACGGCCGAGGCGGACACCCATCTGCGCATCCATCCGCTCCTCGATTGGCGCGAGATGGACGTCTGGCGCTATGTCCAGCGCGAAAAGATTCCATTGGTGAGTCTCTACTTCGCGCGCAATGGCCGGCGCTACCGTAGTATCGGTTGCGAGTGCTGCTGCGCGCCGGTCGAGTCGAACGCGGCGACCATTGACGAGATCATTGAGGAACTCCGTACCACTCGCATCGCCGAGCGATCGGGTCGCGCCCAGGACAAAGAGCAAACCTACATGATGCAGAAACTGCGCTCGCTCGGATACATGTGAACTCCGAACTTGATGGACGCTCAAATGGACCTGCAATGGTTGCGAGTTGTCGTCGTCGGGCATGTGGATCATGGCAAGTCCACGCTGATCGGCCGTTTGCTCCACGATTCGGGTGCGCTTCCCGAGGGCCGCATCGAGGAGATCACGCGGGCCGGTGCCGGTGATGCCGATCCCGAATGGGCGCTCCTGCTGGATCACTTCCACGAGGAACGCGAGGAGGAACGAACAATTGATTCGACGCAAGCGTTCTTTGCCACGCCCCGTCGGGTCTATCGGATCATTGACACTCCCGGCCACCGGGAATTCCTCAAGAACATGGTCACGGGCGCCGCGCAGGCCGACGCCGCCATCCTCGTGGTGGACGTTGAGGCGGGTGTGCTCGAGCAGACCCGCCGTCACGTCGCCATGCTCGATCTGCTCGGACAACGCCGTGCCATTGTGGCGATCAACAAGATGGATCGAGTCCAAGGGCGCCGCGGAGACTTCGAGACGGTTGCGGACGCCGCCCGAACTCTGTTGAGCCAAACCCGGATCAACGTGCACCACGTGATTCCCATTTCCGCACAGCACGGGTGGAATCTCGCCTCGCGCGCGGCCGCTCTCAGTTGGTACGAAGGGCCCACCCTCTTCGATGCGCTCGACTCGCTGGCGCCGCCCGAACCACTCTCGAACCGGCCTCTTCGCTTTCCGATTCAGGACCGTTATGAGTTGAACGGTCGCGGAGTTCTCGTGGGTCGAGTCGAAAGCGGTCGCCTCGCTCAGGGGCAAACCGTGCTCTGCCTGCCGTCGGGCGAGAGCGCTCCGATCGCGTCGGTCGAACGATTTCTCGAACGTCGAACCTCGGCCGAGGCGGGCGAAAGCATTGGCCTGACATTCGACGGGATGCTTGAGCTGCAACGGGGTGCCGTACTGTGCGATCCGCAATCGCCCCCGAAAATGGCGCGCCGCATCGAGGCCAATGTCTTCTGGCTGGCCGCTGGTGGTTGGGCGCAGGGCGATTCGCTTGTCTTGCGATGCACGACCCAGGAAACCCCGTGCGGCATCGAACGCCTTCAGCGGCGGATCAACTCCTCGACGCTGGAGGTGATCGAAACTGATGCTCAGCGCCTCGAACCCACCGAGGTCGGACACGTTGCGCTCACTCTCGAACGGCCAATCGCGGTCGAGGAAAGCGCCGCCGGCGGTCCGCTGGCTCGCTTCGTTCTCTTGAAGAATCAAACCATCAGCGCCGGCGGAACCGTCACGCGCGTGTAGGACAGGTCGGCAACCTGTCATCCAACATTTGACCGATTGACAGGCTGGCCCACTCGGAGACAAGGAAACCCATGACCTCTTCCCACCAGTCCAGCCCTCGCGACCGTCGCCTTTTCGTTCTCGGACTCGACGGCGTTCCGCACTCCTTCATCGAACGCGGAATCGCCTCGGGCGAACTGCCGCGTCTGGGGGAGCTGGCCGCACGCGCAGGACTTCGAAGGATCTCCTCGGAGCTGCCGGCGGTCTCGTCCGTCGCCTGGACTTCGTTTGTCACGGGCGCCGACCCGGCCACCCATGGCATCTTTGGTTTCGTTGATCGCCTGGCGGAGACCGGCGAGCTGTTCATCCCGACCGCGCGCCACCGTCGCGCGGAACCCATCTGGCAGCGCCTGAGCCGCCGCGGGCGACCGGCGATCTCGATCAATGTTCCCGGCGCCTATCCGGCTGACGACATTCTGGGCTGCGTCGTGGCCGGTTTTCTTTGTTCCAGCCTCGATCGCGCGACCCCTCGCGCCGACGTGGCGCGTCACCTCGCCGAAATGCAGTACGTGGTTGATGTGGATGCCGCACAAGGCCGCGCCGAAGACAAAGCGCCTTTCCTCGCCGCCCTGCATGATGCATTGGCCAAGCGTCGCGAATTGGCTCTCTGGTTTCTCGAACGCGAACCGTGGGATTATTTTCAGCTGCACATCATGGAAACCGATCGCATCAACCATTTCCTCTGGGAGGCCGCGGACGATCCCGGCCATCCGCACCACGGCGCGTTCCGCGAGTTCTACCGCGCCGTGGATCATCTGGCCGGGGAACTGATCGGCCGGGTCGCCGACCAGTCGCGCTGGATGATCCTTTCCGATCACGGGTTTGCCCGCGTTCGGGCCGAAGTCAACGTCAATGCGCTCTTGCGCGAGCTGGGATTGCTGCATTATAGTCCCGCCACAACGATGAGCCTTGACCCCGTCGAGTCTTCGTCCAAAGTATTTTCGCTTCTGCCGGGGCGAATCTACGTCAACCTGGCGGGTCGCGAACGGGGCGGCAGCGTGTCGAAAAAAGACTACGAGTCGGTTTTGAGGGAAGCGGCGGGCGCGCTGGCGGGAGTTCGGCACCCCACGACCGGCGAGAGCGTGTTCGAGGCTTTCTATCGCACGCGCGACATTTACTCGGGACCGCTGCTGAGCACGGCGTGCGACCTGATCGCGGTGGGACGGGAGGGGTTCGATCTGCGCGCGGGATTTCGTGGCGGCGAGGTGTTCGGGCCGCCTTCGCTCGCGGGGATTCATACCTATGGCGATGCCCTTGTCATCGCTGACGGCATTCTGCGCGGCGACGAAGCGACGATCCGCGATGTCGGGAGGCGCATGGGGGAGGTACTGCTGAGATGAAGATTCTTGTGACCGGGGGCGCGGGGTTCATCGGCAGCCATCTGTGCGACCAATGCCTGGCGGGGGGCGACGAGGTCCACGCGGTGGATAATCTTTCGCTGGGTCGAATGGAAAATGTTGCCCACAACCTCGACAATCGCGGATTTCGCTTGATCCAGGCCGATCTGCTCGACCTGGAACCGCTGGCCGATTTGTTCGAGGCCGAGCGCTACGACACGGTGTTTCACCTCGCGGCCAACTCCGACATCCGGCGCAGCGCCCACGAAACCGACCTCGATCTGCGCCAGACCTTTCTCACCACTTACAATGTGGTGGAATGCGCGCGCCGCAGCGAGGTCCGCGAAATCCTGTTTACCTCTTCTTCCACCGTTTACGGGCCGCACGAGGAACCGATGTCCGAGCTGACCAGCCCGCTTCAGCCCGTCTCGTTGTACGGGGCGGCGAAGCTGGCGGCCGAAGGGTTTCTCTCGGCCTATGCCTCGTTGTTCAACCTGTCCGTCTGGATTTTTCGCCTGCCCAACGTGGTGGGCGAGCGATTGACCCACGGCTGTGTCTATGATTTTGTCGAGCGACTGCGCAAAGATCCCACGCGGCTCGTGATTCTCGGCGATGGGCGCCAACACAAGCCCTATGCCCACGTGAAAGACGTGATTGACGCCATGGTGCTGGCCTGGGAACACCCGGACGAGCGCGTCAATTGCTTTAATATCGGGGTCAACGAGACCACGTCGGTCCGCGAGATCGCGCGCATGGTGATCCAGGAGATGGGTCTCAAGGATGTTCTGACGGAATGCACCGACGACGAGGCCGCGTGGCCCGGCGACATTCCGTATTTTCAATATGACTGGCGTAAGCTCCGGGCCTTGGGGTGGGAGCCGCGCCACACGCCCGAAGAGGCCATTCGCGCCGCGGTCCGAGCGCTTCTCCAATCCCGGGCGCCCGGCACAAATCCGGTGCGGAAGGAAGGACCGTGAACGCCGTCATTATCGCGGGCGGCGAGGGCGAGCGGATTCGTTCGGTCGCGCGCGCCTCACCCAAACCTCTGCTCGAGGTGGGCGGGTGCCCGCTGGTCGAGCACCAAATCCTTCTCCTCCATCGCTACGGCATCCACGAGATTCATCTGACCGTTCGGGCCCGCGACCTCGAGACCTTTCGCGAGCGACTGGGCACGGGCGAGCGGTGGGGCATCGCGCTCCACTACCACGCCGAGCGAAAGCCGTTGGGAACAGCCGGCGGCATCGCGCCGATTCTCGACGGGCGGGGAAAACCGTTCATCGTCCTCTATGGCGACGTCATGGTCCACATGGACCTGGAAGCCCTCGTCGCGTTTCATCGCGCGAAAAAAGCCGCCGCGACTCTGGTGGTTCATCCCACCGATCATCCTCTCGACAGCGACCTGGTCGAAGTGGACGGCCACGGCCGGATCAAGGCCTTTCATCGCAAGCCGCACCGGCGAACGCCCTCCTGCCGCAATCTGGGCAGTGCCGCCGCCTATGTTTTGTCGTCGAGTATCGCCGCTCATCTGCCCGCGGGGGCGAGCGACTTCGTGCGCGACGTCTTTCCGAGCGCCCTGGCCGCGGGTCTGCCTCTGTTTGGCTATCGGACGCGCGAGTATCTCAAGGACATCGGAACGCCCGAACGGCTGGCGAGGGTGCGGGCCGATTGGGAGGCCGGGCGGATCGAGCGCCGCCATCGCGATCACGCCTTGCCTGCGGTGTTCTTCGATCGCGACGGAACGCTCCTGGATTCGGTGCCGTTGCTGCACGACGCCGGGGAGATCCGGCTGTTCCCGGGCGCGGCCGAGGCGCTGCGGCGGGTCAATCAGGCCGACTTTCTCGCGGTCGTGATCACCAATCAGCCGGTCGTGGCCCGGGGACTTTGCACGCTCGACGAGCTCGAACGCATCCACGCGCGGTTCGAAACCCTGCTGGCCGAACAGGGCGCCATCCTCGACGCGATCTATTTCTGTCCCCACCATCCCGACGTGGGCTATCCGGGCGAGCGGGCCGAGCTCAAGATCGCCTGCGCATGCCGCAAACCCGGCGGCGAACTGCTCCGGCGTGCCGCGCGCGATCTGAACATTGATCTTTCGCGCTCGGTGTTCGTCGGCGATTCGACGAGGGATATCGAAACGGGCAGACGATTGGGATTGCGGACGGTGCTGGTTCAAACGGGTGAAGCAGGACGCGACGGCAAATTCCCGGCTCAGCCCAACGCCTCCTGTGCCGACGTTGCCGAAGCGGTCGAGCTGATCCTTGGGCAGTGGTGACACGCCGTTTTACTTCTGCTTCTCCAATTCAAGTTCGAAGGCTTGAAGCGTGTAAGGGCTGAAGCGCGGCGTGGCGCCCGGTTGGGTGGCGACATAGGCCCCGGCCAGGTTGGCATAGCGCGCCACCTCGGCAAACGGCGCCCCTTCGAGCAGCTTGGTCACCATGGCGGCCGTGAAGGCGCGACCCGAACCAACCGTGTCCGCGACGTCCACCACGAGGCCCGGCGCGCGCACCTCGGCGTCGGGCGTGTGAAGCGTGCAGCCGCGACCGGAGTGCGTCACGGCGATCAGCAGGATTCCGAACGTGTCCATCAGCTCGCCCGCAAAGTCGCGATCCGCGACCCGGCTTCGTCCAAACAACCCCTTGACGATCTTGAGCTCGTCGTCGTTCAGCCGGAGCACGCGGCAGAGCCCCAGCGAATCGCGGATGAGCTCCGGGGAGTAGAAACGCTGCCGCAAATTCAGATCGCAGACGATCAAAATGTCCCGCCGCGCGCCGCGGGCCGTCTCCAGCAGCTCCCGGATGGATTCGCGCGACACCGTGCTGCGCTGGGCCAGGGTGCCGAACCACAGAACGTCGGCCGAGCGGACCAGCTCGTGTTGCGCCTGGGGCGCCGCGATGTAGTCCCAGGCCACATTCTCGACGATCTGAAACGTCGGTTCGCCGAATAAATTCACCGAAATGTTGACGGTTCCCGTGGGGTGACTCAGATCCACCTGAATGTGCGCGCTGCTCAGGCCCAGCTGGTTGATCGCCTGCAGCAGCTCGCGTCCCAGGGCGTCGTTGCCGACGCGGCTGACGATCGCGGCGTCGTGACCGAATTGCGAGGCGTGGAAGGCAAAATTAAACGGGGCGCCGCCCACGTGCTTTTCCGCGCCGATCATATCCCACAGGACTTCTCCGAGTGCGACGATTCGCTTTCGTTGTTGTTTGGTCATTGATGTTTTTGTTCCCCAAAAGAAAACGTCTCGGAGTCACAGTGAATAAACTTCGAAACATGTCACCCTCCACGGCCGCTGTCAAGGCCTTCAAGGAACGCGGCGGCCCTAGGGTGCGTCTGCCGATTTCGGGAGACGCACCCGCGGCCCTATGAGAGAAGTGAGAGACGAGAGGTTGGAGGCGAGGAAAGAGCATAAACCACCGCCGGGCGCCGCGGTTCCTTATCGAACGCCGGCAACTTGGCTCATGCCTCTTTCTTTGATCTTGTTCCATATTTCGTTCAGCGTTCAGAGTTCAGCGTTCAGCGTTTCGAAAAGCACCGGCGAGGCCACCGGCGATCCCTCGGCCAAGTCCCGAAATCTTCATCTTGATTTTCCGACGGAGACACGCGACAACACAGACAGCCCCGGTGCAGGTCCGAATCAGGTTTCGACTTCCAAAACAAGGAGGCGGTGGCATGGCATCGGTTTGTCCCCTCAAAGAATGGCAGGTCGAATCGCTGAATGTGCGCGTGTATCCCGACAAGCGAGCCCTCAGCAAGGCAGCCGCCGAAACCGTGGCGGCGATTCTGAAGAAGACGATCCAAACGCGCGGGCGGGCGGTCGCCATCTTCGCCACCGGCAATTCGCAGCTGGAGTTTTTGGAGGCTCTCTGCGCTCGCACCGACATCTTCTGGAAGCGGGTTGTGGCGTTCCACCTCGATGAGTATGTGGGCATATCGCCGAATTACCGGGCCAGCTTCCGTCGCTATCTGCGGGAACATCTATTCGATGCGGTCAAACCGGCCACCGTACACTACCTGACGGGCGAGGCGCCCGATCCGCGCGCCGAGTGTGAACGCTACAGTCGCCTCCTGAGCCAGGAAGGGCCGGCCGACATCGCGTGCATCGGGATCGGCGAGAACGGCCACATCGCCTTCAACGATCCGCATGTGGCCGATTTCGACGATCCGGCCTTGGTGAAAGTCGTTGATCTCGACGAGGCGTGTCGTCGGCAGCAGGCGGGCGAAGGCTGGTTTGCCACGTTGAACGACGTTCCCAAGCTGGCCTTCACGCAGACGATTCCCGCGATCATGTCCGCGCGCGCGATCAGCTGCGTCGTACCCGACCGGCGCAAGGCCGAGGCGGTGCGCAACACGCTCAAAGACCCCATCGCCCCAACTTGCCCGGCGTCGGTCTTGCGACGGCACGCGAATTGTATTCTGTATCTCGACCAGGAGTCGGTATCGTTGCTCTGAGTAGGACAGGTTGCCAACCTGTCCCCGAAGTCTACATGGTTCTCCAACCAAACCCGAAGTCTGGACAGGTTGCCAACCTGTCCCACGCTGGGAGGGCCCTCACGTGGAGTTGGGAATTCGCGCCGGACGACTCATCACCCCAGGTGAAGATCTCTGCGACATGTTCGTCGGCATCGAGGGCGGAAGGATTCGCCTCATCGAGCCCTTTCGCAAACGGCATCGCCCGCTGGTCGAAAAATTCATAAACGCGCGCAAGGAAATTGTTGCTCCGGGATTCGTTGATCTTCAGGTCAACGGCGGCCTGGGCTACAACTTCCGCAACAGCGACCCCGCGCAGCGCCGGACTGTCTACCAGTTCTTTCTGCGACGCGGCACCACCACCCTCGTCCCGACGGTGATCACCAACGCCCCCGCCGCTCTGACAAATGCTCTGGCCGCGTTGGTGGAGGACGTCGGTGGGGGTGATCCTGCGCTTCCCGAAATCCCCGGTCTGCATCTCGAAGGGCCGTTTCTCAATCCCGAGCGGCGCGGCGCCCATCCCCTCGAGCATCTTCGTTTGCCCGATTTGGATTTGGCCCGCGATTTGTTCAAGGCGGCCGCCAAGCGGATGGCCATTGTGACGTTGGCGCCCGAGCTGGAGGGGGCCGACCGCCTGGTGCGCTGGTTTTCCAAGCGGGGCGTGATCGTCGCCGCCGGCCACACCACGGCGCCATGCGAGGTGATACTCCGCGCGTGTGACGAGGGGCTGCGTTTGCTGACCCACATGGGCAACGTCAGCGATTGGCCTTACCGGCGAAAAGATGCCTCGGGCATTTTCCGGAGCGAACCGGGAGCGGTCGGCGCTTTCATGATCAGCGAGCGGCTTCGCGGCACCGTGATTCTCGACGGCCATCACCTTGACGCGCGACTGGCCGCGGCGTTGGCGCGTCTGCGGGGTCCCGGCAACCTCGCCATCATCTCCGATGCCGGCTATCCCACGGGCTGTCCGCCGGGCGAATACGACGACGGCCTCATCCGGACGACGGTGCATCCCGACGGTTACGCTTACGCGACCGGGGGTGGCGGCTGGCTGGCCGGCAGCGTGGTCACACTCGCGCGAGCGGTTCAGGTGGCCGTCCAGGAAGGCGGCATTCCTTTGTGCGACGCCGTTGCGATGGCCAGCCTGACGCCGGCAACCATTCTCGGCATCGCCGACCGCAAGGGCAAGATCGCGATGGGATTCGAAGCCGACCTGGTCGTGCTCGACCAGCGGCTGACCATCACGCGCGTCATTCGAGCGGGCCGCGAACTGCCGCGCGAAACCTAGTGCTCTGTCGGATGCTATTGGATGGAATCATATTCCCCGCCCCCGGCCCTCTGCGAGAGGAAGCGTTCGTGTGAACCTCCCCGATCTTCGACAAGACGAAGCGATCGTCGCGCGCGTGCGCGAGTATTATCGCCAATGCTACGGGCCGATCACTCCCCACTGGCAAAAGCTGGCCGACGACGTCCTCAATCTTGACCGCGAACGAGAGCGAATCGGCAAACTCGAAAGCGACCTCGGTCTCTCCCTGAGGGGACGTCGCCTGCTCGAAATCGGTTCCGGATTTGGCCTCTTCGTTCTCGCGGCCCACGCGGCAGGCGCGTCGGTTGGGGGAGTCGAGCCCGACGAAGCGGCCTGCCAGACGGCGCGCATGATCCTTGCCAAAGGGGGCGCTCCTCCCTCCTCGATTTGCCGGGCCGCGGGCGAAGCGCTCCCTTTCGCCGACCGCTCCTTCGATGCCATCTGCTCGTTTCAGGTGCTCGAACACACGCGCGATCCCCAGGCGGTTCTGGCCGAAGCACTCCGCGTCACACGCCCCGGAGGCGTCCTCTATTTCGTGGTGCCCAACTACAATTCGTTCTGGGAATCCCATTACGGCTTGCTTTGGCTGCCGCGACTGAACAAGCGCGTGGGCAAAGGGCTGCTGCGCCTCCTCCGGCGCGATCCCGCCTTTCTCGACTCGATTCAATACATCACTCCCGCGCGCCTGCGTCGTATTCTCGCGCGGATCGAAACGCCACACGAGGTTCTCTCGTGGGGCGTGCAGACCTGGCGTCAGCGCCTCCTTGGCCGCGACATGACCCGCTGGGGCCAGACCGGGCCGCTCTTGCGGGTTCTGCGGATTGCCCACGCGCTTCGCCTGACGCGGCTGGTCGCCTGGGCCGGGGAGAAGCTCGAGTCCTACTACCCGATCATCCTTGTCTTACACCGTATGTAGGAAGCACAGGCTCTCCGAGGGAGTTGCGAAATGGGGAATCTCAACGTTGAAAGTGAGTGGAAAGAGTGGGGTGGACTGTCCAGTCCGCCGGGTTTCGCGGGCTGACAGCCGCGCCACTCCTTTTCGCAACTCCGTCAGGCTCTCCACACGTGTTGACATTCGGTCGAAATCGCGCACAAACTCGTCTTGTACGCGGATAAAGTAAGGGACGGGCATAGGAGATTTTCGTCTTGAACAACGACCAGCCGACATCTTCTTCCACCTTCTCCCCTTTGATCGAACAGGGCTACCGCGAAAGCTGGAAACGCTATCAGCAGTCGCTCGAAGCGCCCGCGGGCTCTCTGCCCCACTGGGACTGGATCGTACTGACGGCATCCGACGAGCGACAGGCCAGGGCTTTCGAACTGAAAATAGATTGGCGCCGCAAGGCCGGCCTCCTGCCCCAGGGCACGCGGTTCCTGGTGGTTCCCGACCCCCAAGAGCGCCGCGTCGGCAGCGGGGGAGCGACGTTGAACGCTCTGGCCGAGGTGGCCTGCCGTCTGGCCAAGGCCTCGCGCCTGAAGTGCCCCCACGAGCTGGCGACGTTGTTTTCGCGGCGGCGCGTGCTGATGCTCCATTCGGGTGGCGAAAGCCGCCGCTTGCCTCATTGCTCGGCCTTCGGCAAAGTGTTTGCGCGCGTTCCGCGCGAGTTGCCCGATGGACGCGCTTCGACGCTCTTCGACGAGTTCCTGATCTCGCTGTCCGGGCTTCCCTTTCGCATGCACGAGGGCGTCTTCGTAGCCTCCGGCGACGTGTTGCTGATCTTTGATCATCGCCAGGTGGACCTCGCGCGCCAAGGCCTGGTCGGCGTCGGCGCACACGTTCCCGCCGAGCTGGGCACGCGCCACGGCGTCTATGTCAGCGAACCGGGCGGCACCCTTGTCCGCCGCTTCCTTCACAAGATGACCCTGCCCGAGCTGCACTCCAGCGGCGCGGTGGACGAGTCCGGTTGTGTGGCCATTGATACCGGCATGGTGTGGTTTGATGCCACCGCCGCCGCAACGCTCCTGGGTTTGTTTGGATTTGATGAGCGCCTCGAGTTTTCGGCCGACGGGCCGTTTCCCGAGATCGTTGCCACGAGCGCGCGCCTCAATCTCTACAGCGACCTGCTCATGCCGTTGGCCGCCGAGACCAAACGCGAGGAGTATCTTGAGGATGCCAGCGACGGCGCGCCGGCTCCGGTGGTCCGCAGCATGCGGCCAGTCATTTGGGAGAAGCTTCGGACAATTCCCTTTCACGTCGAGACGCTTTCTCCCGTCGAGTTCATTCATTTCGGAACGACCGCCGAATACGTCGCGGTCATGACCGAGGGACTCGAGGGCCGCGCGGCCTTGGGCTGGAAAACGCCGGTCGCCAGTTTCGTGGGGCGCGACAAGGCGACTGAGGCCGCCGTCGTCCTCGATTCCTGCCTCGCTTCGGTGAGGCCGTCCGGAGAGCACGGCTCCGTGGTCGAAGACTGTTCGCTTGGCGGCGACCTCGCGCTGGGGGGGCGCTGTCTGCTCTCCCACGTGTGGACCGATCAGCCGATCGCTCTCGAACCAGGCGTCGTGGTCCATCAACTGCCGGTCATCCGAGCCGTAGCAACCGAGGAGCATGCCTTCGTGACCCAGCTCTATGGGATTGAAGACAATCCAAAGCTCCCGTTCGGCAACCCCGCCGCCACCTTTCTGAACCGGTCCTGGAGCCAGTGGCTGAGCGACGCCGGCATCACGCCCGACGATCTGTGGGGTGCGTCGGGGGAGGGCGAACGGTCGCTTTGGACCGCCCGGCTCTTTCCGGTGGCACCCACGCGCGATGAAAGTCTGGCGCGGGCCCTCTGGATGCAGCGCCCGTCGGCCGGCGGCGACATCGTCCGCCGACAATGGCTCGCGGCCCCGCGCCTTTCGCTGGCCGAAAGTGCCCGTTCCGCCGATGTTCTCCACATCCTCGACGATCTGCGCCAACTCGCCGACCTCGTGCCGGTCTGTCAATATTGTGCCGCCATAGAACGGCAGCAGCCGAGCGCGAACGCCGCCGCTCTGTTGGGCGGCAATCCCGCGGACGTTCGAAGGCGGGCCGCCGCGGTCGCCGAGCGGTTTGCCCACAGCCCCGACCCTCTACTGCCCATTCGGGGCTTCAAGGCGCTGGCCGACGCCCTGTTCGAGCACAAGGGCAACAAGGCGCTGCTCGACGAAGGCCGCCGCTTCGAAGATCGCGCTTTCGAGCTCCTCGCTCAGCTCATTCGCGAAGCGACGCCCTGCCCCGTCCAAGCCAAAGCCGGCCGGCGCCGCCCCGGCGAGGGGAAACGCCGCGCGGTCGTCGAGGTGCCCGCCCGAATTGATTTTGCCGGCGGATGGTCCGACACCCCGCCGTTCAGCATCGAGTACGGCGGCAAAGTCCTGAACGCGGCGATCCGGCTCCGCAGCCGCCTGCCGATCCGCGTCGAGTGCGAGTTGCTCTACCGGCCTGTTCTGGTTCTGGAGAGCCGCGACCTCGACGTCTCACAGGAGTTCGATCGCGACGAGGCCATTCTCGACTATGCTGACCCGAGCGATCCGCTGGCCCTGCACAAGGCCGGCATCGTTGTGGCCGGCCTGGTGCATCCGCGGCGCCGAAAACAGGGCGGCGATCTGCCCCATGCGCTGGATCGGGCCCTCGGCGGCGGGCTTCGCGTGTCCACCCGAGTGGGACTCCCGCACGGCTCCGGTCTGGGAACGAGCAGCATCCTCGCCGGGGCGGTGTTGGCCTGCTTGCGGGTAATTCTGGGTCGCCCCATCGAGTACGAGACGATTTTCGACGAGGTCTTGTGCCTCGAGCAGATGCTCACCACCGGCGGCGGATGGCAGGACCAGGTCGGCGGCATGGTGGGCGGGGTCAAACTGTCCACGACGCGACCCGGTCTGCCCCAGCGACCGCAGATCGAACGGGTGAGGCTGCGCCCCGAGGCAGCCGACCAACTTCGCCGCCGTCTGCTTCTCGTCGGCACGGGTCAGCGGCGGTTGGCCAAAGGCATTCTGCGCGCCATCATGGGCCGCTACATGTCGCGCGAACCCGAAGCCCTCCGCATTCTCTGCGACATTCGGGAGATCGCCCAGCGGGAGCGCCTTGCCCTCGAACAAGGCGATCTCGCCGAGATGGGGCGCCTGATGACGGAACATTGGCAGTTGAACAAGCGGCTGGATCCCGGCACCAGTACCCCCTTTATTGATCGCCTGTTCGAGGTCGTCGCCCCCTACTCCTCGGGCGGCAAGCTGGCCGGCGCCGGCGGGGGCGGTTTCATGATCCTGATTGCCCGCGATGAGCAGGCCCCGGCGCGCATCGCGGAGCTTCTCGACGCGACCTTCCACGAACCCGATATCTCCCTCTGGCCGCTCGAAATCGCCGACGAGGGCCTGACGGTGATCGAGACTCCTTAGGTCCAAAGTGCCTGGAATCAGCTCTCTTTCGCGCCTGTGGACCCGCCCGGCGATTTCACCACTTCGATGCCCGTCGGTCAGACCTTCAATTGCCAATCCGTCATCGCCGAGTGGCTCACCCGCCAGTCATCGTGAAATCATCGAACAAGGGTTATCGGAGATCTCAGTTCTATTGGTCAAGGGCCGACCGTGAAGGAGTAGTGATGCGTCCAGAATTGCCCACGATTCGGTCGCGATTCGGCGGCCTCTACGTGTTTGGCCTGGTGTTTCTCGCGTTGTCCTTCCTGTTGCGGACTGCGCTCTTCATCCGTGCTTTTCCCCAGGCAGATCATTCGCTTTGGGCGATTTTCAAGATGTACGGGATGGGCCTGTTCTATGACCTCGTGACCTGTTTCTACCTGGTCATCCCCGCCACCCTGTTGCTCCTGTTCGCTCCCGACAAGGTGATTCGCTGGAGGGCTTTCCGCTATCCGGTGCTGGGCCTCTATTTCCTCGCGATCTATGCGTTGCTCTTCGACGTGGTGTCCGAGTGGCTTTTCTGGGATGAATTCGGTGTTCGCTACAACTTCGTGGCCGTGGATTATCTGATCTATACCCGCGAGGTCATTGGAAACATCGGCGAGTCCTATCCCGTGGCTCCCTTGCTGGGAATGATACTCCTGGTGGCCGCGCCCATTTGGTTTTTCACCCGCAAATACTTCCTCCGGTTTTGCGACTCCGCCAGCACCCTTCGTCAGCGCTTGCGACCGGGCGTCGTTTATGCGGTGGTCCCGATTCTCTCCGCGCTTTTCCTGGATTCATCGCGCTCGAACGTCTCGAAAAACCAGTTCACGAACGAGTTGACTATGAACGGGCTGTACAGCCTGGTCGCGGCGTTCCGACACAACATCATCGAATACGACCGCTTTTACATTACGGAAGACGACCACATGGCGTTCCATCGCCTCCGCGAACTCGTCAAGAGCGACGGCGTCCGTTTCGACGACGCCGACGGATGGGATAACATCACCCGTGACATCACCTCCCCCCGGCCCGAGAAGCGGTATAACGTCATGATCGTCATGGTCGAAAGTCTCAGCGGCGAGTTCCTCGGAGCGCTTGGCAAGCAGCACAATCCGACGCCCAACCTCGATGCCCTCGCCAAAGAGAGCCTCTTCTTCCGCAATTTCTACGCAACCGGAACCCGGACGGATCGGGGGCTTGAGGCGGTCACGCTTTCCCTTCCACCCACGCCGGGCCGTTCCATGGTCAAGCGGCCGAACAACGAGAACCTGTTCTCGATCGGTCCCCTGTTCAAATCGCGGGGATACGACACCAAGTTCATCTATGCCGGCTACGGCTACTTCGACAATATGAACGCTTTTTTCGCGGGCAACGGCTTCGAGACCGTGGACGAGTTGAGCCTGTCAAGCGATGAAATCACGTTTCGCACGATCTGGGGCGTGTGCGATGAGGATCTCTTCAACCGGGTGCTGAAGGAATGCGACAAATCCTTTGGCGCCGGGAAACCCTTCTGCAACCTGGCCCTGACCGTCTCCAATCACCGGCCTTACACGTATCCCCAGAAGATTGACATCCCCTCGGGCCACAGCCGAATGGGCGCCGTCAAATACACCGACTATGCCATCGGCCAGTTCATCGCCGCGGCCAAGACCAAGCCCTGGTTTGTCAATACCCTCTTCGTCATCGTGGCCGATCATTGCGCCAGCAGCGCCGGCAAAACCGAAATCCCCGTGGAGCGCTATCACATCCCGCTGATCATCTATGCTCCGAAACTCATCCCGCCCGCGCAGGTGGACCGGCTGGCCAGCCAGATTGACGTGGCGCCCACGCTTCTGGGGCTGCTGGATTTCTCCTATCGCAGCAAATTCTTCGGTCACGATCTTCTGCAACCCGGCGAAGGCCGGGCGCTGATCGGCAACTATCAGAAGGTAGGCTTGTTTGCCGGGGGCAAGGTAGCCGTGCTCCTGCCCAAGAGGAAAACGAAGACGTATGCCGTGGATGCGAAACTGAATGAGGTGGAATGCGCGACCGACGACCAACTTCTTCGCGACACCGTGTGCTATTATCAATCCGCGGATTATCTCCTGCGCAGGCACCTTTACACGCCCGACCACCTTGCTGCCGCTCAAGCCGGCAGTACTCCCCGCACCGTCTCCCGGCTCCCGCCGCACGCCGATTAAGGCGCCGCCGGAACGTAGTCCCGTTTTGCGGGACTGGCTCAAGACTCCGGAGCCGCTGGTGCTTGACGGAGAGTTCATGGTCATGAAACGATGAATCCGAATTGAACGCCAACGCGCCGCACGGTTGGGTTTCATGCACGAATATGCCATAGCGCAGGCCCTCCTGGAGAAGGTCGAGGAAATCGCCCGCGAACACAGCGCCCGCGTGGTCACCCGCGTGGTCGTCCAGGTGGGGAAACTGCGCGGCGTCCTGCCCGACATTCTGCGGTTCGGCTTCGAGGTGGCGTCGGCCGACACGATCGCTGCCGGGGCCGCCCTCGAAATCGAGGAAGTCCTCATCCGCGTCCGCTGCAATTCCTGCGCCGCCGAAAGCAATCTTGACACGCCGCTTTATCTTTGCCCCGCTTGCGGAAGCACGGATTTGACGCAAATCGCAGGGAGCGAATTGATCCTGAAATCTCTGGAGATAGACAATGACCGAAATCCCCGTCCTTGAGAACATCCTTCGGGCTAACGACCAGCTGGCCCGCTTGGTCCGCCAACGCCTGGCCGCCGCCGGTGTGGTGGCGTTCAATCTCATCGGGTCGCCCGGCGCCGGCAAGACCGCGCTCCTGGAGCAAACGCTTCCGCGCCTTTCCTCCAATCTTCCCGCCGCGGTCATCGAAGCCGACTGCGCCACGGCGCGCGATGCCCAACGCATCCTGGCGCTCGGCGTCCAGGTCGTCCAAATCAACACCGGCAAGGGCTGCCACGTTCCCGCCCACTTGGTCCTTCAGGCGCTCGACAGCCTCGCTCTCGATAAGACCCGCCTTCTCATGATCGAAAACGTCGGTAACCTGGTTTGCCCGTCCGAGCTCGACATCGGGGAAACCGGCAAGATCGCCGTGACCAGCGCGACCGAAGGCGACGACAAACCGCAGAAGTATCCGATGTTGTTTCGCGAATGTCACGCGGTGGTCTTGAACAAAGTGGACCTCATCCCCTTCACGAACTTCAGCCGCGACCGCTTCGAGGCCGATTTGCGCGGGATCAATCCCCAGGTCCCGCTGTTTCTCGTTTCCTGCCGCACCGGCGAAGGCATCGAAGCGTGGGTTGAATGGCTGCGCGGGCGACTCTCGCCCTCACCCGTCCTCTTTTGAAAAACGAGACAGATACGCGTCGTAGTCAATGGCGGGGGCGGTGGCCATGGATTGGAGCTGTTTCAGAAGGCGCATGAGGAATTCAACCAGGGAACGAGGGCCTTCGGTGACTGTGAGTTGGACAGCCTGTCCTTCGGGGTAACGGGCTTCGAATACGCCCTGGACGAGGGCGCAGCCAAGATTGAGACGCGAATTGGGAGGCAGCGATTCCAAGGCTTCCCGAAGTGACTCGCCGAAGGGGGGATTCCAGAGGCTTTGATAGGCGATGATGCCGGCGGCGATGGGGGGTAGGGGCCTCGGTTCGTAGGATCCGGCGGCGTAAGGAATCGGTGCGGAGGTGCGATAGAGGCGCCGAACCGAGGCAGCTTTGTCGCCCGCATAGCGGACGTTCTCGTGATCGAGTCTTTGCTTGACCTCGAAAATCGCGTAGACGCTTTCAGCGGGGATGTAGCGCTGGCCGGCCTGGTTGTAAAGATAAGGTGAATACTGCCGGTCGTAAATGACGATGTCAATGCAGTCACTGCAATCGCCGTGTGAATCAATGACGAAGGCCTTGTCGGCCTGGTACCGAGAGGGCAAATGATCCTTGAGAACGCGCAGCCAATCTTCTTCGGAGGCGTTGCCGCGGGCGTTCGGTTGTTTGAGGGCCGCGCGGTTGCCGCGCAGCTCACCTTCCAGACGCGCTTGAAGTCCGTCCAGGATGTCCATAAGTCGGTCTGCCATGGCTATGTCACCAGATGATTTTCTCCCAGGATTGTTCCTGCAACGACTCTCGCGCCATGCTGGCGATCTGTTTCTTATCCGCTTGCGAGAGCTCGTCGGACAACACGTTGTT
>Ga0315282_10002950_pt1 | contig 30844 bp, 27 predicted proteins | sample YL17G07_20_MG_FD_203693 | JGI IMG/M metagenome (GOLD analysis project Ga0315282, IMG submission 203693) | Sediment microbial communities from Yellowstone Lake, YNP, Wyoming, USA - YL17G07_20 | ecosystem: Environmental > Aquatic > Freshwater > Lake > Sediment | place: USA: Wyoming | collected... | reverse complement strand
AAAGCAGGTTACGATGGCGACCCGAGAATCGAGAAAGGGTTCCAGTGGCTCTTATCCATGCGTCAGAACGATGGCGGTTGGGCCATCCCTTTAAGAACTGTTGGCGCTAAATATGCAGATATCGTGAAGGCCATAACGATAGAGCCTAACCTGTCAAAACCATTTTCCCACCTCGCAACAGGCGTAGTTCTGCGTGCCTTTGCAGCCTCCAGAAAATACAGCAAGTTCCCGGAAGCAGCGACGGCAGGAAAACTTCTGGCATCGCGATTTTTTAAAAGGGATGCCTACCCCGATAGAAATACCCCCCAATACTGGGAAAGCGTATCTTTCCCCTTCTGGTTTACGGACATAGTCTCCGCGCTCGACTCGCTGTCGTTGCTCGGTTTTTCCGGAGACGAACCAGACATCGATGACGCCCTGCGCTGGTTAAAGAACAGGCAAAGATAAGGATTTTAAATTTTGGATCTGTCTGGCAATCTGCAGGTTGTTCAAAAGATTCTATAGCGGCAGATTGATGGCCTGCTAGACCTTAGCAACTGGTCAACTTCCTTATCACCACGACGTCTTGAGGAAACGGATCTTTACCCCCTGTTGCAGAACCTCTCACGATAATCTCTATTTTGAACTTACCTTGTATCAGTTTATTTAATCCTGTCATATTCACGGCTATACCTGATTCAGGCAACTTGGGGTTACTGGTAAACCAGTCATTGCTAGGGGGCAGCGGCGTAGCAAACTTAAACAGACTGGCCAGAAACGGATTATACTTGAAGATAAATCCCGGCTGTTTCCTTGGTTCTTCCACAATGTGACAAGTTAGCATAGCGAGAGCGTCAGGTTTTAAGACAGTGTATATCTTATTAACATACCCGAAGGCGTCCACCTCCTGCAGATGGGTGAAAACAGAGACCGCTATTACCACATCAATGGAATTGGCGGTGACAGGCCAGTCGTCCCCGTAAGACCTGCTCCCGGCTACGGCTCTTTGTTGTTCGGGCGAATAGAGAGGGTTGTAATCTTTTGAAACATGGAATTTGACTCCTGGCAACTGAGCATATTTACGCCTGCAATAGTTAATGTAGCTTTCTTGAATGTCTATCCCCAGGTATTCACCTCTCGGGTGAGTAAAGAATACACTTACAGGGGCCAGTTTCCCGTGGCCACAGCCAAAATCAATTATCTTTAAAGACTCATTTTTAGTGAAGCACTTTAGTAAAGCTGCAAAAAATCCTTGTTGATAAACCCAGTTAGCATAGTTATCTCCCACCTCCCCCCAAATCTCATCGGGAACATTCTCAATAAAGAACTTGGCCTCTGGCCAAGCCCTTGCCTTCTCCACCCTCTTCAAAATTCTGCAACCGAAAGCATAGCAAGCATGATTAAGAGCCGCTAGACTGTTAGAAAACATGTGTCCTGCCTTACCCTGTAGCGCTCAATCGTTTTGCGAGATATCGACCATCGCAGAATGTTAAGCTAATACTTCGCCTCTTGTCAACTCGATGCGCTGCTTCGATCTGAGAATAAAAGCATATCTGATATAATTAGAGAAGGATCCTTTTTAAAGAGCAAAGTGGGAATAGTATGCCTTCTTACCATATCTGGACCATAGGCTGCCAGATGAACCAGGCGGACTCTGAGCAACTGGCAACCAGCCTCGAGCGATTGGGTTATCAACCCACGCACGAGATAAGCAGCGCTGACCTCATTGTACTCAACAGTTGCGTCGTTCGGCAGAGCGCTGAAAACCGCGTTCTCGGTAAGCTCGACTCGTTGAAAGAGCTTAAGAGGCTCAGCCCCGATACCGTAGTAGCCCTAGCCGGTTGCATGGTCGACTCAGAGGTGAGCCATCTTAGGCACCGCTTCCCCCATGTCGACCTCTTCCTAAAGCCGGGACAATTTAGCGAGCTTCTAGACCTAGCAAAGACACGAGCCTCGGAGGTCTCGAGCAGCTTCGCCCTTACCCCATTATCTCCAACTGCTTTTGTCACTATTATCGAGGGCTGTGATAACTTCTGCTCATATTGCATCGTACCCTATCGGCGAGGGAGGGAGAAAAGCCGCTCCGTTGCTCAGGTGCGCTGCCAGGTAGAGAGCCTTGTCGAGCGCGGTGTGAAAGAGGTCACCTTACTCGGACAGAATGTTGATTCTTACGGGCATGATCTTCCTGAGAAGCCCACCCTAGCTGATTTATTGCGGGAGTTGAACTACATCGAGAGACTAGCGCGTATTCGTTTCCTTACCTCTCATCCCAAGGATATGAGCCAGAAGCTTATCGAGGCTGTAGCCTCACTGGAAAAGGTTTGTGAGCACCTTAGCCTCCCGGTTCAAGCCGGCGATGATAAAATCCTACAAGCAATGGGGCGAGGCTACAATGTGCAGTACTATCGGGAGTTGGTCGAACGAATACGCCTTGCCATCCCCAATGTTGCCCTTTCTACCGATGTCATCGTAGGCTTTCCCGGAGAAACCAAAGAGCAGTTCCAACTCACCATCGATCTCCTCTCCAACCTCAGATTCGACACAGTTCATGTCGCTGCCTACTCGCCGCGGCCAGGCACAACAGCAGCTAGAAAATTCAAAGACGACATCGCCTTATCAGAGAAGAGGAGGAGGCTGCAAGAGGTTGAGGAACTCCAGGGCAACATAGCCTCCGAGATCAATGCTCGACTTCTGGACCAGACTGTGGAAGTATTGGTCGAAGGGAAGAAGAAAGGTAAATGGTATGGCCGCACCAGGACAGACAAGCTAGTCTTTTTCGAAGATAAGGGTGATTGCCTCGATCAACTAGTTAATATAGAAATTAAGAAAACCAGCCCCTGGGCACTCCAGGGCTCCCTGAAATTGAGGAGAGCAAAGAGCTAGCCCAGAGGCAAACCTATCTTGTATTTCTTGAGCATAGACTCTATTGCTGCTGCTGACTTCTCATCCGGTGGCGTGAGGGGCAGACGTGGCTTACCCACATTAAAACCCACGCAGTTCAAGGCATATTTAATAGGTATAGGATTAGCCACCACGAAAAGCACATTCATTAGAGGCAATAGACTGCGGTGGATGGCCGCAGCCCGGGCTGCCTTCCCGCTGACCGCTTTCGATATCATGTCGGCCATCTGAATCCCTACCAGATGCGAAGCAACGCTGATAACCCCATAGCACCCTATAGAAAGCATGGGGAAAGTGTCACTATCGTTGCCGCTGTAGATTAAAAAGCCCTTCTTTGCCCCATCAAGTATCTTGGCTGTATGCACGAGGTCGCCGCTTGCCTCCTTCAGCCCGATGATGTTATCGATTCGGCTGAGCTCTATGACCGTCTCTGCCGAGAGGCTGGTAATGGTACGACTTGGCACATTGTACAGAATACAGGGAAGCGATGTACTGCCTGCAATTGCGCTAAAGTGCTCCTTAAGCCCTTGCTGCGTAGGCTTATTGTAATATGGCACCACTAGTAGCGCAGCATCGACGCCGACCTTCTCAGCTTCCTTGGTAAGCTCTATACTCTCCCTGGTACTGTAGGTTCCCGTGCCTGCCACTATTGCTCCTTTATTGCCTACTGCAGACTTCACCTCAGCTAAAAGCCGCAGCTTCTCCTCCTTGCTGAGAGTCGGCGACTCACCGGTGGTGCCTGAAATAACCAGCCCGTCACTTCCTGAGTTAAGCAATGCCAGGGCCAGCCTCTTCGCCTGTCTGTAATCTACTTCTCCCTTGCTATCGAAAGGGGTAACCATTGCCGTGAGAAGACGACCTAACTCCTCCAATTGCCACCTCCTTGAAATAGCCTATATCCATCCCTTAGAGATAAGATGCTCAGCAATTTGAACTGCATTAAGAGCGACGCCTTTGCGCACATTATCGGCGACCACCCACATCACCAGCCCATTTTCATGAGAAGCATCGCGCCGGATGCGCCCCACAAAAACATCGTCCGAGCCAGCCACAGACCAAGGATAGGGATAAAGGTTGACAGCAGGATCATCCAACACCTTGATCCCGGGGGAATCAGCCAGAATCGCTCGTGCCTCTTCAGGACTCATTGGTTCGCTGAACTCGACATGGATTGACTCGCAATGTCCTATGACTACTGGCACACGGACACATGTTGCTGAAATAGCAATATTATCGTCATGTAGTATCTTTCTGGTCTCTTCACGCATTCTCCATTCTTCTTTAGTATAGCCATCATCTAAGAAGACATCGACTTCGGGTAATACATTGAAGGCAATTTGGTGAGGATAGACATGAGGTACAGCACTCTTGCCCTCGAGAACCAGTTTAGTCTGAGTATTGAGCTCGTCAACAGCCGCTGCCCCCATACCTGACACAGATTGATATGTATCAACCACGATGCGCTTAATGGGATTAGCTTTATGCAGCGGGTACAAAGCAACCAACATCTGAATAGTAGAACAATTAGGGTTGGCTATTAGACCTCTATGATGCTCCAGGTCTCCGGAATTGACTTCAGGCACCACTAAAGGGACGCTATCATGCATGGCGAAAGCGCCACTATTGTCAATCACCACCACCCCCCGCTTAACTGCTATAGGCGCGAACTGTTCGCTTACTTCGTTGCCAGCAGAGAAAAGAGCGATATCCACCGGATCAAAGGAACGGGGCGTAAGCTCTTTAAGCTCCACCTCTCGATGATTGATAAACAGCTTCTTCCCAATTGACCTATCGGAGGCAAAAAGGTGAACCGAGGATAGGGGGAAATCCCTCTGCTCCAGGACCTTGATGAATTCCTGACCCACTAAACCGGTAGCCCCGACTATAGCAATACGGTACTTTCTTAACAGCAATGTTCCCCCTAAAGGCCCAGAAGCTTATCGAGACCAAAAACTGCCTCCTTAAGTTCGGCTGCCTTCTTAATCGCCAAGATCACTCCAGGCATGAAGGCCTCCCTGTTTATCTGGTCTAAGCGTATTCTCAGCGTCTGCCCCGGTGCGCCCAAAATGACTTCCTGATGGGCAAGCAGCCCCGGCATCCGCACGCTGTGCAGCGCTACCCCTCCTAACTCACCCCCACGACTGCCGCCGATGTTCTCTTTTTTAGCCGAGACATGAATGAAGTTACTGCCCCTTGTTTGAACCATATCCCTTGCCGTAGCCAGCGCAGTTCCGGATGGAGCATCTAATTTTTGCTCATGATGCATCTCAATGATCTCAGCGTAATCGAAATATTTTGCCGCTACCTTCGCCAGGTTCATCATCACCACCGCCGCTATAGCAAAGTTGGGAGCAACTACTGCCCCTACCTTCTTTTTCTGGCACAGGCTCTTAATCTCGCTTAAGTCTGCGTCAGACAGCCCTGTGGTTCCTACAACAAGGGCAACACCATGTTTCACAGCAGTTCGCACCGCAGGCATCGCGGCTTCGGCGTTGGTAAAGTCTACCAGAACGTCGGGATGGCTACTCAGAAGTATTGGTTCCAGGTCTCGGGACAGTGGAATCGAACTTGTCCCCTCGGGGAGTAGAATTTCCTTTTTACTCGCCTTTAAGTCAACTCCGGCTACCGCTTCCAGCTTGGGATCACGACATACAGCGCTGAGCACCTCTTGCCCCATCTTCCCCAACAGACCATGCACCAGAACCTTTACCCGCTCCATCTGCTCCTCGATTCATCCCTGCTTTTAGCAGCCTACCTGCTGGCAGGCGGCCTTTTGTGGGGAACGCCCCTACTAGTAGGTGGCCTTCTGCCTTCATGCCCGGTGCCCTCATCACGGTGGCGATGGGGAGGCCGAGATTCTGTATGCTTTTTGAAGGGGTAGTCTGAGGACTCCTTCTGCTCAGTGTCCGCGTGGGCACCTGGTACCTGGGACATCTTTTGAAACACGGCACGGCGGGAAAGGTTTATCCTGCCCAGGCGGTCGATCTCAGTGACCATGACCATTACCTCGTCCCCCACTTTAACCACGTCCTCAACGCTTGGGGCCTGATAGTCAGCCAGCTCGCTGATGTGAACCAATCCTTCTTTGCCTGGAAGTATCTCGACAAAGGCACCAAAACTGGTTACGCGAGTTACACGCCCATTGTACATCCCACCAACCTCAACATCCCGGGTCAGTTCCTCGATAATCTTTATCGCTTTTTTAGTTGCATCCTCATCAGGTGAGCCAATAAGGATAGTGCCATCGTTCGAAATGTCAATAGTAACCTTGGCTTCACTCATTATCGACCTTATAGTCTTGCCTCCAGAGCCAATTACAGTGCGGATTTTTTCAGGATCAATGGTTATTTTGGTAAGCCGGGGTGCGTATCTGCTTAGTTCGGGACGACTGGAGCTGATAGTCTCTTTCATTCGCTCCAGGATAAACATACGGGCAACTCTCGCCTGGCTGAGTGCCCTCTCCATAACCTCAGAGCTTACTTTTTTCACCTTAAGGTCTAACTGCAGGGCTGTTATACCCTCTGCAGTTCCCGCTACTTTGAAGTCCATATCGCCAAGGGCGTCCTCCTGGCCCTCGATATCGGTAAGCACCACATATCTTCCGTCGGTCGCCGTCACTAACCCCATGGCTACCCCAGCAACCGGCGCCTTGATAGGGACGCCTGCGTCCATCAAAGACAGGGTACTACCACACACGCTGGCCATAGAAGTGCTGCCATTCGAACTTAGCACCTCGGAGACCAGACGAATAGTGTACGGGAAATCAGTTTCACTGGGCAGCACAGGGATCAGGGCTCGTTCCGCAAGCGCCCCGTGCCCGATCTCACGGCGCCCTGGAGAGCCAACGCGCCTTACCTCGCCGGTACTGAATGGCGGAAAGTTGTAGTGGTGCATGTATCGCTTTGTCTCTTCCTGCCCGATACCATCTATCTGTTGTTCCTGGCCTGGAGAACCGAGCGTAGCAATAGTCAACACTTGGGTTTGTCCCCTTGTGAACAGTCCCGAGCCATGAGTTCGAGGGAGACGCCCAACCTCACATTTAATCGGGCGTATCTCGGTTACTCCGCGGCCGTCCGGGCGGATACCCTTTTCCAAAATGAGACTCCGCACCGCTTCTTTCAACCCTGCATCGAAGGCAGTGCTGACCTCCTGGGCAGAGTAGTCGCTACCTAGCTTCTCCGCAATCTCTTCCTTGACCTTGGCCAGAACAGCTTCTCGCTCCGCTCGGTCCTTCCAGATAGGCCCCGAGCCTATCTTGTCTCGGATAATAGCGGAAACAGTCTCCTGCAATTCTGAGCTTAGCTCTTTTGCCTGAAATTCCATTTTAGGTTTGCCGCAAGCCTGGATAAGCTGCTCCTGGAGCTTGATTACCTCCTGGTTTCCTTCTTGCCCAAACTTGAGGGCTCCCAGCAGAATATCCTCAGCCACCTCTTTCGCGCCCGCTTCTACCATTATCACCCCATCCTTGGTTCCCGCTACAACCAAATCCAGCTTGCTTTGATTAAGCTGGGTAAAAGTAGGATTGAGCACATACCCGTTATCTATATAACCAACGCGGACAGCAGCCACCGGCCCCCCGAACGGGATATTGGAGATGCCTAGAGCTGCAGAGGCACCGCAGATAGCCAAAATGTCAGGAGGGTTCTCCTGGTCTGCAGAAAGAACAGTCACCACAATTTGAACATCGTTGCGCAGACTCTTAGAAAAAAGCGGCCGCAAAGGTCTATCGGTAAGCCTGCTTGTTAGCACAGCCTCCTGGCCGGGCCGACCTTCCCTCCTGAAAAAACTGCCAGGGATTTTCCCGGCAGCATAAAGCCTCTCCTCATAATCTACTGTAAGCGGCAGGAAATCCTGACCTTCTCTAGGTTCGTTGCTGATGCACGCGGTAACCAAGACCACCGTATCACCGTAAGTAACTGTGACTGCACCGTTAGCCTGCTCGGCCAGTGCCCCTGTTTCAATGATCAAGGGCTTTCCCCCGATCTCTTTCTGGAAAGAATATGTCATCAAAGTCGGACCTCCCTAATATGTGCCCCCCAGGAAATTCTCCTACTTGCGGAGACCAAGTCTTGCTATCAACTGGCGATAGCGCTTCACATCGTTATTGCTGAGGTATGTCAGAAGACGCCGTCGCTGACCAACCAACTTCAAGAGACCCCTCCGCGAGTGATGGTCATGCTCATGAACCTTCAGGTGTTCAGTCATCTGATTTATTCGTTCGGTGAGCAGAGCGATCTGAACCTCGGTTGAGCCACTGTCCTTTTCATGAAGCTGGTATTGACGGACGGTAGCAATTTTTTTCTCTTTCTCAATCATACAATCACCCCAATTTTTCCAATAGGCTAGTTATTATAACATAGCTCATAAGCCCTGTAAATTAGAATGGGGTTAGGATCTGCTCTATTGCACATCGTGCGCCGATACTCTAGCATACGTCGATTGTTCCGCAGTGGGATCCATAAATAATAGCGGCTCTTGCTACGCAGCTAAGGACGCAGCCCATGAGGTCTAAGTCACTAAAGCTATACAGGAGCGGAAGAGACCCTTCCCAGTCTCTAGCCGCTCCTGTGAGTTGCTAACGCCCCAGTCAATGTAACAGGATAATTGCTGACTGCTTTTAAGTAACGCGCTTGGTTACCATCTCTATAGACTGTGCCAGTATCCAAGCCCTGCGCTCTTTCATAAGCACATAGAGGGCTATGGCTTCATTGCACTCCGTGCAATTAGTCTCCGTGACGCCGTTGAAGTCATCTGTGCAGGTTGTCATCAAGGTTCCCGTAGCACACATAGGACACCTGGCTATCAGGTGATGACGGTTAACGCAATCATAGCAAACTACCTTCGGCAATTTCTCAGGGCTCATTATTCCTCTACCTCCTCATGTTCATTCCTGCTTGCAGGAATATTATAAAATTCAGGCCGATCACTGTAGTACTGCAACACTACCTATATGTTATATAGCCTTGGCAGACCATTTCGGCAACGCCCTACTTTGAAGGAGTTTCTTGCTCTGGAGTCTTGCGGCTTGCTTTTTTCGGCTTAGAACTCACGACTTCTACAGGCTCTGCCAGAAGCCATGCCTTTCGCTCTTTCATCACCACATAAAAGCCGACGGTCGCATTGCAGTCGTTACAGACGGCTTCCGTTATCCCGTTGAAGTCCTCCGGGCAGGTTGTCACCAAAACCCCGGTCTCACATTTGGGACAGGCAGCCACTAAGTGATGCCGATTGACACAATCGTAGCAAACTACCCTGGGCAACTTTTCAGGAGCCATTATTCATCCACCTCCTTAATATTCGTTACTGTTTGCAGGTGATTGTAAACCAGTGTCTATGACGTGTCAAGCCAAATCGAGATTTAGCACCCACTAATTAATTACCTTACTCTCTCAGCATAAGCAAGACAGTCGATAAAGTCAATAGTAACCTGGCAACTTTTTGCAGTGTTTTTTCAACCTTTAGAACCAAACCTCCACACAATAGCTGTTGCTCTTTCCCACAAGTCAAGCTACAATCTTGGATATCTTGACAAGGGCGATTTTGCACGGAGGTTGGACGTTTTGTGCGCAAGAATACTTGTTCCATTAGATGGCTCTGAGTTAGCTCAAATAGCTTTACCATACGCCGAGAAGCTGGCCAAGGCTCTAGGTTCTCAACTAATCCTCATATATGTTAGTGAATCAGACGAGGACAGGTATCACCACATGCATCAATTCTACCTCCAGCAAATGGCAGAGGCCGCAAAGCAAGACGCCGAAAGGTTCCAGGATAGACAAGGGACCGGAACAATCAAAGTAGATTCGGTGATTACAGTTGGCGACCCTGCCGAAGAGATTGTGGAGTATGCCAGCAAGCAAGATATCGGACTGATTGTCATGTCAACTCATGGCCGCTCCGGCATCAAGCGCTGGGCCATGGGCAGTGTGGCCGATAAGGTGCTCAGAGCCACAAGGCAGCCCATAGCGCTCATAAGGGCCAAAGGCGCTCGTCCGGATATGCTTGGCGAGAGGACCATACTGAGCAAGATACTTGTTGCACTCGATGGCTCAAAAGAGAGTGAAGCGGTAATCCCTTATATCGAAGAACTCGCCTCTAAACTCCAGGCTGAGGTCATCCTACTTCAGGTGATAGCACCAGACTACCATATCTATGCCGCTGGCGGTCCCGAGTACGGTGTCTATGCAGAGCAACAAATCGAATCAATGAAGAAATTTGCCAGAGACTATCTTGAGGAGATTATTACCGGGCTGAAGCAGAGAGAGATCGCTGCAAAAGCAGAGATCGTGCTCGGTACCGCTGCCGAAACGATCATAAACTTCGCCGACCAGACCAACGTCAGTCTGGTTGCCATGACCACGCACGGGCGCTCCGGTGTCACTAGATGGGCCATTGGGAGCGTGGCTGAAAGGGTTATGCGAGCTGGAAATACTCCACTTTTGCTTGTGAGGTCTCCGGGAGCCCCAATAGAATAATATAGAGAATACCCGCATTTTGGCCTAGGTTCATCGCCGGGAGGCGGAGGCTCTCCTCCGAGGAGCTGATGTCTCAAGGCTCTTCTTCAAAAACTTGAAGGCGTCAAACCATTTCTTTTTGAGTTCCTCTGACCATTCCGGGTTGAAATTGGGGAATTTTTCAAGCAGCATCATTTCCCACTCCACACCACCACTTGTGTCAGCCCCCTTGCCGGCCCTGGGCTTGAGCACTTCGATTGCGCTATTTTTCCCCCTTCCCCTGCGAGCCGATTTCCTGAGGTGAGGAGAAAGCAGTATATTACCATCCCCACAGATAGCGAAGAAGAAGCTCAAGCATTTACGACCGATGTCGCCGCTCGCCCCCTGGGAATTGAAGTACTCCTTCACCTGTGCCTGGGTAACTCGCGTTACGTCCAACTCTGTGAACAAAGGGCCATAGGCATTGCGTACAATTTCCGCCAGGGCTGCTCGTCGCGCCTCTCCGTCCGACTTCACCAACTGATGTAATCTAGGAGTAGGAATGCCATCAGCAGACATCAAGTCCAAAAAAAGGAGCGTGCCCTTCAGCATGGACCGGCAGCTCTTGGTCATCTTCAGCTCATCAAAGTAGCTGGAATCGAAACGCGAGGGCGGATTATGCGCCGACAGCTCACTGAGCAATCTCTGCCACACCCGGTATGATAAATAAGGGGGCAGTCTCTCCTCGGTCAACCGTCTCTGTTTGCCCTGCACATGTCCCCCTTGGGCTGAAGCTATTTCGGGCTGAAGCATATCATGTCCGGATAAAAAAAGCAATAGGTGGACAACCTATTTTCTGCCTAGCTGCACTTCCTTGGCCCGACTGACTGCCAACACTTGTTATAGCTTGAAATCATAGCGTCCTCATCACTCTAATGCCCTTTCCCAGAAGTAAAACGCCGGTATGAAGAAAAACCAAAGGGTTCCGGTTATCCTGCTAATAGGCTCACAACACTCTCCTGATAATCTCGTTTTAGTCCCATTGTCCACAGGCAAGGAGCGCCACCGTGATTCCTCGCCGACAAGAGGTTTTCCAGAGGAATAATTTTTGCCAAAGTGATGTACTAATTATCCTTCTTTTGCCACTTATTTGTCCGTTGGAAAAAAATTTGACCCTTCCCCTGCTGTCATTAGGATATTGCCATCCCTGATTAATTCAAGCTATCAGAATACTTGTAATCAAACAATTTTCAAAGCTGGAAAGGAGGCGAAAGGCACGTCTGGCGGGCCCCGAGGGTAGGCGGAATGCTCCCTGTCTTCCAGGTCATGTTGTGACGCTGCTGCAAGTTATGTGAACAATAATGGTGAAAAGAGGGACATATTTCCAGCAGAGAGTTAAGAAGTGACAACGATTAAGAGACATGCATTAAGGAAAGGAAGGAGGACAACCAAAAAATGAAACAAAGAATGGTGGCAGCTGTAGATGTAGGCTCATCCAAAATTTGCAGCCTGCTGGCAAATGTCGATGCCGAAGGTTCTATCCAGATAGTCGGCATTGGCATAACTCCCTCCGCCGGGATACACAAAGGTTTGGTCGCCGATATCGACCAGGCCAGCGAAGCGATTCGGCAATCTGTAAGAAGGGCCGAGCAGACCAGCGGAGAAAGCATAACCTCTGTCTATCTGGGGATCAGCTCAAGCAATATTAGTTCCCAGGGCAATCGTGCTTCAGTAAGCGTAGGCAGGAATGCCCGCACCGTCCGCCAGGGTGATGTTGAAAGAGCATTGAGAGTTGCCCGCGAAATCAACATCCCCGAGGAGAGAAGGCTACTGCATGTGATCCCGACACAGTACACCCTCGATACCCAGATTGGAGTGCAGGACCCCAAAGGCATGCACGCCTTCAGAATGGACCTGGATACACACATTATTACCATACCAGAGAGTTCTGCCGAGAACATAACCAAATGTGCTCACAAAGCGGGACTGACTATCGAGGGACTGGTACTTCAGTGTTTGGCCAGTGCTCAAGCGGTGCTCCATCCTGATGAGACCGATGCCGGCGTCGTGCTGGCAGACGTTGGTGCTGGTACTACGGGCATCTCTGCCTACAAGAATGGCAACCTGATGCTCACCGCTGTCCTTCCCGTAGGCGGCAATCAGATCTCAAGAGACCTATCTGTTGGTTTAGGGATACCATTCGAGATGGCGGAAGAGCTTAAGAAAGAGCACTGCAACCTGGCAGAAAAAGAGAATCCGGACGAAAAAGAAGAGCCAGCAGTGCAGGTCAACTTTGATGGTGTCGGGAAGATATACAAGAAGGACATCGGCGATATCGTTAAGGCACGCGTAGAGGAGATCATAAAGCTGCTAGTTTCTCAATTGGTGCAGCAGGTGCAATCTCAGAGCTACCTTGCCTATGTATCCGAATTCCCTGCGGGTCTCGTGTTGACCGGAGGTACTGCTAATCTGGTTGGGATAAAGACTGTTGCCCAAGACCTCACGGGGCTTCCCACCCGCGTAGGAATCCCCCCAGCTATGTCCGGACTGGCTGACCAGCTTCACAATGCCGCCTATGCCAGCAGTGTCGGCATCCTGCTCTGTGGCGGGAAAAATTGGCGGCAGGAACAGAGCTGGATCAGAAGCGAAACAGGGCTAAGGGACAAGATCGTCGACAGAGTCAAGTCTGTCAGGCAGCTTGTTCCCTGGGGCAAGCCCTAGACATCTGGGCTAGCGTCTTAAAAAGATTATATTATAAGAGAAAAGACAGAGATTAAAGGAGGTTAGAAAGATGGCAGACAGCAACATGGTAACTACTCCTCCGGCTAAGATCAAGGTCTTTGGCATGGGCGGAGGCGGTTCGAATGCGGTGCGCCGCATGGCGAGAGGAAAGTTAACCGGAGTGGAGCTCTATGCAGTAAATACTGACGCCGTGGCTTTGGCGTACACCACGACATCCGAGGATAAAATAACCATGGTCCAAATCGGCCAAAAGGTAACCAAAGGCATGGGGGCAGGCGGTGACCCCAAGGTCGGCACCATGGCTGCCGAGGAGAGCCGGGAAGAACTGCGCAAAGTAGTGCGCGACGCAGATATGGTCTTCATTGCGGCTGGGATGGGTGGGGGCACAGGAACAGGTGCTGCTCCGGTCATGGCAGACGTTGCCAGAGAGGCCGGGGCTCTCACGATCGCCATAGTCACCCGCCCGTTCACATTTGAGGGACAACATCGACGCGACCAGGCCGAGGAAGGTATCGAGAGATTGGTGCCGGTCTGCGACACCCTAATTACCATTCCCAACGACCGCATACTGAATCTCTGCGACCGCAGGACAGCGGCAGATAACGCTTTCAAGCTGGCAGACGACATCCTATACCAGGGCGTCTCGGCTATCTCCTCGGTTATCACCACCCCTGGTGAGATTAACCTGGACTTCGCCGACATAAAAGCAGTGATGAAGGGCATGGGACAGGCTTGGCTGTCCATAGGAACCGCCACTGGTCAAAATCGGTCTGTAGAGGCCGCAAAAGCTTGTATCACCAGCCCTCTGCTCGATGCTTCGGTAGAAGGTGCGACCGCCATACTGTTCACTGTCACGGCGGGCATGGACCTAACCCTGGCCGAGATACAAGAGGCTGCCGAGGTAATTCGCAAGGCTGCTGATCCATCTGCCAACATCATCTTCGGCATGAACTACGCTCCTGAGATGTCCAACGAAGTCAGGATAACGTTGATTGCGACTGGCTTCAATTCTAAGCCGGGGAAGTTAAACAAGGAAGCCATGGAAAAGGAAATGAAGGAGCTACGTAAGTACTTGCTGGATGAGGACCAGATGGATATACCCGCCTTCCTGCGCAATCCCATTCAGAATCGCAGGCAGCAGATGGTATCTCGCGCTCAAAACAATGACTCTAGAGTAGCGACTCCTAACAAGTTCAAGACACCGTCCAGGCCTTAATGAAACTAGCTTGATGGGGGGAGGGCACCGTCTCTCTGTGCCCTCCCCCTCGGAGGAAAGAAAAAATGCAAAGCATAATTTCAGGGCGTTTAGCTGGCCTCGAAGAGACCAAGGTCAGCATTCAACTCCGCACTGGCGAAATTAAAGTCTACCCCCGGAAAGGACTCGATGTCTCCCTACAATGGGTTTTCGATAATATAGGGCAACCTGTAGTCTGTATGTTACAAGACGGTTTCGTGACAGACATTAAGCCCGGAGGCCAAAGGATAGCAGTCTAGTGTTCTAATCTTGCAAGAGGAGCACTTCTTAATAATCAACTACACGTTTTGAACCAAAAGCTTTAAGAAGTTTAAGAAGGAGGGATTCATGGCTGAGATAAAACTACAAACAGGGAACCGGGTGTTCGAGGTTTTGGCATACCTTTGCCACAGTCCCATGGAAGCACTGAAACAGTTCGTGGAGAACGGGGCTGACGCCATAGAACAGGCAGACAAAAGCGATGGCTGCATCCGCGTTCGCCTCGACCATTCCTCAGACCAGCAAAACAGAGCACCGCAGATAGTAGTCGAAGACAACGGCATCGGCATCGGCTCTGAAAAGATGAGCCGTATACTTCAAAACATCGGCAACTCTGAGAAATTACAGCATGTGCTCCGCGGTGAGAAGGGTGTAGGCATTCTGGCTTTTGCACTTATAGCAGACGAGCTGCACCTGTCTTCGCTCAACGGGGGTCACACGCCGAGTTGCCTCGTTCTAAAGAGAGAGTGGCTGAGAGAGGGCAGAGCTCAGATAATCGAACAATGCCCGCAGCACCATCTCAGCAAACCTGGCACCAGGGCTCACCTTATAGGTATCCTTCCTGAGATCGCCCCCCAGCTTACCAAAGCGCGGCTCAAACAGTACCTGAGCCGCGAATTTGCCAATGACTTGAGACGAAATGTCTACACCATGCAGATTAGCGATGGTCACGGCTATGAGGCCGTTGAACCCCGCATCTTCAGTGGCGTCCCAACCCTGAGCAGCAGTATCCGCCTCGGTTCCTTGGGAAATGCTTCCATACAGCTATATACGCTTCCTTTCGATGCCGAAGGGACAAATATTGACCTCTGTGGCCGGGCTGGTATTCGATTCTGTGCCCTGACCGACCTTGAGGAATTCAAGAAGGAGCCGTGGCAAGGACAGAGGCTGGAAGGCTATGTGCGTTGCGACAAGTTCCGAGGCACTGCAGACAAAGCTGCTGTAGTCCAGGACGAAGTCTACAAGGCACTGGCTGAGGCCCTGCATAGGTTAGAGCCCGAGATAACAGAGAAAATCGGACAGGTTACTCAAGAATATCGCCAGAACCGGCTCGCTGAGATTATGAGCAGGGTGGATAGATTCATCGGCTACTTCCTGCGTTACAAAGAGACAGGCGAGTTACCTAAAAGGAAAATCATTGCCAGTGACGAGGCGGCTCCCGACCTTGTGCAGAGAATTGACTTGCCGGCTGTACGACCGAGCACCAGCGTTACGGCTGGTAGCCACCCCTCAAGAATCCCCCACCCCTCTTTCCTGCAAGCCGACCTTTGCATGCCTCCAGAGGGCAGGGCACAATTAAGGGCATGGAGTGATAACGGGGGCAACGGTGTCAAGATCAACGTCATGCACACCGACTTCTTATCATCGGAAAGAGATGACAAGCGTTGCGCTTGGTACCTGTTCAGCGTTTGGGCTAAACAGCAACTGCTCAAAGAATATGGAACAGACGCCGAAGCGCTGGCCGACGAGATGGTGGGACTGTTCAGCCGGGCGGGACCACTCCTGAACCAGTATGCAATTCACCCTCGCAGCTCTAGCCGCAATGCCGAAGCAGTGAAAAGCTAGAATCAGGACAGACCACCATGGCCGAGCATCAAAACGTGCCAAATGAGCACGTTAATGAAGAATTAGAAAAGAAGAAAAGCCTCAAATACTTCCATGGCGAAGTGGGAGCAGAAGCAGCAGGACAAGCAGCCAATGACTACGCGCCTGCCTCTATGGTGGCTGCTGGCGCAAGTGACTCCACAATAGCTATGCTGAGTACCCTGAATAGCTTCGTGGCAGGATTGTTGTATATAAAAGTACCATCTGTTATTCAGAAGATGGGCTCACGGAAAAAAGCTATTCTGGTTCTAGCTTTTCTGGATGCCATTGGCTGGCTGCCACTCATCGCAATATTGTTATTCTTCAGACCTATTAACCCACTCTGGCTCATACCCTGCTGGATATTCAACCTGATACCCGGAATGTTACTCGCCCCTGCCCGCAGTAGCTGGCTGGCTGACCTGGTCCCTGCTAACATCAGGGGCAGATACTTCGCCATGAGGGCTGCCATATCGGGCGCTGCCTATCTTGGGACATTCTATGTCTTCAGCTATGTGCTGCAAATATTTAATAATCAAGCACTCGATGGTTTTGCCCTCCTCTTTTTTGTAGCTTTGGTGGCTAGTTTCGTCTGCTTACTTATTTACACTAAGATACACAATACGCCTGTCACTCCGGAGAAGGATGCAAAATTCGGTTTCTTCGACTTCCTCGGCGAGACCAGACAGAGAAACCTGGGGAAATTCATACTGTTTGTTGCTTTGTTCCAGTTCGCCGTGTATTTAGCCTCACCATTTTTTGCTCCATACCTGCTGAGCGATTTGCATTTCACTTACATATTTTTCGCTCTGGTGTTCTCCGCTGAATTTGCAGCGAGAGTTCTTATCGTGACACTCTGGGGTAAATACGCTGACAAGGCCGGCAACCTCAAAGTCATGAGAATTGTTTCCTTCGCGATTCCTTTTGTCCCGCTCCTCTGGCTAGCGTCACACAATATCATATGCCTAGTAATGGTTCAGTTGTTCTCCGGAGCCTGCTGGGCAGGATTCGACCTATGTAGTGGTAACTTCATCTACGAAGCTGCACCTGCGGGGAAACGGCTGAAGTATATAGCTTATTACAAAGCCCTATCCACGCTATTTATGGCCATGGGAGCTTTAGCAGGCGCTTATCTTCTCGGCGTTGTCAGACCCGTCCTGGGTTACAACATACTGGCTCTCTTCGTGCTCTCCGGAGTACTCCGTCTTGCCGTGACAATGGTTATGTTCCCCAAACTGAAAGAGGTGCGGGGCACAATGCGCTCTTACCTGAACGAGCCTGTCATGGTAACAGCAGTAGCACCGACTGTAATGCACAGGGAAGCTCTATTACATCGGCCCAACGAGTGGATACGCTTCGGCAGGCCGATGGAGCCGGAACTGGCTACCGTGCCAGTTGAGGCAGAGCCAGCAGACAGTCGAGGTTTGTTCTACAGACAGCGGGAATGGCCCATGTTTGGTAAGCTCCATGGCATTGAAACATCGCTGTCGGAAAACGAGAGCGAAGCCGCAGCAAACAGTCGGGGGCTATTCTATCAACCAAGAGGCTGGATGCAGTCCGATGCGGCCAAATCAACCATCGCCGAACCGCAAACCCGGAGTGAGAAGTTGGCCGCCAACTGGGGTCTATTCTATCGTCGTGGTGAATGGAGCAGGTTCGGCAGGCCCCAAGAGCCGGAAACATCATATGCTCACACTCAATCGGAGACGGAAACCGCTTCAGCCAGGCGCGGCCTCTTCCACAGAGCGCAGGGCTGGTTCAGCTCAGACAAGCCAGATACTGCGTACAAAAACGTCAGGCAGTTAGGGCGACTTCAACCTGCCACAGTCTTAGCTTGATAATGTGCCAAATGCTAACCTTAAGATGATTGCTAAAGGATAGAATCAAGCGGAGGGAAGCCACTATGAAGTGCACAAAGTTAGCAGGGGTAATCATACTCATAGCAATCGCCGCCGTTATGGCTTCTGCTTGCGGCGGCGGCGGCAGCGCTAACACAAACCCAAAACCTACTTCTGTACCAGCATCTGATATCAGCAAGCCAAACCCAACCGTGTTGTTAGTAAATGCCACCACTGCTGGTATAGAGGGTAACTACTACACTATACTTAATATCACTGCTAAGAATCAGGGTGCCGATGGTATCATAATCGTGGTAGGAAGTATCACCCAAGCTGGACAGACCCAGAGTAACGAGATACCTGTCTACCTGACATCAGGCTCATCACAAACTGTGAAGCTGGTGTTCCCCCTCAAGTGGAAGGGCGGAGAGTGGACGCCGTCTGTGCAAACAGAGGTCCCTTGATCTCGCTATAGGTTGGAAACGCGCGCCCATGCCAAGGCACCACTAGCTTGAATCACCACATAGTGCGAAGGAAGCGAGACAGCTATACACCGCGCCTTCCCTGGTCAACCTGCTCCTCATCAGGCTGAGGGACTCGACCTTGAAAGATGGCTTCGCCCCTGTCTTCAGCGCAGCAACATTTTCTCCTAAACGTCGCCTCTCTCCGGGTAAAGTCTCCTCACGCACCCTTCCCAGAGTGAGATGAGGCGAGAAAGCCCGCTTTTCCGAAGGAAATCCCAGAGGGGTAAGAACACGGTCTATATTGTTATGTAAAGTACGAAGTGACTCTATCTCTCCCCCTACCCCAACCCAGACCACCCTTGGAGCTTGAGAGCTGGGGAAGGCACCAGGCTCTCCAAGTTCCAGATAGAAAGGAGCAACCCCTCTCACAGCTTCTGACAGTGCCTTATTTAGCGCCGGTATCTCAGCCTCATCGACGTTGCCCAGAAACTTGAGCGTGAGATGAATGCCTTCAGGGTCAACCCATTTCACTGCAGCACTTTTGCTTGTTTTTAGGTTATCCTGCAGTTGAGAGAGGGCTGCCCTAATCTTACTCGGCAGTTCGATGGCAATGAATGCACGTATAGGTTCCATGACAAAACTCAAATTAAAGACAGGAGCCTTTGAGCATTTCCTCCTAAAATCAAGCCTTTGGCTTCCTCAGAGAGGTCGAGGTTTCGTATAGACTTAACAAGCTTGCTTTGTTTCATAAGTGGGTAGTCACTGCCGTAAAGCACCTTATCTGCTCCTAGAATCTCCGCAACATGCTTAAATATCTCGTCTCGGTAGAGCCAAGGTGAGGCAGCCGTATCGAAATAGACATTGGATAATGCTTTAGCGACCTCTGGCATCAAACCATAAAATGGTAATCCCCCACCCCAATGTGCACACACCAAAGTCAAATCAGGGAAATCAGTTATAAAGCGATATAAAAGACCAGGAGTTATATCCCCCTTTCCGGAGTAGGAATGCCCCACCGGCTCAGAGGCATGGGTGAGCATAATCAGCCGATGCTCTACCGCAACCCGGGCTATTGGTCCCATAACATCCTTATCAGCCAAATCAAACCCCTGCGTATCGCACCTCAGCTCGCCGATCCCCTTGACCCCTCCCCTGACGCAACGTTCAAGCTCTATTATCGCCTCATCGCCGGCGAGGGGCTGCACAGCACAGAAACCCACCAGCCTTCTAGGGTAACGGGCTATCGCTTCCAAAATATAGTTATTGGTCTCGCGACAAAGCTTGTGATTCGACCAGCCGATGTTGAGCACAACCGATACATTTATATCATCTCTATCCATATTGGCAATGAGTTCTTCGGCGGTAGCTATTTTGGCTTTAGGGTCGTTGTATAGAAGGTCAAAACAGGGGTCACACCCTAAATAGCGGCCACGATTTTCCCGTAAACCAGGTGGGAAGATATGGGTATGAAAATCAACAATCATGGGCAAAATTATAACAAGGTATGGACTAAGGAACAAGGATAATATATAATTGCCTCCCGGGGGTATGAATGTCTTCGTCCGGCCACGGAGCTAAAAAGGAAAATCCTGAAGCCTCGGCTGATAACAAAGCCGAGGCTATTGTTTCTACACGCAGAAATCCATCATCAGCTCCCTCGTTGTCATTAGACGAAATGTCGTCAATGGCAAAAAAGCTGCGCCGTCATGTCATCACTATGATTGGCAAAGCAGGCAGTGGACACCCTGGAGGCTCTCTTTCCGCTGCTGAGATTGTCACCGCGCTTTTCTTTAAGATTCTACGACTTGACCCGGCCAATCCCCGTTGGGCGGAGCGCGACAGATTCATTCTGAGTAAGGGTCACGCCGCTCCTATCCTGTACGCAGCGCTTGCTGAAAGAGGTTTCTTCCCTGTGGAGGAGCTTGCTACTCTAAGGATTCTGGGTAGTTGCCTGCAGGGCCATTGCGACATGACCGCCACACGGGGAGTAGAGATGTCCTCGGGTTCGCTGGGGCAAGGTCTCTCCTTCGGCATCGGCATAGCGCTGGCTGGGCGCCTCGATGCCCGTGAATATCGAGTATATGTTCTCATGGGTGATGGGGAATGCGACGAGGGGCAAGTCTGGGAAGCAGCGATGGCATCAGCCCATTTCAAACTCGACAACCTTGCCGCAATCGTTGACCATAATGAACTGCAGATAGATGGCTGGAACCGCGACGTGATGAACCTTGAGCCCCTGGCAGAGAAGTGGAAGGCATTCGGCTGGCACGCTATAGAGGTCAATGGACATGAACTATCACAGCTAATATCCGCATTCGATGAGGCAAAGCTAGTTAAGGGAAAGCCTACTGTCATCATCGCTCACACCATCAAGGGCAAAGGGGTCAGCTTCATGGAAAACAATGTAGATTTTCATGGCAAGGCTCCCACTCTTGCTGAAATGGAAAAGGCTCTTGAGGAACTGAAGTAGTCATGGAGCAGAGCACCAGGGAAGCCTACGGAAAAACTCTCGTTGAGCTGGGCAAACAAAATCCTGATATAGTTGTCCTTGATGCTGACCTATCGAAGTCCACAATGACCAGCCTCTTCGCCAGAGAATTCCCCCAGCGCTTCTTCGATTGCGGCATCGCTGAACAGAACATGATAGGAATTGCTGCCGGCTTGGCTGCCACAGGCAAAACTGTGTTCGTCAGCACTTTTGCAGTGTTTGCTCCCGGACGCTGCTTCGACCAAATTCGAATGAGCGTTGCACAGCCTGGACTCGACGTTAAAATCGTCGCCACGCATGGCGGAATCACCGTAGGGGAAGATGGCACTTCTCACCATGCCATCGAAGACCTGGCTTTAATTTGCTCCCTCCCCAGTTTCACAGTGGTCGTGCCTGCCGATGCTGCAGAGACAACCCACGCTGTAAAGGTAGCGGCTCAAACCTACGGCCCATTCTACATAAGGCTTAGCCGTCCCAAAACGCCTCTGGTCTATGCATCAGATTACAAGTTTACTCTAGGGAAAGCAGCGACTTTAAGGGAAGGTAAGGATATCACTATCATAGCTACTGGAATTATGGTGGCTTCCGTCATGGGAGCAGCCCAAAGCCTAGCGCAAGATAGAATCGATTGCCGGGTGCTTAGTATGTCCACCCTAAAACCACTGGATAGAGACGCTATCGTGAAGGCGGCTATGGAGACAGGAGCCATTATCACTGCGGAGGAGCACTTGCGACGGGGCGGACTGGGCAGCGCTGTAGCTCAAATTGTAGCCGAACAGTGGCCAGTTCCTATGTCCTTCGTCGCCATAAACGACACCTTTGCCAAATCTGGAAAACCTGCGGAGTTATTAAAAAGATACCGTCTAACTGCAGCCGATATCGAGAGCGCCGCTCGATCTCTAATCGTTAGAAAGCATGCCCATATCTAAAACTTATTCTTCTTCCTCTTCCTCGAACTCCTCGTCGCTGAAGACGCCAACTTCTCGCCCCTGATACACAGTCACAATAAAATCATCTCGTGCAACATCAGCCGACATCACCAAATCTTCGTCAATGGTATCAATAAGGTTCTGAATACCATCTTGGGTCATATTTTCCCCTACACACAGCGTGGCATAGACTATAGAAGGGGTGAAGTGGATATCCACTTTGCCCACTTGCTCGTCACTAGCAACTATGAGATAAGCCTCAGAGTGTGCAGTGCGGCATTCTCTTTCGAATCGATACTCTGCCATTATCATTCCTCCTCTATGGACGAACCTGTCCGCTGCCTAGCACTATCCATTTATAGGTAGTGAGTTCCTTAAGGCCCATCGGGCCCCGGGCATGGAACTTCTGTGTGCTTATTCCCACCTCTGCGCCCAGCCCAAACTGGCCGCCATCGGTGAAACGAGTACTGGCATTGACATAGACGCAAGCTGCATCCACTTCATCTAAGAACTTCATCGCTGACGGATAATCCTCAGTCACAATAGCCTCGGAATGCCCAGAGCCATAACGCGCGATATGCTCTAATGCCTCCTCCAGAGAATCTACAACCTTTACAGCTGCAACCAGAGCCAGGAACTCTTTGCCCCAGTCCTTGTCACTAGCGGGAACCACCTTTATCGAGGTCAAAGGCTTAAGGATTTTCAGAGCCCGCTTATCGCAACGCAATTCCACTTTGGCCTTGCCCAATTCCTTGGCAACCATCGGCAGGTAGCTTTTCGCCACGTCAGCGTGAACCAATATAGCATCCAGCGCATTACAAACAGTTGGTCTCTGCACCTTAGCGTTATAAACAATGGCTACCGCCTTCTCGAGATTTGCCCTCCTATCAACGTAAATGTGACAGACACCGATCCCCCCTGTAACCACAGGCATGGCAGCATTTCGGGCCACATAATTAATCAAATCAGCTCCACCGCGAGGAATCACTAAGTCGATGTAATCCCTCATCTTCAGCATTTGGCCTACCAGGACGCGATCAGTTGATTCGATAAATTGCACTGCGCCTTCGGGAATACCAGCACGATATGCAGCACCTTGTACGATCTTTGCCAGAGCCAAATTGGAGTGCAGAGCCTCCTTACCGCCGCGGAGTATGATAGCATTCCCTGACTTGAGACAAAGTACCGAGATATCCACAGTAACATTGGGTCGACTCTCATAGATAGCCCCGATCACGCCCAGAGGAACACGCTTCTTGCCGATCTGTAGCCCATTGGGTAGGGTACGCATTTCGAAGGTCTCCCCCACGGGGTCTGGTAGAGCGGCCACAGTGCGCACATCGCTTGCTATCCCTTTGATCCGTTCGCTGTTCAGCAGCAGGCGGTCAAGCATGGCTGCACTCATGCCTGACTCCTTGCCTTCCACATAATCTCGGTGATTAGCAGACAAGATATCGCTTTGCTTGGCAACAAGCTTATCAGCGATGGCGAGCAACGCTTTATTTTTGACCTCAGTACTCAGATACGCAAGTCTCTTAGAGGCAGCTTTGGCTGCCTTGGCTTTAACTTCGACCCCACTGATCCGGGATTGCATCGCCTCTCCTTTTAAAACTAAAGCGCCACTAGATTATCGCGGTGCACCAACTCAGCGCCATATTCGCAACCCAAAAGCTCCGTTATTTTGTCCGAACGAGCCCCTTTAATAACAGCGATGTCACCTGAGCTATAGTTTGAAATGCCGCAGGCTATTTTCTCACCGGTCTTACTATCGAATATATTTACAACATCCCCTCTCTCGAACTCACCACTAACCTTGGTAACACCTGCAGGCAGCAGACTCTTGTTCTGCTTTCTCAAAGCTGTAGCTGCACCCAAATCAACGTAAATCTTCCCCTTAGAAAGTTGGCTCAATAGCCAGCGTTTGCGACTCTCTAATCTAGACGCAATCGGCTGGAAGTAAGTGCCAATATCCTCGCCCTTGGCCAATCTCGCAATGACATCACGCTCTCGCCCGTCGGCAATGACCACCGCCACCCCCGAGGCGGTAGCCAGCTTCGCTGCCTCTATCTTCGTCACCATGCCGCCAGTGCCCCGCTCGCTTGAGCTTCTGCCAGCAAGGCTCTCGATATGGGCATCTATCTTTTCAACACGCTCGATAAGCTTGGCATTAGAATTCCGACGGGGGTCTGCAGTGTAAAGGCCAGCCGTATCTGTAAGCAGCATCAAAAGGTCGGCATCAACAAGATTAGCCACCATAGCAGATAGATTGTCATTGTCCCCGAATACCGTTTCCCGGATTTCTTCAACTGCGACAACATCATTCTCGTTAATTATGGGTATGACACGAAGTTCCAGAAGCGCCGTTAAAGTGTTACGGGCATTGAGATATCTGATACGATCCGTGAGGTCAGCCCTTGTAAGCAATGTCTGGGCGATAATTATCTCATGCCAACCGAAGAGCTGATCATAAGCATCCATAAGTCGGCTCTGCCCCACTGCGGCGAGCACTTGCCTGGAGATGATTTCCTTGCGTTCTTCAGCAACCCTCAGGCGATGTCTGCCGGCAGCGATTGCTCCTGAGGTAACAACGACTACCGCCAGGCCTTCCTTGTAAAGCCTAGCCATCTGCCCCACCAGTGAAGCCATGGTCTCAAGGTTAAGATGATCGCTTCCCGCGGTAAGCAGATTGGTACCTAATTTGACTACGATGCGATGATAATTCATGGCAAATCGCTCCTATTATAGCAGCGAAGTAAAGAGGGTAACAACGATGAGGCTGGCCTTACAAGGGAGATTTAGAACTCTTTAGCAAGAGTAGTGAGAAACTCCGCGTTAGAAGAAGTCTTGGACAATCTCTCCAGCACGCGCTCAGTTGCCTCAGTAGAGTTAGGTGAGTTAGTGTTCATGAGAGTAATCATCCTACGTACTACCCAGACCTGCTTCAAGGTATTTTCATCGAGGAGCAATTCCTCTTTCCTAGTGCCGCTGCGCTGGATGTCTATAGCAGGGAAAATCCTGCGCTCGGCGAGCTTGCGGTCGAGATGAAGCTCCATATTACCGGTACCTTTGAACTCCTCATATATCACGTCGTCCATCCTGCTGCCAGTATCGATAAGGCAGGTAGCTATGACAGTCAGGCTGCCCCCCTCCTCAGTGTTCCTGGCTGCACCGAAGAACCGCTTGGGGGAATAGAGCGCCGCAGGGTCAACGCCTCCTGAGAGAGTTCGTCCGCTGGACGGCATCTCCAGGTTATAGGCACGCGTCAAACGCGTGATGCTGTCAAGCAGTATGACTACATCCATTCCAGTCTCCACCAGCCTCTTAGCACGTTCCAACGCCACCTCAGCCACCCTGGTGTGCTCTTCAACAGGCTCATCGAAGGTTGAAGCGATTACTTCCGCCTTAACTGACTTCTTCCAGTCCGTCACCTCCTCTGGCCGCTCACCGATAAGGCAGACCATAAGATGTATGTCGTTGTAATTAGCCATGATCCCGTTGGCTATGTGCTTCAAAAGCATGGTCTTCCCAGCCTTCGGCGGAGAGACTATCAACCCTCTCTGACCGCGGCCTATGGGAGCTATGAGATTGAGCAGCCTCGTGGACAGATTGTTAGGAGTGGTCTCCAGGTTAATCAGCTTGTTGGGAAAGATAGGCGTCTTATGCTCGAATAACGGCCGCTCTTTAATCGCCTCGGGGTCCATATTGTTGACCGTCTCGACACGAAGCAGGCTATGATATTTTTCACCATCCTTGGGAGCTCTCACCTGGCCGCTGACTATATCTCCGGTTCGCAGAGTGAAGCGGCGGATCTGCGACTGAGATACGTAGATGTCATTAGCATTAGGGTGCAGGTCTGCTTGGCGCAGAAACCCGTAACCATCATTCATTACCTCGAGGATGCCGCCTCTGAAGGAGTAACCGTGCTGCTCGGCATTTGCCTGAAGCAGCCGCAATACAATGTCCTCTTTCTTCAGAGCGCTGATGCCGGTAATGCCAAGTTCCTTGGCCATGTTCACAAGTTCCTCTTTAGTCTTGACTTCCAGTTCGGTGATATTCATAGTCCTACTCCATAATTAGATTGAACAGAATCTATAAAAGTGCCTGCCTCGGTGCCATAGTTGTGGATTGTAGCCCTATGTCTTTGAGATGCGTTGCCAGTCCTCAGCAAAACGGGATATCCCGATATCAGTTAGCGGATGTTTGACCATCTGCATAAGTATGCTGTAAGGTACAGTTGCTATATGAGCCCTTGCTTTGGCCGCAGCAACAACATGCAGCGGATGACGTATACTGGCAGCGATCACCTGAGTCTTAAGTCTATCCTTATAGTTATCGAATATCTCCACAATCTCAGCAACAAGCTGCATCCCATCATGCCCGGCATCGTCAAGCCTTCCCACAAATGCGCTGACGTAAGTTGCCCCCACTATCGCGCCCAATATCGCCTGGTTCAGGGAAAAGCAAAGCGTTAAGTTAGTCCGTATCCCCTCTTTGGAAAGAACTGAGATAGCTTCCAAACCGCTCGCCGACACAGGGATCTTAACGACCACATTGGGCGACCATGAGGAGACTTCTCTTGCTTCCCGGATCATAGCCTGTGGCTCCAGGCTGAGCACCTCAGCACTGATGGGGCCATCGACTACGGAGGAGATCTCCCGGATGACCGCCTTCATATCCGCCCGCTTTTCCTTGGCCACCAAAGAAGGATTAGTAGTGACCCCGCTAATCACGCCTAGTTTTGCTGCCTGGCGAATTTCATCGATATTGGCGGTATCCAAGAAAATTCGCATCTAGTCCTCTTGACTATAGCATAAGTCAACGATTTTGTCTACATGACAGGTCAATTGTTCACCGTGGGTTCCAACGGCAACGGACGCTGATCGCCCACTTTCAGAGTCTTCCTAGCTGCCCCGATGAAATCGCGGAACAGAGGGTGAGGCCGGTTGGGACGAGACGTGAATTCCGGATGAAACTGTGTGCCCACCATCCAGGGATGTCCCGCGAACTCGACTATCTCAACCAACTTGCCGTCAGGGGAAATGCCGCTGGCAACAAGGCCGGCCTTGCTTAAAACCTCTCTGTACTTGTTATTGAACTCAAAACGGTGACGATGCCGTTCGTAGACCAGGGGCTCGTTATATGCGGCAGCAGCGTGAGTGCCTGGCACTAGCTGGCAGGGATAGAGCCCCAAACGCATCGTGCCTCCCTTTTCCTTTACCTCCTTCTGAGTGAGCATGAGATCGATAACAGGATAAGGGGTGTCCTTATCGAATTCCGTCGAATTGGGCTTATCTGACTTCAGCACGTGGCGTGCGAATTCAATCACCATCATATGCAAGCCCAGACACAGGCCAAGATACGGAATATTGTTCTCGCGGGCATATCTAGCCGCTATAATCTTCCCCTCAATGCCCCGGTAGCCAAAGCCTCCCGGTACCACTATCCCGTTTGCTGCGCGCAGCAGCGCATCTCCGCCTTCCTTCTCAAGCTCCTCAGACTCGATCCAGACGATTTCCACATCACGGTCATGGTACAGGGCAGCATGGCACAGGGCCTCTCTGACCGACAGGTAAGCATCCCGCAACTTCACGTATTTACCGACAAGGGCAATAGAGACCTTCGACTTCGGCTTTTTCATCCTCTCAACCATGGTCCGCCACTCACTGAGATCACGTGATGCTCCCGGCAGCCGTAGCTTTTCAGCCACAATTTGTCCCATTCCCGCCTCATCCAGAATCAGCGGTACCTCGTAAATAACAGATGCCGTGGTAAGTCCCACAACAGCGCGCTTCTCAACGTCACAGAACAGGGCAATTTTATCTTTGAACTCCTCGGCAACCGGGTAATCGCTGCGGCACACTATAATGTCCGGCTGAATCCCTATGCTGCGCAGTTCCTTGACACTGTGCTGCGTTGGTTTGGTCTTAAGTTCTCCAGTAGACGCAATATAAGGAAGAAGCGTGACATGGATATAGAGAACATTATCCCGCCCCACGTCGTTCCGCATCTGTCGGATAGCTTCCAGAAATGGCTGCCCCTCGATGTCACCGACCGTGCCCCCCACCTCGACCAGCACTACGTCGGCCCCGCTCTTCTCAGCTACCTCACGAATTCGCTTCTTGATCTCGTTGGTAACATGGGGCACTATCTGAATAGTGCCGCCCAGGAAATCGCCCCGCCTCTCCTTGGCAATCACCGAGCTATATATCTGCCCCGTGGTGACGCTGGAGGCAGTGGTCAGATTCGTATCAATAAAACGTTCGTAGTGCCCAAGATCAAGGTCTGTCTCTGCGCCGTCCTCAGTAACGAAGACCTCCCCATGCTGATAGGGAGACATGGTGCCGGGGTCAACGTTAAGGTAAGGGTCTAACTTCTGTGCCGATACACTGATCTGGTAGCTTTTAAGCAGCCTTCCGACAGAAGCGGCGACGATCCCTTTTCCTACGGAACTAACTACGCCACCCGTAACAAATATATATTTCGCCATGAACCGCTTCGCCTAATTTAATATCATAAAAAAAACCTTTTGTCAAAGCACTAAAAAGAGGTCATTTTGAGGCTGGCGGATGCCCTTGCAGGCTTTCGGGGTATAGCACAGCCCTAGTTTTCAGGATTCCCCTTTTTTGATTTTTAGGGTTCCTAATCGTCCCTTTTTCAGGGGCTAGAATCAGCTTCAATTGAACGTGTTCGAAACCGCGATGGCAAAAAACGGCTCTATACCGGGTTGATATCCACATCCTTTTGGGGGAGGAAAAGAGCAGAGGAGCGAACTCCCGGGCTTTTTCTCAACCCCTTTTTCCGCCAGTACTGGCAGAGGCAAGCAGTGGGGGGACACCCCGGTGACCCCGGTCCTTCTTGAGGAAGGACTACGCCGCTATATTATTGCCGGGATAATAATAGAACATTAGTTCTCCTGATGTCAATAGGAAAATGTCGCAAGGGGGACTGGAAGGGGTTAATAAGATGTTTATAAACGCTCTCTGAAGACTTATTCTTGAAGCTTTATCGGACTGTGGTATACTACAAAAAACAGTTTGGGCCGGGTTTGCCGGGAAAAACCATTTCAGGGACAGGCGCTATGAACCAAAATGAGGCCAAGAAAAGGATCGATGAGCTCAGGAAGCTGATAAACTATCACAATCACCGCTACTACGTTCTCGACAGCCCCGAGATCAGCGATGCCGAATATGACGGGCTGATGAGAGAGCTCCAGCGCCTCGAGGAGGAGTACCCCCAGTTTCTCACGCCCGACTCGCCGACACAGCGGGTCGGGGCAGCTCCTGTCGAAGCCTTCGGCGTTGTGGAGCACCAGATACCCATGCTCAGCCTGGGCAAGGCATTTTCTCACGAAGAACTCCTCGCCTGGCACAAGCGAGTCTCAGGCCTCCTGGGCCAGCAGGAATTTGACCTCGTCGCCGAGCATAAGATGGACGGCCTCGCTGTGACCTTGATTTACCAGGATGGGAGATACATCACAGGGGCTACCCGCGGCGATGGGTTCCGCGGCGAGGACATCACCCAGAACCTCAAAACTATCAAAAGCGTACCTTTGGCTTTACCCAAGGGCGTGCCGACAAGGTTGGAGGTCAGGGGGGAAGTCTTTCTCTCCAAAAAAGGTTTCAAAAAGCTGAACGAGGACAGGGCCAAAGCGGAGCAGCCCTTGTTCGCCAACCCCAGAAATGCCGCTGCAGGCTCTGTACGGCAGCTAGACCCCCGTATTACCGCTAAGAGGCCTTTAGATATCTATATTTACGGCGTGGGCCTGGTTGAGGGCGGGAAAACATTCTCCACCCACTGGGAGACGCTGGAGTATTTGAAGTCACTGGGCTTTAAGCTGAATCCGCAAAACGAGCTTCTGAAAAACCTGCAGCAGGCCGAAAGCTACTATCAACACTGGCTCGAACAAATAGAGCACCTTCCCTACGAAGCCGACGGCATTGTGTTCAAGGTAAACCGTTACGACCTCCAGGAGCGACTGGGAAACGTGGGCGGCGAGCCCCGCTGGGCCATAGCCTACAAGTTCCCTGCCACTCAAGAAACCACCCGTCTTCTCGATATCGGTGTCAGCGTAGGGCGCACCGGCACACTGAACCCCTACGCCATCCTGGAGCCTGTCAACGTGGGTGGGGTCATTGTGAAGCGGGCCGCCCTGCACAACGAGGACGATATCAGGCGCAAGGATATTCGCATTGGCGATACGGTCATAGTGCAGAGAGCAGGCGAGGTTATACCCGAAGTGGTGGGGCCCGTGCTCAGCCTGCGCACCGGCAAAGAGAAGGTCTTCGCCATGCCAACCAAATGTCCGGTCTGCGGGGCTGAGGCCATAAAACCGGAAGGCGAGGCCATGTCCCGCTGCACCAATATGTCCTGCCCGGCCCAGGTCTACGAGCTGGTCAAGCATTTTGTCTCCCGCGGCGCTATGGACATCGAGGGGATCGGTGAGAAGCTGGCGGAGGCCCTACTCAAAGCAGGCCTGATAAAAGATGTCGGCGATATATATACGCTGAAGGATAAGAAAGATGAGTTCATCGGGCTGGAGAGAATGGGCGCGAAGAGCGCTGCCAATGTGCTCAAAGCCATTGAGGAAAGCAAGAACAGGCCGCTATCCAGGGTTATCTTCGCCCTGGGGATTCGCCACGTAGGCTCGGAGACTGCCGAAATCCTGGTCAAACACTTCGGCAGCATAGACAAGCTAGCGCAGTCCACCGCAGAGGAACTGATGACAGCGCCCACCATAGGACCCACGATAGCCGAGAGCATAGTCGCCTTTTTCAGGCAGGGGTCCAACCGCAAGGTCATCGAGAAGCTGAAAAAGGCCGGCGTAAGGATGGCCGAGGAAGTAACAGAAAAGCCGCGAGAGCAGCCCCTTGCCGGCAAAGAGTTTGTGGTCACAGGTAAGCTCGATTCCTGCACCAGGACCGAGGCCGAGGCCAGGATAAGAGAGCTCGGCGGCCTGGTGGGCAGCTCCGTGAGCAA
>Ga0315282_10002949_pt1 | contig 30848 bp, 19 predicted proteins | sample YL17G07_20_MG_FD_203693 | JGI IMG/M metagenome (GOLD analysis project Ga0315282, IMG submission 203693) | Sediment microbial communities from Yellowstone Lake, YNP, Wyoming, USA - YL17G07_20 | ecosystem: Environmental > Aquatic > Freshwater > Lake > Sediment | place: USA: Wyoming | collected... | reverse complement strand
CTTTTCCTGGACCGACCAGGAGTGGATGGCCCGGCGGGCCGCTGAAAACCTCTTGGAACGACCGCTTAGCGCCTACGAGGTGCACCTGGGCTCCTGGCGGCGGGTTCCCGAGGAGAATGACCGATGGATGACCTACCGGGAGGCGGCCGAGGAGCTCATTCCTTACGCCAAGGACATGGGCTTCACCCACCTGGAGTTCCTGCCGCTGGCCGAGCACCCCTTTGACGGCTCCTGGGGATACCAGGTCACCGGCTACTACGCGGCCACGTCCCGCTTCGGCGAGCCCCAGGACCTCATGTACCTGATCAACCGCTGCCACGAGGAGGGGCTGGGCGTCATCCTGGACTGGGTCCCGGCCCATTTCCCGCGAGACCCCCACGCCCTCGAGTATTTCGACGGCACATGCCTGTACGAGCACGCGGACCCGCGGCAGGGTCTGCACCGGGACTGGGACACGCTCATCTTCAACTACGGCCGGAACGAAGTGAGGAATTTCCTTTTGGCCAACGCCTTGTTTTGGCTGGACAAATACCATATCGACGGCTTGCGGGTGGACGCAGTGGCCTCGATGATCTACCTGGATTACTCGCGGGAGGAAGGGGAGTGGGTGCCCAACCGCTTCGGCGGGCGTGAGAATCTTGAGGCGATCGACTTTTTGAAGGTTCTAAATACGGAGGTTTACCGGCGTTTTCCCGGGGCGATGACCATAGCCGAGGAATCCACGGCTTGGCCCGGGGTGAGTCGGCCGGTGCACCTGGGGGGCCTGGGTTTTCTGTTCAAGTGGAACATGGGCTGGATGCACGACATGCTCACCTTCATGACCAAGGAGCCTGTCCACCGCCGGTTCCACATGCAGCACTTGACCTTTGCCCTGCTGTACGCCTTTTATGAGAATTTCATTCTTTCGCTCTCCCACGACGAGGTGGTGCACGGCAAGGCGGCGCTCCTGGCCAAGATGCCCGGAGACGACTGGCAGAAGTTCGCCAATCTCCGCTTGTTGTTGGGATACATGTTCGGGGAACCGGGCAAGAAGACCCTGTTCATGGGTGGGGAGTTCGGGCAATGGTCGGAGTGGGACCACGACCGGTCCCTGGAATGGCATCTGTTGGCCTATGAACCCCACCAGGGGCTTCAGCGCTACGTTCAGGACCTCAATCGACTGTACCAGGCCGAGCCGGCCCTGTACGAAGTGGATTTCGAGCCGTCCGGATTCGAATGGATCGACTTCAGGGATGCGGACACCACGGTCGTCTCTTTCCTGCGAAAGGGCCGCCACCCCGGACCGCCGCTGGTCTTTGTCTTCAACTTCACGCCGGTGCCGCGCTACGACTACCGCGTGGGCGTGCCCGAGCCGGGCTTTTACCGTGAACTTATCAACTCGGACGCGGCCTGGTACGGGGGTTCCAACCTGGGGCTGGGGGGCGGGATCTGGGCCGAGGCAGTGCCCTGGCACGGCCGGCCCTACAGCTTGCGGCTGACGCTCCCCCCGCTGGGAATGCTCGTCCTTAAGCCCACCATGTGAACGGGTGCGCCGCCGATCCGGAATCCATAACCTGAAGCGTACCGGGAGAAGGAAACGATGCCTCGCTTGACAAGGCGTTCCATGGCGCGGGCGAGCGTCCTGCTTCTCCTTGCCGCTCTGGTCCTGGCCTTTTCGTTCTCAACGACCTTGGGCCTGGAAAAGAGCTCGCCTACCTGGGTTTGGACCAAGAAGAACCCCAAGCCGGTGTGGTGGAAATGGGAGAACGACACCAAAAAACCCATGCGCGGCGGGTATATCCACAAGGTCGCGAGCGCCTATATCGGGCTCATGAACCCCAACCATTGGCCGGTCAACGATTGGATCTCCATCAACGACATGTACGAAGGCCTCGTCTACATCCAGGGCGATTACCAGCCGTCGTTTCTATGGCTGGCCGAATCTGTGAAATTTCCAAACCCCACCACGTGCATCATGACGCTCAGGAAGGGCGTGAAATTCCACGACGGCTCGGACTTTAACGCGGACACCGTGAAGTACCTGCATGAATACATCAAAGACAAGAACACCGGCTGTTGGACCAGGGCGTATCTCGAGCCGGTGGAAACGATCGAGGTCCTGGACAAGTACACGGTGAAGTGGACCTTCAAAAGGCCGTGGTCCGGTTTCATGGGGATGATGGCCACGGTGCCCGGCCACATGATTTCGCGCAAGGCCCTGGAAGGGGACGTGGCCATGAAAGAAATGGAAAAGGCCGAAAAAAGACTGAAGAGAGCCAGGGACCAATTGGCCGACGCGGAAAAGAACGCGGCCCAGGCGGCGAAGGGCGGCGCCGAAGCGGCCAAGACGGCCGAGGCGCTGGAAGCGGCGAAAAAAGACGTGAGCGCGCTCGAACAGCAGATTGCCGTGCTGGAACCCAAGGCCCGGGAGGCGAAAAACGTGGATCAAAACCCGGTCGGATCCGCTGCGTACATGGTGGAGGAAGCCAGGCCCGGCAACTACCTGAAGATGAAACGCAATCCCAACTGGTGGTTCGGCCAAAGCATCGGCCACCCGGAACTGCCCGAAGCGGACGGCGTCATCGTGTTTGTCATCCCGGACGAAATGGTCCGGCTGGCGAACCTCAGGGCCGGGAAGCTAGATTATATCTACATCCTCAGCCCGACGCAGTATGTTTCGCTGAAGGGCGATCCCAAGTTCACTGTCGCCAGCCGGCTCTTAAACAGCGTGGTGGGACTGGCGTTCAACAACGCCAAGGGCCCGTGCCAGGACATCCGCGTGCGGAAAGCCATCTCCCACGCCATCAACCGGAAGGCCCTGCTCGAAGGCCTGATGCTCGGTCGGGGCAAGGTCGCCAGTTGTATGTTTCCCGAAGACCACTGGTGCCACAATCCGAATCTGAAGCCGGTCAAATTCGACCCCGAGCTTTCCAAGAGGCTCCTGGCCGAGGCGGGCTACAAGGGCGGATTGACGCTGACGGGCTTCATGGGCAACACCCCCACCTCCGTGAACCTGTCCGAGGCCATCAAGTCCATGCTTAAGAACGTGGGCATCATCTGGAAGGTGGACGCCCTCGACACGGTCGCCGCTTCCGACCGTTCCAAAAACCTCGAATACGACCTGAGCGGCAGCGCCTGGGGTTATATCAAGGAACCCGACATGATTGCCACCGGTCTTTACCATCCGGACGGCGGATTTAACCACGGTCGAAACAAGAACGACAAAGTCATCGCGCTGATCGAGGCCGGCAAGACGGAATTGGACATCGAAAAAAGGAAGAAGATCTACCGGGAAATGGAAAAAATCGTGTACGAAAACTACATGGATGCCTGGCTGTGGTGGCCGATCATAGACACGGCCAGGTCCAACCGGCTCCTAGGCTATGACGTGAAAATGCACGTCATCGGCGGCGAGGCCTATCGGTTCTCGCACCCGGGCTTTTTCAAGGACGGACGCCGGGAATAACCGCAGACGCCCTTTCTTGTCCCGAGAGGCCTGTCCATTCCGAAGGCTCTTGACTGTTACGCATGATCGAGTCCAATATCAAGGAAACTTTTCCACTCAAACAAACTGTTCGATTACGCCATATATTGGAGCACCCCATGAAAGAGGACCGCCCAAGCGCGACTGCCTTGCGAGTTGCAATCCGACGCGCCACGCACCAGGTTATGGATGATCCCAAGGTATTCCACGATCCCCTGGCACTTCGCATCGTGGGTGAGGAGAAGGTGTCGGCGGCGGCACAGTTGGAGCAGACTCCGATATCGCGCGGGCTTCGGATGTCCTTGGCCATACGCAGTCGCTACGCTGAAGACGAACTCCAGATAGCCATCAAGCGGGGCGTTGGCCAGTATGTTATTCTCGGCGCGGGTCTTGACACCTTCGCTTATCGGCACCCTTACTCTGACGATGTCCTGCATGTCTTCGAAGTGGACCATCCAGCCACCCAGGCCTGGAAGCGCGCACGTCTCGAGGAAGCGGGCATCGCCATCCCCAGAACGCTTACCTTTTCACCCGTGGATTTAGAAGCCCAGACGCTTGAAGAAGGGCTGGTTGGTTCGGGACTCGATACCAGCAAATGCGCTTTCTTCTCATGGCTTGGAGTGACCCAGTATTTAACGAGCAGCGCCATCGACGACACGCTACGATTCGTGGCCTCCCTGCCGACCGGCAGCGGAATAGTTTTCGATTACACGATTTCGCCATCGTTGCTGAACCCGAGAGCGCGCGTGGCCTTTGACAGGCTGGCACAGCGGGTAGCCTTGGCAGGCGAGCCCTTTCAGTCTTTCTTCGATCCTTCATGGCTCAAAGCTAGTCTGCGTGCCATGGGCTTCGGACAGATCGAGGACTTTGGAGCCGAGGAAATGAATGCTCGTTACTTAGGGGAACGCTCAGACAAGCTGAGAACAGGCAGCTTCAGCCACCTCATGAATGCACGGGTCTGAAGATATGGGGATGAAGCATCTTTGACCATGAGCGGGGTCTGGTCCGAAGCTTACCCCTGGCATGACCGGCCTCAGATCTCCTCCAGCCGAACGGTCAGCTCCAGGCTCTCGGGCCGGCCCGGAACCAGGTCGAGGGGCCGGACAAACAGCAGGCTCGAACCCTGGTAGGTCCTCTCCAAACCCGCCTCGGACATGGAAACCGTCATCAGCGGATAGAACCAGGCCGAGACCGGCGCGGAGAAGGAAAAGCCGACCCGAAGGCCGTCGACCTCATTGACCAGGTCGAAGCGGGTCAGGTCCCCGGCCATGCCTGTGTCCGGGACGGCGTGCCGCTCCGCTCGTTCCGGCGCCAGAAAATACCGCTCCGGGTCCTGGTCGGAAAAAAGAGTCAGGTTGAACTCGCAGCCGTAGAGCAAGCCTTTCACTTCGGTCTCCACGGCCTCGAAAACATACTCGACCTTCAACCCGGCACCCGGGCCGATATGGATCGTCTTCCTCACCCCGGCCGCTTGCCCGCGGACCCGGCCCTGACGGGCCAGAACCACCCGGGCCGCATCCGGTCCGGCCGCTGCCTGTTCGACCGAAAACCGACCCTGCACGAAATCCCCCAGCTCCTCATACTCATTCCGGGCGTACGCTTCCACGGCCAGGTTCGGGTCGAGAAAATGGTCCAGCAGGGAAATCCGCGGGTAGCGGTCGTAAACCAACAGCCGCTCCAGTCCCTCTTCCTTGACCATGACCTGCTCGTGAATCGAGGGCACCCCATCGTGACGGGCCGCCCCGCCCAGGGTCCGTTCCAGCAGCCGCCGGTGGTAGGCTTCCTTTCGGCGTGTCAGGACGTCGCTCAGGTTCAGGGCCCGTCCCATGTGGGACAGATCGAACAGCCCGCCCCCCTGCTCCGGATGAAGCCCCACGCCGATTTGGGGACTTCTGACCAGGATTTCATCGGCGCCGTCCTTGTCCAGGTCCAGCTTGAGGAGACGCAAGCCGGCGCCGGTCTCGGACATCCAGGTCGCCTCGGCGCGCAGGAGACGCTCGTGGATAGCCCGGCGGAGGTGGCCCAGATACAGCCCGCCGAAGACGCCGTGCCAATAAGCGCAGTTGCACTGGGCCTGCCAGAGGAGGCGCCTGGCCGAATCGCTGCCCGCCACCTGGTGGCTTAGGAACAGCATCTTCTTGTGCATCCGGTTGGACTCCTCGTACTTGACCAGGAAGTTGTCCCAGATGCCGCCGCGCACGAACGGCCGCCACGTCTCCCAACGCCCCTCCCGTTTGAGTGTGTCGATGACGTCCTCGAGGGCCTGGCCCTGGTCCGGCGGGAGGGCCCACTCGGTCATCTCCTCGTAGCTGGCCTGGGGCAGGTACAGCCGGCCCAGAGGCGGGGTGCCGGCCACATAGTCCCCGGGCAGGCGGGTCCTCACCCATTCCCGGTTTTCCGTAAGCGCCGTGAAAAACTTCTTCAGCCAGCCCTTCTGGATGACCCACTCGAAGGTGCCGGGCCAAAGTCCGAATTTTTCCCCGTCGTCGCCATAGACGGCCACCTGGCGGCCCTCCCGCTCCATGGTCCGGAGGTGCCCCATCACGTCCTCCACCAGCCGGAACGGAATCAGATAACGCAGGATCATGGGCGTGGCCAGCAGGCTGAGGGTGTGCCCCTCTTTTTCGGTCACGTACCGGCCGTAGGTCTGGTCGGTCTTCAAGCCGGCGTAGGCGAAGTGGGTGTCGTCAACCACGGTATAGGCCATGCCGGTCCCGGCCAGAATCCGCGGCAGCGTCGGGTCCCAGATGCGTTCCGAAAGCCAGAAACCGGTCGGGCGATAGTGGAAGCGCTCGGACAGGTAATCGTTCATCATCCGGACCTGCCCCTGGGCGTCCACGGCTGGGATGTCGGCCAGCAGCGGCTCGTAAAACCCGCTGGACAGGGGTTCGACCTGGCCGCGGCCGACGAGCTCGCCGAAAAGGCTCAGGGTCTCCGGCCGGTGTTTCTCCAACCATTCCAGGAGCGGTCCGGAGAAATGCAGGCCGCACTGTACGGCCGGGTGGGCCTCGAGGAGGTCCAGGATGGGACGGTAGCATTCCTCGTGGGCCCGGACTAGGACTTGGTGAAAATTGCCCACGGGTTGGTGGCAGTGGAGGACAAGGATCAGATCAAGCATAGGTCTCCTCTTGGCCGGCGAAATTGAGGCGGCGCCCCAAAGCAAGTATATCGGTCCACCGCTCGTCCGTCAGGCCCTGGCAGAAGCCCGGGTCCTGGCTGAGGGCATCGAACAAGTTCTGGCTCACCCACAGGTCGAGATCGAGGGACAGATCGCGTATCACGTCCAGGAAGCGGGTGATCTTCCCGAGCAGGTCCGCGTCGAACCCTTGGGCCAACCGGCCGATCAGCGTTTCCAGGAGCCGGGCCGCTTTCTTTTGAAGCATGGGCTTGTGGCGCTCGGGCCTGCGTTTATCGCCCAGGGGCGGCAGGCAATCCAGGATGTCCCAGTCCGCTTCCCGGCCGGCCAACATGTCGTCCAGGAAGACGCTTAATTCGTGGTCGGCCAGAAGACAGGTCAGGTCGTGCAGCATATCCGGCAGCGGGGCCTCCAGGGCCTCATAGGAGGCCACGAGTTCCTGGTAGTCGGCCAGATGCGGCGCGATGACCGTGTCAATCCGGTCGCTCAGCTCCCGGGCCCGGGCCTCCAGAACGGAAAACTGGGTGTCCGCCAGGACGTCGTCCAAAGTGAAGGGTTGGAAGTTCGCCATCCGGTCCTTGAAGAAACCCTCCCATTGCGCGGCCGGGATTCTTCCAAACTCCTCCACCAAGGCGACGAATCCCGGCCGAGACACGCCCTCCGCCACCCGGCAGGTCAGGCCGGTCAGGCCATGCGCCGTCAGGGAGGTCCGATAGGCAGACCCGCCGGTGCTCAGTTCGTCCACCCGCCACTCGGCCGCCTCGGCCTCGAACTCGGCCCAGGTCAGCCGGTGCCGGCTCAAGGGATGCACGTGTCCGAAGGACAGCGGTCCTCCATCTTTGTCCGCCTCAAATAAGGACAAGAAACCCCGGTTAGCCGCGGCCCGATCCGCGTCGAGCCGGGAAAGCCCCACCTCCCGGCGAAAAATGTCCGCCCCGGTGCCATGCCGCGCTTCGTTGCTCTTCGCCTCTTCCAAAAAGGCGAGCAACCCCTGCCTCAGGTCCCGGCCCGCCCAAGGTGAGGCCAACTCGATGGCCCGGGCCGCGTATTTCATGTTCTGGATGGGTTCCAGCCCGGAGATGTCGTCAAAGAACCAACCGCAGCTCGTGAACATGAACATGGACATGCGCTGGGATTCGAGCAGGCGGAAAGCGGTCTCCTGATCCGCCCGGCCGAGGAAACCCCGAGCCTGATGGTGCAGGAAGGCCTCCCGAGTCTCGGACGACGGGTTCAGCAGGACGTCGATGTACGCGTCGCGGGCCTGCCAGGGGTCCGAGAAGAGCCGGCCGCCTTCCCGTTCGAACAGAGTGGCCAGTTCTCCGGCCAGCCAGTCCAGGCCCTGCCGGAGAGGCGCGCGCCAGGCCTGGTTCCAGTCGGGCCGGGGCGAGGTGGTGCAACCGCAATCGGCCCGCCAGCGTTCCACGCCGTGGGCGCAACTCCAGGAGCTGTTCTCGATCACTTCAACTTCGAAGGCCGGCGGAAATCGTTCGAGATAACAAGCGTAATTGACCAGCTCGATGTTCCCCCGCACCAAAATCTGGTCGAAGAGCCAGGCCAGGGCCATGTCCCCAAACTTGGCATGGTGGCCGTACGACTCGCCGTCCGTGGCCACGCTCAACAGGCGCGGCGTCTGCCCCTCGCGGCCCAGCACCCCCTCGACCCTGGATAAAAACTTCTCGCCCGAGGAGGTCAGACCCTCGAAGGCCACGCCTTGCGAGACCGGGTGGTCGTAGAAAAAGACGTCCAGGAACCGGCGCCGTCTTTCGCTGAAAAAGACGCGGTAGGGCCGGCTCGGGTCGATGCGGCCTTCGGAGACGTCCTGCCACTTCTCCCTGGGACCCGGCTTGCCGGCCCGGTCGGGCAGGGGACGGACGCGGAAAGCCTGGTCCGGGCTGAGGATGGTGAATTTCAGGCCCTCGTCGGCCATGAGCGACAGGGTCTCCAGGTCCACCGCCGTCTCGGCCAGCCACATTCCCTCGGCCGGCCGGCCGAAGCGATGCTTAAAGTCGGCCAGTCCCCATCGGATCTGGGTCACCTTGTCTCGGCGGTTGGCCAGGGGCATGATGAGGTGGTTGTACACCTGGGCCATGGCATTGCCGTGGCCCTGGTTGCGTTTGGCTCCGGCCGCATCCGCGGCCAGGATGCGTTCGTAGATCCAGGGCTCGGCCGCCTTCATCCAGATGAGGAGCGTCGGCCCGAAATTGAAGCTCATATGGGCATAGTTGCTCAGGAGCTTAAGGATGCGGCCCCGGCCGTCCATGATGCGCGCCCGGGCGTTGGGTCCATAGCACTCCCGGGTGACGCGGGCGTTCCAGTCATGGTAGGGGTCGGCGGTGAGCTGCCGTTCGACCGCCTCGAGCCAGGGGTTTTCCCGCGGCGGTTGGTAAAAGTGCCCGTGAATACAGAGAAAACGGTTGGCCATCCATGAAATCCTTTGCGCTTCCCGCGCCTGGCGGGCGGACACCCTGAATGTTGAGCTATCGCCGCAACACGGCCTCGTAAACCGCCAGGTACTCCTCGGCGGCCCGGCTCCAGGAGAAATCGGCCGCAAAGCCGTTGCTCCGAACGTGGTTCCAGACCCGCTTGTCCTCGAAAGCCTCCACCGCCTCCCGGACCGCCTCGAGCAGGGCCTCGGCCGTGTAGGGACCGAATTTGAACCCGTCGCCCCGACCGGTCTGCCGGTCGAAGGCGGTCACCGTGTCCTCCAGGCCGCCCGTGGACCGCACCACCGGGACCGTGCCGTATTTGAGCGCGTACATCTGGGTCAGGCCGCAAGGCTCGTACCGGGAGGGAATAAGGATGATGTCCGAGCCGGCCAGGATGCGGTGGGCCAGGGCCTCGTTGAAGCCGATCTCGACGCCGATGCGGCCCGGGTGCCGCCCGGCCGCCTCGCGCAGCGCCTCCTGGACCGCTTCCGGCCCGGTGCCCAGAATGACCAGGCCCACGTCCAGGGCCATGAGGCCGTCCAGGGCCGCCAGAAGCAGGTCCAGGCCCTTTTGGGTATCGAGACGGGTGGTCAAGCCGATCAAAGGTCTTCGCGTCAGCTCCTTGTCGAGCTTCATCTTCCGAAGGAGGGCCTGCTTGCAGGCCCGCTTGCCCTTCATGGAGCCGGGGCCATAGGTGGCCTTGAGATAACGGTCGCGGCCCGGGTTCCAATGCCGGTAATCCGCGCCGTTGAGGATGCCGTAAACGTCCGCGCCGCGTCGTCGCAGCACCCCGTCCAAGCCGAAGCCGTTGTCCGGGGACAGGATTTCCTGGGCGTACGTCGGGCTGACCGTGGTCACGGCCGCGGCATAGACGATCCCGGCCTTGAGGAGGTTCATCCGGCCCCAATACTCGAGCCCCTCCGGTTGGTAGAAAACGGTCGGGTCCAGCCCGGTCAGGGCGAACTTCTCCGCGGGAAACAGCCCCTGGTAGGCCATGTTGTGGACGGTGAAGACCACGGCCGCGGAACCCAAGGCGGAGCGGTTCCGGTAAGGCCCCCGCACCAGGGCCGACACCAGCCCGGTCTCCCAGTCGTGGGCATGGATCACCTCCGGGACGACACCGAGCGCCTCCGCCGCCATCAGGGCGGCCTGGGAGAAATAAACGAAGCGTTCCAGGTTGTCGTAGTAGTCTCCCAGGGCGTTGCCGTAGAGATTGGGCCGGTCGTAGAGATCCTCCCGGTCGATCAGATAGACTGGCAGTCCATCCTCAGTGAACACCTGCAGGATGTCCGCGGGCAGTTGTTCCCGGCCCAGGGGCACCGGGAGCTGCTTGACGACCGTTTCCGGCTTCAGATCGAGCTCCCGGATCTGGCGGTAGTAAGGCAGAATCAGGCTGACATCCAGGCCGAGCTCCTTCAAGGCGACGGGCAAAGCCCCGGCCACATCGGCCAGGCCCCCACTTTTGACAAAAGGCGTGGCCTCCGAAGCAAGAAACAGAACTTTCATGGTGTCCTCCTATCGGCCCAGGCCGGCGCGGTTAGGAATTGTCCGTTTCCACGGCCTCCACGAGGCGGGGGTACATATCGGGCACACTGAACAGAACCCGGTTCCAGGCGGGAATGAGGGTACCGTCGATCCGGCCCTTGTTCCGTTCCCAGGCGTTCCAAAAAAAATCGCGGAAATGTCTGAGGGTCAGTTCTTCCTGGAAGCGATCGTAAACCAGGCTGTTGGCGTCGGAGTCGTCGCTGTAGCGTTTGATGAAGCGCATGCCGTTGCTGTAATAAGAATGCCGGATCATATCCACGTAGGCGTCGTCCAAAGGCACCCCGGCCGATCGGACGGCGAAGAGGAAGAAGCGGCTGATGTCGGCCACCATGCGGTGGAGGCCGGCGGCCGCGTCGTCCGGGGAGAGGGGTTGATGTTTGTGGTCGTAATTTTCGGCCAGGTCGATCTGGGCGATGTTGCGGGGGTGCAGGCGGTGGAAGATTTCGGACAGGGTGGAAACTTCCAGCCCCCAGTCGTAGGCGATATTGATCCCCCGCACCAGTCGGGCCAGAAAGCTGCATTCCCCGGCCAGGGGATAGTTGAAGGCGCGATAAAAATTGAAAAAGCGGATCAGGGACGCGTGGTTATGGGCGACCATGATGTCGCGCAGGGTATCCACCAGGGGCGTGACGAACAGCCGGCTCACCCGCCCTTTCATGGTCCGTTCCCGGGGCGAGATACGGGCGTAGTACCCTTTGCAAAAGGCAAAATCGTTGTTCGGGTTGGCCGTGGGTTCGATCAACCGACCCAAGAGAACGCGGTCATAGGTGACGATATCGCAGTCGTGCATGGCGATGATGTCACACTCCTCGCGCGCGAACAGATAGCCGAGGGCGATCCAGACGGACTGGCCTTTGCCTGGCAGGCCGGTCGAGATGTCGCGGCTCTCGAGCTGCCGGAAGACGTTCTGGATGCGGGGGCCATCCACCCAGATCACTCGGACCTCGCGCTCGGGCGTTCTCAGGCGGCGAAAGTAGGCCAGCGCCTCTTGAAATCGGGCCTCCTGAAAGACCCCGCCCAGGGCCACGGCCACCGTGTGGAGGTACCGGACCTGACCGATTTCCGCCATGATCCGGTCCAGAACCGGGCGGTTTTCGAGGTCAGAGTCCAGGCACGGCAGGAGCAGACCGATTTTCATGTGGCGGGAGTGCTCCTCCAAACGCCGTTCCAAGCTCTCGAGATAGGCTTGCCGGTCGAAGGCCGTGTACAGCCCGTGCAGCGTGGTGATGACGCCTTCCTGGTGGAAATCGGTCATATCATTTCATTTCTATACAGAGCGCCATAACTTCGCATACCCGTGTTGCTCCTCGGCTTGTCACTGCGGCGTACTGAAAGTACGCCTCATTCCTCGCCTTCGTCGCGCCTTGGTCTGCTTTGTTCTGACGCTCTGTAGGCACATCGTTTTATGATGTTGTGTACACATCAAGCGTTAACTTTGTCGGCTGCGCTGCGCGGCTACTCGCCGTACTCCAGTTGTACTGTCTCGTCGCTGCTCGCTTGCCTTCGCGTTTCCATCTTGATTTAGAAATGGAATTCGCCTGTTCATGGACATCTTTCCCACTCCTCGGTCTCGCCATGTCCGTGCCTCATCTCGGCAGGAACATTACGGCAGGTTCGAAATAGAAATGGAATCAATGATCGTCCAAGCCTGCCATCCGCCTTCAGTTAAGGTCAGGGACCGGCGCTCAGGCTCTCGCCCCCGGGCGAACCCTGGGCGGCTTCGATTCGCCTTTGACTGCCTTTTCGTCCCAGATCCGGATGAGATAGTCCTTTTGTTCCTCGAAGATTTTCGCCTGTTCCTCCACCAATTTTTCGGCCTGGGCCGAGGTCATCTCCTGGGTCTCGTCGATGAAAGAGGCGACCCTCCCCAGATAAAGCGGGGTGATGAGGTTGACAAGTTGGGTGCGGTTGTGGGTCCATTGGTGAAACGTGGCCGCGGTCTCGTACAGAATCTGAACCCAGGTCTCCATGGGCATGAGAAACTTGTTCTGGGACAGACGGGCGCATTTTTGCAGAGACTCGAAACAGTCCGGGCTGAAAATGTCGGCATACAGCGACCGGAACTGCCGAAACCCGGTCTTGTATTCCGTAATCAGCCGGGACAGGTCCACTTTGATCGGGTCCGGCTCCAGCGGCTCTTTCATGCCGAACATGGGCACGCTCCGGCTGCCGCGCACCTGCTTCCAGAGGGATTCGTACTGTTCCATGAGGGCGAACAGGGTATGGACCACTTGCCGGAACATGGGACCCAGGGACTCGCCCGGATCCTTGGCATCATGGACCTTGACCCCGAGGTTGGACTGGCAGAGCTTGAGGTTATGGGTGATGGCCGTGGTCGTCATCCAGATATCGATGCCGTACCGGGCCACGTCCGTCTCCCAGACGTCCTCGTCAATGAAATGGTCGGCCAGATCGCCGATAAAGGCGAACTCGCCGCCAATAGGTTGTCGGATGCGGAGGCCGTATAGGGCCCGGGTCAGGGTGTAAACGATGTTGTTGGTGATGGTTCCGTCGTACTTATACCGGTTGTAAACCGGGCTGACGTACTCGTATCCTTTGTCCAGCACGGGATCCAGCAGATATTTCACCCAATCCGAGGTGATGGAACGCAGGTCCGAATCCACGACCATGCAGACCTTGACCCTAAGCCGCTTGGCCGCCTCGAAGATGGAGCGGAAAGCGGATCCCTTGCCGGCCGGGCCGCGGTAGATGGAGATGATTTTCTCCTGCCAGGGCTTGATCTCGAAATCCCGGGCCGCCTCGCGCGTGTCATCGGTCGAGCCTCCATCGGCGATCATGATCACCGAGTGCAGGTTTTTATAGTACCGGTCGAGCCCGTGGGTGCACATCTGGATCACATGTTCGATGGTGTTCTGGTTGTTGTAACAGGGGATGCCGACCAGGATGTCCGCCGATTCGACTTCCTCAAGCCTTTTCGAGGTGTAGGCCCGAAGAGCGGTTTTGAACACCACGGCCAGCCTCCTCCTAATTACATTTCTAAATCAAGCGTTAATTTTGTCGGCTGCGCTGTGCGGCTCCTCGCCGCACTTCAAATGCACTGTCTCGTCGCTGCTCGCTTGCCTTCGCGTTCCCATCTTGATTTAAAAATGGAATAAGAGTTGGGGGATGTCGCCATGTTCGGACGCCTTTTCGTCTCTCCATTCAAAAAGGCCAGGGAAATCGATTGGCTTGCATTATAACCTTATCGGCCCATCTTGAGAAATAAATTCCGCGAAAGACCCGGACCGAGGAGCTGAGCGCAGTTGGGACTGAGCACCAGGACAGCCTCGCTTCCGGCGGGCGGCCGCTCCCGCCGGCCGATGACGCATCAGCCGCGCCGCCAGGAGAACCAGTTCTTCCAATCTTTCTTGTCTTCGAAGTAGGATTGAAAACCCTCGATGACCCGGGAGCGCGGCAGGTTCCGGTCAATGGTCACCCAGTGGTTGGACTCGTTTTCTTCCTGATACTCGATTTCGAATCCATCTTTGTCATTCCCCTGAGTCTGAATATAGCTCAGTTCCGACCGGGACAAGACGGCGACGTGTGCGTCCGGGGACCCCACTTCCTTCAAGTTATCCAGGATTTCCTCCCAGTTCGGATGTTCGATCAGCCGGCCGTCCCCCAGTTCGAAGATCATGGCTGCCTCCTATGATAGATTTTCCTTTATTCATTATAGCTCAGCTTCGGCGTAACGCACACGCGGCACACCTCGACCGGGGCTCGGGGGAAGCCCTCGAAGGCTTTTCGGATTTTTCGTCAAGAACCGGCCCTGGCTCGGCCGCCCGATGCTTTTCTAGTCGACCAGGGCTTGATAGACCAGGCTGTAAAACAGATTGGTGAGGCGGGCAAGCTCCGAGGGCGCCTGCACCATCAGGATGGCGATCAGTTCCTCCTCGGGGTCGACCCAGAAGACCGTACCGGCCAACCCGCCCCAATAATAGGTCCCGATCGAGCTCGGCACCGTGGCCACGCCCGTGGTCATGCGCACGGCAAACCCCAGCCCGAAGCCGTTGCCCGGCAGGAAGCCGGGGATGGTCCCGAGGTGGTCGGCCGTCATGAAATCCACGGTCTTGGGGCTCAGGATGCGGACCCCATTGAACCAGCCGCCGCTGAGGAGCATCTGGGCGAAGGTCAGATAGTCTTCGGCCGTGGAAACCCCACCGCCGCCGCCTGAAAGAAGCGTGGGCCGGCTGGTGACGTCGATCAACTGGATGCTCCGGCCGGTCTTCGGATCCTTGCCGGCCTGGGCGATCCGGGCCTGATTTTCCGGTTTGACCCAAAACCCGGTGTCCTTCATGGCCAATGGGCCGAACAGGCGCTCGGCCAGGAATTCATCCAGCGACTGGCCGGAAACCACCTCGAGCACGCGGCCCAGCACGTCCGTGGAATGGCTGTACTCCCACCGGGTGCCAGGCTCGCTGACCAACGGCAACTTGCCCAGCTTGGTCACCATCTCGGCCAGGGTCTGCTGGCTTGCGTAGACGCCGGCCTTCAGGTACATGGACTTGATGGCCGAACGGCCGAAGACGCCATAAGTCAGTCCGGAGGTGTGCCGGAGCAGGTCCTGGATGGTCATCTGACGCTGGGCCGGCGCAGTGGTGACGACCGGCTGTCCGGATGCGTCCCGCGTCTCGGTGCCCACCTCCATCTTGCTGAACTCGGGGAGGTACTTGGCCACGGGGTCGGAAAGAAACAGCCGGCCCTCCTCGAAGAGAATCATGGCGCCCACGCTGACCAAGGGCTTGGTCATGGAATAGATGCGGAAGACGGCGTCCTTGGGCATGGGCGTACCGGTTTTAGGGTCCAAGTGGCCGAAGGCCTTGTAATAGGCGATCTTCCCCTCGCGGGCGATCAGGGCCACGGCGCCGGGAATTCGGCCCAGCCGGACTTCCTCGGCCAGGTGCCGGTCCAGCCGGTCCAGCCTCTTGGTGGAGAATCCGACCCTTTCCGGGTTCACCCGCGGCAGCACCTCGGCCCAGGCCGCGGATGCCGCCAGGAACGCCGCCAGAACCACCAGTATCCTGCCCAGCCTCGAAAAAACGCGGACTGATTTTTCCATTGCCTCCCCCTTCGAGACCATAGCAAAATTTCTGAATCCCGTGCTCGGCAACCATCTCCCTCCCAAGCCCCGGCGCGGAATCGGCCACAAGCTTCAGCCGGCACAAGCAGCGCACACCTGCCCGGGTCAAGCCGCCTCAAGCGCTGCCAGATTGTACAGGAGACGGCCGTTTTTGTGTAAAAAACATGGCGCTCTTCCCACAAAAGCGACGCTGGGGGAGCGTCTAGCCTTTCGGTCAATGGGTGTCCACCGCAACGTGACGGATTCGTATAAATTTTACCCTTTGGAAAGTAAACTACCACCGACCTTGTCGGTGGCTTTGAAGAGGACGACGACTCCTGGCAATGTTATCCACCGTCGCCCTTCCATAATCGAAATGAGGCACCACTTCTTGAAATCGGGGTGCCCTGCCAAACCTCAGACTCGCCAACAAGGTTGGCTCGCTGGAAGTGTGGGGCCTCCGCCCCCACGCCCCACCACCGGCCATGCCGGTGGTTTTGACCGATAATAAATCCTCCGCTTCCCTACGGAACGCTTGAGGTTGTTCGTTGAATGAGAGATAATGCAAGCAAATCCTCATGGGTGGTAGCTTATGACGCAGAGGCGAATCCTCTTTGTGGACGACGAACCGGAGATTCTGCACATCTTCCAGCGCCGCTTTCAGGATCAGTACCTGCTGGACGTGGCGGCCAGTGGTATGGAAGCGCTCCAATTGCTGGAAAAAAATGGGCCCTACGCCGTTATCGTCTCGGACAATCGCATGCCCAAGATGACCGGCATCCAGCTTTTCACCGAGGTGCAAAAGACCGCCCCGGACGCCGTTCGCATTCTGCTGACGGCCTTCGCGGACCTGGAAACGGCCATGAAGGCCGTGAACGAGGGGTTCGTTTTTCGCATTTTGAGGAAGCCTTGCCCGCCGAGCGAGGTGGCCAAATCGATCGATGCGGCCCTGGCCTATTACGAACTTCTCATGTCACAGCGGGAACTCCAGGTCCTCAAGAAATGGCGCCAGGGCATGGAGGACATGATTTATTCCCTGGTGGCCTTGTTGGAAAAGCGGGACCCCTACACGGCCGGGCATCAGGTCCGGGTGGCGGCCCTGGCCACGGCCATGGCCCAGGATTTGGAGCTGGTCCCCGAGCAAGTGGAGATCGTCCGCCTGGCCGCCTCGGTGCATGATATCGGCAAAACCTATGTCCCATCGGAATTCCTGAACAAGCCCGGACGGCTGACCCCGGCCGAGTTCGAGATCATCAAGGCGCATCCGCTGGTGGGCCAGGAGGTGCTCACCTCCATGGACAAGGTCTTTCCCATCAGCCGAATCGTGGGCCAACACCATGAGAAACTGGACGGCAGCGGATATCCTGAAGGACTCCATGGGGAACAGATTCTCCCGGAAGCCAGGATTATCACGGTGGCCGATATCGTCGAAGCGATGCAGTCCCACCGCCCGTATCGGCCCGCTCTGGGAGTGGACATGGCCCTGGCCGAGATTGAAAGCCTCAGGGGAGTCGCGCTGGATACGCAAGTGGTTAACTCCTGCTTGAGACTCTTCCGTGAAAAAGGCTTTCAGCTCAAAAACATCTTTTGACCCGCGCCCAAGAGGTGGGAACATGACGAGTCCAATGAAGGAGACCGTTTCCCCTGCCGGCCAACCTTCGCTAGGGCGGTATGCGGACCCTTTTCTCTACGCTCCCTGGCACCAACGCTGGCTCGAAAAAATCTGCGCCAAGGACCCCCTTTCCGCCGGGCAGCAAGCTTGGACGTGGGTCATCGTGGCGATCTTGATTCTGGGCGTCACCGCCTTGGTGTACCAGGCCGGGGGGCCACCGCAGGTTTCGATACACCTCATGTATATCCCCATTCTCATCGCCGCCTTGAGGGTCGGGCTTACCGGCACAATCCTCACCGCCCTGATTGCAGGTCTGGTCGGTGGCCCCCTGACTCCCCTGTTGCGGGCCGACCAGTTCTCCCCGGACCCGATGAACTGGATTATCCGACTCTTGATTTTCGTGATGGTCGGCCTCGTGGCCTCGATCTTGTTTGGTTTTATACAAAGAAGTAGACAGCGCTACTACGACCTCGTGGACGCCTTGAACGAAGGTTTCCTCTCGCTCGATAAAGAAGGCCGGATCGTTTATGCCAACCAGAAGATCGCTCGGCTCCTGGGATGCGACCGGGAAGAGCTTCTGGGGCGGCTGCCCGAGGACTTCATGGATGAAGAAAATCGGAAAATCCGCCAAGAGGCATGGGAAAAACGAAAAACCGGCAGGGAAGAACCGTACGAATTGACCTGGGTGACCCGGTCGGGGTCCAACCTTGTCACCCGGAATTCGCCGAAAGGCGTCTTCGAGGGGGACGATTTCAAGGGCGTTTTCTGCGTATTGACCGACTTGACCGAGTCCAAGGCCGCGGAGATCGAGAGGCAAAGGTATTTCTCCACCCTGGGGCATGTCATGGACATCAGCCCCAATATCATCTTCAACCTGAGCGTTTCCCGCGAGGCGAATGGCGAATCGAGGCTGCAGCTGAGATATGTTACAGAAAATATAACCAGAATCATGGGCTACAGCCCGGCGGACTGCCTGGCCGACCCCGAGTGGTGGACAAGGCACGTTCATCCCGAGGACCTGGCCGTTGCCGCAGCCCGCACCACAGAGCTTTTCGAACACGGACACCTGGTGCGCGAGTTCCGTTATCTTCATAAAAATGGCGAATACCGCGCCATCCGTGAGGAATTGGCGCTGCAGCGAGACGAAATGGGCCTCCCCGTTGATATATTCGGCACCTGGGCGGATGTCACCGACATCCGAGCGGCCGAAGAGGAAACACGGACGGCGGAGACGAAATACCTCCACCTGTTTGAAAACATGACCCAAGGGGTCGTTTACATGGACCGGGACGGAATCATGCGGGACGTCAACCCGGCCGGCATGGAAATTCTAGGGCTGACCCGGGAACAGTTGCTGGGCCTGTCCTACCTGGACCCGCGCTGGCGGATCGCCCATGAAGACGGTTCAAACATCACCGCGGAAGAACATCCATTTACAATAGCCTTGAAAACGGGCCGGACGGTCTCCGGCGTGGTGGCGAGCGTCTTTCATCCATTGGAGCGGCAAGATCGCTGGGTGAAGGTCGAGGCCGTGCCCCGTTTCCAACCCGGAAGAGACGAACTCCTCGGCATCGCCGCCATCTTCACCGACATCACGGCCGATAAGCGCCGGGAAAAAGAACTCGAAAGACTGAACCGCGCCCTGACCGCCATGTACGGCATGAACCAGCTCATCATCCGGGCCAAAGACGAACCCACGCTTCTTCAGGAGGTCTGTCAATTCATCGTGAGCAGCAACGACTACCAGCTCGCCTGGATCGGTTTCTCAGACAGGGGCGAGCCAGAGTCCATCCGGCCCGTGGCCCTGGCCGGCCCGGCCGAGAAGTACCTCGAAGAACTCCAGCACATCTGGGAAGAGTCCGGCCAAACCGGGCCGTCGCGCAGGGCCAGGCACACCGGACTTCCCCAGCTAATCCACGACATCGAGGTCGAGCCGGACGACCAACCTTGGAAAGAGGCGGCGCTAAAACACGGTCTGCGGTCCCTGTTGGCCCTGCCGTTGATCTCACAGGGCCAGACTTTCGGTTCATTGACCATTTATGCCGGCCGGCCGGAAGCCTTCAGCGAGGACGAGGTCCGCCTGCTGACCGGGCTGTCCGACGACCTGGCCATCGCCGTCACCGGACTTCGGGCCCAGGCAGACCTAATTAAACAGGAAGCGAGACTCCGCCGCTCGCGAGCCCGATACCAGACCGTGGTGGACAGCATCAGCGATAGCATCCTCGTCATTCAGGACGGCGTGATCAAAATGGCCAATAGATCGAGCAGGGAGGGTTCCGGCTATTCCGAGGAAGAGATGCGCACCCGCTCGTGGATGGATAACATCCACCCGGACGACCGCCAAATGGTCGTGGAACGGGCCCAGGCTCGAATGGCAGGCAAGCCGGCGCCGGAAGAGTATAGTTATCGGATCGCGCACAAAGATGGTCGGGCGCTTTGGATGGACGTTAAGGCGAAGCAGATCCTATGGGATGACAGGCCGGCCTTCTTGTCCATTATGCGGGACGTCACCAGAAACAGGGAATTGGAGGAGGAGCTCCGCCAGGCGCAGAAAATGGAGGCCATCGGCGTACTCGCCGGCGGGGTGGCCCACGATTTCAACAACCTGCTCCAGATGATCGGCGGGTACACGGAGTTGGTCCTGTTCGGCCTGAAGGAAGGAGATCCGGGCTTCGAGGAACTCAGCGAAGTGATGAAGGCCGTGGGACGCGCCGGCGACCTGACCGACCGGTTGTTGACTTTCGGCCGCAAGGTCGAAAGCACACTCCAGCCCGTCACCCTGAACGATTCGGTCAAACGCGTGGCCAAGCTGCTCGACAGGACCCTGCCCAAAATGATCGAGGTCCAGTTGGTGTTGGAGGGAGACCTGTGGGAGGTGGAGGGCGACCCGGCCCAGATGGACCAGGTCCTGATGAATCTGGCCATCAACGCCCGGGACGCCATGCCCGACGGCGGCCGCTTGACCGTTTCCACGAAAAATGTTTCCGTTGAATCCGAGGATTCCGATCTGCCGGCCGGCATCCTCACGGGCGAGTATGTTCGGGTGTCCATGTCGGATACCGGGACGGGCATGGACAAGGCCACGCGAGAACGGATTTTCGATCCCTTCTTCACCACCAAAGAGATCGGAAAAGGAACAGGGCTCGGCCTGTCCATGATCTACGGCATCGTGAAAAGCCACCGCGGCTACATTTCCTGCCGAAGCGACCCCGGCCAAGGCGCCACCTTCGACATCTACCTGCCGAAGATGGCCCGCCCGAAAGAAGCGGCAACCTCTCCCGTTCTGGAAGAGGGCGGCGATTATTCCGGGCATGAGACGATATTGCTGGTGGATGACGAGGCCATGATCCGGGACTTCGTGGAAAAAGTCCTGACAGGACAGGGCTATCGCGTGCTCCTGGCGGACAGCGGAGAAAGGGCGCTTAAACTTTTTGAAGAAAAGATGGGGAATATCGATCTCGTCCTGTTGGATATGATAATGCCGGGCATGGGCGGGAAAAAGTGCCTGGAAAGGATGCTCGAACTCAAGCCCGAGGCGAAAATCATCGTGGCCAGCGGCTACGGCTACGATGATTCCCCGGAATCCCCCCCCGGTATCGCCGAGTCGAGATACTTGAGAAAGCCCTTCCAGATGCAGGAGCTTATCTCTTCTGTCCGGCAAAGGCTGGAGGAGGGGTCCCCATTGCCGCCAGGAAGGAAAGAAGAAAAAGAAGATGTCTGACGCCGCTGCCATTCTGGTGTTGGATGACGAGCCGAGCACGTCCAGGGTGCTGCAAAAAATCCTGGCCAAGGCCGGCTACCACGCCATCGAACTCAATGATCCGACCAAGCTGGAAGATCATCTTCTGTTCCGGGAGCTGAAACTGGTCATCACCGACCTGATGATGCCCAAGCGCAACGGGCTCGAGGTGCTGAAGATCGTACGTGCCAGCAAGCCGGAGGTACCGGTGATCATCGTGACCGGCCGGGCCACGATCGATGCGGCCATCGAGGCCACGAAACTGGGCGTGGCGGAATTTCTTTCCAAGCCCATCGGCGCTCAGGCCCTGCTCGATGCGGTAAAAAAACACATCATCACCGATGACAATCTGCCCGACCCCATGCAAGAGGTGGTCGCGCGACAGGGTTTCCGCGAGCGCAAGAGTCAGACGGCCGAGTCGGACCTGATGCTTCTTCCGGAGGAGATCGTTTCCACCGAGACCATTCCGGAGGGTTACGTCGAGGTCGCCTTTGAACACATCGAGCCTGGAAACGCCGTTCCGTTCAATCTTTTCATCCAGCTCTACAACAAGAGCACCCAGAAATATTACCTGAGGCGGCTGTGCAACAAGAATGAAGTTTACACCAGCACCTTAAGAAACATCCTCTTTCGAAGACGTCTCCAGTATGTGTTCATCCAGGAGAACGATTACCGTGCTTATTTGTCCTACTATTCGTCGATCAAGGCCCTGCCCCATTTCCAGCAGGATCGGGTTCAGGACAAGAAAAAGCTCGTCCTCTATGGCAAGGCGATCGAAGCGATCGGCGAAATCCTGGCCGATCCGATCAATGAAAAGAGCGTGGAGAAGGCGACCGACCTGGTGGACACCATCTTCCGGGCCATGGTGACGGACCCGGGTATGTACGATGATATGTACAAGCTGTTCTCCCAAGACCCATCCATCTTCAATCACTCGGCCAATGTCTGTCTCCTGGCCCTCTCCTTCAGTCTCCATCTCCATTACGACCTGAAAATGTCCCGGGTCGTAGGCGTAGGGGCCTTGTTTCACGATGTGGGTATGAGGAACGTTCCCAAGGAGATTCTGGAGAAATCGACCCCCCTGACCGCCATGGAATGGGCGCTCATCAAGGAACACCCGGAAGTAGGGTATCACCGGCTCAAGTCGCACCTTTCCTTGCATACGGACTCGCTGCGCATCGTTTACGAACACCATGAAGAGAGCGACGGTTCCGGCTATCCCCGGGGGCTCAAAGGGTCGCAGATCAGCCCCTTGACCGCCATCTGTCATATAGTGGACAAATTTGACGGCATGACCACGGCCAAGCCCTACCGCGCGGCCTTCCCCCCCTCCGATGCCCTGAAGACCATCTATTTCCAGGAAAAGTCCAAGGAAGGAAGAGACCTGGTCAGACGTTTTACGGAATTCTTGGGCGGAAAAAAGCACGTCGACTGACCGGAGCCGCGGACACCCCTACCGGCTCCGCTTCGACGGCTCAGCCTCCACCCTCTCAAGAGGAACACATCCGGGTTACGGCGAAGGACCTCGCCCAGGTTTCGCTCAGGCGTCCGCCGGGCGGGACAGGACCAGGTCCGCCGCCTTCTTAAGCGAATCGACGAATTCCACCTGGAGCGATTCACAGACCTCCGCGGGCAGGTCCTCGAAATCCGATCGGTTGGCCGCCGGGAAAATGACCAACCGGATTCCGGCCCGCTTGGCGGCCAGGACTTTTTCGCGGACGCCGCCCACCGGCAGGATTCGGCCGGAAAGGGTCAGCTCGCCGGTCAAGGCCACGTCTCTTCTCGCAGGCAGGCCGTACAGGAGCGAAAGGAGAGCGGCGGCGATGGTCAATCCGGCCGAAGGACCATCCTTGGGCACAGCCCCGGCCGGCACGTGAATGTGAATGTCGCGATCGGTGAAGAAGCCCTCAGACAGGTTGAAAGAACCCGCGTTGGCGCGAAGATAGCTCAAGGCGGCCTGCGCGGATTCCTGCATGACTTCACCCAAAGACCCGGTCAAAAGAAGACGAGACGAGCCCTTCATGGCCGTGGCCTCGATAAAGACGATCTCACCGCCGGTTTCCGACCAAACCAGACCGGTGACCACGCCCACCCGGTCCTCAGTGTCGGCCGAGGCCCAGTAGTGTCGGCGGACGCCTAGGTATTCCTCCACCTTTTCGGCGGTCATCGTGAACTGGGCCGGTCGGGTTTCGCTGCTCAGAACCTCGCGGGCCAATTTGCGGCAGATGCGGGCGATTTCCCTTTCCAGATTCCTCAAACCCGCTTCCTGCGTGTAATCCCGGATAATCTTGGTCAAGGCTTCGGTGGTGAAAACCGGGACCAGGTCTTCGAGACCGTTTTCCTTGATCTGCCTGGGCAGAATGAAATGGCGCCCGATCTCGAGCTTTTCCCGCTCGGTATAGCCGTTGATCATCACGACCTCCATGCGGTCCAGGAGAGCGGGCGGGATCGGGTCGGTCGCGTTGGCCGTGGCGATGAACAAGACGCTCGAGAGATCGAACGGCAGGTTCAAATAATAGTCCGTGAAGGCCACGTTCTGCTCCGGGTCCAATACTTCCAGCAGGGCCGAAATGGGATTGCCGGTCAGGTTTTGAATGGCCTTGTCTATTTCATCCAATAGGAAGACGGGGTTGTTGACCCCGAGTCGCTTGATTTCCTGGATGATGCGACCGGGCATGGCCCCCACGTAGGTCCGCCGATGTCCCCGGAGCTCGGCTTCGTCCTTGAGCCCGGCCATGGAGAGACGAACGAACCGGCGGCCCAAGGCCAGGGCGATGGATCGGCCCAGCGAGGTCTTGCCCGTGCCCGGAGGCCCTACGAAAAAAAGCACCGGTCCGCGTGACAGGCGCGAGACGCTCTCCCGTTCGATCGCCTGCCGGATGGTGTTCCTGACATCATCCAGCTTGAACGGCTTGCTCAGATAGGTAAAGGCCCCCTTTTTCATGGCCCGAACGGCCGAGTCAACCGTGGCGTAGGCGGTGAGCATGACCACCTGGGTTTCGGGGTTCCGCTTCTTGGCCTCCTCGAGAACCATCACCCCGTCCACCCGCCCCATCTTCATGTCGGTCAGGACCACATCGAACCCGGTCTTTTCCAGAATGGACAAAGCCTCCTCGCCACTGGCGGCAGTCTGGACGGTGTAGCCTTCCTCTTCCAAGATGTGCTTCAGATTCTGACGCGTGATCTCCTCATCGTCCACCACCAGGATCAGAGGCTTCCGGCGGACCTTCAATGTCCGCACGGCCATGTACTCCAGGATCCGATCCTTGACCTGCTCGAGACCGTAATGGGCCTGGCTCAGCACGGCCTCGGCCTGCTTGATATCGAGGTTATCCGCGCTGTGACTGGTCCAGGGCAAGGTAAGCAGGTAATCGAGATAACTCAGGCCGATAGTGTATTCCGCGGCGCTGGGATGGGTCTTACCCAGCCGTTCCAATTCCTGAAGGGCCGCTTGATGCACATAGGCGGGCAGATGCGAAGACTCGATTTTTTCTTTAAGCGATTCCAATTCGGAATCATCTGGGCGCTGCTCGTCCGTGCGTCCGAAGAGCTTCATGAGTGGTGTCCTTTTCAATGTATCTTACCTCAAAACCGAGGACCTGCACAACCTCGATCTCATGAATCCGTGGTGAGTGATGCAAAATGCAACGTTTCTGAGCAAAAGCGAACTAGTAGAAAAAGATAAATGAAATTAAATAAATACGCCCATAATTTCATTTGGCGTTGCAAATAGCAACGCCCGCTGTCCTCCGGATTCTCTCAAGGTTTTCTAAAATAAACCAATAAAAACAATATGTTAAATCTCAAGGCCCAATTGGCCCCATTGTTGAATTGTGCATTGGCAAGACCAACGAGAGGAGGCTAGAAAAATGAGACTCGTTGAATGGTTCGATCGGCAAATGGCGGCCATCACCTTCGCCGAAGCGGGCGAACCGGAAACCGCCAGACGCATTTTGTCGGAGGGCAAGAAGGTGCGCAAAAGCAAGGTGACCCGGCCGCGGCCACCCAGTCCTATGGATCGGCCTGTGTTGAGGGCCGACGCGCCGAGATAAGGCGGCCGCGGCTTTCAGGAGGACGAGGGTGCCCGACGGGGTGCGATCCATCTCGGATCAGGAGATGAAACGGATATGAAAACGATCTTATTGGCCATTGGGGGGGAGAATATTCAAAATGATTCGGTGCAGTTCTCCTTGGAGCTGGCCGGGCGCTTAAAGGCCAAGCTGGATGTGCTTCAAATTCTGGGTCCGTGGGCTCGATTGGGCTGGCGAAGAATGAAGCACGGACTGACGGTCGGCCGGCGCATTTTCGAAGGCGGCATGACGGCCGCCGCGTTTGCCGAAGCCGGCGAGCCTGCATTGGCCAAGCATATTTACGACATGCTTTCAGACGGCATGAAGGAAAAGCAGACGAACGACCGCGTTGAATGTCAGGTCCATGTCCTGGCGGGACATGCCGAACAAGAGATCATACAATACCTGGAAAAGCATCGCGAGGTGGTTTTGGCAATCTATGACGGTCCTCTGAAGCCCGAGGGCGGGGACTTGCCCGAGCGGGTTTCCGGGGCAGCGCGTGTGCCCGTGGTCACGGTTCACAAAAAATCGAAGAATGCGTGACCTCGTCGACGGTTCAACCGAACGGAAGGCACATCAACAAGGGAAAGGATGTAAAAAGATGGCAGAAAGTTCGGGCGTCAAGGCCAGAAAAAGGGCGATCAAAAAGGCCCTTTTTTATGGGGTGTTATCAGCGGGGCTTTATACGGCGGTGTTCACCCACGCCAGCCTTGTCATGTCTTATTTCACCAAGGGAGGCCTTTACGCCCTCGCTCCGGTGGTGACGGTCCTTGTATTTTCTTATGTTCATGGTTCCCTGGCCAGCAACGTCTGGACGGCCTTGGGCATCGTGGCCTCGCGTCAAGCCGAGCAGAAACGGGTGGAAAAGCCGGTCACGGTTCCGAAGCGGGTCGAGCGGCCCCGGCTCTATGCCACGCCTCCCGTTTGAAAAGAACCTGGGTTTGTTCGCCCGATTATGCCCTGAAGAAATGTACCTGTCACTCATACAAAAAGGAGAGGTCGAATGGGACACGGCGGCGATATTCTGCAAATGCTCAAATTCATTGATCTGACCATCCCCGGAATTACTTTCTTGTTTATTCTTGGTTTTATCGGTGGCCTGGTCAGCGGATTCATCGGTTCGGGAGGGGCCTTTGTGCTGACCCCGGGCATGATGAGCCTCGGCGTGCCGGGAACGGTGGCCGTGGCCAGCAATATGTGCCATAAGTTCCCCAAGGCCCTGGTCGGAGCGATAAAGCGCTATAGGTACGGCCAGGTGGACGTTAAATTGGGGTTGATCATCGGCATCTCCGCCGAAGTCGGCGTCCAGGTCGGAATCCAGATTCAAAAACTGGTCCTGGACGCGTGGGGCCAGGCGGGATCCGACCTATACGTCAGTCTGGCTTTTGTGCTCATTCTGGTGGTGGTCGGGAGTTTTATTCAGCTGGACGCCTCCAAATTGAGAAAAACCAACAGCGCGGAGGAGAAGAGCACCCGCTTGGCCCGATGGGTTCAGAGCATCAACCTTTGGCCCATGATCACCTTCAAAAAAAGCAACCTCAGACTGTCGTTCTGGTGCACGGCCCCGCTCGGCTTTGCCACGGGTTTGATGGCCGCAACCATTGCCGTGGGCGGCTTCGTCGGCGTCCCCGGCATGATTTACATCCTGGGCATGACCAGCCTGATGGCCTCGGCCTCGGAATTGGTCATCGCCTTTGTCATGGGCTTGGGCGGAACTTTGATTTGGGCCTGGTACGGCATGGTCGATATCCGGCTGGTCCTGATCATTTTGGCCGGGTCGCTCTTCGGCGTCCAACTGGGAGCCATTGGCACGACCTTTGTCAAGGGCTACATGATCAAGTACGTCATGGCGATCATCATGTTGACCGTGGCGGTCAGCCGCGCCTTTGCCATGCCCCAGTATCTGAACCAACTGGGGTTGATATCCTTATCTCCAAAAACCATCTCCATCTTGAACGGCATCAGCTTCGGCAGCATGTGTTTGATCTTAATCATAGGTGCGACCATTGTTATATTTGCCACTCTCCTTGGAATGAAGGCCGAGCGCGCCGCCATATTGGCCGAAGGTTAGAAGCGAACCGTGGATAGTGGATACGATCCGAGCCGTGGCGCCGAGCGAGGGTGAGGAACGGACGGTTGAAGAGTCCGTCAAGTTCACCCTGCTTCGGCGCGGACGGCTGATCTTGGTTTCGGTCGCGCTGCGTGCGCATGACGGCAACCTGGTCCTCCTTCCTTTTTAATCGGCCCGGCTCCGGCTCCCCGTTGACGTATTGACGAATATCATTCAAACTGATAATAACGCTGACCTCCGGATTTGACCCGGAATTTGGAGGTGACGTCGAGGCATACGCGGGTCGAAGGAACAGGCCTTGTGTCTCTGGTTCGAGGATCACGATCCGAAGCCCGATCCTGCGTCCGACCCGGCCTTGACTTAGCCATGGAGTCCGAACCCTTGACGCAAAGACCCAACCTTGAATCGCGCCGAATGGGGGGCTGACCTTGACTCTTCGACACAAGATCCTGTTGGCCTTCATTTTCTTCCTGTCGGCCAGCATTGTGTTCTTCGGGCTGGTCTATCAGAGGCACGTGGAAATTCAGCGCAAGCTCAGGTTCGTGGAGGAGGCGGACGACCTCAGAAATTGCACTTTGGAAGCCAGGCGCTATGAAAAAAACCTCCTGTTATACGGCGGGCTCGAGAATTACCATGAACTGATTCGCTTCCTTGCCCTGGCCGAACAACAGCTCGTCCGCTTTCAAAAGACCTGGCCCGAAGAGATAGAGGCCGTTTTTCTGAGCGAGGCCTTGTCCATCCTGGACAACTACCGCCAAACCTCGGTCAAGTACTTCGAGGCCTTGCGCCGGACCGATTCGGGCACCGCGCCCGATATCAATTTTTTCAGGGAATCGATGCGGGATTCCGGGCGGCGCCTGACCGAAAACATCGAGGCCATAGTGCTGAAGGAGCGGCGCCGGGTCGATGAGCTGGTCGCCTACCAGAAGCGGTCCCTTTTCTATTCCTCGGGCGCATTTGTGGCCGTGGCCCTGTTCATGTCCTATTATCTATACTTCCAAATTTTCAAGCCACTGTCGGCCATCCAGACAGCCGCTTCGAACATCGCCGCGGGCAAGGTCCACGAGATCCGGCAGGTTCAGGGAGCCTCGGAAATCAGGTCCCTGGTCAGCGTCCTCAACCGGATGATCCGCGAGCTGGACAAGAAGTCGGAGAGTCTTTTGCAGCAGGAGAAGATGGCCTCCTTGGGAACCCTGACCTCCGGGGTGGCCCACGAACTGAACAATCCGCTCAGCAACATCTCCACGTCCACCCAGATTATGATGGAAGAACTGGGGGAGGCGGACCTGGACTATCAGAAAAAACTGCTCTCCGGCGTCGAGGAGCAAGTGGAAAAGGCCAGGGACATCGTGAGGTCCTTGCTCGAGTTCGCCCGGGAAGGGGAGTTCGAGCTCGGCCTGATCGACGTCGGCGAGTTGATCGAAAAAACCTTGAAGCTGGTCAAGGGAGAGCTTCCGGCCAAGGTCGAGGTGCGCGTGGACGTTCCCGAGCGTTTCCAGGTGGAGGTGGATCAACGGCGCCTCAGCCAGGCCCTCATCAATTTGGTGCTGAACGGCGTGCAGGCCATGGCAGACACCGGCGGCGTTCTTAAGATCGGGGCCTATCGCCCCGAGCGCGGCGAGACCTTCCGCATCGAGGTGGAGGACACGGGTCCGGGCATTCCGCCCGAGGACATCAACCACGTGTTCGAACCCTTCTTCACCACCAAGAACGTGGGCGAAGGGACCGGGTTGGGACTGTATGTCACCTACGGGATCATTCAGAAACACAACGGCCGGATCGAGGTGACCAGCCGGCCGGGCCAGGGGGCCAAGTTCGTTCTGTCACTGCCCATCAGACGGGCCGCGTGAGGTCGATGTTGCCCAGAGAATCCATCCTGGTCGTGGAAGACGACGAAATCGCCCTGAGGAACCTGGAGCACGTCCTCAGCCGCGAGGGATACGAGGTCGTCGGAGTGGACAGCGGGGTCAAGGCCTTGCAGCACCTGGAGAACCGGGAGTTCGACCTGATCCTGACCGACCTGAAGATGCAGCAGGTGGACGGGATGCAGGTGCTGAACAAGGCGAGGACCCTGTACCCGAACACCGAAGTCATCATGATCACCGCCTACGCCACGGTGGATTCGGCCGTGGAAGCCATGCGCGACGGCGCGTACCATTACATCCCCAAGCCCTACAAGATAGACCTGGTGCGCCGCCTGGTCCAGGAGGCCCTGCTCAAGAGAAGCCTCTACCTGGAAAACCAGGCCCTCAAACAGACCCTGGCCGAAATGACCCAGGCGGCCAGGCCCAACATAATCGGCTCGAGCCAGGCCATGGCCAAGGTGCTTAAAACCTTGGAACAGGTCGCTCCCACCGACTCCAACGTCTTGATCACGGGCGAGACCGGTACCGGCAAGGAACTGGCGGCCATGATCATCCACCAGCTCAGCCGACGCGCCCGCCGATCGTTCGTGGCCTTCAACTGCGGGGCCTTTACCGAGGAGCTTCTGGCCAACGAACTGTTCGGCCACGAAAAAGAGGCTTACACCGGCGCCGCGACCACCAAGTCCGGGCTGATCGAGGCGGCCGACGGCGGCACAATCCTGCTGGACGAAATCGGGGACATGCCCTTGACGATGCAGGTGAAACTGCTGCGGGTCATCGAGGAAAAAAAGGTCCTGCGCGTGGGGGGTACCAAGCCCATCCCGGTGGATGTCCGGTTTCTGGCCGCCACGGCCCGTGACCTGAAACACGACTGCGAAACCGGCCGGTTCAGACCCGACCTCTATTATCGTCTGAACGTGGTCACGGTCCTTCTCCCGCCGCTGACCGAGCGTCCCGGGGACATCCCCCTTCTCATCCATTATTTTCTGGATAAAAAGTCGACCATGGCCGGCAAGGAGATCAAGGAGATCGAACCGGAAGCCATGGACATCCTCAGGCAATACTCCTGGCCCGGCAACGTGAGGGAGCTGGAGAACGTCATCGAACGGGCCGTGGTCATGGCCCGCGACAATGTCATCCGCGTGCACGACCTGCCCGAGGACCTGCTGAAGCTGTCCATCCAGACCTTTCGCCCCAAAAGCGGCGGCCTGCCCACGCTGGAAGAACAGGAAATCCAGTACATCAAGTGGGTTCTGGATCAAACGGCCTGGAACAAGAAAAAAGCCGCCGAAACCCTGGGCATCGACCGCGCTTCCCTCTGGCGCAAGCTCAAACGGTACGGCATCGAATAACCCGGCCGGCAATGGCCGCCGGACCGGGGCGCGGCCATTCGATCCCTTCCTCCGCCGCTCTGGTCGTTCCCGCCTTTCATGCCATGACCCACTTTCTTTGCTCGAGTCCCGCAACTCTTTCAGCATCTGCCCAGTCCTGACAGGCTCGGTCCTACTGCCCCGACCGGTCCTCGGGTCCGGGTATTTGGCTTGATGAGTCCGTGCCTGCGGGGTCTTATACTAAGTTGCAATCAAATGCACACTATCGATACAGGCAAGCGTGACGTCCTCCCCGTCATTCCTCCGAAATTCTCATGCCCCACCCTTGGGGGCGTGGCGTAGGGGCACGGCATGCCGTGCCCCTACATTCATCATATGCCTCGTTCTTCGAGGCGTGGCACCCGCGAAGATATGAAAACGAGCCGAGTAGGGGCGACCGGCCGGTCGCCCCTACCACTGAGGCCGCGATTCGCTCGACCGTCAAAGCTTGGCCAGATTTTCCAAGGAAGCAGGAATCCAGGCATAGCGGGA
>Ga0315282_10002948_pt1 | contig 30854 bp, 30 predicted proteins | sample YL17G07_20_MG_FD_203693 | JGI IMG/M metagenome (GOLD analysis project Ga0315282, IMG submission 203693) | Sediment microbial communities from Yellowstone Lake, YNP, Wyoming, USA - YL17G07_20 | ecosystem: Environmental > Aquatic > Freshwater > Lake > Sediment | place: USA: Wyoming | collected... | reverse complement strand
AGGGCGCGGACGCGGGTGGGCAGCGGGCCGGGCTTGGGGTCCGTGGTCGATCCGCTGCACGGGATGAACGAGAAGGGCACGCCGTAGACCTCGGCATACTCCGGCTCGAACACCCCCTGCTCGTTGGCGGCGTAGCTCATGCGACGTAAGCCACGGCCGACGACCTGCTCGCAAAGAAGCTGCGTGCCGAAGGCGCGGACGCCCAGCACATGGGTGACGGTGTTAGCGTCCCAGCCCTCGGTAAGCATGGAGACGCTGACCACACACTTGACGTGCTCGCCGAGCTTGCCAGCCTTCCCGACAGTGTTCATCACCTCGCGGAGCAGATCTTCATCGGTGAGGGTCTCTGCATCGCGGCCGGGGAAGCGTGTGCGATATTCGGTCTTGAAGTCGTCGATCTCCTGGTCGGCGATCTGCTTAAAGTCGGCGCTCATCGCTTCGCCGGACTCAAGCTGCTGGCTGTCAACTAGAATGGTGTTGGGACGCCGGAGCCAGCCGCCGTTGGCGTCGTCATTGCGAAAGATGGGCAGTTGCCCAGCCTGGACGACGGTTTTGTCGCCGATTTGCTTCTCCCAGCCAGCGATATAATCGAAGACAAGCTTTGAGACGTTCGTGTTGTTGCAGACGACTATGAAGACGGGTGGAGTGATGCCCTTGGCGCGGGCGTCGGAATTGTTCTCCCAGAGACGGTAATATTTCTCGTAGTTACTGTAGAGACTGTGCAGGGCACCCTGCAGCTCGACCGGGAGCTTGGGCTCGCTGCTGAGAGCCCCAGCCTTGCGACCCTTCTTGGGCAGGTGCTCGCGGATGCGGAGCCATAGGTCGCGGTAGGTCGGCTGTTCACCGACCATTGAGTCATCGGCCACGGGGACGCGGGGCACCTTCACGATACCGGCTTCGATGGAGTCGATGAGCGAGAAGTCGGAGACCACCCAAGGGAAAAGCGTACCCTCGGGGTAGCCGGAGCCTCGCAGGAAGAACGGCGTCGCGGAGAGGTCGTAGATGACCTTCACGCCGATCTTGGCTTTCACAGCCTCGATGCCGGAAATCCAAACGCGGGCTTCTTCGTCTCGCTTCTTGGCTTCGATGCGATCATCCCCGGTAAGTTTTTCGTCCTCGCCGTCGGGCTTGCGGCGGTAGCAATGATGGGCCTCGTCACTCAAGATGATGATGTTCTTCTTGTTGCCCAATTCGCGGCAGACGCGACGGACCATCTGGTCGGGTGTTTCGGTGAAGGCACCCGTATCGCCCTCGGTGAGAATCTCCTTGGTTATCTTGCCGGCGGCGATCTTCTCGCGCAGTTTGAAGGCGTGGAAATTTATGATGAGAATCTTCGCTTGGCTAAGTTGCTCCTGTGATTGAGTCGGAATGATGTCGCGCTGGCGGTAGTAGTTCTGCGGATCGTTGGGGAGCAAAACGCGGAGACGGTCCCGGATCGTAATGCCGGGCGTCACGATGAGAAACGTGTCGGAGAAGCGGGCGTCTTGTGGATTAGCCAGCTTGTTCAGTATGTGCCAAGCGATGAGCATCGCCATGACGATGGTTTTCCCGGAACCGGTGGCCATTTTGAAGGCAGTGCGGGGCAGGCCGGGATTTGCCGTGTCGTTCGCCTCGCGGATCGCGTTTTCGATCCAGGCATCGCCGTACTTCTTAGCCACCTCGGTAATATAGATAGCGGTTTCGAGGGCTTCGACCTGGCAGAAGAAAAGCTTTTTCTCGCGGTCGGGCTCAGTCCAATAAGCAAGCAACCGGCTCGTGGTCGGCGTCACCCCGACGTAGCCGCCTTGCCGCCAGAGCTTCACGCGTGCGCGGATCTGGTTGACGAGTTTGTTCTCTTCGATCCGGTCCTTCGTCCACTCGGTATCGAACGCGAGCTGCTTGCCCTTCTTGCGGGGCTGAGCGATCGGGATGAAATAGGAGCTGACGCGACGACCATCGATGACTTCGTTGGTGATCCCCTCGTCGGTAAAACGGAAATGACGTGTTGGTTCGCTGAAGGGCGAATTAATGACCGGATTCTCGATGACAACTTGTTTCATACGATGTTCACCTTGCAAACCTCTCCCGGGAACTTTCGCTTCCAAACCACCAACAAGAATTTACCATTTTTCAACAGCTTAATTAATTTCCACACTTTGTGAATAATTGCCCCTCTCAACCACGCAAGAAATATATCACCGACCGAACAGTGATGTCAAAAATAGAGAACTCCCCGTGTAACAACTGTGTCACAAAATTTGCTTAAACTCGCCTAAAACTGATTAACGGTGCTTAAAGGAAAAATCAAAAAATCAGGCGGGAATATGGCGGGGCCGACGAGGCTCGAACTCGCGACCTCCGGCGTGACAGGCCGGCGTTCTAACCAACTGAACTACGACCCCGCCTCAGGGAAAGAGATTATAACCGGAAGGCGAACGAATTTCAACAGCGGAAATCGGGGACACGGACCGAGTCGGCCATTAAATTTGTCGGAAGATCATATGTGTCTTCGCAGTACTTCATCCTTTTGCTGAAGTGAGGGGCGTGCCGCTCGGAGCGCTACATCTTTTCCAGGGCCGAGATGCGCTCCTCGATCGGCGGGTGCGTGCTGAACAGCTTGTTGACCGCTCCCTTGAGATCCTTCAGCGGGTTGACGATGTACAAATGGGCCGTGGCCTTATTTGCGACTTCCAGAGGCTCCGTGTCGGCAGCGATCTTTCTCAGCGCGGAAGCCAGGCCCGCCGGATAGCGCGTCAGCATCGCTCCGCTGGCGTCAGCCAAAAATTCCCGCTTTCGGGAAATGGCCAGGCGGATGAGCTGGGCGATGAGCGGCGAAAGCGCGGCCAGGACGAGCCCCACCGCCAGGAAAATTGTTCCGGCTCCGCCCTTGACCCGGCCGCCCCGCCGTCGTCCTCCCCACCAGAAACTCCTAAAAACCCAGTCGCTGAGGAGGGCCGCGATGCCGACCATGACCACGACCAGGGTCTGGAGACGGATATCGTAGTTCTTAATGTGCGACATTTCGTGGGCGATGACGCCCTCGAGCTCGACGCGGTTCATCTTCTGCAGAAGCCCGGTGGTGACGCAGACGACTGAATTTTTCGGGTTGTGGCCCGTGGCGAAGGCGTTCGGCGCCGTGTCGTCGATCACATAGCAGCGCGGCGTCGGGAGGCCGGCGGCGATGGACAAGCCCTCGACCGCATTGCACAAAAAGGGAAATTCTTCCTTGGTGACCGGCCGGGCATGGCTGATGGCCAAAGTGATATTATCGCTCCCGTAATAGCCGGCGACCGCCAGGCCGCCGGCGATGAGCACGGCCAACACAAGCCCTCCCTTCCCCAGGCCGGCGACCTGGGCTAAAACCCAGGCCAGAATAAAGATGAGGACCAAGAAAAACAGCACGAGAATAAACGACTTCCGTTTGTTGCTGGCAATTTGTTCATACATCACAACTCTCTAGGCTTAATATCATTGCCAGCTTTGAACGTGGGTGGCACGGCTGCTGCCCCGCAACGCCCGAAGCGCCTGAGTGGCGGGTGGGTGGGTCTTGCGCGAGGGCGTTAGGGGCACGGCCGCGACAGGACCCGCCCTCCTTTTCCGCTGGCAATGATATTTAAAACGAAACCTTCACCGGTTCCTTGGCGGCCGGCGTTTCGAGTTCGAAATATTCCTTCTCTTTAAAGCCGAACATATTGGCGATGAGGTTCGAGGGAAAGACCTGCTGTTTCATGTTGAACTTCATGACCTGGTCGTTGTAGAACTGCCGGGCATAGGCGATCTTGCTCTCCGTCCCGGCCAGCTCTTCCTGGAGCATCAAAAAGTTCTGGTTGGCTTTCAAGTCCGGGTAATTTTCGGCCACGGCAAAAAGGGTTTTCAGCGCGCCGCTGAGCACGTTCTCCGCGGCGCCTTGGTCCTTGACCGTGGAGGCGTTGATGGCCTTGGCGCGGGCGTCGGTGACGTTCTGGAAGACCTCTCGCTCGTGCTTGGCGTAGCCCTTGACCGTTTCGACCAAGTTGGGGATGAGATCATAGCGGCGCTTGAGCTGGACATCGACCTGCGCCCAAGAGTTGTCGCAGCGGTTCCTCAATTGGACCAAGCTGTTGTACATGCCGACCGCGATGAGGAACAAGGCGGCGATGATAACAATAAAAATCAGTGCGGCTCCCATGGTTCACTCCTTTAAAAAGGATCTGAGGTTCTTGGACATCCTTCCTCTAGAAGGAGGGACTAAAAATGAGAGATGAATTCTTTTTTCGCCCTCTCCTTTATCCTCTTCCTTCAAGGAAGAGGTCATTTTCAAGTTCGATGGAAGCATAACGACAGAATTCAAAAAAATCAAGAGAATCTCCAACTGGCCGTTTCGGAAGTCGATTTCTTCATTGACAGGTCCCGACAAGCATGTTATATTTCTCGAGCTAATAAGTCTGGCGTCTGGACTGCTAGCTAAATTTTAAATTCAAAGGAGGTACTTGTATGGCATCATTAAAAGAAAAATTCATGACCAAGATCGGCCCCATGCGGGAGCGGATCCAGAAGCTCAACAAAGAGAAAGGCGACGTGCTCGTCGATGATGTAAACATCTCCCAGGTCATCGGCGGCATGCGGGACATCAAGTGCATGATCTGGATGATCTCGGACTTGGATCCTCAGGAAGGCATTCGATTCCGCGGCGACACCATTCCCGACCTCCAAGCCAAGCTTCCCAAAGCGCCCGGCGGCTCAGAGCCCCTGCCCGAGGGCATTTTTTACTTCCTCCTGACCGGCGACATTCCGACCTACGAGGATTGCATCGCGATTACCGAGGAATGGCGGCGGCGGAGCATCCTGCCGGCCCACCTGATCAAGACTATGGAATCGGTCCCCATCGATACACATCCCATGACCCAGTTCTCGATGGCCATCCTGGCGTTGCAGCGAGACTCCAAGTTCGCGGCCCGCTACCGAGCCGGCCTGTCCAAGGGAGACTATTGGGATCCGATGTATGAGGACGTCATGGACTGCCTGGCCAAGCTGCCCGAGATCGCGGCCCGGATTTACATGCGCTCCTACAAGGGCGGAAAATATATCGCTCCCAACCCAAAGCTCGACTGGGCTGCCAACCAGGCCCACATGATCGGAATCGACCAGCCCGAATTCTACGACTTAATGCGGCTCTATCTCGTCATTCACAGCGACCACGAAGGCGGCAATGTCTCCGCGCACACCTGCCACCTCGTCGGCTCAGCCCTCTCGGACGCCTACTACTCCCTGGCGGCGGCCATGAACGGCCTGGCCGGCCCGCTCCACGGTCTGGCCAACCAGGAAGTCCTGCGCTGGATCATGGATGTCATGAAAGACCTGGGCGGCGTTCCGACAAAGGAGCAGCTCCACAAATACCTTTGGGATACGCTGAAATCCGGCAAGGTCATCCCCGGCTACGGCCATGCCGTCCTGCGCAAGACCGATCCTCGCTATGTCGCCCAGCGCGAGTTCGCCCTCAAACATCTCCCCAACTATGACATGTTCAAGGTCGTGAGCGACATTTATGAGGTCGCGCCCAAGATCTTGATCGAGCAGGGCAAAGCCAAGAATCCCTGGCCGAACGTCGACGCCCACTCCGGCGTTCTTCTCTACTACTACGGCGTGACCGAGTACGACTTTTACACGGTCTTCTTCGGCGTTTCCCGGGCCATGGGCATCCTGGCCCAGCTCATCTGGAGCCGCGCCCTCGGCCTGGCGATCGAGCGGCCGAAGTCCGTTCTTCCCGAGTGGCTCGAGGCGCAGCAAAAGAAGCAAGCCTGAGCCGGTTCAACTCAAACTTCCTAAAGAAGCAAAAAGGACGGTTCCTTCGGGAACCGTCCTTTTTTTTATATAATCCAGAGGGAATCTGACTATGTCATCTTTCGGCCGGACTACGTGACTTTTAGATCGCAATCCGGAAACTGCCTGCCAGTCCTGCCAAGGTCATGTGGCTAAAGGGCCGCTCGTCTTCGAGCGGCCCTTTTTATTATTCGTCGTGGAAATCCAAATCGCCCCTGCTAGGTTTCGGGGCTTTTCGCGCGTCGTCAGGGACGAGAGGCAGTTCATCCGCCCTGAAAAGCTCGCCGGCGAGGACCTCTTCTAATAACTTTTTCTGCTCCGGATATCCCGCGATGGTCTTCTCCAAGACCCAAAGGAGTTCCAATAGCTCCTTCGTGAATTCGTGAGTCCAAGATTTCGGCCGGTTTTTCGCCGTCATGCGTTCTCCATAGGTATGCAGCCAGATCAGCTCCTCCCCGAATTCGGCCACTTTTAGGAACAACTTACCATCCTTGGTGAGCGGCACCCGGATTTTTCGGTCCGCTAATTCCTTCTCAAATCGCGCAGTGTATTCGGGCTGAGCGAGCATGGCATAAACATATCCCGCGAAATCTTCAAGCGATACAGATTGAAAAAAGACAATTCAAATATACTTGACGGCTGCCATGTGTTTCCCAAAGAGCAGGTCTCGGACGCGATATCAATCTATTATCCGCTAAAAGATACTGTCGATCGAATGACCGGTAAGAATAACGTATTATGTTGCCTAGAGTCTCATTTTCGGACAATTTTTCAATTGCGAGAAGAGTTTTTTTGGGATCAAATAAATCTGCTTGGCTCAGAGAGATCGATCTGTCACCGCTTTCTCTCATCGCCTTCGCTCGATCTGGAGATCTTAATAATTCTTTCCATCTGCTCTCAAGGACAGCCCTGGAAGGAGCAATCGGCCAAGTTCGTTTGCATTGAACCCCGTTGTTTTGCCAAGGAAAAAGATCCGTTAATAAAGGCCAAAGAGCGAATTGGCTATATAAAGTATTCCGAAAAGTCGCTTGCCAATCATCGGGAACTCCATACCACTTCAAACTCCGAGAGGACTTTATCCCATCCAAAATCCGGAGTTTTTCTTCTCGATTTCCCTCTATTTTTGTGTAACGCACCCTGGCCGATTTTCCATCTTGTTTTTTCCCTTTCCTCCAGGCGACGAAGATCGCCACGGGCGTTTGAATAGCGAAAACATTTTCGTCCTTTCGGGTCCCCCTCCCCTCTCCACCGAGATCGATGATGTCGATCCGATCGCAAATGCGGCGCAAATGCTCTCGTAATCCGACGAATGCGTCGCCCTCAAGATAACTTGAAGCGGTGATGAAAGTGACGATTCCCGGCCCGACGGCCGTTCTATGCTCGAAGACCTTCCAAAGCGCCCAGCGGACGAAATAAACGTATTGATTGTAGAGATTCTTGAGATGAATCCCATGTCCGGCGCTTCGGGCCGGTTCGATGAAATCTTTCAGAATTCCCGGGCCCTTTTCATCGCCGTGGCGGACCCAACCTCCGGTTATAGCATGATTCATCTCTTGAGCGGCCGCATGCCGTCCATAGGGAGGATTGCCGAGACAAACGAGAACATGTTCCGCGTCTTTGACCTTCAGTGCCCGCTCGTGTTCTTGAGCTATGGGCTTATGAAAAAGGGGCGGCGCCAGCGGCTGGATATGAGGGGACTCGAGCGTATTCGTCAGATAGATCCCGATCCCTGCAGGTGGGAGCGATGCGCCTTTCGAGGTCAACGCCCTGGAGAATCTCAACTGCGACACGGCGTACGGTCCGACCATCCATTCAAAACCATGGAGATTGTTAACGAGCGCCCGAGCGCCGCCCTTGACAGCGCCCGGTCCTTCTTCGGCCTCAACCCGTTTAAGGGCGTGCTCGATGATGCCAAGAAGGTATGTCCCGGTTCCGAGAGCGGGATCGAGAGTGATCACGCCAGGTTCGATGAAACCCATGTTCTTCCCGAACTCGTTTTTCAGGATCTCGTCGACCAGACGGACTTGGCAACGAACGACTTCGATCGGCGTATAATATACCCCCCATTTTTTGCGCAATTTTGGATCGTATTTAGAGAGAAAGTATTCATAAAAAAATAGCCAGGGATCCTCTGCGCCTTCATCGGCCGCGAGCGTTTCGGAGGGAATCTCGTTGATAATACGTTGCGCGAGGGATAATGAGGAATCGATTTCCTTAAGTGCCATAGGATCCGTCAGAAACTGGAGTGCTCGAGACAATAAAAGGTGATGGGATTCGAGGATTCTATAAGCATCCTTCAAATCGAGGACTCCGCTCCCCTCCATACGAGCCAGGAGAAGAGCAAAAATTATGGTTTGTGCATAAGCATCTGCGAACTGCCGCTCTGTGGCCTCTGGAAACAACAACTTCATGATCTCGCTTTTAAGCGAATGGAGGGGCGACCATTCATCTTGAAGGGCTTCTTCGACATCCTTTCGGAGAAGTAAGCAATATGAGGCGAGAAATTCCGCGATGTCTTTGGGTTTTCGAGGAACGATCGGCGTCTACGAAGAGAATCCGGCAAAGATTTCAAAGAGAAATCGGGCATCCTCTTCATTTACCGCATCCGCTCCCGCATCCGCTCGCGCCGTCTGAATATCATCTTGGAGACGGAGCCTTTTCCCGACTAACTCCCCTGTTTGGTACAGGGTCCATTCGTTGCCGTCCGTGTAGATGATGTTAGGCACTTCCCGAAAACGGATCCACTGTTCCCGGTCATGACCCTTGAACGAGTCGGGATTAGCCCCCTTTCCTGGCGCCTTGAGTTCTATATAACCAACGATGGCGCGATCTTTATAGATCGCAAAATCGGGTTTCCCCAATCTCTCGTGCAAGATCTTCTCGCCGACGATCTTCAACGGACTGGAGATGATCCGAGCATAGGCGTCGAAGAGCTTCTCGAACGGCGTCCGCAACTGCTCTTCAGGTTCGCCCGGATTGGGAACGGACAGCTTCTCATAAACGGATACGGCAAATCTCTTTAGGTAAGGAAATAGTTGATCTGGGAGCGAAAAGCCGGGGTTAGGGATCGTTTCTTCAGCCACCTTGAATCCTTTTTGCGGATCAGTACGTTTCTTCACTTTATCCCTCCCGCGAGTCAGCGACCCGCTGTTTTCGTTCCTTTATTCGCTCAAGGAATCAAGGCCATGAGATTGTCCTTGTCTATTCTCTTTTCCATGACTTCCGGAGAGACATTAAAGAGCTTGGATAATCGGTAAATCGAATTATTTTTAAAAAAACTGAGGGTTATTTCGCGCACGACTCCCTTCCTCCGAGCTTCCACGAATTTGGATTTATTATCGGATACGAAATCCGTGAAACGAGACCGGAGATGCGGAGAAGGAACCAGGATATGGCCAGCAAAATTATAAGCTTGCATCTCTAATTCGAAATAGGAATTTTCGCTGATCGCTCGATAGGCTCTCTTCCAATCCAGGATTGTGCTCACTCCCGTCCCTTCGAAGAATTCCTTGTGGAGCAATAGATGCCCTAATTCGTGGGCTAAAGTGAATCTATATCTGGTCTCGACGGCTCGGAAGACATATTCGTCCACATAAATCGTCTTCGTATCAATCGAAAGCGATCCCTCAACGGAGTGATTCTGTTGGAATCCCGGGATAGGAATTATCCCCATCCCCAAATCAAACTCCAAGATGGATTCGATATTGATCGGAATTTGCTTTTCCAATCCATGTTCGGAAAGGAAATCATAAGAAATCTCGCCGATCTGTTCATATGACAGATACGGGACCTTGCGCGGAATATTCAATCAGGATTTCCTAATCGTCTCGATCAGATCATCTAATTGTCTATCCGAAATCTTTTTTCCACGAATCGTTCTGAATATCAAGGGCAGCTTTTTGACGAGTTCAGGATCCTTCATGATCTCAATCGGGATTTCTCCTTTGCAGGCGGAGGCTCGATCGAAGAATTCTATCCAATCCTCAGAGCCGGGTTTCAATTCTAGCGCGGCGGCATATTCTTTGAGTTTTTCAAGGGAACTAGAAGGAGCCAATAAACCTCTCTCGATCCTGCTGATGTTGCCTGGATCGAATCCGTTTTTTAAGCAGAACGATCGCAAGGTCAAGCCTTTTTCCATCCTTTTTTTCCTGAAAAATTCCCCAAATAGAATTTTCGGTTTCATCGGGGCCTCCTAAGTAAATCGGATGTTGTAAATAAAATACAACACCTGGAGATGATTGTCAAGAGTCCCCGTATTGAATCCTGCCCTTTCCGATGGGCAACCTCATATACCAAGGCCAATTTTTCAAGCGGATTTCTCGCGCTCCCGTCCATTCATACTTTCCCCTCAATAAAAAAGGACGTGCGGAGGCGCGATTCTTCTCAAAACCTTACATCTTCGACAGGCGGAAGTATTTCAGCATCTCCATGAAGTCGCTCGTCGTGAAGACGACAGAGCGTTCGCCTTTGCGGACGGCGCCGGGAATCCAGGAGGCTTTCTGGGCGAGCGTTTCCTCGGTGAAGGCGACTTCGAGCGTGTAGGGAGGGCTCAGCTTGAACGGCTTGAAATCTTTCAACCGTTTCAGGGCGGCCGTTGTCTTCTGTTTGATCAATTCTTGGGCCTTTGACGGATGCAGCATTTTGGCCGCCGAAGCGACGGCTTCCTTGACGACGGCGGTCTCGACATCGCCAAAAAGCTCTTTGGCCTGGGCCGCGATCGCCTGGTCGCCCGAGACGAGCACTACGGGCACTCCGAAATAGCCCGCAATCAGCCCGTTGATGCCGGCCTCCGGCATTCTCTTGCCGTTGATGATGAGGTCATAAAGGGCGAGAGTCATCGTGTGTTTGAGGACGGCATCAGGCGTGCCGGCGCGGGCGTGGTAGCCGACGAAGATCGCGGCGTCATACGTGTTGTCGATGCCCTCCATCATGCTCAGAGGCCCGGAGGTCCAATCGCGGAGGAGCCGGGCTTCGGGCCGGAGAAGGTCGGGCAAAATATTGCGCGCGCTGCCGTGCGCATCCCGGACCAGTATCTCCGTCGCGCCGGCGGCCAGCGCGCCTTCGATAGCCGCGTTCGCTTCCTGGGTCATGAGTTTCCGGAAGAGCCCGTAATCCGGTCCGGCCGGACCCGTCTCGTCCCAGTTGATGACGCCGCAGATGCCTTCCATGTCCACGGAAATGAAAACCTTCAAGCCTTTCGCGGGCGTCTGGCCGGCCGCGGCCAGGGCAGACACAAAAGCTAAAGTCAAGCCGATAAGAACGGATTTTTTGATCATATGTCCTCCCTGAAAAATCGCCGTCGCGATCAAAACACGCCTATAATAAATCCTTCGAAAATCGGTGTCAATTCTCGGCTCGATAATCCCATCCAGGGCGAGGGGCATGCCCCGAGCCCATTTTTGACATCCGCTCCGCATCTGAGCTAGGATGACCGTAGGTTCACAGAACGTCAAAAGCAGGAGAAATTTTCATGAAATACAAAATCGGGCTCATCGGCTGCGGCACCGTCGGCCAGGGATTTCTAGAGATTCTCGACAAGAAAACGGACAGCCTTAAAAAGAACTTCGGGTTCGAGGCCAAGGTTGTTTTCATCACGGACAAGCTGAAAGGAACCCTAACGGTTCCAAGCGGCATCGACATAAAAAAAGTCCTCGCTCTCTTAAGCCGGGGAAAAGCCCTCACCGATTACAGACTGGGGAAAACGAGCGCCGGAGCGGACCCGCTCGACGTCATCGCCGCTTGCGAGGCCGATATCATCGCCGAGCTGACCTATACCAACCTCAAAACGGGCGAACCGGCGACGAGCTATATCAAAAAAGCCCTGCAGACGGGACGTCACGTCGTGACCTCGAACAAGGGCCCGGCGGCCCTTCATTATCAAGAGCTCCGCGAGCTGGCCCGGAAGAAAAAGGTCTTTTTTCGGATCGAAGGCACGGTCATGAGCGGGACTCCGGTGTTCACTTTATTCGAGAGCGGATTCGCCGGAAACACCGTCAATGAAATCAAGGGCATTCTTAACGGCACCACGAACTTCATCCTGAGCAAAATGGAACTCGAAAACATGGATTATTCGGACGCCCTGGCTCTGGCTCAAAAGCTCGGCTATGCCGAGGCCGATCCGACGGCCGACGTCGAAGGTTTCGACGCCTTGGCGAAAATCGTCATCCTCTCCAACGTCATCCTCGGCGGCGATATCCGCCCCTCGGACGCCCGAAGCGTCGGCATCACCGGCATCACCCAACAAATGGTCAGGGAGGCTAAAGCGGAAGGTCAGCGCTACAAGCTCATCGCCCAGACGCGGCGGGAGGGCGCCAAGATTGCGGCCGGCGTTTCGCCCCAGAAGCTTCCTCTGTCCGACCCGTTGGCCGGAGTGATGGGTGCCCAGAACGCTTTGACTTTCGACTTGGATCTCCTCGGCAAGGTGACGATCCAGGGACCGGGGGCCGGCAGGATCGAGACCGGCACCTCCATTCTCCAGGACATGCTTGCCATTCATCGCGATTTAGGATAAGCTGAAACCTAAGGAATCGGTGGAAACATAGTCCTGTATCATGCGTTTTAGCGCACAGCACAAACGAAACGCGGGCATTCGCTTGCGTTTTCTCCTTTAGTTTTGACCATGAAATATTTGAGGAAAGGCACAAGACCGGACTTTTTGGGGGATACCGCATCTTAGGGAGGAGTCATGCAAAACAAGACGTACGGCCCGGGAGTCATGAAATATGTGGAAGAAGCAAAAAAACTGCTCGCTGAAAGGGAGGCGCATCTCGCTCAGGTCAAGCGCTGGAAGTTCGACACCATCGCCGTTCACGGCCTGTATTCCGTCGAAGAGGCTTTGAGCCGGAACCAGGGCTCCGTCATTGAGCCTCTCTATCTTTCGACCTCACAGGCCTACCGCGATTCAGACGAGCTCGAAGCCGCCCTGGCCTATCTTATCCCGACCTGGTGCTACACGCGGATCGCCAACCCGACGACCTATTACCTAGAGTGGGTCCTGGCCCTGCTCGAAAGCTACAAGACCGGCTGCGACGCGTCCTGCCTCGTGACCTCTTCGGGCATGTCGGCCATCGCCCAGGCCGTGGACCCCTTCCTGGTCAAGCAGAAAGACGGCCCGGAAAAAATCAACTTCGTCACCTCGGTCCGGCTTTACGGCGGATCGTTCCAGCATTTCAACGTGCGTAAAGCTCAAGAGCGCGGCATCGGAGTCCGCTGGGTTCTCCATCCCGAAGACATCGAGGAATGGAAGGCCAAGATCGACGACGACACGCGTTTCCTCTATATGGAAGCGCCGAGCAATCCCCAGCAGTCCTTCTGCGACGTGAAGGACTTGGCCGATCTCGCCCATTCCCGGGAGATTCCGCTCATCTTCGACTCGACCTGCGCGACTCCGGCCCTCATGCGGCCGCTTGCTTTTGGGACCGATATCGTCGTCCATTCTCTGACCAAATCGATCACGGCGGGCGGCCTGGCCATCGGCGGCGCGCTCATCAGCCGCAAGCCCATCGTGACCAAGGTCAAGAACGACCATCCGCTGTTCAAGGAAAGCTTCGCCGAATACGTTAAATTCCTTCCCTACCGCGATGCCGGCCCGTCGCCGTCTCCGTTCAATTCGATGTTCGCCCTGAACGACCTCCGGACACTTCGCTCGCGCATGGACCTCGTCAGCCAGAACTGCCAGAAGGTCGCCGAATTTCTGCAGAAACATCGCCAGGTCTATCAGGTCGACCATCTCGGCCTCCCCAGCTACAAGCTCCACCCCATCGCCAAAAAATACATGAAGCTGGTGGACTCGGACGACGGAACGGGACAGGAAGTCAACCGCTACGGCCATCTCATGAGTTTCCGCGTGGACGGCCCGCCGGAGAACGCCCGCAAGGTGTTCGACTGCTTCAAAATGATCTACCGGGCGACCGATTTGGGCCGGATCAAAAGCGTGGCCACCATCCCGGCCGTCTCCACCCACCAGCAACAGGGCGAGGAAGCGCGGCGTATGGCCGACATCCCGCCGCAGCTCATCCGCCTCTGCGTCGGCGCGGAAGACCCGGACGACGTCATCGCCGACCTCGACCAAGCCCTGAATTCGATTTAGGAGCGGGATTTAAGAGCCAGATCAAACCTCCTCATTTTTCGTTTCCTCAAAAGACCGTTTTTTTTGTCCCATTAATTCCAGAAATGAAGAATGAGTGGCTTTAATCCCATTTGCCCCATTTGCTTAAGTTGAATTTTGGCGGTCGTTGGTCTAAAATCATCATTGTGGAAAAGATTCGGATCAGCAGAAATCACGATTTCCGGCTCAAGGGACAAATCCGGATCAGCGGTTCGAAGAATGCCGTCCTGCCGGCCATCGCCGCCTCTCTCTTGACCGGCGAAAAAATCTGCCTGAAAAACATCCCGCTGGTCAAGGACGTCTTCTCCATGCTGACGCTCATGACCGAACTGGGCTCGGAACACCGGCTCGACAAGAATGTCCTGACCCTTGAGGTCAACAGGATCCAATCCGAAGAAGCCTCCTACGATCTTGTCCGGGTCATGCGGGCCTCCATTCTCGTTCTCGGCCCCCTCCTGGCCCGCTTCGGCAAGGCCGTCGTCGCCCTGCCCGGCGGCTGCGCCATCGGCTCGCGCCCGATTGACCTCCATATCGCCGGGCTCCAAAAAATGGGCGCCTCGATCGCGCTCGAACACGGCTATATCAAGGCCGAGGCCGACCGGCTTCGGGGCGCCGACATCCGTTTCGAGAAGAAAACGGTCGGCGGCACGGAACACCTGGTCATGGCGGCCGCGCTGGCCCGCGGCGAGACCACGCTCCGCAACTGCGCCCAAGAGCCTGAGATCTCAAACCTCTGCGAGCTGCTCGTGAAAATGGGGGCCAAGATCGACGGGCTCGGCGAAGAGGTCATCCGCATCAAGGGCGTGGACGAGCTGGGCGGTGCTGTTCACGAGATCATCCCCGACCGGATCGAGGCCGGGACATTTCTCGTCGCCGGGGCGCTGACCCAAGGCGACATCACGCTCCTCGACGCCGAACCCGGCCACCTCACGACCATCATCGAAAAACTGCGTTATTCGGGCGTCGGCATCGAGATCAACGACAACAGAATCCTGCGCGTCACCGGAAGCCCCGAGATCAAGCCCCAGGACATTACGACCTCCCCCTATCCCGGATTCCCGACCGACATGCAGGCTCAATTCATGGTCCTCATGACCCAAGCCTCGGGGACGTCCATCATCACCGAGACCATATTCGACCGCCGGTTTTTGCATGTGAACGAGCTTCTCCGTCTCGGCGCGAGCATCGAAGTGTCCGGCGATAAAGCGATCGTCCATGGTCAAACGCCGCTCTCCGGCGCCGAGGTCATCGCCACAGACCTTCGAGCCTCCGCGTCTCTCATCCTGGCCGGACTGATTGCCAGCGGCGAGACCATCGTCAACGATGTCGAACACATCGACCGCGGCTACGAGGCCATCGAAGAAAAGCTCAACGCCTTGGGCGCCAGGATCGAACGGATTAAGGCCTAAGGCCAATCCCCCTTTTTCCCTTCTAAGAAAGGGCGGAGGGGGAAGGCTAAAGGGTTTTGGATCGATTGCGAGGTTTCGAATGGAAGACTGTCTTTTCTGCAAAATCATCGCTAAGAAGATTCCAGCCAAAGTCGTCTATGAAGATGACCGCATCCTGGCCTTCGACGACATCAGGCCCCAGGCGCCGGCCCATACGCTCCTCATTCCCAAAGACCATTTCGCCACCTTGAACGATGTCCCCGAGGACAAGGCGGACATCCTTTCTCATCTCCTCCTCGAAGCGCGCCGGATCGCTGCGGACAAAGGCATCAGCCAATCGGGCTACAGAATCGTCCTGAACACGGCGCGGGATTCAGGGCAGGAGGTCTTTCATCTTCATTTCCACCTCCTCGGCGGCCGGCGGATGACCTGGCCGCCGGGATGATCGACGATTCTTATCATATTTCCCTCGAGGGGAGGGAGCGAGAAGGAAGGTGACGCCCGAGTCCCTTTCCCCCATCCCCTTCCCCGGGGCGGGAAGCCATAGAAAAGGAGGCTCCATGCTAGAAATTACGTGGCTGGGCCATTCGGCCGTCAAAATCAAAGGCACGAAGACCGTTTATATCGATCCCTTTCTCTCCGGAAACCCGAAAGCGGCGATATCGCCCGAAAAGATCGTGTCCGCAGACGTCGTCATTGTCACGCATCACCATGGCGACCACCTCGGCGACGCTTTTGCCATCGCCAAAAAAACGGGGGCGGTCATTGTGGCCATGCACGAGATCGTCGTCGAAGCCTCGTCTCACGGCATCGCCACCGAAGGCATGAACATCGGCGGCACGGTCGAAGCCCGAGGGGTCAAAGTCCACATGGTCACGGCCCTTCACTCGGCGGAAAAAGGAAACGCCGCCGGCGTCGTCATCGAGATCGATGGGCGAAGGATTTATCACGCCGGAGACACGGGCTTAACGTTTGATCTGAAGCTCGTCGGCGAATACTTTCATCCCGACTTGAGTTTCATCCCCATCGGAGACCGCTACACGATGGGCCCGGCCTCGGCCGCCAAAGCGGTCGAATTCATTAAAACCAAAAAGGTCATCCCGATTCATTACGGGACCTTCCCCATCATCAACACGGATCCCGAAGAATTCAAAAAAAACGTGGGGCCGCGCGCCGAAGTGATCATTCTCAAACCAGGCGAAACAATCCGGCTCTGATAAACGATGGCTTATCTCATCGACGGAAACAATCTCCTGGGATTCCTCTTTCATGGATATCTCAGGGACCCTGAAAACAAGCTGAAGCTCATTCGCCGGCTGATCGCCTTCCAGCGCTCGAAACGGGCCCGGGTCATCCTCGTTTTTGATGGGACGGCCCTTCCGGATGAAGACAACATAGTCGAACCCGGAAGCCGGTTCACCATCCTTCATCCCTCGGCCGGCGAGAGTGCGGACACGGTCCTCATGGAGATCCTGTCCCGGCAGTCGGATTCGAGAAAATTCTTCGTCGTGAGCTCGGACCGCGAGATCAAGGCCTCCGCCGAACACAAAGGCGCCCGCGTCTTGAACTGCCGGGAGTTCAACGCCGAGCTCAAGCCGACGCTCCAAGAACGGAAGGCAAAAAATGAAATGGCCAAGAACGATGTCCGGCCGACATCGCTCGAGGTCCGGCTCTGGACTCAGGTCTTCAAGGAAAACAAATGACCTCCGTGGCGATCATCGGAGCGGGGCGGCTGGGAACATCCCTCGGCCTGGCGCTCTCCAAAAAGGGATTCGAGGTTCGCCGACTCGCGGACCGGAGCCTGAGGCAGGCCCGGGAAAGCCGGCGGATCCTCGGTCAGGGACAAGCGACAAAGGATATCATCACAGCCGCTGCCGAAGCCGGCCTCGTCTTTATCTGTGTTCCCGACGCAGAGATCGTCCGGACCGCAAACAAACTTGCCCGGGCGTCCCTGGACTGGAGGGGCAAACTCGTTTTTCACACGAGCGGCATTCAAAGTTCGACAGCCTTGGCTGCCCTCAAAGCCAAGGGAGCATTCTGCGCCTCCTTCCATCCCGTTCAATCGTTTCCCCAAAAAAATATGCCGCTCTCCCATTTTAACAAAATTTTTATCGACATGGAGGGAGATCGCGAGGCCCTCGAAGCGGCCAGAAGAATCGCCCAAAGATTGGGCGCCCGATCCCTTCTCCTCAAAGCGCGGGACAAAATCCTTTTCCATGCCGCCTGCAGTCTGGCCTCCAACCATTTCGTTTCTCTCTTCGACATGGCCTGCATGCTCGTTCGGCAGACCGGAGTCAGAGACGGGGCGGCCGTAGAAATTCTGCTCCCTCTCGTCGAAGGAACTTTACAGAGCGTAAAGCATCTTGACAGGTCGGCGGCCCTCACCGGCCCCATTTCCCGCGGAGACACCGATACCGTTCGACAACATCTCGCCGCGCTCAAAAAATTTCCTCAGGCCCGCCGGGCGTACCGGATTCTTGGCGCCGCGGCTTTGCGGCTCGCCCCGAAGAAAAATCTCCCTCCGGAAAAGATCAAAATCCTGAAGCGGTGGCTGGAAGGAAGATAACCTCTTCTTCGAGTTCGATCCCGAATTTTTCTTTGACTCTTGTTTTTAGCTCCACTGCCAGAGCGAGGATGTCGCGCGCCGTGGCCCGGCCGGCATTGATCAAAAAATTGCAGTGGTCCGGATAGACCGCCGCACCCCCGATCTTGAGCTCACGGGCTCCAACCTGTTCCAGAAGATAGCCGGCCGCCGTTTTCGTTCCGTCGGAAAGCGTCGGGTTCTTGAAAAAGCTCCCGGCATAGGCCGTTTCCCGCGGCGGATGTTTCCCGGCGCGGACGCCAAGATTCTCTCCGATCTTCGTCCGGATCCTCCGCTCGTCGCCGGGACGAAGCCGGAACTTCGTCTCCAAAAGAATATCGTGCTCGATCTTGAGTTTTGAATGGCGGTAGCGGAACCCGAAATAATCTCGGGGAACCCGGAATTCCTCTCCGCCGTTGTTCAGGAGGGAAGCTTCTTCGAGAAAATCGCCGATCGACTGGCCGAACGCTCCCGCGTTTCCGAAAACGGCGCCGCCAACGGTCCCCGGGATTCCCGCCAGGAATTCAAATCCCTCGAGGCTCCTCTCCGCGGCAAAATCGACCAGCTCGCCGAGCGGCGTTCCCGCCTCCGCCCTAAGGCCGGCGCCCGGGCCGCACGCTTCCAGCCCTCGAATGGAATTCTTGAGGATGAAACCCCGGAATCCCTGGTCATCGAACAGAATATTGAAACCGCCGCCCATAAGATAGAACGGAACTCGGTCTTCGCGGGCAACACGGATGGCGGATTTCAGCTCGTTCAAGCTTATCGCCTCAAAAAAATAATCCGCCGGCCCCCCGATTCGAAAATTCGAATGCTCCCGGAGCAAAACTTGCTCACGCACGGGTTTTCCCGTAGCCTCCAGAAACCGGCCAGGAAACTCCGTTTTTGATTTTACCATCGAAGTCATTCTATCTCATCAAAGCGGTTTTTTCCAGGAAGGGAGCGTTCGAAAGGGCTTTCCCGCTCAAGTCAATTTGGAGGGGGAACCCGCTTCGCGAGGCTCCCCGTAGAAAGCTACAGGGCTTATTCGCCGCTCGTTGCAATCGGGAAAATCGGCATCCCTTCGAGCCCCCGTCCCCGAATCCCTCCATTCTGGCATAATATTTGCACTCTTTTTCAGGTGAGAGCAAGTGGAGTCATACGGCCGAAACCGCGGAAATGCTGCAATATTGACATTTTAGGGGATGTGAGCTATTATGCTCCAAAATTCGAAATGAGGTAGCCCATGAAAAAAGCCATCCTTTCGACGCTTGCGTTATTCTTATTCGCCGGCGGCATCGCCCTCGCCCAGAGCGAATGCGATTCGTTATACATTAAAGCCATGCAGGCCAACTCTCCCCAGGAACGAGCCCAGTTTCTGAAGGAATTTCTCTCCAAATGCGGCGGCAAAGGAAACCAGTATGAAAATTTTGCCAACGCCTTCCTCTGCACCGGGCAATTTCAGAAAACCGATCAAGAAACCATCGCCTACGGAGAGAAAGCTCTGGCCCTGGGCGGCTTGGATGATCAAATAAAAAGCCAGGTTTTGACGACTCTGGCGGTCATCACCAACAAGCTGGGCCAAAATCCGGAAAAAACAAAAGAATACGCCAATCAGCTCATGCAAATAGCCACGGCCATGAAAGCCAAAGAGCCCGAAAACGTCAACTGGAACACGTTGATCGGCCTCGGTCATTTCATCATCGGGCAGACCAACGACAAAGCCAAAAATTTTAAAGGAGCTCTCGACTCCTATCAAACCTCCTATGGCATCCTCAAAGACGCGAAGATCCTCGCTGAGATGAAAAAAATTGCAAAAATCCTGTATGAAAGCAAGGCTTATACAGAGGCCGAAAGAGTGTTTCGCTTCCTCGCTCAAGCGAACCCGAAGGACATGGAAAGCCAGACGCTCATCGCCCAGTGTCTTTACAAGGCGGGAAAAACGAACGAAGCCCTGGCCTTGTGGAAAGAATCTTTTGCCAAGACCAAGTCCGCTGATCTGGCCTACAACATCGGCATCACCTTGGCCAGGGAAGCCAAAACCAATCCGGCCTTGACGAACGACGCCATCCGCTATCTCATCGACACCGCCCTCCTTTCCGCTAAATATAAAGACGCTCAGGGAATGGCTGAAGGCCTGTACTTCAGCAACGACAAAGAATGGAATAACCGCGTGAAACAGTGGCAGGAAAGCAAGCAGCTCATCGATGACTGGGCTAAAACGATCAACACCAAGTTCGGGGACAAGAGCGAAGACGACCTGACGCCGGACCAGAGGCGCGAATACCGCAAGATCAAGGATCTCATCGATAAAGAACAAAAGGTCTTAGACGAGCTCGAGGCCAAACAAAAAGCGGGTTTGGAAGGATTCAATAGGCTCCTCGCCGAAGAAAAGCAGAAGCTGGGAATCAGATAAAAGATCCGGCCGTCTCTTTACTTGACTTAGACCGGAGGGAGCCGTGCCTTTGAAGCCATCATCTCGGGAAAAAGCCGCCGCCAGAATCCAGGGCCTCCGCGACGAGATCGAGTATCACGAAAAAAAATACTATGTCGATAGCGACCCGCAGATCTCGGACTCCGAGTTCGACCGACTGGTCAAAGAGCTCGAACGTCTGGAGAATCAATATCCGGACCTCGTGACGCCCGAATCCCCCACCCAACGCGTCGGCGGAAAGCCGATCGAAGGCTTTCCGACCGTCCGCCACAAGCTTCCGATGTTGAGCATGGACAACGTTTATTCGATCGAGGAGCTCGAGGAGTTTGAGCAGCGGGTCCGGAAGCTTCTCCCCGGGCAAAAAATCGAATATGTCGCAGAGCTCAAGATCGACGGACTCGGCATTTCGATCGTCTACCGGGGCGGAAGATACGCCCAGGCCGTCACCCGCGGCGACGCCGTCCAGGGCGACGATGTCACCTCCAACGTCAAAACGATCAAGAGCCTTCCCCTCGTCATCCCCGAAACTCGGGAAGTCGAAGTTCGGGGGGAAATCTATCTGCCTTTCGAATCCTTTCAAAAAATCAACCGAGAGCGGGAAGCGAAGGAAGAGCCGCTCTTTGCCAACCCCAGAAACGCCGCCTCGGGATCCATTCGACTCCTCAATCCCCAGGAAGTCGCCCGCCGCAAGCTCGATGCGTTCCTCTATTCCCTGGCCATCGAGGAGGCCGAGCTCCTCAGCCAGTGGGAAAATCTCCAGGCCATCAAAAAACTGGGGTTCAAGATCAACCCTCAATCCCGGCTTTGCCGGACGCTCAAGGATGTCATCGATTTTTGGAAAGAATGGACCGAGAAACGGGAGACGCTGGATTACGACGCGGACGGGATCGTGGTCAAGGTCAATTCCACCGAACAGCACCAAGCGCTCGGCGTCACGGCCAAATTTCCCCGTTGGGCGATCTCTTTCAAGTTTCCGGCGCGACAGGCGACGACCCGCTTGAACGACATCCTTGTCCAGGTCGGCCGCACGGGGGCCCTGACTCCGGTCGCGGTCCTCGAGCCGGTCAAGCTTTCGGGCACGACCATCAGCCGCGCCACGCTGCATAACGAGGACGAGATCAAGCGCAAAGACATCCGGATCGGAGATTTTGTCCTGATTGAGCGGAGCGGCGACGTCATTCCGAAGATCGTCGGCCCGATGAGTGAGCGGCGAACAGGCCGGGAGAGAAACTTCGTCATGCCGACCAAATGCCCGGTCTGCCATTCGGAAGCGTTCAGGCCCGAAGGCGAGGCCGTCGCCCGCTGCACCAATCCCTCGTGCCCGGCCAAGCTCCGGGAATCCCTTCTCCACTTCGCGTCGAGGCGGGCCATGAATATTGAAGGCCTCGGCGAAGCTCTTGTCGACCAACTCCTCGAAAAAAAGCTCGTCCGCTCCCTGCCCGATATTTATTCCCTGACCTATGAGGACTTTGTCAAGCTTGAACGGATGGGCCCCAAAAGCTCCGAGAACCTTCTGGCTGAGATCGAGAATTCTAAAACAAACGACCTGGCCCGGCATATCTTCGCTCTCGGGATACGGCACGTGGGCGAACGCCTGAGCCAGACACTAGCCGCTCATTTCATAAACATCGACCAGTTGGCCGAGGCCGGCCTCGAAGAGTTGACGGCCATCGAGGATGTCGGCCCTGTCGTGGCCGAGAGTCTCGCCTTTTTCTTCCAACAGCCGGAAAACTTGGAGCTCCTGCGGAGGCTCAAAGAGGCGGGCCTCCATTTCTCCGCAAAAAAAGGAGAGCGGAAAAGCGGGCAGGTGTTTACCGGAAAAACGTTCGTCCTGACCGGAAAGCTGGAGCGCTTCAGCCGCGATGAAGCCCAAGAGGCGATCGAACGCCTGGGAGGAATCGTGACGGACTCGGTTTCAGGCAAAACGAGCTATCTTGTCGTCGGCGAGGACCCCGGATCGAAGATGGACAAAGCGCGGAAACTGGGCGTTCGAATTCTCGACGAACAAGAATTCCTGAAACTCCTAGAATAGGCCGCGCGGCGGCCCTTATTTTTTCTTAGATCCAAAGAGATCTTTGGTCAGGATTCCTTTCAGCCCTTTTTTCTTATCGTCTTTTCCAAAGACTCTTCGAAGTGTCTGTTTAGCGATCTCATGTTCGGGATCGATTTCCAAAGCCTTTTCAAACTGCTTTTTCGCCCGGGCGAGCAGCCCTTCGTGCTTGTACAAGAATCCCAGCCCGACGTAGCCTTCGGGATTCCAGGGTTCAAGTTCAAGAGAATGAAGAAAATTATGTTCGGCCTTTTTACTGAATGTGGAGATCTTGGATTGGGCCAGGGCCAGAAGAAGATAATAATCGCCTTTATCACTCTTGAGCCGGATCGCATCTTCCAAGAGGCTGATCGCCGCTTCATAATGGCCCCTATCGAAAAGCGTCTTTCCCTGGCGGAACCGAGTCTCGGCATTCTTCGACCTGTCTTTTTCGCCCTCCCTCGGCACGCTCGCCGGAGTCTTAGCGAAGGGTGTATTCGGCTCTTTGCTCAATAAGGCCCGGTAAGCTCTGGTGATGAAGGTAAACACTTCCTCGAGCTGGCTTTTGTATTCCGCGGCCAGGTGACGCCCAAATAGATCGGGGTGGAATTTCCGGGCGAGTCCGAAATAAGCTTTCTTAATCTCTTCTTCGTCGGCATGGGAGGGAACGCCCAGAACCTGGTAATGATCCAACTCGGGCAATTTTTTCTTAAACTCGAGAGCTTCCTGGATTCGCTCCCGGATGTCGGCGTCTGTTCGTACCCGGTCCTCCTCTTCCTCCCGCTTCTTTCCCATCTCCTGCAAATCGATGATGTTAAGACAGAACATGAGGTAGAGCGTTTTCCAAAAATTCTCCGGCTGGCGGGTTTGCAGGGTCTGCAACTTGCCTGAGCTTTTCTCGCCGTCCAGAAGGTCCAGCAGCGCTTTTTCCTCGTTCGTTAAAATCTGGATATGCTCCGGATCGCCGCGGACCGGGATTTTATTCTCCAAATAATTCTTCAGGGCAGGATGAAACGGCATCTCCCGAACGCCCTGTTCGATCAACTGGAGCAAGTTCATTTTCTGCTCGAGCCCGTCTTCGAAGAAGCGGCCGCGTTCGCTGAAGGTGATTTCAGCGTCAAAAAAAGTGAAAAGGCTCAGGGTGGCCTTCGTCATCTGGACGACGAGCCCCTCATACAGGTCCTTCTGGGAAATGATTTTCTTTTGGATGAGGGTTTCCCCAAGCATATTCCCGGGATGGATCATCTCCGGGATCGACTGGAAGACCTCGGCGGATATTTTGCCGATTTGCCGCAGGATGGCACCGATGCGCTCCTCGGGGATATTCGTTTTAGCAAAAATTAAGCCCCCATCCTGGAAACACAGCTGTTTCTGAGTATCGCCCCGGCGGAAGCTCAGCTGGCCGCTCTTTCGCTTGAAATAAATCTTTTTGAGAAAAAGGCCTATATGAACCATGATCCCAATTTTATATCTTATACGAAAAAGGAGCGACTCTCAACGGGCAAATACAATATTAGAGGTTGAGACCCAACCCCGTTTTGTGTTAATTTTAGCGCGTGAAAGTCGCTTTGGCCCAAACCGCACCATACCTCGGCAATATCAAAAAAAATCTCGAGCTCCACCTCCGGACCATCGACAAAGCCCGGAAGGAAAAGGTTGACCTCCTCGTTTTTCCGGAATTGAGCCTGACCGGCTACAAGCTCCGGGACCTTGTCGAACATGTGGCCCTGGACGCGGATCGATCCAAAGAAATCAGGGAGCTGAAATCGCAAAGCCGGGACATCGCCCTCGTCTTCGGCTTCGTCGAAGAAAAGCCGTCGGAAAAGGGCTTGTTCTATAACTCGGCCGCGTTCTGCGCCCGGGGGAAAATTCTCCATGTCCACCGCAAGGTATTTCTCCCGACCTTCGGCCTGTTCGAGGAGCTCCGCTTCTTCGCCCAGGGGCGGAATTTCCGAACATTCCAAACCCCCTGGGGAAAGATGGGCCTCCTGATCTGCCGGGATTTTCTCCATTTCAACGCCAACTACCTGTTGTTCGCCGGCGGCGCTGAAACTCTGATCGTCATCAGCGCCGCTCCGGGGCGCGGCCTATCCGGGAATAAAGGATTCGCCACGAGCCGGATGTGGGAGCTTATGGGCGAGGCCATGGGCCGATTCTCGCAGGCCTTCGTTCTGTATTGCAACCGCGTCGGCCTGGAGGACGGAGTCGTCTTTGCCGGCGGATCTTTCATTTTTAATCCTCTGGGTCAATGCCTCGCCCAGGCGGCTTATTTCGACCCGGACTGGCTCATCCGAGAGATCGACATGAATGAGGTTCGCAAAGCGCGCAAAAATTGGCCGTTCAAGCGCGACGACAAGCCCGAAGTCACTCTCGAGGCGCTTCACAGGATCGTCCATGGCTATGACGATTAATTGCGAGTTCGCCGTCAGGATTTTGACGGGGTTCATCAAGGAAGAGCTGGCCAAGTCCGGGTTTAAAAAGGGAATCCTGGGTCTCAGCGGCGGACTCGATTCGACCGTAGTCGCCTTTCTCGCGGCTAAAGCCCTGGGCTCGAAGAACGCTATCGGCCTGATCATGCCTTACGGCCGGAGTTTCGGCGGCGACACGGAAGACGCGCAGGAAGTGGCCCGGCTCCTCAAGATCAAATCGCGGGTCATCGATATCGCGCCGCAGGTGGATCTTTATTTTAAAAAGCATCCGACCGAGAGCCGCATCCTGCGCGGAAACAAAATGGCCCGCGAGCGGATGTCCATTCTCTATGATCACTCGGCCCGGGAAAAAGCCTTGATCCTCGGCACGAGCAATAAAACCGAGATCCTCATCGGCTACGGCACGATCCACGGCGACATGGCCTGCGCCATCAATCCGCTGGGCGATCTTTTCAAAACTCAGATCCGTCAGCTGGCCGCCTATCTCGGTGTTCCCGAAAGAATCCGGACGAAACTTCCGACGGCCGGGCTTTGGGCGGGCCAGACGGATGAGGCCGAAATCGGAATGATCTATGCCGAGATCGACGAGATCCTCTATTGTCTCGTTGACGAACGCGAGTCGACGAAGGAGGTCATCGCCCGCGGATTCAAAAAAAGCCGCGTCGAAAAAATCATGTCCCTGATCAAAGGCTCGGAGTTCAAGAGGCAAATGCCGCCGATCGTCAAGATTTCCTCCCGCACGGTCGGCCACGACTTTCTCTATCCCTACGACTGGGACAAATAAGACATTGTCCGGATCGCTTTACATCGTCGCCACTCCCATCGGCAACCTCGAGGACATCACCCTCCGGGCGCTCCGCGTGCTTCGCGAAGTCGCGGTCATAGCCTGCGAAGACACGCGCCAAACCATCAAGCTTCTGAATAAGTACGGGATCAAAAAAGAGCTCATCAGCTATTACCAGCCCAAGGAAGGTCGGAAAATCCCCCTCATCCTGGACATTCTCCAAAAGGGCAAAAACGTGGCTCTCGTGTCAGACTCCGGCACTCCCGGCATTTCGGACCCCGGATTCAGGCTGATCCGGGATGCCCTGCGAGAGGGGATCAAAGTCGTTCCTATCCCCGGGCCGACGGCCTTTGCCGCCGCCCTCTCTGCATCCGGACTTGCGACTCACCGCTTCTTGTTCGTAGGATTCCCTCCGCCCAAGAAAGAAGCGACAAGAAAATTGTTGCTTTCGCTGCAAAATGAAGGAGCGACATTGATTTTTTATGTGCCTGCCAGAAAAATCGTGAACTTTTTACGAACCTCCTTGGACATCATGGGAGATCGGCAAGTCGCAATCGTCCGAGAATTGACCAAGGTTTTTGAGGAGTTCTTAAGAGGAACGGCTAGCGAACTCCTGACTTCAATCGAAAAAAGAAACATAAGAGGAGAAGTCACCATCCTGATAGCTGGAAAATAATTAAATATTTTTATTTAAATATAGTTGACAATTTAGCGCTCATATATTATATTAATACCTCGCTAAGATTAAATATTTAGGAGATATAAATGGCGATTATCAGATGGGATCCATTCAGGGACATGGTTACTTTAAGGGAAAAAATGAATCGTTTGTTTGAAGACGTCTTTACGGGACGGAGTGAGGATAAAGAATTGTCGGCCAGCACCTGGGCGCCGGCGGTTGACATTTTCGAGACCGAGAATGAGCTCATCATGACCGCCGAGGTCCCGGGTATAGACGAAAAGGACATCGAGATCAAAATCGAGGACAATACCCTGTCTTTAAAAGGCGAACGCAAGTTTGAAAAGGAAACAAAGGAAGAGAATTTCCACCGCATCGAGCGTTCCTACGGTTCTTTTTACAGGGCCTTCACGCTTCCCAATTCCATCGACCCGGAAAAGATTCAAGCCGAGCATGAAAACGGCGTGCTGAAGATCACGATGCCTAAGCGGCAGGAACGAAAGCCCCGGAAAGTGAAAATCCTCAAACCGACGACTCCGGAAAAATCCAAGAAGTAAAAGTTCCGGCCTTGAGTTTTCGGGGAGATGGTTCTTCAACCATCTCCCCTTTTTTTATCTTCAATTTATCCTAGCGAGGGCATGCGGGCAGAGAAGGACATGCCCGAGGCGGAGCGGGCATGGATTCTCGACCGAAGGGAGAGAAGAGCGACCCGAGGGTCCGAGCCGATTTTCCTCGCCGGGGAAAATCGGCGTGCCTTCGAGCCCGCATGCCCGAGCTATGCTTGGGCGACGGTGACAGCCCGGACCTCTTTGGCCCCCCCTCTTTTAAGCGCCGCGGCAGATTCCCTAAGCGTCGATCCCGTCGTGTAGACATCGTCCACGAGCAAAACGACCTTATCCCGAATTCTTTCCTCTCGGCGCGGCTCAAAAACGTCCCGGACATTTTTCATCCGCTCCTGGTGCTCCAAGGATGTCTGGGCGGGAATATTCCTGACCTTTTTCAGGGCTTTTTTTTCGAGCGGGATTCTCTTGAGCCGGCTTATTTCTTTAGCGATGACCTCTGCTTGGTTGAATCCCCTGTCCCTCAGCCGCCGTCGATGGAGAGGGACAGGAACGATGATGTCCACGCCCGACCAAAGCCCATCCTCCTTTTTTAATGCTTCCGCAACGAATCGCGCCATGTTTTTGCCAAGCGTTCGATAGCGGCGGTATTTAAATAAAAGAATCGCGTCCTTGAGCTCTCTCTGATATCTTGCGCCCGACCTGTGAATGGAAAACGGCGCCGGCCCTTTCAGGCAGGAGAGACAGAGATGGGGTTCTCCGGCGCCTTCGAAAAACCGCCCACAGGAAGGGCAAGACGCCGCTCGCTCGGGCGCAATTTTATCCAGGCAGGACCGGCACAAGACCCGTTCCATGGGCGACTCAAGGAACTGCCCGCAGATTTTGCAGAACGAAGGGAAAAACACAAGCTCGAAAAGCTTCACGCTTTGGCTGAATTTTTTTTTGATTGAAAATATCAAGTCGTTTCGGATTCGGCCTTTTCCTGGCAGTCGATGCAGAGCGACGTCCAGGGGAGAGCGTTCAGCCTTTTTTTGCTGATCTCCTTCTGGCACATCTGGCAGTTGCCGAACTCATTCCGCTCGATCCTCCGGAGGGCGGCGTCGATCTGAAAGAGCTGATTCCTTTCCGCATCTGACAAACTCAAGAGAAATTCTTTTGTGTAAGAGCTTTCGGCCTTATCGGCCACATCTTGGGCGACATCGGTTTCGACCTCTTTGCTCTCGTTGCGGAACTCCGATAGTCTTTGGACGATTTCATTCCTGCGGGCGACGAGCTTTCTTTTGTAGTCTTCCATTTCTCTTTTCTTCACGCTTCCCCCTTTACTTGGCATAAGGACTTCCTTTCATAATGGAGATAGAGCGGTAGATTTGTTCCATGAGGATGATCCGGCAAAGCTCGTGCGAGAACGTCATCTTGGACAAGGAAAGATGGAGATCGGCCCTCTTCAGGATCCGTTGGGCCAGGCCCAAAAATCCGCCGATGACAAAGGTCATCGTCCGGGCCGAAACCGCGGAACACCGTTCTAGCACCCGGGCAAATTCTTTGGAACTCATCTCTCGGCCTTCATCGATGAGGCAGACAATATAATCATCTTTGAAATGTTTTTCAAGTCCCCGGGCCTCGATTTCTTTAATTTTTTCTCCAAACCGTTCCTCAAGCCCCCTGGCTTCGGCGGTCTCGATAATCTCGCAGGGCGCAAAGGCCCGGATCCGGTTTAGGTAGAACTTCTGCAGTTCGCGGACAGCCGCGTTTTTCGTTTTGCCCGGCCAGACAAGCTTGATATTCATAGCGGAATGATCAGCAGCGGTCCTCAATAGACGAGCTGCTGGGCGTCTCCCCATAATTTTTCGAGCGAATAATAATCCCTGGCCTGTTTGGAAAAAATATGGACGACAAAATTCCCGTAATCCATAAGGATCCATTCTCCATGCGCCGTTCCTTCCACGCCGAGCGGCCGGACCTCGTCTTTTTTGAGCTCCTCCTCGATCGTTTCAGAGAGAGCGACGTTTTGCCGGGAAGAATTCCCATTCATGATCACGAAAAAATCCGTGAAGGAAGAGACTTCCCGTAAGTCCAACACAAGAATTCCTTCTCCTTTTTTCCCCTGGCCGGCCCTGACCGCCGTTCTGACATCGGGGGGAAGGCTGCGCTTGGTGATTTTCTTGGCTGTTTTATTGTCCATGAGCGTCTCTGTTTTTTTGCCTCCTTTTTAAATAAAGCTCGTGTTCCCTTATATAATTTCCGACGGACGGCGGAATCCATCCTCTGACGGATTCACCGTTCCGGATGCGCCGGCGGATGTCTGTCGAAGAAATATCAAGCGCCTGAATCGGCACGAGGAAGATCCTAAATTCGGAAAACCAGGCCTCCCGGATCCGGACCTGTCCCGGGATCTCCAGAATTCTGTCTTCAAACGTCTCCCCCAAGATTCCTCTGGCTTCACGGAGGCGGTGACCGGGTCGGGTCATGACGATGAAGAGGCTCTGCTCGAGGACGCGCTTCCATTCTTTCCACGTCTCAATGTCCAGGAATGCGTCCACGCCCAGGAGGAAAAAGACCCAGGCCTTGGGGAAAAGCTTTTTGACCTTGTTCAGCGTCAGAATGGAGTACGAAGTTCCCCCGGCGCGGATCTCGATCGGGCTGGGGACAAGACGGCGCCGTCCGCGAAGGGCGAGCTCGACCATCTTCAGCCTGTCCCGCGGAGAAGCGATCTCATGGGTTTCTTTGTGCGGAGGAATCGAGGAGGGGACGAAGAGAATGCGGTCCAAGGCAAATCTCTTTTGGACCTCGGCCGCGGCCTGAACATGACCGTTATGGACGGGATTGAACGTCCCCCCGAAAATGCCGATGCGTTCTCTCTTCATTTTGGCGGCGGGCTCCCGGCCTCTTCTTCCTTGAGACGCATGAGCGTTTCCGCCATGGCCTCTACGAGCTTGCCCAGCCCGTCCTTTTTAAGCGCCGAGATGGCGAACAGCGGCAGCCCCTCTTTTCGGGCGAGCTCCCGCACGGCGGCAAGTCTTCCTTGATCCTTTCCCAGGAGGTCGGTTTTGTTGGCGACCAAGATCTGCCGCCTTTTGGCCAGCCCGGGGCTGAAAGCCGCGATTTCCTTCATGACGACGGCATAGTCGTCAACCGGGTCCCGGCCCGAAAACGGGGAGATGTCGATGATATGGACCAGGACTTTCGTCCGCTCGATATGCTTCAAAAATCTGACGCCGAGACCATGGCCGAGGTGGGCCCCTTCGATGAGGCCGGGAATATCCGCCACGACGAAGCTCCGCATCCCGCCGACATCCACGACGCCGAGGTGCGGGATGAGAGTCGTGAACGGGTAATCCGCGACCAGCGGCTTGGCCGCCGAGATCTTCGAGATCAGGGTCGATTTGCCGACATTGGGAAATCCGACAAGGCCGACATCGGCGATGAGCTTCAGCTCGAGCAGCAACTCTTTCTCTTCGCCGGGCCTTCCGGGTTCGTGCTCTCGGGGCACCTGATGCGTCGCCGTCGCAAAGGAAGCGTTTCCCCGTCCGCCTTTCCCTCCTCTCGCCGCCAGGAACTTTTGGCCGTTGCGGAGAAAGTCGCAAAGGATTTCGCCCGTTTTGACGTCCTTGACAACCGTGCCCACGGGGACAGACAGCTCCCCGTCCGCGCCTCGTTTTCCTTGTCTTTTGCCGCCCTCGCCAGCGGCGCCGTTTTTCGCTTTATTGATCGGATGAAAACGATAGTAGGACAATGAATTCAGGCCCTCATCAGCGACAAAATTAATATTGCCGCCGTCGCCGCCGCGCCCTCCGTCCGGCCCGCCCTTGGGGACGCCGTATTCCCGACGGAAGCTCAGGCAACCGTTCCCGCCCTTCCCGGCCTGAAGAAAAACCTTGACCTGATCAATAAACATGGGGAGTCTTGATCAATTATTCTCCCGTGAGGGGAGGGAATCGGCTGAGGGATATGGACAATGAATTTCTTGGTCACGCAGGAAGAACGGAGACAAATGTGCCCCTTTTGCCCTTGTCAGCGAACCTGACGATGCCGGACATTCTGGCGAAGAGGGTATCGTCCTTCCCCCGTCCGACATTGGGACCGGGCTTGAAGGGTGTACCTCTCTG
>Ga0315282_10002947_pt1 | contig 30856 bp, 24 predicted proteins | sample YL17G07_20_MG_FD_203693 | JGI IMG/M metagenome (GOLD analysis project Ga0315282, IMG submission 203693) | Sediment microbial communities from Yellowstone Lake, YNP, Wyoming, USA - YL17G07_20 | ecosystem: Environmental > Aquatic > Freshwater > Lake > Sediment | place: USA: Wyoming | collected... | reverse complement strand
TTGCACACGATGCGCTCAGCCGCGTCGCAGCTCAGTGCCAGCACCAGAGCGGTCAGGAGAATTGTCGGCTTCATGGTGAATGATATAGGATATCCGGTTGTGGGAAAGGAAGCGAACATGGAAACGCCATCGCGACGAACGTTCCTCGGAACATCCGCCCTCGCTCTCAGCACCCTCCGTGCCGCGCCCAGCGACCGCATTCGAATTGGGCTGATCGGTTGCGGCGGCATGGGACGAGGCGATCTGGCGGCCTTTCTGGCCAACCCGGACGTGGATTGTCCCCTCCTCTGCGACGTGGACGAGGCCCAGCTTGCCAGGGCGATCCCGGTCGTCGAGAAACTGCGTAACCACCGTCCGGAGACGGTGAAGGATTTCCGCCGGGTGATCGAGCGGAAGGACCTGGACGTGTGCGTGGTCGTCACGCCCGATCACTGGCACGCCCTGCCCACCGTGTATGCCTGCCAGGCCGGCAAGGACGTGTATGTGGAGAAGCCGCTGGCCACCAGCATCGCGGAAGGGCGCGCCATGCTGGAGGCCGTCAGGCGCTATCGGCGGGTGGCCCAGATGGGGACGCAGTGGCGCAGCGGCGCGCATTACCGCGAGGCCGTCGAATTCGTCCAATCCGGCAAGCTGGGCAAGATTCGCCAGGTCCGCGCCTGGGCGTATCTGGATTGGGTGGGCGGCATCGGCAATCCGGCCGACCGCGAGCCGCCCGCCGGCGTGGACTACGACACGTGGCTGGGCCCGGCGCCCCAGCGGCCTTTCAACCCCAACCGCTTCCACTTCAACTTCCGCTGGTTCTGGGATTACGCCGGCGGGCTGATGACCGACTGGGGCGTACACCTACTGAACCTGGCGCTGTGGGCCATGGGACCGGAGCCCCCACGCACCGTCACTTCCTCGGGGGGCAAGTACGTCGTGGACGACAACTCCGAGACCCCTGACAGCCAGATTGCGGTCTATGACTTCCCCACCTACACGCTGATCTGGGAGCACCAGATGCTGGGAGGCGTGGGCCTGGGCGGGCGCCCGCACGGTCTCTCGTTCAGCGGCAGCGAGGGCACGGTGATTGTGGACGCCAAAGGCTGGGAAGTGATCCCGGAGGCCAAGAAGAGCCTGGGGACCTTCAAGCGAACCATCAACCCCGATGACCGGACCGCGGACGGAAGGCCCGCGCACATCCGCAACTTCCTGGATTGCGTGCGCTCGCGCCAAGCCCCGGTAACCAATCTGGAGGTCGGCCACTTTGTCTCGACGGTCGCGCACCTGGGCAACGTCGCCCTGCGCACGGGCAGCAAGATCGTCTGGGACGCCCGGCAGGAACACGTGATTGGCGAGCCGAAAGCCGATTCCCTGGTGGCGCGCGCGTACCGGAGGCCCTGGTCGTTATGAGGATCACACGCAGGGAACTGCTTTCATTGGCCGCCGCCGGGGCCGCCCCCGCGCGCCAGTGGGACGACGACCGGCTGGGCATCTTCTGCCATCTCGGCACGGACGAGGCTTCCGCCCGCAAGACGCTGGCAGCTGCGCGGGCCGCCGGTTTCCGCCGCGCCCAAATCTCTTTCCCCTGGCCCCGCGTGAACGGCGCCTATCTGAAGTCTCTGCCCGCGTGGCTCGAAAGCGAGGGCATCCGGGCCGAGGTGCTCAGCGCGTACGTCAATTGCTGCCATCCCGAAGCCGTTCTGATGGATTGCCGCCGCGAGGATTTCGCCCGGGCCTTCGAGCTGGCCCCAACTCTGGGGTGCCGTCACCTGGCGGCCTGGACCCGCAGCTACATCACGGAGTTGATGAAGCCCGACCCGAGGAACTTCGCGCCCGCGGCCTCCGACGCCATCTCGAAGTTCCTGGAGGGCTACACGCAGCGCCTCGAAAAGGCGGGTTTGACGCTGGCCCTGGAGACCTATATCACCCTGGCCTGTCCGGACGCCCCATCACTCCGGCGCGTGCTGGACCGCCTGCCGAGATGCATCGGCGCGGTGCTTGACCCGCCGAACCTGACGCCTCCGAAGCGGTACGCTCAGCGCGAACAGGTGCTGCGGGAGATGGTCAGCACCCTCAAAGACCGTGTAGCGCTGGTGCATCTGAAGGACTTCCGCCTGGCGCCGGATGGGGAGAGTTACAGCCTTCCGGGACCGCTCCAGGGCGAGCTGAACTACCCGCTGTACGCCAGGGAGATCCTCTCGCTGCCCGGCTCGCCGCCCATCGTTGCGGAACATTTATCCATTGAGGAGTACGCCGAAGCGCGCCGCAAGCTGCTGCCGGTGTTTCGGGAGGCCGCCGCTCACTGACCGCGCGGGCGGCTGACCAGGCGGTCGATAAAGAGCTTCACGAACTGCTGCGCCTCAACCTCGGAGGCCACGCTGACCAGGCCTTTGGGATCCGGACGGAACAGCGTCATCCCGTAGGTTCGCCCCGGCTCGCCGCGCGTCTCGACATCCACCCTTCCGGTTTGCGTGCGCACCAGCTCGGGACGGAAAGTCACCCCGACCGCCAGCGGGTCGTGCAGCACCGGCCGCCTCTCCCCTTGCCCACCCTGCCAGATGTGGATGAGTTGGCGGAGAAACTTCACATTTGGGAGTTGCGAGCTCTCGATGCGATCCATTTCGGCGGGCCCCAACTGGCACTGCATGGTGACGTCCAGGCCCACGACCGTGACCGGCAGCCCGGAATTGAAGACGATGGAGGCCGCTTCGGGATCGCGCTCGGTGTTGTACTCGACGCCGATGCGCTTGAAAAACAGGCCATTCATCAGCACCAGCCGGGCGATCTTCTGCTGGATGCGGGGCTCGGCCTTGAGGGCCAGGGCGAGGTTGGTCAGCGGGCCGTAGGCTACGAGCGTCACCTTCTCCGGCGCATTCATGCAGGTGTCGATCAGCAACTGAATCCCGCTGTGTCGCCGGGAATCGGGCATGCGTTCTTCGGCGCCCAGCGCTGCGGTCTGACTGATCGGCCCGGTGCGCGGGCGGGTCAGAAGCGGCTGCTCAGCGCCCATGCCCACCGGGATGTCAGTGCGGCCGTACAACTCCAGGATCTTCCAGACCAGGTCGGCGCGCCGCTCGCGGCGCTGGAGCACCGTGTTCACGGCGCGCACATCCAGCTCGGGAGACTGGAGCGCGAGGGCCAGCGCCAGGGCGTCGTCGATATCGTCGCCGATATCGGTGTCCAGGATGACCGGGATGGGGCGCTCGGCCGCCGCCAATGGCAGGCCGGTGACCAGTAGACAGGCGATCAGAGGCATGAGCATACGCGAACGATCATACCCCCGTCGTCCGGCAGTTGCAATCTGCCCCCCGCTGCTGTCATAATCCTGCTCCGGGAAGATACCATGACACCGCCAGTTTCACCCGCACCTGAGAGCCCCGCTCCGGGCATGAGCGAGTTCGCTCGTATGACCGGAATCTTTTTCGACCCCAAGCCCGCCTTTGCCGATATCGCGGCTCGTCCCGGTTGGTGGGCCCCGCTGGTTCTGCTGATTGTTCTAGCGATGGGCTACGTGATCACGTACTCTCAGCGCGTCGGCTGGGAGCGCTTCATGCGGCAGACCCTCGAGTCCAACCCGCGCACGCAGAACCTGTCTGCCGAGCAGCGTGAGCAAGCCATCGCCATGCAGACCAAGATCGCGTCCATCTTTGGCTACGTCGGCGCTGCGGTAGGCGTTCCAATCTACACACTGGCGGTGGCCGGCGTGATGCTCTTCGTGTTCAACACCATGCTGGGCGCGGCCCTTACATTCCGCAAGGTCTTCGGAATCACTTGCTACTCAGCGCTCACCGGGGTGGTGGGGACCGCCTTGGCCATCCTGGTCATGTTCCTGAAGAACTCGGAAGATTTCGATCTCCGCAATCCTACGGCGTTCAATGTGGGAGCGTTCCTGGATCCGCAGACCACGCCCAAGTTTCTGCACAGTATGGGGACTTCGCTGGATCTGTTCAGCATCTGGACCATCCTTCTGCTGGCGACCGGACTGTCGGTGGCCGGACGCAAGATCTCCTGGTCCAAGGCCCTCATCGCGGTGATCGTACCCTGGATCCTCTGGATCGTGTTGAAGAGCCTTGGGGCCGGCATCTTCTCGTAGTGGGCTACGACTTCGCCAGCGCCCAGGCGGCCGCCTCGCGGTCCCAGTCCAGTTTCTGCGCCACTGCCCACATAGAAGAGGGTCAGGGTCTCGGCGCGCTGCCAAACCGTTTGCTGGTGCAGTCCAGGTCGATCTGGTCGGCCGGCAGGGCCGCGACCAGGAGTGGGCCTGTCTTCATGCGCGCGGGTCTCCTCCAGCCACGGTCGAAACCTCCTTGAGGAAATTCCGAAACAGGTCCGCGCCCGGAAGCCGCAATTGGGGTGTCTCCTTCTGCCCGGCCACCCACTCCAGCGCCAGGGCCAGCGGAAGCCACCGAGTGGCTGCATTTCCGACGCCGTCGTCGAAGGTGTAAAGAATCTCGGAAAACTTGGCGGGCAACGGCACCATCCGGATGGTCTCCGCGCTGGGATGCCAGCAGTTCTCGGGGGGAGAGGTGACCATATACTCGCGGCAGCGCAGAGGCCGCTCCAGGTAGATGCTGCAACACTCCTCCTCCAGAAACGGGCAGGGGATTTGCAGTCTGAGATACTCGGCACCGATCTTTCTGCGGTCCTCAGGCGTTTTGATCTGCTCGGGCTTGCGCAGCGGCTCGAGCAGCTCGTGTTCCGCTAGCACCGCCAGCGCTTTCTCAAAGCGCTGCCTCACGGCGGCTTGACGGTCCGGGAGCAGGGCCTCCACCAGTTCCGCCAGGGAATGGGCTTCGCTCTGGCTGATGGGCACCAACTGGCGGCAGCAGGCACCGCAGCCGGCGCGGCAGGAGACTGGCTTGCCCTGCTGCTCGACGCTAGCGGCCGCCAAGCCGATCACCGCGTCGTCGAAGGCCCGCAGGATCGGCAGCAAGTCCGCCACGCGCATCGAGGCGGTCGGCACGTGCGTGGTGGCCTCGATGGTGTGTTCCCCGGCGTTGAACTCGATATGAAACTCAACTCTGCTGTCATCAGCCATCGCTGAATCTACGGTATCATGCAGCGAGGACAAATTCGAATGACTCTTGGAAAACTCTCAGTGCTCATTGCGCTGTGCGCCGCGACCCTCGGCGCGCAAGGGATCGGGATGGGCGCGCGCCGGGGAAGCGGCGCACGCTTCGAAGCCCCATACACCTTCGCGGTCGAAACGCCTCACATCCGCTGGGCGCGGCCCTTGCCCGGAGGGCCGATTCGCCTGCTGGCCGTGCCGACGGTTTCGGAAGGGCGCACGCTGGTGGAACTGGCCCAGCGGCTCGAGCTCGACCTCACCACCGTCAGCATCGACCCGAGCTACGACGTCAACAAATGGACCATGGCCTTCGGCCGGGACTACGGCGCGCGCGCTGAAAAGGGCGATCTGAGCCTGATCTACTCGTACCTGGAGGCCGAGCTGATCTCCAACAAGAAGTTCGATGCCATCCTGCTGCCCATCCACCACGGCTGGGAGCGGCTCACGCCGGCCTCGCGCCAGGCTCTGGCGCGGCGGGTGCGGGAGGGTTGCGGCTTGGTGTTGATTCGGCCTTTCGACAGCGAACTATCGCCGCTCGCTCCGCCTGCGCCCGTCAAGCTGCCTGCCGACGCGTCCGCGCCCGTCCAGCCGGGTCCCTCGGAGTCTTCGCCCTGGCGCAAAACCGCGGACCACTGGATCACACGCGCCATTCCCATCGAGGCTTTTCCGTTCCAGTACCTGCAAAACTACGTGTATCGCGCTGCGCCGGACGCCACGGTGCTGGTTCAGGCAGCATCCGGCAACCCGGTGCTGGCGGTGCGCTCCTACGGCCAAGGCCGCGTCGTCGCCTTCGCCTACCGCAACGCCGGAGTGAGCTGGCAGATGCCCATGTCCGCGCGGGGCTTCGTCTCCGATCTCTACTGGGAGTATTTCTACGCCTGGCTGTGCCGGGCGTTGATTTACGCAGCCGGGCGCGAACCCAAAGCCGAAGTCAACTTCGAAACCTGGCGCTTGAAGAACGAGCCAGGCGAAGTCCGCGCTTCGGGCAAAGGACGACCTCCGGCCTTCAGGAAACTGGCTCCCGGCCGGTATTTCCTTGAGCAGCAAGCCCCCTCGGACTGGAAGATCTCAGCGATCGAGATCGCGCAGCCGGACAAGATCGAAGACCTGCGGGTTTCCTCCGAGGTCATCGCGGAGGGCAATTCGGTCGAGGTCACGTGGCGTTCCTCAAAACCCGCGGCGGTCGAACTGATCGATGGCTTGGGCCGCGTGATCGCGCGCGCACGCGGCACGGAAAAGGTGGTTCTGAAAGCCGGCCGCCCGGTGGTTCACTCGGGCTGGGTGCGTGCCACGGCCGGCACAGCCGTCGGGCGCGCCGCGGTGCGCTTCGCCGCCGCCTCGCGCGAGTGGAGTGATTACGAAGTGATCATGCCCTGGTACGGGCCGGGCTCCTATCAGCCCTGGATTCCGGCGCTCGACGAGCAGTTCCGGCGCATCGGCCTGACCGTGCTGGCCAATCCTGAGCGCAATTTCAAAGTCATGGCCAGCGCCGGTCTGCACGACGAGTTCGGGGTCTACGCTTACCGCGCCGAAAACTACAGAAAGCGCAAAGCGGCCTACGCGGAAACCCGCGACAAGAAGTACCTGACCCGCGATGTGGTGCTCCAGGCGCCGGGTTTCGAGGCCCACATCCGGGACCGGCTGGGGAGATTGCGCCCGCTGGCGCGCCTGCGGCCTCTGGCCTACTACCTCGCCGATGAGTCTTCGCTCACCAGTTACACAGACGCCTTCGACGTGGACTGGGCCCCGGAGGCTTTGGCGGGATTCCGCGGCTGGCTGCGCAAGGAGTATGCCACGCTGGAGGCGCTTAACGCTTCCTGGGGCACGGCCTTTCGCGCCTGGGAAGAAGTTGTGCCCATGACCACCGAAGAGGCGCAGAAGCACGGCAACTTTGCACCCTGGTCGGACCACCGCGCTTACATGGAGCAGAGCTTCGTGCAGGCGCTGGCCCGCACGCGGGAGATCGTGCGCGAGATGGACCCGGGCGCTCTGGCCTCGATCTCGGGCACACAGATCCCCACCGCGCACAACGGGTGCAACTGGTACGCCATCGACCAGGTCATGGATTACTTGCAGCCTTACTCGGGCGGCAACCAGGACGCCATGCACCACCTGTTCCGCCCGGGCATGCGGCTGACCGGGTTCACCGGGTACCAACTGGTCGGTAGGGCGGTTCAGGAGCAGCAGTGGCGGCGGCTGTTCTACGGGCACACCGGGGCCTCCATCTTCTGGCACTACACCCTGCTGAATCCGGATTTGGCGATGAGCGAGCAGGGCAAGGCGCTGGAGGAGACCTTCGGCCGTCTCCAGTCGGGCATCGGGCGGGTCTTCATGAACTCGCCGGTGCACGAGGATGGCGTGGCGATCCACTTCTCGATGGCCAGCATTCGCGGGGCCTGGATCCAGGACGGGGTGATCCGGCCCACGGTGGGCAACGTGATGGGCACTTCCAAAAACTACGCCGCGTTGACCTCCCGGCGCGAGGCCTGGGTCAGAGACCTCGAGCAGCGCGGCGTGCAGTTCCGGTTTCTGGCCAGCGAGCAGATCGAGGCCGGCGCGCTCGACAAATTCCGCGCGCTGATACTGCCGTATTCGATCGCGCTGTCGGACAAGGAGGCCAGCGCGATCCAGCGCTTCATCGACCGGGGTGGCGAGGTGTATGGCGATGATCAGACCGGGCGCATGGACGAGCGCTGCCACTGGCGCAAACAGGCGCCGCTGCGGGGTTTCAAAATCGGCCAGACCTTCAGCCTCCCTGTCGAGCACAACCTGCCCAAGGGCGATTTCCTGGTCACCATCCGCGATTTCGGCCAGGCCCGGCTGATCGGCCTGTTGCCCAAGGACACAGTGAGGATTCCTCGCCCTGCCGGGCGCGGCGTCCTCTACGATCTGCTGCGCGGCCAGGAGGCGGCTGCCGAGATCGAAGCCTCACCTGAGCGCCCGGCGCTGTTGGTCGAGCGCGCCACCCGCACTGCCCGGCTCGAGATCTCGAGTGCGCTGGCGCTGCGGCTGACCGATGAAGCCGGCAAGCCGGTGGACCGTTCCGTGGTCCGAGTCGAAGTCTTCGACCCAGTCGGCAAGCTGGTGCGCCACTACTCCACGAACGTGACGGTAGTGGACGGTGGCGCGCGGTTCGAAATTCCCTTCGCACTCAACGACCCGCCCGGCCGCTGGCGCCTGCGCGCCCGAGACGCCGTCAGCGGGCTGACCGCCGAGCGTGTGGTGACTCGTGCCGGCCGGACCCGTATGACGGAGTAGAGGAGAGAGTTTTATGACGGGGGTGGCTGTTTCTCGGACGGGAGCAGGAAGCCGCGCTGGATGAGATGCCGCACCAGGGTGAGGCAGTCCGGGGTGATCTTCTCGACGTCGGCGCCCACGGCGGCGGCCAGTTGGGCCAGCGCCTCGCAGAGCGTGCGGCGGCCATCACAGCGGGTGATGAGATTGACGGCGTTGCGGTCCACGTTGCCCACGTACTGGAGTCCGCGCGTGAGGCGTAGCTGGGCCGAGACGATACGCCAGGTCCCTTCCGACCACTCGCACTGCTGGTTCAACCGGAGCTCTGGGGAGAGGCGGATGCTCTGCTCGAGCAGTTTCCGGTCGTCTTTCATAGCCTCCAAAAAATCGCCCAATTTGAAGCCCAGTTCGACATAGTCGCCCACACGTCCGGACATGCTTTCGGGAGCATCTTCGATGCGCACCCAGTGGGAGGGACCGCTCGAGCGGCGCATCGCGAGCACGCCCGAGCTGATGGCCTCGATGCCTTTGCAGTCGTAGTAGGAAACCCAATCCTCGTACAGCCGGGCAGCTTCTTCGGGGCTGCCGAACTCGGTGTCCCGGACCCACATCTGGGCGTAGCCGGCGGCGTCGTGCGTGTCCGTGCGCATCACCCACACGTCGCAGCCGGTCCCCTCGAACCAGCCGGCCAGCCGCTCCTTCCAGTCCTGGCCGGTCAGGTGAACCCAGTCGCAAGTGATCTGGCAGAAGCCGCCTTCCTCGAGGTATTGCGGCGCTTCCCGGACGATGCGCCGGCAGTACTGGTCGCCTTCCATCCCGCTGTCCCGGTAGAGATAGCGGAACGAGGGCGTGATCGCGAAAGGCGTGTTGAACAGCACCAAGTCAAAGCGGCGGCCACGAACCGGCTCGAAGGTGTCGCCTTCCAGAAACTCGATGTTGGAAACGCTGTTGAGCCGGGCGTTGAAGGAGGCGTAGTTCAGGCAGCGCGGGCCTCGATCGGTGGCCCAGACCTGCTGGCTGTGGCGAGCAGCCAGGAAGGCCTGCACGCCACAGCCGGTGCCCAGATCAAGGGTCCGCGAGACCGGGCGGCGGAGGGTGAAATCGGCCAGCGCCACGGTGCAGGCGGTCAGGCCCATCACCATCTCGGTCTGCGCGCCGTCCTCCAGAAGGTCGGGCTGATCGACCACCAGGAGCAGCCCGCGGAAACACATCACCTTGATGGGAGTGACGACCTGGCTGTCGCGGACTGCGATCAGACCGGCGCGCACCCACGTGTCGAGCGGCACGGGTTCGAGCACCTGGCGCGCGGTCTCGAGCTCGACCGGCACGCTGAACAGAAACAGCCGGATGAGCGTGTCCAGCGGCCGGCCCCGGCGCGTCAGGCGCAGGAAGTGCGGCAAGTCCCGCCCGGTGCGGCTGGGCAGGCTGATCGGCCCCAAGGTCTCCAGCAAGCCTTCGTCGGTGTAACCGGCTTGGGCGAACACCTTCCGGATGGCTTGCAACTCTTCGGTCTCAAGCAGTGTGAGCATGGCGCGGGTCACTGCTGGAGGCCGCGGATGACGGTTTCGAGGAACTCCCGCGCGCGGCGCGCCAGGGCGTCTACGCCCTCCGGAGCCGTCGGACGCGGCAACAGCGGCGCAAAGATGTTCTCGCAGACCAGCGGCATCACCAGGCCGGTGCGCAGGACCGGCATCAGCAGCTTGTAGTGGTCGATCTCGCCGAAGCCCGGGCCGCAATCCTCGTCCTTGGGGGTATTGCGATGGTCCTTGATGCAAAAGGCGCGGATGTCGCGCCAGCAGGTCCGGATGTCGGCGATGGGATCGTCGTTCTCATAATCCAGAACGTTCCCGGCGTCGTAGCACATCTTGACGTTGTCGTCGGCGACGTCAGCCAGGATCTTCGAGCAGGCCCGTCCGGTGGCCGTTTCGCCGCCGTGCTGCTTGATCAGCACCCTCACGCCGGCGGCGCGCGCGATGGGTCCGAGTTGCTTGAGGGTCCGGATCCAGGCCTCGTACTCGCCGGGCTTGGTCTTGCCGAAAGTGAGCAGGAAGGGGATTTTCGCCGCGGCGGCCTGCTGGATGCGGCGGGTGTGGACCGGCAGCGCCTCGGGCGCCTCGACATTGACCCCGGAAAACATCATGACCGGCTCCAGCCCCAGATCGCGGCAGCGCGCAGCCAGGCGCTCGGCCTGGGCAGCCGGAGCGTCGGGGGCCAACACCGCTACGCGCTCTCCGGCGGCCTCCCGATGGGTGGTGCCCCAGCCCACGAAGCGGTAGCCCGCTCCGGCAATGCCCGAGAGCGCGCGCGCCAGCGGGAAGGCCGAATACGGCAGAGTCATGCAGGCTAACTGAAATTTCGTGGAGGCCGGTGGCGGACCCTGGGCGGCCAGCACGGCTGCCTGGAGCATCTGGCGGCGGGTGAGATGAGAGGAGTGCATAGATGGCTGATGATATCCTACCGCAGAAGGAGACAGGAGTCAGAATGGTCTTGGCCGGGCTAGCGGATGACTTGAACCTGCACCCCCACGCGCAATCGGGACCACTGCCGGTCGGCGGTGATAGCGCGGACCCCGAGGCTTTTGGCGGTCGCCAGGCAGGCCCGGTCGCCGAGGGACAGGCCGGCATGCTTTGTGTCCGCTCGAAGGGCCGCTGCCTCGAATGCGAGGGATTCATCGAAGGGCACAACCTCGAGCCGCAGAGCCGCGAGATCATCGCGAACCCGCTGGCTGAGAAGGCCCCTTTCGAGCATTCTGGTCGCCACCTCGGCCAGATTCACTGCGCTGATCGCAGCGCCTTCCAGTGACGCCGCCACCGGCTCCCAACCTGGTTCCCGGTGGAAGAGCGCCAGCAGCGCCGAGGCGTCCAGCAGACAGCTACTCACGCCGCGCCTCTTCCCGGCGCTCCTTGATCAACTCGTCTACCAGGGAAACGCCCGGCGGAACGAGACTGCAGACGAAATCCTGAATTCTCTTGAGCGCCTGCTCCCGAGAGCGGATTCGGACCTCTCCGTCCTCCAGGGAGAGGATGACCTTGGAGCCCTTGCGAAGGCCCAAGGCTCGGCGATATGTGGCAGGAATAACAATCCGGCCCCCATCGCCGACCGTTGTGGTAACCAGATGCTCATGTGCCATTTGTTCTGGATCTTACCATATCGCGCAGGCGTGCCAGGGCTTGACAACCCGCTGGCTCATACGTATAATTAAAACATACGTATGAAACAAACCGAGGCCCTCAGCACCAAGGACCGCATCCTGGACGCCGCCGAGCAGCTTTTTGCGGAACGCGGCTTTGCGGCCACTTCGCTGCGCACGATCACGGCTGCGGCCCAGGTGAACCTGGCGGCGGTCAACTACCATTTCCACTCGAAGGAGGCCCTCATCCGGGCGGTTTTCGCCCGGCGTCTGGACCTGGTGAACCAGCAGCGCCTCCAGTTGCTGGAGGCCTGCCAGCAGCGCGCGGGGAAAGGCCCGCCGCCGCTGGAGGAAGTGCTGGAAGCCTTTTTTGGGCCGGCGTTGCGGCTGGGCCGGGGCTCGGCCCAGAGCGGCATCAACTTCCAGCGGCTGATGGGACGCATGTACGCAGAGCCGGGCGAGCACTTCCGGTCCTTGCTTCAGGAACAGTTCAAGGAGGTGGCGGTGCGATTCCGGGCGGCGCTTCGAAGAGCGCTGCCCGAGTTGCCATCTGTGGAGCTGTACTGGAGAGTCCACTTCATGATCGGGGCCATGGCCCACACCCTGGCCGGCGTCGATTACCTCCAGTTCGTCTCGGAAGGGCAGTGCGATCCGTCGGATGTCGAGGGGACCATCCACCGGATGGTCGTTTTTCTGGCGGCAGGACTGCGGGCGCCCGCAGGTCCCCGCGGCACATTAAGGAGCCGCAAATGACACGGTTTACCATCACTGGAGTGATCGCGACGCTCGGGCTTGTGCAGGCCCTGGCCGAACAGAAGCCGGTGCTTCAGCTCAGCCTGAAGCAGGCGGTCGAGGTCGCCCTGGCGCCGGAGGGCAACACGCGCATTCAACTGGCCCAGGAGCTGATCCGGCAGGCCGAGACGCGCAGGGCGCAGGCCCGCGCAGCGTTGTTGCCGGCCATCGAGTCGTCGGTGAGCGAGCAGAGCCAGACGCGCAACCTGGCGGCTTTCGGGATCAGCATTTCACTGCCCATCCCCGGGTTCCAGTTCCCGGAACGGGTCGGACCGTTCAACATCTTCGATGTGCGCGCCACCGCCAGCCAGAGCATTCTGGACTTGAGCTCGGTGCGGAGATTTCAGGCCTCACGCGCCGGAGTGCAGGCGGCCCAGGCAGACAGCGAGGGCGCGCGCGACCAGGTCACCGGCCAAGTGGCCCAGGCGTACCTGGCTGCGCTGGCAACGGAGGCGAAGCTGGAGGCGGCGCGGGCCGACCTCGAGCTGGCCGAGGCCATGGTGAAACTGGCGCTGAACCAGAAAGGGGCAGGCACCGGCACCGGCATCGACGTGACGCGCGCCAGGGTCCAGGCGGCCAACCAGCAGCAGCGGCTGCTGGTGGTGACCAACGAGCGCCGCCAGGCCCACCTGCGACTGCTCCGAGCCATGGGATTGAACCTGAGCACCGAGCTGGAGCTGACCGACCGGCTCAGCTACACTGCGGTGGATAGCGTCACGCTGGAGGAAGCCAAGGCGGCGGGGATGAAGTCCCGGGCGGACCTGAAGGCCCAGCAGAAGCGTGAGGAGAACGCCCGGCTCACCTACAGCGCCACCAAGTTGGAGCGGGTGCCGTCCCTGGTGGGCTTTGGGGACTACGGCTCGATCGGAACCAGCATCAACAATGCCGTCCCGACGCGGACCTACGGAGTGTCGCTGCGGGTGCCGCTGTTCGATGGAGGACGGCGCGACGCCCGGCGCGCTGAGAGCACTTCGCAACTCCGCCAGGAGCAAATCAGACGGCATGACCTGGAGGAGCAGATCGAACTGGAGATCCGCCTGGCGCTGGACGCGTTGCGCTCTGCGGAAGAGCAGGTCAAGGTGGCCGAAGAAGGCCTGACGCTGGCGCAGGAAGAGGTGGCCCAGGCGCAGCGGAGGTACCAGGCCGGGGTGACCAGCAGCCTCGAGACCACCGACGCGCAAACGCGGCTGGAGCGCGCCCGGGAGAACCGCATCGCTGCGCTGTTCGGCTACAACGCGGCGCGCATCGATTTGGGCCAGGCCATGGGGACCATCCGGCGGATGATTCAGTAGGAAGCTTGTAGCTTGTAGCCTGTAGCTTGTGGACCGCGCATCGACGAGCTACGAGCTGCAGGCTGATATGAGGAGAATGTCGTGAAGAAAAGAGTCTTGCCATTGATGGTGCTGGTAGCGGTGATTGGGGTGGGGATCTGGTACGGGCTGCGGTCGTGGAAGAGCAACGGCCGGGGCGGCATCGCGGTGTCGGGAAACATCGAACTCACCGAGGTGAATATTTCGTTCAAGGTCCCCGGCAGGCTGATCGAGCGGCGGGTGGATGAGGGCCAGCAGGTCAGCAAGGGCACAGTCGTGGCGCGGATGGACCAGGAGCAACTGCTTCGGCAGCGCGATCGCGTTCGGGCGGGTCTGACTTCGGCCGAAAACCGGCTGGTGCAGCAGCGCACGGCCATCGATTTCCAGACCGAGAACATCGCCAGCCAGATCCAGCAGCGGCAGGCCGAGCTGAGGCAGGCGCAAGCCAACCTGGCGCAACTGCTGGCGGGCTCGCGGACGCAGGACATCGAGCAGGCCCGCGCGACAGTTTCGGGGGCCGAAGCCGCTCTGGAGAAGGCGCACAACGACTGGGAGCGGGCGCAGACGCTGTTCAAGAAAGAGGACATCTCAGCCTCCGAGTTCGACCGCGCCAAGACCACCTTCGAGGGCGCGGAGGCGACTTTGCGGCAGTTGCGCGAACGGCTGGCGCTGGTGATCGAGGGGCCCAGGAAAGAGGACATCGAGGCGGCGCGCGCCATGGTGGCCCGGGCCCAGGCCGGGCTGAGAACCGCCGAAGCAGCCAAGCTGGATCTGAAGAGAATGCAGCAGGAGCTGGCCACTCGCCAGGCGGAGATCGACCAGGCCCGGGCGGAGCTGGCCGTAGCCGACGTGCAGTTGAGCGACACGGTAGCCATCAGCCCGATTGACGGCGTAGTGCTGGTCAAGGCGGCCGAGGTGGGCGAAGTGCTGGCGGCAGGAACCACAGTGGTGACGGTGGGCGACCTGGACCACCCCTGGCTGCGCGCCTACATCAACGAGCAGGACCTGGGACGCGTGAAGCTCGGCGAGAAGGTGAAAGTCACTACGGACTCGTTTCCCGGCAAGGTCTACCAGGGCCGGGTGTCGTTCATCTCCTCGGAGGCCGAGTTCACGCCCAAGCAGATCCAGACCCAGGAAGAGCGGGTCAAGCTGGTGTATCGCATCAAGATCGATGTCAAAAACCCCAATCACGAGTTGAAGTCCAACATGCCGGCGGACGCCGAAATTCTGATTGGCGGGGCGGAGAAATGATCCGCACCCAGAACCTGACGCGCCGATTCGGGGCCTTGACCGCGGTAGACGGTTTGAACCTCGAGGTTGCACAGGGCGAGATTTTCGGGCTGGTGGGGCCGGATGGCGCCGGCAAAACCACCACCCTGCGCCTGCTGTGCGGGCTGATGGACCCCACCGAAGGGCAGGCCTGGGTGGCCGGTCACGACGTGGCGCGCGAGATCAATCGAGTAAAGGACAGCATCGGATACATGGCGCAGCGGTTCGGCCTGTACGTGGACCTGACGGTCGAGGAGAACATGCGCTTTTATGCCGACCTGTTCGGCATCTCCGCGGGGGAGCGCGACCAACTGATGGCCCAACTCTTGCGAATGACTCGCATGGAACCCTTCCGCCAGCGGCAGGCCGGCAAACTTTCCGGAGGCATGAGACAGAAACTGGCGCTGATGTGCACCCTGTTGCACCATCCGCGCATCCTGTTCCTGGACGAGCCAACCAACGGAGTGGACCCGGTTTCGCGCCGCGATTTCTGGGCCATCCTCTACCAGTTGGTCAAGGACGGTATGACGGTTTTCGTGACCACTGCCTACTTGGACGAGGCCGAGCGCTGCAACCGGGTAGGGTTGATGCACCGCGGGCGGCTGATTCGCTGCGATTCGCCGGAGGCGCTGCGGAGCGGGCTGGAGGAGACCTGTTACGAGGTGGAGTGCGCGGACCCGAGAGCCGCCAGAGAGATTCTGGCGCGCACTGAAGGTGTGTTGAGTGTTGCGCCGGCGGGCGCCAAGTTGCACGTGTTCCTGACGGCCGGTCAGGGGTCTGCCCCACTGGAGGGCGCCAGGTTCACGCCCATGACGCCGTCGCTGGAAGACGTTTTCATCGCCCTGATTCGGAAGGCGGAGCATGGCTTCAATTAACGCCGTCGAGGTGGAGGGCCTGGTGAAGAAGTTCGGAGACTTCGTGGCGGTGGACCACGTGTCGCTGGCGGTGAGCCGGGGAGAGATCTTCGGGTTTCTGGGGCCCAACGGCGCGGGAAAATCCACCACCATCCGAATCTTGTGCGGCCTGCTGCGGCCGACGGCTGGACGGGCCACGGTGGGAGGCTTCGACGTGGCCACCGAGCCCGAAGCCATCCGCCAGAACATCGGGTACATGTCGCAGAAGTTCTCGCTCTACGACGACCTGGAGGTGGAGGAGAACATCGACTTCTTCAGCGGCGTCTACGGCGTGCCCGACGAGGTGCGCCGGGAGCGCAAGGAATACGTGCTGCGGATGGCAGGCCTGGTCGAGAAACGGCACACCATGACCCGTTTGCTGGCGGGTGGCTGGAAGCAGCGGCTGGCCCTGGGCTGCGCCATTCTGCACCAGCCGCCCATCCTGTTTCTGGATGAGCCGAATTCGGGTGTGGACCCCATCGCCCGCCGCGAGTTCTGGGACCTGATCTACCAGCTCTCGGCCAGCGGCCACACCATCTTCGTCACTACTCATTACATGGATGAGGCCGAGTACTGCCACCGCCTGGCGCTGATGTACCGGGGGAAGATCATTGCGCTGGGAGCGCCCGCAGAATTGAAGCGGGAGCTGGAATCCTATCACCTGCTGGAGTTGGAGTCTGCGGATTTGCTGGAGAGCATGAAGGCGCTGGAGGGACAGGAGGGCATCCTGGACGTGGCGGTGTTCGGCGGGGGACTGCACGTGACGGTACGAGAGCCGGAAGTGGCGGTGCGGCGCATCCAGGAGGCGCTGGAACAGAGGGGGATCGCGATCCAGCGGCTGGGGTCTATCGAGCCGTCGATGGAGGACGTGTTTGTGGCCATGATTGAGCGCGAGGAGCAGAACCTGTGAGCCTCCGGCGCACCTGGGCAGTGATGCGCAAGGAGGGCCTGCACATCCTGCGGGACCCCAGGAGCTTGCTCATGGCCCTGGCGGTGCCGCTGGTGATGCTGCTGCTGTTCGGCTACGGGCTGACTCTGGACGTGGACCGCATCCCAACCTTGATTTACGACGGCGACCATAGCCCGGCCAGCCGCGAACTGGTGGCGCAGTTTCAGGGCTCGCGGTTCTTCCGAATCCTCGGCTGGGTGGACGAGTACCGAACCATCGAGAAAAGAATTGACCGCGACCGGTGCCTGCTGGGCGTGGTGATTCCCCGGGACTACTCGCGCAAACTGGCCTCCGGGCAGGAAGCGGAGGTCCAGCTTCTGCTGGATGGAAGCGACTCGAACACGGCTTCGATCGCGCTGGGTTACGCGCAGGCCCTGTTGCAGGTGTACTCGATGGAGTTGCGCACCAGGGCGCTGGACCGCAAGGGCGGCGCGAAGCTCAAAGCGCCCGTGGAGGCCCGGCTGCGGGTCTGGTACAACAGCGAGCTGAAATCCCGCAACTACATCGTTCCCGGCCTGATCGCCGTGATCATCAACATCATTGCCGCCCTGCTCACCTCGCTGACCATCGCCCGGGAATGGGAGATGGGAACCATGGAGCAACTGCTCTCGACGCCCTTGCGCCCGGCAGAACTGGTGCTGGGGAAACTGGCGGCGTTTTTCGGGCTGGGTTTGGCCGACATGCTGATTGCGATCCTGGTAGGGGTGTTCCTGTTTGGCGTGCCGCTGCGGGGAAACCCGCTGTTCCTGGTGCTCACCGGTTGCATCTTCCTGTGCGGAGCGCTGTGCTGGGGCATTCTGGTTTCCGCCTTTGCACGCTCGCAGTTGCTGGCCTACCAGTTGGGGATGCTGACGTCCTTCCTGCCGGCCCTCCTGCTGTCGGGCTTCGTGTGGTCAATCGAGAACATGCCGGGCGTCATCCAGGCGATCACTTATATTTTCCCGGCGCGCTACATCGTCACGATTCTGAAGGGGGTCTTCCTGAAAGGCGTGGGCATGCACGTACTGTGGGTGGAAGTGGCGTTTCTATTGGTGTTTGTCACGGTCGTTTTTGTGGCGGCCACGCGCCGGGTGGGGAGGAGGGTGGCGTGATGTGGCGGCGCATTCGAGAAATCGTCCGGAAGGAGTTCCGGCAAGTCCTTCGTGAGCCCCGCATGCGGGTGGTGTTGATCTTCCCGCCCCTGCTTCAGCTCATCATCTTCGGGTATGCGGTCAACCTGGACATCGAGAACACCCCCCTGGCCTGGATGGATCTGGACCGCACGCCGGCCAGCCGCGAGCTGCGGGCGGCCTTTGAGAGCTCGCGGTACTTTCGAGTCGTGACCGAGCCGGCGCACCAAGGGCAGGTGCGGGACTTGCTCGATCACGGAGCGGTCGAAGCCGTGGTGCAGATCCAGCCGGGCTTCGGACGCGACATCCAGCGCGGGGACACCTCGGTGGTCCAGATCCTGGTGGACGGGACGAACTCGAACACCGCCTCGATTGTGTCGAGCTACGCCTCGCAGATCGTGAGCGACTACTCGGGCCGGGTCACGGCGCAACAACAGCAGTCCAAGCTGGTGGGCCGGACGGCCGCGGCGGGCGGGCCGGTGAACATGATGATGCCTGGCCTGCGGGTGCGCAGCCGGGTGTGGTTCAACCCGGATCTGCACAGCCGGAATTACTTCGTCCCAGGCGTGGTAGTGAACATTATCACCCTGGTGACATTGATGCTGACCGCCATGGCCATCGTGCGCGAGAAAGAGATCGGCACCATGGAGCAGTTGATGGTGACGCCCATCCGGCCGCTCGAGCTGATGCTGGGCAAAACGCTGCCCTTCGCCCTGGCCGGACTGCTGGACGTAGTGCTGATCACGGTGGCCGCCCTGGTGGTGTTTCACATCCCGTTTCGGGGCAGCGTGTTTCTTCTGCTGGGGTGTGCGGTCCTGTTCCTGCTGACCACGGTGGGCGCGGGGCTGTTCATCTCGACCATCTCCCAGACGCAGCAGCAGGCCATCATGGCCTCCTTCTTCTTCTTCCTGCCGGCCTTCATGCTGAGCGGCTTCGCATTTCCCATCCGCAACATGCCGCTGGCGGTGCAGTACCTGAGCTACCTGAACCCAGTGCGCTACTTCATCGAAATCGTGCGGGGCATCTTCCTAAAAGGGACCGGCGCGGCGGTCCTATGGCCCCAGATGGCGGTGCTGTTCTGCTACGGGCTGACCGTGCTGAGCCTGAGCGCGCTGCGGTTCCACAAGCGGCTAGATTAGAGCCCTGCTCCCCAACTGACCGACGCCCGCCAGCCGGGAGGGTGGCGCGCGGAGCGAGGACCTGTCTCCTCATCCAGGACGGTGGCCCCCTATGCGTTGACTGAGGACGGCCGTCCCCGGACAGACGTACTGAGGGACTGCCCGCGGTATGGGCGGTTGTCGACAGTGATCAATAAACACTGGGCGACAAGGTAGGAGCCATAGCCGGCACAGGTGAGCCCGCGGTTCCAGGTCCACTTTCCGAAAATGAGATTCCCAGCCCGGACCGCCTTGGCACAGGCTCAAATTCCGGTAAAGCGCGTCACCAGTTCGCAGTAGTAGACGCCGGGCGAACAGTCAGGATCTATCAGAGATCATCTTCCCGATGCCGGTCGGTTGGTCACTCATGAGGCCCGGCTTGCGCAACGACGCTTTGATCGTCTACAATTGTCGGTAATCTAGGCATATGGCAAAGCCAACCGATTTTGTCCAAGGCACTCTTGATCTGTTGATCCTCAAGACCATCTCGCTCGAACCTAAACACGGTTGGGCGATCGCCAAGCGCATCCAACAGGTTTCACAAGAAGCTCTCCAGATCCAGCAGGGGTCCCTGTACCCGGCGCTACACCGTCTGGAGCAGCAGGGCTGGATCAAGGCCGAGTGGCGCCCGACCGAGACCGGGCGAATGGCAAAGTTCTACTCCCTTACGCGTTCGGGACGGAAGCAACTGGAAAGGGAATTGGCGAACTGGGTTCGTCTGTCGACGGCCATCAACATGGTGGTCCAGGAGGCTTAGCAATGCGGATTTTAGACAAAGCCCGTTTGCGGCTTCGATCGCTGTGCCGCCGTCCGAATGTCGAGTTCGAGCTCGAAGCCGAACTTCGTTTCCACCTGGATCAGCTCATTGAAGAGAACATTTCATCCGGTATGCCGCCCGAGGAGGCCCGCCGGGCCGCGCAGCGCATAATCGGGGGCATCGCGCAATACAAGGAGGAGTGCCGGGATATGCGCCGCGTAAACTTTGTCGAGGATCTTGTCCAAGACGTACGTTACACGATTCGATCTTTAGCGAAGAGTCCAGGGTTCACAGGAGTTGTCGTCGCCACGCTGGCGCTTGGGATCGGAGCAAACACTGCCATTTTCACGATCGTGCATGGAGTGCTGCTGCGGCCCCTCGACTATCCAAAACCCGATCAGCTGATGTATCTGACCGCAGAATCTCCGGCCATTGGGGGCACCCGAAATGCGCTCTCTGCGCCAGAGTACACGGAGTTCCGCCAGATGAACCAGTCGTTCGCGGCGGTTGGCGCTTATTCGACCGGCGGCGCGGCGTACACAACCGGCGAGGTCAACCTCACGGCCGGGGATCGACCTCTGCGGGTGCGCTCGATCTCCGTCGATGCACATTTGCTCAAGGCGCTCAGTATTCAGCCGGAGCAGGGACGGTTCTTCAGTGACGAAGAAACCGCGCGTTGGACAGGGACGCTACCGCCACCGATCGCAATTCTCTCGCACGAATTGTGGCGAACAGCATTTGGAGGACGACCGCTCGTTGGACAAAAGGTGGAAATCGAGGGCCGCCCCCACGAAATCGTTGGCATTATGCCGCCCGGGGCCGACGTCATGGATAACCACACCCAGGTTTGGTTGCCCCTCTGGCTCCACCCGAGTACGGCTCGGCAACGCGGGGTCCACGTCCTATACGTCATTGCGCGACTGAAAGACGGCGTCACCTTCGAGGCGGCACAGACGGAGCTGAACGCATTCGTCGAGGACTGGGGCGAGCGTGTTGGCACGAAAGACCATGTTCCCACGAACCGTCCCCTGCGAGCAGTAGACCACACCCTCCAATTGCGGGCGTTACAGGACGCGATCGTTGGGAATGCCAGCCGCCCGATCTGGGTTCTGCAGGCCGCCGTGGGATTCGTGCTGCTCATCGTCTGGGCGAATCTTGCAAATTTGACGATGGCTCGCGCCGGGTCACGCAGACGTGAATTTGTACTGCGCGCTGCTCTCGGCGCCAGCCGCGGCCGGCTGCTCCGGCAGTCGGTAACCGAAGGTGCGGTGATGTCCGGAGCCGGTGGCATTCTGGGTCTGTGGCTAGCCAGCGCTGGCGTGCGGGCGCTGATCCGTGCTTACCCGACTAGCATCCCACGGACGAGTGAGCTTACGATCGACTTGCCCGTTCTGCTGGTTGCGCTCGGCCTCTCGACTGGGACTGCCCTGCTTTTCGGATTCGTGTCGCTCGGGCGCGGGAGAACGAGTAGCATGGCGACTGCACTCAAGGAGGGCGCAAGGGGCGCCAGCGGCGCCTGGCGTCATTACGCCCGTCGTGGACTCGTGATAGCCCAAGTCGCTTTCGCGGTGATGCTGGTTATCGGAGCGGGTTTGCTAGTTCAGACAGTCTACAACCTCACGAGGATCGATGCAGGATTTGACCGGTCGCGGCTGGTGACGTTCTCGATGACATTACCAATGGCGAATTCAGATCCCGACACACGCGCGCAGGCATATCAACGCGTCCTCGACAGGCTTCGCTCCGTACCGGGCGTGCTGGGAACGGTTGCCATGTCGGGTCTGCCGCCGAATCGAACTCCAGATGCGATCGCTACTCCTATCGGGAACTACACCTCCGACGATGGCAGGCCCTTTGAAATCATCGACTACTACCAATTCGTCATGGGCGACTATTTCGGGACGATGGGCATCCCGATCGTCGCCGGCCGCGGCTTCGAGCGCACCGACAACGCGTCACAAGGCAAGGTGGCCATCGTCAATGAGACTTTGGCGAAAAGGATCTGGAAGGGGCAGAACCCGATTGGCCAGCGTCTGCGGCCTCCGGGTGGGTCGTTTGGCGCTAGCGATGATGTCTGGCATACGGTGATCGGAGTGGCCAAGGACGTCAGGCAGCGCGGGGTGGAGCACCCGGCAGGAACTGAACTTTACGTATCCCTTGACCAGCACGCTGTCTCTCCGCCGAGTATGAATGTTGTGATGCGGACGACTCTGCTGCCGGCCGCGCTGTCAGGGACGATCGAGCGGGTGGTGCGTGAAGTGGACGCCACGGTTCCCGTCGTACGGCTTCGCGGCATGGACTCGGTGTTCGCCGAATCGATTCGCCGGCCGAGACTCCTGGCGCAGCTATTGGGCGCATTTGCCGGACTGGCGCTGCTACTGGCAGCCATCGGCACTTACGGTGTGCTCTCCTACATGGTTACGGAGCGCCGGCGCGAGATCGGCATTCGGGTCGCCCTCGGTGCAACTCGCTCCCACGTGCTCACACAGATCATGAAGCAAGGGCTTCAAGTCACGGCGTTGGGTGTCACCATTGGCCTTGCAGGTGCGCTTGCCGTAAATCGGCTGATTGCGTCCCTGCTGTTTGGTGTGCAACCGACAGATACCGCGACGATCGCCTTTGTGATCGCGACGATTACGGCCGTGGCGGTGGTGGCCAGTTGGCTGCCGGCGTGGCGCGCATCGCGGCTAGACCCGAACGTCGTGCTCAGAGATGAGTAACAGCTGAGACGCTCTATTACGCCATACTGCTATTTTCCTGGGTGGATCGTCGCTACAGGAAGTTGAGGCCTGTGAAACCACGCTTCCGGAAGGTGGCGTTGAAGACGGGACCGATTACCCGCGATCAACGGCGTAGCGTTTAGGAGAACCGTAGCTGTCGCGAAATCCCGATCACACTCCAAATTCGTCAGACGGGCTCCTTACATTTGTGCCACGGCGATACCACTGTCGCGCGTTCGGCCCTCTGGCCGAGCAGACTCTTGGGGACGGATTACGGTGCTGCTGCGCCCCGTGGTACTGATTACGGTGGCGGCCCTGGTGGTCTTTCGCATCCCGTTTCGGGGCAACGCCTTTCTGCTGCTGGGTTGCGCGGTTCTGTACCTGTTCACCACGGTGGGCGCGGGCCTGTTCATCTCGACCATCTCCCAGACCCAGCAGCAAGCCATCATGGCTTCGTTTTTCTTCTTCCTGCCGGCGTTCATGCTGAGCGGGTTCGCCTTCCCGATTCGCAACATGCCGCTCGCGGTGCAATATCTGAGCTACCTGAATCCGGTGCGCTACTTCATCGAAATCGTGCGGGGCATCTTTCTGAAAGGGACCGGTGTAGCGGTCCTGTGGCCCCAGATGGCGGTGCTGTTCTGCTACGGCGTGACGGTGCTCAGCCTGAGCGCGCTGCGCTTCCACAAGCGGCTGGATTAGAATTTCGGGAAATTCTGGTGCGCTTTGACCTCTTCGATCTGCAAGGTGTGACGCTCGGCGTGGCCCGCCATCAGCAATAGGAACTGATAGGCATCCATCGGGCCCCCAGGCCCGCCTGTAGACACATGCGCCCGGAGGTCCTCCCGGGTCGCTCTGGCGAAGGAGATGGTGCGGTCGCGGCTGGCGTTGAAATGATCGATCACCGCGGCCAAGTCGGCAAAGCGCCCAGTGGGCCTGACCGGCTCGGGAGCGGTCGCCTTCTTACTGCGATCAACCACCATTTTCAAGAGCTGCTGATCACCTTCCCGTCCGCTGCTTTTCAGTTGCGGGTTTACCGGAGCCTTCAGGATCTTCTCCGTGACCAGGTCGAACAGGAAGTCCTCCGTCACCGCCACATGTTCCGCGCACTCGGCCACCGACCAGCGATCCGGCCCGGGTTTGAACTTCAGTTGCGCTTCCGACAGCCCGGCCAGCGAATCTAGAAACACTCTGCGCGATTTCTGTAGCTGGTCGAGAAGAAACTCGCGCTCCTGCGGCGCTATGGTTTGCGCCCACAACGGTTCAAGCGCGGGTACACACAAACCCAGCGCGAGAATCAACCGTAAAGCTTGCATGGGAAACCCCTCCTCTTCTCGCATCATAGCAAGCACCCGTGGCCAGATGCATGCATAATCATGGGATTGACGGCCTATGAAAGAGCTTTTTGCGGCGGCAGGATGGACCGCGCTGGTTTGTCTGACTCTCGGCCAATCAGCGAACGAGCCTGTGATTGCCACCATCGCAGGCAGCGGCAAAATGGGATGGCGCGGTGACGGCGGACCCGCAATCCAGGCCGACCTCTGGAATCCCTGCGCGGTGGCGGTGGATCGGGCCGGGAACGTGTACATCGCGGACAGCGGGAATGCCCGTGTGCGCAAGGTCTCGCCCAGCGGCGTCATCACCACCTACGCGGGCAAGAGGGGAGAGGCGCCGGAAGCCGACAACATCCCAGCCTCCTCCGCCATGCTGAAGCGGCCCGTGGGCGTGGCCGTCGATGCCGCGGGCAACCTTTACATCGCCGACGACATGGCCATGAGAGTCCGCAAAGTCGACGCCACCACCAAAATCATCACCACCCTGGCGGGCACCGGCCAACGAGGCTTCAGCGGAGACAACGGACCCGCCACCAAGGCTCATCTGAACTTCCCCAGGGGTCTGGCTGTGGATGCAGACGGGAATCTGTACATCGCCGACCGGAGGAACCACCGCATCCGCAAGGTGGCGGCCCGCACCGGAATCATCACCACGGTGGCTGGCGGCGGCGTCCCGGACCCCGCACAGGAGAATGTTGTGCCGCCTTTGCGTCCCCAAGGTGACCATGGACCAGCCATTGCGGCGATTCTGAACCTTCCGATGTCCGTGGCAGTAGACCAGCACGGCAACCTGTACATCGCCGACTCCGCCAACTTGAAGGTCAGAAAAGTGACTGCGGCGACAGGGATCATCACCACCGTCGCCGGAGGAGGTCTGGCGCGCTACGGCGGCGACGGTGGACCGGCCACCTCAGCCTCGCTGGACAGCCCGGAAAGCGTGGCCGTGGACCGTCAGGGCAACATCTACATCGGCGACCACTATGTCAGCCGTGTGAGAAAAGTAGACACGCGCGGCATCATTGACGTGTATGCAGGCAGTGATGTGGGCTTCGGAGGAGACGGCGGACCGGCACGGCAAGCAGCCATACAGTACCTCGGCGGTCTGGCTCTGGACCAGGAGGGCAACCTCTATATCGCCGACGAGGGCAACTTTCGCATTCGCGTGGTACGCATCCCGAAAGGCGGGAGGTAGCTACACGGGCAGTTCAGCGTCGTGCAGGGTCTCGCCCGCCCGCGTGATCGTGAGCCGGCCGCCCAGCGACCCGGTGGTAGTGAACAGCACAGTGACCACGCGCTCGCCGAGGGTGATGCGCGCGCCCAGGCGGTTGCCCTCTTCGATGCGCTCGGCGGGAGGAACCTCGCGGGTCGCTTCGCCGGTCACGTAGAGCAGATGGAGGAAGTAGTCGCGGGCCTGGCGCGTGGTGGGTTCGACTTCCAGACGCCAGGGCGAGAAGGGCGGCAGGCGATAGACCTGCTGCTCGATGCCCTGGTTGTCTAGGACGTGATTGTACTGGGCCTTGGGGTTGTAGGGATGCCCCCAGAACTGGTGACCCTCGCCGCCGCGCTTGGTGATCTCGACGGGTTGGGGCGCCAGCGTGCGCATGATGATGCGGCTCTGGCCCACGGAGAGCAGATCGGTATCCCCAGAAGGATGACTCGCCCACGTGCAGGTGTCGCCATCATGCCGGGTGACGTGGTCCGGAACCTCGACCGTGGCCGAGCCGGTGATGGCGGGTTCGCTCGGCAGGTGCAGGAACCAAACCTTGGGAAGATCCGCAGAAGCTGATTCCACGCGGTCGAAAATGACGAAGCACTCGGCCTCGCCGCGCAGGTACAGAAACTGGCGGGTCACCTCGCGCGCCTTTTCGGACCAGTACCCCTTGGTGAGATCCGCGGCGGCGTAGGTGGCCAGGTTGTCATCGTGCCAATACGCCACGATGTGGCCGCGCTCGACAGGAAAGCGCTGCGAGTAGACGTAGCGCAGCAGGCCGCCGTCGTTTTCGTTGTAAGCGTCCCGGCGCATCTTCTCATCGGGGTGATAGATGGTGACGATGTTGTAGATCAGCGAGCCGCCGCTGTAGTAGCAGTTGTCGTTGTGGCCCTGGCCGCCAGAGCGGTTGACCAGGTGGCCGCGCTGGGTGATGAGGAAGTGGCCCTCATCATCGCGGGAGTGCCCGGCGTAGGAGGGGCCCGCGCCGAAGAAGGCCCAGGTGGCGTTGGGGTCGTCCCAGGCCCCGCGCATGTAGATGTGCCCGGCACCCCGGAAATGGTAGGCCAGCGGCCAGCCGGCCTCGGCCGGACTGGACGCGTCGAGGTCCGCGGGCAGGAAGGCAATGCGCTGCCAGACCTCGTCCAGGCGCAGGGACGAGTTGCGCAGCCAGCCCCTTCGGAGCGCGGTGTCGCTCAGCCAGCGCGCCACGCCGTCGCGATAGTGGCGCGCGATGATCGGGGCGCAGCGCGCGTGCTGTACCGGATAGCCGCTCGAGCCGTCGTCGATGTAGGCCAGCTTGTCGTTGTGTGCCATCAGAGAGTAGATGCCGCCGCGGATGTATTCCTGCGCAAAGCCGTCGGGCGTGCTGTTGGCGAAGGGATCGAAGCCCAGGCCGGTCAGCACCGCCTGGTAGCTGTACGGAATCACCAGCACCGGGCCGTAGTAGCCGTGACCGTTGGACTCCGACCAGATGCCCCCCATCTGGTCCAGGGCCGGCAGACCGTCACTCAGGAATTTGGTGTGGAAGCTTTTGAGATTGGTCTGGACGGCCTGCTCGAAGCGGCCTGCGTTGCCCGAGGTGGCTAGGCTCATGAAGAGCTTGCTGGTCAGAGCCACGCGGTGGTTGGCGATGTCCAGGTGGGCCGGACCCCAATGCTGGTTGTACCACCAGCCGGCGCGATCGATGTTCACTTCGGCGGTCTGCCACCAGGTGGCCACCCACTCGCCCAACAGTTCGCCGAACCGCAGGCGCTCCTCGGGAGTCATGGCGTCGTAGATCCAGTCGTAGAGCAGGCCCTGCCAGCCGAAGTGCCGGAGCAGGCCGGGGACCTGCCATTCCGGCCGCCGCCAGATCGCCAGGATCTTTTCGGCGTAGGACCGGCTGTCGCGGCCCAGTTCTCGCTCGATGAGATAGGCCAGCCCGGCTTCCATGAAGGCGCCTGGAATGGACCACTGGTTCTCGAGGAAGCGCGGGCCCAGGGCGGCGGTCTCCAGCAGAATCTGGTACTCGCGGGCGAAGGGGCCCTGGACCTTGGCAGCCATCTCCTTCACCAGTTCCGGCGTGAGCATGACGCGCGGATGGGCCACGGGCAGATCGACAGCTTGGCGCGCGCCAGCGGCTAACGCGACCGTTCCGAGTTGAATAAAGTTGCGGCGTGTAAAGTTCATGGCGCAGGTTGGACCGGTTCTTTGGGCGAGATGCCGTTGGCGTCGTTGACACGAGCATCCGGGGGCGCCTTCACCGGACCCTTCAGCAAAGGATCGTTGGTGGCGCGCATCCAGCGCTCCAGCCGGCCGCGCATTTCATCCAGCACCGCCCGCATCGCCGGATCGGCGGCCAGGTTACGGGTCTCATTGGGATCGAAGGTCAGATCGTAAAGTTGTTCTGCCTCAACGGGCCGGTCGCGCCAGCCCTGCGCGAGCCACAGCTCCTTGCTGAAGCCGTCGTCGCAGTTGGGCAGCACCGGCCGGGTGCGCCCGTCGTAGCGCCGGATGTACTGCCAGCGCCGCGTGCGGACGCCGCGCGCTGGTTCGTAGGCGGCGTGGTAGTTGACTTCCGCGAAGATCTCCTCGTTGATCTCGGCGGCCTGGCCGCGGATCAGCGGCATCATGGATTTCCCCTCCAGCCAGGCGGGCCGCTCGATTTCGAGCAGGTCGCAGAGAGTGGGAAACAGGTCGATGTGCGAGACCATGGCGTCGCAGACTTTGCCGCCTGAGAAGCCGCCGGGGCCGCGCACGATCAGTGAGACACCGGTGCCGTGGTCGGTGAGGTTGCACTTCATGGCCGGAAACGGAAGGCCATGGTCGGTGGTGGAGATCACCAGCGTGTTTTCGGCCAGACCGTTGGCCTCGAAGGCCCGCAGCACTTCGCCCACGCCCTGGTCCAGCACCCGCACGCTGGCCTTGAATCCGGCGATGTCCTGGCGCGTGCGGGGCGTGTCGGGAATGGGATGCGGCGGAAGGCAGTAGCGCGGATCTTCGGCCGGCCCAGGCGGATGGAACTCGCGGTGGGTTTCGGTAAAGCCGACATCCAGGAAGAACGGCTGCTTGGGGGCGTTGTTCAAAAACTCGACGGCGACCGGCACAACATCCGCCACCCGGTTGCTCTTGGGGCGGAGGATGCGGTCGTGGCCGATCACCTCGGGCTTCTGGGCGATGTGCTGGAGCCCGCCCAGCACCGAGACGTAGCCGGCCCGGCGCAAGGTGTGCAGGATGTGCTTCGAGTAATCGTTGAGGACAAAGCCGCGGTGCGCCAGGCCCAGCATGCCGTTGCTGTGAGGACACTGGCCGGTAAGCAGGCTGGCGCGGCTGGGCGAGCAGGTGGGCGCGGCGTCAAAAGCCTGGCGGAACAGCACGCCCGCCTCGGCCAGCCGCTGGAGGTTGGGGGCCGGCACGGCGTGCCCATAGGGCTGGATGTAGCGGCCGGTGTCGTGGGAGTGAAGGTAGAGAATGTTCGGGCGCAGCTTCGCACTGGTTTGAACGAAGGCTGCGGCAGCGCAGTCTTGAATAAAATTCCGGCGGTTCATCTCACATCAGCAATATCATATTCTCCCAGGTCGAGTGGGTACCTGCCGTGGTTGCGCACCAGATGGACCACGTAATCGTAGTCCTGGCCCGAAACGTTGCTCGGGACCGAGTGGTCGGACTGGAAAATGTAGCCGCCGCCCTTGGCCGCGTTCAACTTGGTGAGGACCGTGCGTTTGAGCTCTTCCCTGCCCCCGCGCGCCCAGGCGATCACGTCCATGTTTCCGCAGAAGGCGATGCGGTGGCCGTAGCGGCGGCGCAGCTCGACTACATCCAGCCCGGCCTTCGCCTCCAGCGGATTATAGGCGTCCACGCCGATCTCGATGAAGTCTTCAAAGATGCGGCTGACGTTGCCGCAGCCGTGGTAGATCACGGGCAAACCGCGCTGGTGGCACAGGTCCACGATGGCCTTGACACCGGGCTTGAAGTGCATGCGCCAGTACGCGGGCGAGAACAAGGCGCCCTTGGTGCAGGCCACGTCGCCCCAGATCACCATGCCGTCCAGCAGGCCGGCGGCGGCCTGGATCTGGGCTTTGGCAACCTCCAGTGAGAAGGAATTGATGCGCTCGACGAAGCGCCCGATCTCATCCGGACACATTCCCATCCACAGCAGCGCCCGCTCCTGTCCAAGAATGCGCCAGAGCATCTCATGACCCTCGCAGACGCTGCCGTAGACGGGAAAGTCGGAGTGCAGTTGTTTGACCGTGTCCAGCCAGGCTGGCGAGTTGCGTGTGAAGCCGTCTCCCACTCCGGCGATCTGGTTGTCGCCGGAGCGGAAATAGCGCCGCTCATCCCACGGGTCGTCGAACTGGAAGGCCCGCATCTTCTCCACGGTATCGGTTTCAAACTCCAGGAACGCCGGCATCGGCAGATCGAAGCGTTTACGGATGACGGCTTCAAAGCCCGTGCGCACCACCACTTCCCGCTCATTCTCTTCGAGAATCTCGAACGGTTTGATGTGCGGGTCCATATTGGGGACGGTGACTTGCCAGTCCAGATCGTAGTGCTTGTAGATGTCCGTGCCAGGCGGAAGACCGAGTTCTTCCCACCAGCGTGCGAGGAAACTACCCCAGAAGAAGTCACTGATGGGCACGCGGTCTGGTTCCTGATGGCGCAGAGCCTTGTTCATGCGATCGAGCTTGGCCAGGCAGTTGGCAGTGCGTTGCATCAGAACGAGGCCGACTGCTAACAGCCTACAGGAAACCGGTTCCGGCTGCCGGCTGTGGGCTGTTTCAAGTGCGCCGGGCAAGGCGGTACTCTGGTAAGAAAGCATGAAAAAGATCTTGCTCGCGATCGTGCTGGTGGTCCTGTTTGCAGGGCCGCTCGTGTTGCTGCTGCTCTCTTCGGAAACCGCACTGCGTCTGGAGACGCCGGTGCGGGTGATCGGGGTGAAGACCGCCGTCCAGGTGCAGGTCTCAAATCCTCACGGTATCCGGCGGATGGCAGTCTGGCTCGAACAAGGCGGGGTGCGCTACAGCATGTACGAATCCGCAGAACCGGCTGCGCGGTTCTGGTTCTGGAGAAAGAAGGAGCCGCCCCGCCAGGTGTCGTTTGTGGCCGGCAAAAGCCGCGCCGCAGCCCTGCGCGACGGGAAAGCAAGGCTGGTGATGGAAGCCCAGGGAAACGATTTCCGGGCACGCACCGCCTCGCTGGCTGTGGATGTGGACGTGAACACCCGGCCGCCGGCGCTCAGCGTGGACGGCGCGCAGCACTACATCAACCAGGGCGGCGCGGAACTGGTGGTGTTCACGCCCTCCGGGTACTGGACCGAGGCCGGCGTGCGGGTAGGGAAGTACGCTTTCCGCAGCTACCCCATGCCAGGCTCGACCACCGAGCGGTTTTCTCTGTTCGGGTTCCCCTGGGACGTTCCTGCTGATGCGGTTCCCGTGGTCTATGCCCGCAACCCCGCCGGCGCCGAGGCGCGGGCCCGCTTCTGGTTCAAGGTGTTTCCCAAGAAGTTCCGCTCCCGCGAACTGGAGTTGAGCGACGCGTTCCTCCAAAAAGTGACGGATGAGATGGACCCCTCGGGGGACGGCGACCTGCTGGCGCGCTTCCTGAGAATCAACGGTGACCTGCGCCGCAAGAACAACCAGGACCTGGCGGATCTGCGGCTGAAGAGTGAGGAGAAGGTGCTGTGGTCGGGGCCGTTTTTGCAGCTCGGCAACTCCAAGGTCGAGTCGCAGTTCGCCGACTCGCGCACCTATGTCTACAAGGGCAAGGTGGTTGACCATCAAACGCACCTGGGCTTCGATCTCGCAGTCACCCAGCACGTCCCGGTAGTGGCCGCCAACGACGGCCGGGTGGTGCACGCCGGCAACCTGGGCATCTACGGGAACTGCATCGTGGTGGATCATGGCTACGCGTTGCAGTCCATCTACGCGCACTTGAGTGCCATCGATGTCCAACCCGGCGACGCGGTG
>Ga0315282_10002946_pt1 | contig 30858 bp, 37 predicted proteins | sample YL17G07_20_MG_FD_203693 | JGI IMG/M metagenome (GOLD analysis project Ga0315282, IMG submission 203693) | Sediment microbial communities from Yellowstone Lake, YNP, Wyoming, USA - YL17G07_20 | ecosystem: Environmental > Aquatic > Freshwater > Lake > Sediment | place: USA: Wyoming | collected... | reverse complement strand
TTCTCGTCCAGCGGGATGGACAGTAAAAAACAAGCGGCTTTGACAAAGATCATCTCTGCGGCCATGAAAAACCCAGAGAGAATGGATAAGATCGCTGCGTTTTTAGAGAAAAAGTAGCAAACTATGCAGAAACCTGTAGCGAATATACTGCGTAGGCTAGCGCAGATGATAGTGGTGGATGATACGCCTATGGATGAGGAAGAGATCCAGCGTAGGCGTATGCGACTACGTGAAGATACTGGTGATGTGCCTGTGGAGCTTTCTGAGGGGTTATCTGTGGTAGTATCGAAGCCGCGGGTGCAGGTACAGCGGGAAGTTATAAAGCCTACAGCACGACCTGATATAAAGCCTACTCGGCGTCAGCACGAGCATCACAAGAAGTGGAACGAGACAGACAAGACAGATCTGATGAATGACTATATGAAGCAGTATCGGGCTGATGGGAGTGACGTGGGAAATCGCTACGTAAAGAAACCCAAGGGGTAAGGAGTCTCTAAAATGCCAAAGCCACCGAAAGAGCTGACCAAGCAGATACTCACTATCCAGGACATCATAGAGGGTCTCAATGATGTCATTAGTGGTAACAAGGTAAAGATTGAGTACTATGGTAAGGATTTTGTGGAGCCACTCGGTGAGATCCGGAAGCAGGCTCTGGAGCTGCGGAGTAAGCTGGAGGTATTCAAGAGTAATCTGGAGTATGCTTTGACAGCTCAGTACTCTACTAGTGAGCGTTTCGCATCATCTAAGAAAGTCATAGACAAGTTCTTGACTAGGACTTATTAAGCTAATACTCTCTTAATAATTAAATATATCCTAATAACTATTAAGTTATCTACCCGGGGTATGTCATGGCAAAAAAAGACGAGAAAAAAACTGAGCTAAAAGTAAAACCTAGTGATCCTAAGGATGAGAAGGCGAAAGCCAAAGGGTTACTGGCTAAGCATCCTGAGATAATGTATAACGCTCGGAACCTTTTTCACAATGAAAACGGTGAGACTATAATCGAGGAATCGGTACCCCGCGGTGACGAGAAGAAGGAAGATGTACTAATGCCACGGACTCAGAGTGATTTGACCGATGCTGATTTGCGTGAGATGGCTGTGTTCGCGTCCTCCTTGGTAGATGATACTCTGAAGCAATACGATCAGAAAGTGGCGTATGAGGATGCTCTGCAGCGGGCTATTGGATCGAAAGATGGTGGAAAATATGCTGGTAAGGTCAATGCGTCTACGTTTGCGTTAATCATGGATAGCATGGGGAAAAAGGATAAGAAAGCATCGGAAGAATCATCTGAACCTATAAAAGAAACCATCAAGGAGGCACGAATGGATAAGGATCTGGTCATGAAAGAGATTGAGGCTACGAAAGTTAAGTTGGCGGCGCTGGAAGTACTCGCTGGTGATGAGGGTGTGGATAAAGAAGCTGGAAAAGCCGAGATGATTAAGTGTCCTGATTGTGGCGGAAAAGTTCTTAAGGCTACCAGCTATTGTCTGAAGTGCAAAAAGAAGATTGGTGGAGAAAAGAAGGAAGATAATAAAGAGGATAAAAAAGAAGATAAGAAGGACGAGAAAGAGGCTGGTGATCCTCCGTCGTGCAAGAAATGTGGTAAAAAGCATTTCCCGTTTAAGAAGTGCGATGGTGAAGACAAGAAAGAAGCCTCTACAGAAAAGACCGCCATGGATGGTATCGTAGCGTCCCTCGATGAGATCGCAGGCACCCTAGAAGCTCAGAAGGACTACGAGCTGTTCAAGATCGCCTACCAGATCGATAAAGTCTCCGACGTGCTCACCGGTAAGAAAGAAGCCGCTACTCTCGAGAGTGACGCGGATGAGAAGTACATGAGAGAGTATTTCAAAGCCGGTATGCGCGAAGGCGACTCGGATGAGAAGTCCTATATGGGTGACTTCAACAAAGACAATACTACCGAGCTGAACAACAGATATCCTAACGGTCTCGGTAAAGATGCATCCGCGATGCCTTATCAGGTCAAGAAGTAGTGTGAACAGTAACATGACTGCCTTGTCATGTTACTGTTGCAGTATCGTGTAAAAATTTAGTTGCAGGAGAAAAAATGCCTGGAATTTACCCTAATCCATCTGCGTCCTCAGAGAGTTTCAAAATAGGGGATCAGGTCAAGTGGTTTATACCTGGGAAAGAGCCCTCCTCAGAAGTGGGCGTAGTGACGCAGCTATGCCCAGGCATCAACAAGATATGGGTAGAGTTCCAGAATGGGGGCAATCAGCAGAGAGACCCGTCTGAATTGCTCCTGGTAACTCCATTCGTGGGGCAGTCTCCTGTCACGAAGGACACCGGTTATAGCAGCCACTCTAAGACTATCTCTGATAAGACCTACGGGACTTTGAAAGACGATAAGGCTCTCAAGCTGGCTAAAAAGATGGTGTCTAAAGAAGTAAAAAAGGCTTTTGATAAAGCTACCCTGATCTCTATGGCTACCAAGGTTGCTAGTAGTTTCGCGAGTGCCGTGGTAGATAAGCTGGCAGGTGACGTAGTAATCTGTCGGGAAAAGGGTATGACGGACGCGCAGGCGTATCAGAGTCTCTATCCTCAGTATGAGAATACCTGCTCAGACGGGTTCATGCGTACGGCTATCAGCAAGATCTACGCAGTCAAGAAAGCCTAAAGGATCTCTGTCATGGCCATGCTGAAATTTGGGCACGCTGCTGTAGTGACTCCGATAGTATGCCCTGGTAAATGGGTCGATAAGAAAGTCACTCCCGGTCGCGTCAAAGTAGCCAAAGAAGTCATAGCCAAGTACGATCCGTCGAAATGGCTTCTCTCGCACTGTTCGATCATGGCCTCGGTAGATGTAGACCTCGCCGACCCTAAAGACTCAAAAAGCGATTACCTGATCAAGCCTGAGTATTCTGTCTTCGTAAATAATAACGGGGATAGCTGGGAGCGAGAGCTGCTGAGGATAGCATCTAAGACATTTTTGGGTGCTGATAATTATATTGAGCATTGTCAAATTTCTGAATTATCAAAAGGTAAAGTAATTGACATAGCGTTAAGAGACGTGCTTTTTGCAAAAGATAAAGACGGGAAAGACCTCACGACTCTTTATGTAGATATTCTTATAGCTACAGACAGGAAGCATAAAGATATTGTTGATAAAATAAATAGCGGGGAATATTGCGCCTGCAGTATGGGTTGTCAGATAGCTTTTAGTAGATGCTCCCAGTGCGGTCGGCGTATAGAAGATGAGACACAAGCGTGCAAACATGTACGCTATTTTAAGAACAATACATTCTATGATAAAAATGGCATAAAGCGTATAGTCGCTGAGCTATGCGGCGATAAGTCAGAACCGGATAGCTGTAAGTTCATTGACGCGAGCTGGGTACGTAAACCAGCGTTTGAGGGTGCCGTCCTGCGGAACATCCTCAATATGGGAGACGCCGCGTCCCAGGACGTGAGTGACAAGATACAGAGAGCAGTATCTGTACCGTCGTTTGAGTATGCTCCGGGTATGTACCTGAAAGCGGCCTCGGCTGCAGCACGGTCGGTAGTAAATGAGATACAGGCAGCAGGTGAAGCTCCACCGGCCCCGCCTAAGGATGATATAGGATTCCCGGAGGCCCCTGCGGATGCTGATAAACCCCTCGCAGTAGATGCACCCCCGGCTGAAGGTGCTCCTCCAGAAGGGGCCCCTCCAGAAGCTCCCTCAGCAGAAGGTGCTCCGCCCCCAGAGGCTCCCGCGGCTCCTGGATCTCTAGGAGATCAGATGGGTGCGCCAGGCGCAGCTCCAGAGCCCCAGATAGAAGAGCCTAAAGGTGATGCTACTGTAGCTGAAGTGAAAGACATGGTAAAGAAACAGCTCCTGAATCAGATACGCAGGGAGCTGTTGAAAGAGCAAGCTACAGAGCAGGGTGAGAGTGCTCGTCCTACTGAGCTGGAGAATGCCTCAAATAGCTCTCTGGTGAAACAGGCTGGATTGAGCAGAGTGATACAGGCATCGAAAAAGACCGGTAACGATCGTCTGTATAACGGTCTGATGATCCTGTCAAACTTGAAAAATTGGGGTCAGTTTAAGAAATACGGATATAATCGTGAGGACGTGCTAGGTCTGCTGCACTATGTAGACAAGCATGCATCTAAAGATCCTGTAGGTGTAGACGCAGTGAAAGCTCTATCTAAGATCAAGCTAGGATCTGGCGGGCTCGTGCCTTTATTTACAGAGATCATAGTAGAGACGGGTAGGAGACCCAAGAAGGCCGAAGCCAGTAAAATAGCGTCCTGGGTCAAAATCCTTTCAAATTTCGAAGGAAAGTAGTTGAGGACACTAATAACCTATTAATATATAAAATTAGTGTGAATAATAAAATGGTTTTCTTTTACTGAGTAACATACGAATTTGTTAAAGAGCACTCAATAGTTATTTTTTATAAATAATAGAGTATCACAATGGTGACTATAAAGCTACCATACACATCTTCGAAAAGTAACAAAGAGATTATTTTAAAGCTCATGAAGCAACAGAGTAATTGCATGCATCATGTTTTCAATAAAATAAAAGATAATGGTAATAGTCTAGAGCAAAAAGATTTGACAGTCATAGTGAATAGCATGAATAATATAGACGATATAGATAGTTGGTTTAAACAATCTGCAATTTTTACAGCTAGTGCTAAATACGGAATTTTCAAAGAAAATGTAAAACAAATAGAAAATTATAATAAAGAAAATCCCGGAAATAAAAAAAGAGTGCCCAATTCTTTTATATTTGGAGGAAAGAAATTATTTATAGATAGGATTTTAAAAAAGATAAAAGTAAAAAATTTCAAATTAATGCGGCTGGACCCTCTAGTTTCCGTAGGAGAAGCAAGTAAAGGAGGCAATAGGAAATATCTGTTTGATGTAGTAGAAAACAATTTAATCATGTTTTATCCCGACAGACATACTGAGATAGAAATCAGACTCCCAAAACTTAGAAAAAACTATAAGGATGATCTTTACAGAATACAAAATTTAACAGAAAACAAAAAGATTCCTATACAAGTAGGAGTAGATCTTTCGTACATATACATATCCTATGATGAAAATAGCTTGAGTAAAAACGTATGCTGTTCTATAGACAAAAGATTTATGGCGATAGATATGAATCCGAATGAAATCGGGTATTCTATAGTAGACTGGGTAGATGATAATAATTTCCGTATCGTAGCTACCGGGATTTTTTCCATTAAAAGCATAAATGATAAACAGCTAAAACTAAAAGTTGCATCGAGTGACCCAAAGAATATTTGTCTGAGCAATAAAAGAGAGCACGAGATATTTGAGGTGTCCAAAGAGCTCGTTAAAATAGCTCAGCATTATCGCGTCAGTGCTTTTGGTTTAGAAAATTTGGATTTGTATTCTAAAGATTATACTAAAGGTAAAAAACGCAACAGACTGATAGATAATTTTTGGGCCTATAGTAGATTTTCAAAGAATTTGATTAAGAGATTGACTCTGAATAACCTTAGGTATTATAAAGTACCCGCTGCGTATAGCTCATTTGTAGGTAATTTAATTCATATTAATTATCCAGATCCTGTAGCGGCTTCTATAGAAATAAACCGTAGAGTTTATTTGTCTTTTTTGAAAGATGCCTCAGTAAAGCCGAGAACCAAATTCCACGGGTTAAAGAGAATCAAAATAAAATTTCGATCAATGAAGATTGCTATATTTCCTAAGTTTAAGGAAGTTAAGAATGCTCTTATTCATACGTTGGAAGTAATGAATAAGAGGCCCCTGAAGTTCTTAGCAGACTCGGATTCTTGGAAAGAATTGTATAGCAAAGTAAAAAACTCTAGATTGAGATATAGGGTTTCCTTAGACTTATTTAAGTTTGAGGTTTTTAGTTTGGGTAATAGAAAGTCCTTGGTTCAAAGTTTGGGATGCTTTTCTATTATTTGAATATCTTAATTAGGGTCTATGTGTAACTAAATTAATAACTTTTTCTCGAGGAGGATAGAAATGTCAAGAGAACGTCTTACTACTCGGACAGCAGAGGATCTAAAGGCGAAAGCCGGTACGCAGGTCTCTGATAAGGGCACTGGTATCGACAATGATCCTGCTGCCATGAATAATCCTGAGCATACTAAGAACGATCCTGCTGTGGACGAGTATGCTCGGTCTGGTGATTCTCCTGAGGGATGGGCAGAGGGTAAGGCTGATAAGAATTGGCCGTCACAGCCCGCAGGTGAGAAGCGTGAGACGACAGGTCACCCAGCTATCACTGCTAAGAGTGCTGCTGAAGCAGTAGCATCTGCTAAGAGACTCGAAGAGAAAGCAGTAAAGTGCATCATAGCTGCGCAAAGAATCCTCCCGGGTGCTGCTGAAGAGATGATTGAGAAGCAGGCTGCCATATTCATGCATCTGCCTGAGGAAGGTCTGAATGCGACTCTGACACATCAGGAAACCCTGGCGAAGCAGATCGCTAAGCAGGCTGGTGATGTGGCTGAAGAAGCTGAAAAGCATGATGAAGATGAGCCGGGTCATGAGGAAAAGGAAACCAAGGCAGAGAAGGCGACAGAAGAGAAAGCGGTAACTGAGGCTGAGAAAGAAAAGGAAGATGATGACGACAAGAAGAAAAAGGAAGCTGCTGAGATTCTGGCAGCAAAGAAAAAAGAACTCGATGATATGAAGAAGAAGGCGTCTGAGCTCGAGAAAGAAATAACCGCGGGTCAGAATGATCCTAAGTATTTCTATGGTAAAGGCAAGAAAACTAAAGACGCTAGCTCTGAAGAAGATGAGAAGGACGATAAGAAAGAGGATAAGAAAGAGGATAAGAAAGAGGATAAGGCTGCGGCATCTGAGAAGTGTGAGAAGTGTGGTAAGACGCCTTGTGAGTGCAAGGAAGACGATAAGAAGGATGATAAGGCCGCATCCGCTTGCACTCGGAAAGATGAAAAAGACGAGAAAGACGACAAGAAAGAGGATAAGGCTGCCACAGAGATCGAAGCCTCTGACGGCACGCTCCTCGACCAGATTTTTGGTGAAGTCACTGCCTCCGAGACCAAGAAGGGCGCTGCGAAGCTCTCTGGCATGGTGAAGAAGCAGGCGTCTGAGCAAGTAAGTGAGCTCTCTGGTCTGTGGGCCTCCGCTCCTGACGTGAGCAATATGTTCTAAAGGAATGGGTGAGGGTAACTCCTCATCCATTTACTGTCTTTCTGTGGTTTTGAATAGAACGAAAAACTTTAAGGAGGCTCAATATGATCGGTGAAGCAAGTGGACTGGCTCCTGATAGAGGTTTAAATATTCTCTATCGTGTGACGATGAACACGCTGATGAATCTGACTGATACAGACCTGACTCAGAACAATTATTCGACAGGTCAGCAAACAGCCAATACTCGCCTGAGCGCGAATACTCCGAAGGGTCTCCTGGCTGGCTCGATCGTAAAGTGCGGGACGGTAGCCGGTACGGTAGTGTCAGCAATAGGTGGTCGCACAGAACAGCCCCTCGGCATCGTGATCAACAATGCCGTTGGATATCCGTTTGAGAGCTCGTCTGGCGTAGCTAGCGGAAAGTGCCCGTACCTCCATGGTAGCGGTACAGTGTTCTCGACGGATCTGTATGAGACGTCTCTCGTGGCTGGTGGAGTAACGGTAGTAACAGCTTATGCGGCTGGTCTCCCTCTTTATGTTTCTCCTAATGGTCTTCTCACGACCATGACTGGTGGAGCAGAGGGTGGAGACATCGTAGTCGGTATCGTTCTGATCGCCCCGTCGGCATCAGATCCGTTCATGGTAGTCCAGTTGAGGATCTAAGATAACAATAAGTACTCAGATTGGGCATGTCCCGCTGAGTAAAAACAAACAAACAGGAGGTTTAACATGATCGGTGAAGCGAGTGGACTAGCTCCTGATAGAGGCCTAAATATCCTCTATCGCGTTTCGATGAACACGTTGATGAATCTGACCGACACAGATCTGACCCAGAACAATTATTCGACAGGCCAACAGACGAATAACACTCGTCTGAGCGCGAATACTCCGAAGGGTCTCCTGGCTGGTTCGATCGTCAAAGCAGGTACGGTTGCTGGCACTGTGCTCGCTTGCACAGCCGCCGCTGCAGATTATCCGCTGGGCGTGGTAATCAACAATGCGGTGGGATATCCGTTTGAGAGTTCGTCTGGCGTAGCGAGCGGAAAGTGCCCGTATCTCCATGGTAGTGGTACGGTATTTACGACAGATCTGTATGAGACTGCGATCATCGGCGGTGCTGTTCTGACGACACCGTATGCGGCAGGTCTCCCGTTGTACTGCTCCCCCAATGGTCTTCTCACTACGCTGACCGGTGGAACAGAGGGTGGAAACTTTGTTGTGGGTATTTGCTTGATTGCTCCGTCAGCGTCGGATCCGTTCATGGTAGTTCAGATGAGGATCTAAACCCGCTTATGAGAGCCCTGATTGGGAATATCCCGCTGGGTGCTCTAAGCAAAACTTAATAGGAGGTTCTGTATGGAAGGTCAGATTAGCAATGAACTGAAACAGCAGATCATTGGTGATTACATCAAGACTGCTGCTGGCAGGCAGAAGCTTGCCGCGTCCATTAACTAAGCTGGATGGTGGACGTAAAATCCGGTAAATTGCTGGAAAACCTTTCGTACGAAAAAATTATGGAAGTCAACGGCGTCATAATCAGCGAGAAAAGATTGGCGAGCATAACGTCAATTCTTCCAGAGGATATACTCCGTGATGAGTATGAGCTGTCTGGACTGAGTGATGTCGAGATAGCTGAAGAGGTAGGGCTTTCTGCTAGGGTGGTCTGCAGTTTGAGAAAAATTTATGGGATAAAGACAGACCCTAGCTATTATCTCCGTAGGAATAAGCTAAGATTTGTTATGCTTACGGAGAGACAGAAGGAGTTTTTGTACGGCAGCTTGTTCGGGGATTCATGTATCGCGACACAGAAATCAGGCCAGGGATATTGGTTGTGTCGTCATTGCCTCGCGCAAGAGTCGTATCTCCTTCATAAAGCCGAGATAATGAAACCGTTTGTGGCTAAAGTGTTCTACGGAGAACGCGCTTTTGAAAAGGGTGGAGAATTATTCAAGTATGTGGATGCACGAGCTTTCTCGCATCCGGCATTCACTGACTTGAGGAAAGAATTTTATCCTGAGGGTGTCAAGATCCTCAGTGCTGAGCTTCTTTCTAAGATGACTCCTTCTGGATTCGCGTTCTGGTACCTCGATGACGGTAGTAACACTGGATACGGTTTCGATATCACTACCTATGATCCGTTTTTCAGGACACAAGAAGCCATCGATGCTATGAAAAAGTTTTTGAATCTGAGTGTTAGCATCAGATGGAGTTCAGAGGGTGAAGGAAAGATTCATGTCCTGAAAGATAGTCATGATACAGCGTGGAGCTATATCTCTAAAGAGATGCTCCCTTGTTTCAGCTACAAAATTCCATATAAGTATCGTACGGAAGACAATCAGCAGCCTAGCCTTGAGGGAAACCTCTCGGAAGGTTCAACGACTGAGGAAAGTCTAAACTCTGTTATAGAGCATGACGGTAACTCCTACTGCAGTCTGGTGACGGACTGCGGCATGCCGGAGACCAACGAACTCGTTGGTTGTGATACAGTCTGAACTCGTGGGTAACTACGAGAGATAAGTTGAAAGACTTATCCGCTTCTCATAAGAAGTAGTAACAGTTTGGATCCAGCCTCTCCGCCTGCGTAGAGACTATACGTCCGTTGCACGTAAGGCGTTCCTCGTAGAGCAGCTGCCCGATGGCGCACTGCCTATCTACGACAAGGACCCGAACGTGACAGCGTTTGTGGTTGGAGAAGAGGGTGAGAACATACTCGCGATCACAAAGCCTCGCCGTGTGATTTTCCCCCTGTTCGAGATTGCCTCGAACCCGGAGATCCCACTCACGCAGGTCAAGGAACGTCGCTTCGACCTTATCGAGAGAGCCCAGGACCTGGCGAAAGCTCAGATTCAGGCCGCTGAGGATGCTCGCGCTTTTGACGTGATGGATGCTGTGTCTCAGAATGGTTTCGATAATCTGGGCAATGCTTACGTGAACGCCCAGGTGAACGCGATCGCTCCTCTGACACCTCCGAACCTGATCGATGCGTTTGCTCGTATCGAGACTCACGACCTTCGCGTTGCTCGCGTGTTCATGAACGCGCTTGATTTTGCGGACCTGAGGAAGTGGGGTCGTGATGTGTTCGACATCGAGAGCCAGGCTCAGATTCTCAAGACCGGTTTGATGGGCTCCGTGTGGGGCGCTCAGATCATCGTCTCCCGTAAAGTTACGCCGGGTTATGCGTATGTGTGTGCTGAGCCAGAGTTCTTCGGACGCATCCCTGTGCGTACCGAGTTGACGGTTCTCAGTGCTGATGATCCTAAGGCTCGCCGTATTGGTTTCTCGGTATTCGAGAACCTCGGCATTGGCTGCCACAATCCTCTCGCGATCACACGCGTTAAGATTGCTCGGTAGTTGACCTGATAAGGCACTGATTCTATTGGGGCTGCTGGTGTTACAACCAGCAGCCTTTTTTATTTACATTATTCTACCACATCTCCTTTGCTCTGTATTATATTACATAAATACAGAGCAAAGGAGATTACGTATGCCGTCTTTTTGGATAGAGAATGCAGATGCCGACCTTATACTACACAACAAGTATGGAGTCTATTCAAAAAAAGAACTTTTGTCTCAGTTTCAAGAAGGATCTCTGACCATAGGAGAGTTGAGCCAGGCTTATAGGCTAAAAGATTTTCAAATGCTTCTTATCTTTAAGACTCTTGGAATTTCATTCAGGAATAATCTGAATGATACGCGAGTGCTCTCTGCAGATATATCCCCTTCAATGCATCAGGTTTTGATAGGCACTCTATTGGGAGATGCTTACATGACAGATCCGCGGTCTTATAAAACAGCACACAGTATAAATCAGATGGATTATCTGTATACTATTGCAGAGAAATTACGAGATTTTGTGTCTACTGTTAGTTTTAGTAGCGAGGACAAAGGAGATTCAGTTGGGTTTTGGACCCACAGTCATTCTGTCTTTGAATCCTATTTTGAGAGGTTTTACTCTCATGGTAAACAAAAGAAATTTTTCAAAGATAACACAGCATATGATATAGAGGCAGAAGGCCTAGCTTATTGGTATATGGATGATGGTAAGTGGGGTGAGTATGGGGCTGGGTTGTGTACTGGAGTTGCCACAGAGCCTGAAGTAACTATTCTTAGGACTGTGCTTAAGAACAAGTTTGGTATAGAGTCAACTTTTCAAACTCATGATACAAAGAAAGGCTATTACGGCATCTATATAAAGGCAGAAAGTAGGGCCCATTTTTTTGAGATCATAGGTCCCTACATAGCGTCGTCGATGACTTATAAAATTGATGGTAGTCCTTATCCAAGGATCTATAAAAAAATGGATATAATTGAGAGGCATCTAAAGTATTGCGACGTTGTAAAAAGACCAGTGCGTTTCTCCGGTGATGAAGAGGTACAAGATAACATAGAGGCTAATTATAGGGTATCTGATCCTAAGATGAATTACATAAAAAAGATTCAAGGGGCTATGGATAGGGGGGAGTTGGTGTCTAAAACGTCTCCAAAAAGGCTACCCTCTGAAGAAGAGATTAGGGTATTACTTAGTAAAGGTATGACCGACAGTGACATTGGAAAGATGTTTGGTTTTGGTAGAGGCAGGATAGCAGCTATCAGAAAATCTATAGGTGTTCCTAGAAAGTCACAAAGGGAAGCTAAGGATTATGAAGAAGTGGTTAAGTTCCCTTGTATGTCTGTTAAACTTGTCCCTGCTAGTAAAATAAAGAGTAACGACTACAATCCTAATGTGGTATGTGAGCCTGAGATGAGACTGTTAATACAGAGTATAGAGCAAGATGGTTTGACTCAGCCTGTAGTGGCTTTTTATGATGATAATAATGATACGTATGTTGTGATAGACGGATTTCATAGGTATAAAATTCTGACAGATCATTTCAAATGTACGAGGATACCAGTTACCGTGATAGATAAGCCCATGAACGATCGTATGGCTTCAACTATACGACATAATCGGGCTCGAGGAAAGCACCAGGTAGATCTTATGGGGGTGTTGGTTGATAAGCTGTACAAACAAGGATGGTCTGACAAGCAAATTGCTGGACACTTGGGTATGGAGGGTGAAGAGTTGCTGCGGCTCCGCCAGCAGATAGGGTGTGCAAAATTCTTAGCTAATACAGAGTACGGTAAAGCCTGGGAGATGGCTGAATGAGTGGAAAAGTAATTTTTACTAACGACCGTGACTTTGAGTTGTCCCGTATTTTATCACTATCGAATAGCGCTCTTAGAAAGTTTTATGTGTATGGGGAGGTGTGCTCGGATCTTTCTTTTTTTGAAGGGCATCTCACTGATTTTGTTTTTTTGAAATTGAGTGATACCTTTGATCCAAAATACGCCGGTATGATATCGGGTAACACTGAGTCAGATTTTTTTGTACTAAAGCGCCCCAGGTTAAATGATATCATGGACAAGAATGTAGGGATGTACCAAACTGTTTTAAAAGGATATAAGCTTGTAGTCGACAACCATCCATTTCTCGGTAAAAAAGACACTTACTGGTGTTATTTTCTGTGGAGTTTTTTTGACAAATCCCTTTTTGGATACCCTCATTGTTACGCTTTTAGGGGTGCTAAGACCACTAATGGTGTCGATCCGTATGACTGCGCTATTCTCGCTAAAAAAGTCAGCCCTGCTACGGAAACTACTATAAAAGAGATATTTCTTGATGATATTAAAGTAGAAAGGATAGCTCTGGATGATGCTATTAAATGTAGGTATCAGGAACTAAAAAAGGAGCTGTTCGACACGGAGACTCGGCCCTGGATTATCGTCCGGAAGTTGAAAAAATTTGTTAATGATCAGAGCCCTTGTTTGAGATTAGGACTGAGTCTGATAGACCAAGGAAAGGTATTTGACCAGTATAAAAGGGGAGAGCGAAAGCTTATGGTGTCTGACGCTAAAGTGGATACATTTTTAGAGTCAGAGTTCTGGAAATATGTTAATAGTGCCAACTCTTTTATGAGGACTCTATATAGTGCCTGTCCAGCTAAATAGGTTTTATACAGATAAGGACGTCCTTACTCGAGCAAGAGAGAGGGTCTCTCTAGTTTTTGATAATTTTGAGAATATTGTAGTATCCGTTAGTAGTGGAAAAGATAGTACTGCTCTGTACTGGCTATCTGTGCAAGAAGCGGAAAGAAGAGGTAGACGTATAAAGGTTTTTTTTCTAGATCAGGAAGCTGAGTACCAGAGTAGCATATCTTTGATAGAAAATATGATGATTCATCCGAGCGTAGTGCCCTTGTGGTATCAGGTCCCTATATACCTAACAAATGCCACTTCATATAAGCAGGATATGCTCTATGCTTGGGGTGTCGGTGAAAAATGGATGAGAGAAAAGAGCTCTATGGCTGTACATGAGATAAAAGGAAAGTATCCTGAAAGGTTTTATGGTTTTTTTAATTGGATGGAGAGAAATAATGAGAACACAGCCTTTTTAGTTGGGCTGCGCAGTGAAGAGAGCCTTAACAGATTACGCGCTGTTATTCTACATCCGGGGTGGAATAGTGTGCTATGGAGTACTAAGACCGCAGGTAAAAGAACCCACAGATTTTATCCTATTTATGACTGGGGGATGGGAGACGTTTGGAAATTCATAAACGATAGTGGTGTGCCGTACAACGCTATCTATGACAAGATGTTTAGAGCTAACAAGAACTACTATAAAACAATGCGAGTTAGCAATCTTATACACGAGAAGAGTTTCAAAGTAGTAGCTGACTTGCAGGTGTATGAGCCGGACACTTTTAATAGGCTAGTAGAAAGAATATCTGGTGTACATGTGGCCTCTATCTATGCCACCGAGAAAAGCGTATTTGACGCAAATAAGCTACCAGAGCATTTTAATACGTGGCTCTCTTTTCGTGACTATCTTCTTGAGACATCCCCGTTAAAGAATAAAGAACGGTTTATACGTAGATTTGAGAGCCAAACTAAAGATGAAGAGATGTGCCGTAGGCAAGTAAGGCAGCTTTTGCTGAATGACCATGAGAACAATCTAGGAGTCCATGTAAACAAAAGTAAGAATAATAAAAAGGCGGATATCCTAAAAAAGTGGTGGGATATTCTTTAGGCAATCATATGCTTATTATCATCAGAGCGTGTAGAGAGCGCACAGGGTGTGTTGATTATGTAAGAAAGCATTTGCCCTATGCTGAGGTGCTTTTTGACTCTACCGGCAATGCTATGAATACTTTTCTGGAGGCTATGAAAGCAGCAGGCGATATGCCCTGCCTGCACATGGAGGAAGATATATACGTGACCCGTGCTTTTAAGGAGAAGTCGGAGAGAGCCGTGTCTGAGAGACCCCTGGAGGTTATTCAGTTTTTCTCTATGCGAGGGGATGACTTAAAAATAGGCAGTAGGTATGATTATGGTAGAACTTTTATGATGAATCAGTGTTTCTATCTACCCGCAGGATACTCAAGACTCATTCATGACTACTACCCCGACTGGCCGCAAAAAGAGGTACACAAGACAGGGTATGACATACTCATAGCAGATTTTCTAAAATCTCGAAAAGAAAAGTATTACATCCACGTGCCCTCTTTGGTACAACACCGCAAAAGTAGATCTCTGATCTGCCCGAGTAGGTCTGCTTTCCGTCAGTCTATCACATTTGAAGAGGGCATCTATGAAGAGTAGTTTTAGCCAGGAGCAGGAATCTGAGTTACACAGGCTGTACTCTACAGGGTCGAATGACTATGAGGTAGCCAAAATTTTTCATGTAGGGAGAAATAGACTTAGAGGGTGGCGTGAAAGTCATGGTTTACCATCAAAAACAACAAAAAAAGGTCTAACCTCCGCGGACTGCCCTGGTATAGTGGTGATGCTCTCCAGGGGTCTTGATTTGACAGGTATAGCCAAAGAATACGGAGTATGCAGGACCTCTATATCAAAGTTGTTGAAACGTTGTGGTATAGAGTATACAGTACGGTCCCGCCCTTGTCCTGCTGGTGTACGAGAATACCGTCTAACGAACCTACAGAGACAGATATTGGTGGGGGACTTGTTTGGAGACGGTGGTTTGGTGTCGGCATCCAGCAGTACCGCTTACTACTACTGTATGCATTCTATAGCACAAAAACAGTTCGTTCTATGGAAACACGCCATGTTTTCACCGTTGAGCGCTAGACTGCCGGATAGAGTGGACACTCTTGAGAACGGAAGGAAATTGTTCTATGTAGGTACGCAGACCTGGTCCTCTGTATGCCTCCGAGAGTACTATTTGAAATTTTATGCCCAAGGTAAGAGTACAGAGAAAATACTGAATCTGGAGCTGGTGGGTGAGTTTACTCCGTTGTCTTTGGCTGTGTGGTATATGGGAGATGGGTCTTTAAATAGGAATACGGGCATTTTTCATGTAGGACTCATCAACGACCTCACCTCAATAGCGAGCACTTTATCTGATAAATTCTGTATGCTGTTCAAAGCCTGTAGATATGAACGTCAGTGGCACCTACGCGTTATGGACCCAGATAAGTTCTTCGCCATGGTGAGCCCTTATCTGCTATCTCATTTCCGGTACAAATTACCTGAGCGTTACAGGGGTTTGGTCGCCACCGAACCAGTAGTCCGCCTCCGCTAATACTCTCCTCATAATATCTCCGATAGATATAGTCCTATATCTATCGGAGATCCCACGTTGAAGAAGTCCCTCGTTAGTCTCACTGCCCGCCAGGACACGATCCTCAGGTCTATCTCCAAAGAACTGGAGATCTCGTTATCCGAGCTTGTCCGCCGGGCCGTGGATGACTACATCGGCAGCCTGGCGAAAGGTGGTGCTTTGGAGATGTGGGATCCTACTACTAAGGAACTCATATGTAGAAAGCAGAAGCTCAAATAACCTTCTAATAAGAAACTGTAATTAATAGCGTTATCATATTTGGGCTTTTTTCATGCTGACACTAAGCAAGCTGCGGAAAATAGCTGCTGACGTACAGGCCTACAGCGATAAGGTAGACGTCATAGAGCATTTGAAAGATGCTTATGACATCGACATAGATCCCGATACCGATGAAGAGCATGTGAAAATTTTGAGCGATAGTCTTGAAAAGCTCCCCCCGGAGTTGGTGAAAGACTGTGGTATCAAGACGCTAGGGTTTGAGGATCTGGGACCCTCTAGGGAGTACTACCCTAATCATGGTAGGTACAAGGACAATACGCTGTATTTGAATCAGCAGATCATAGATTCTCCTGTTTTGATAGTGGATTCAGATAGCGGGGCTGCTGCAAACAAATTCGATCAGACTCTGTATCACGAGCTCGGGCACGGGTGGGATGACGTACACGGTAAAGATGGTACTGAGCTGTCGCTGCAGAAAGAGTGGATGCGTCTCTCTGGCTGGTCTAAGAGCCCTATCCCTGGGTATAAGAGAGTAATCATTCAAGAGCTGGGTACTCCTGTATTAAAGGGGGAGTATTACTACTCTCCGGACGCTGGGTTTACTAGGTTTTATGCACGCCGAAATCCATACGACGATTTTGCAGACTCTTTTTCTTATTACGTAGCTGGGATGAAAAGCTTTCTACCTGCCAATAAGATCGCGTATCTTGATAAACACCTTAGCAAATATTTCACAGGACGGTGATTATGGACTCTGATATCATGTCCGCATTAGAGAGTGTGTCCTCGGTCCTTACAGACAGGGGTTTTAATAAAGAGGCTGCTATGGTAATGGAGGCTGTAGAGTGGATGCCTCCTCGTCCTCCTACTTCTAGGTCTCCTGAACCAACGCCTGTAGGTACTAAGGGATTTCATCCTGGTGAAGAGTATGAAGAATTGACTCCGCACGGGAGTGCTAAAAAGCATTGGCCTATATCGACTCCTGCTACTCTGGATGAGATTTTAGATCTGCACAGGAGGGGTGTACTTGCTCCTATGAATATCTATAATGACCTCCAGGAAGCTAAAAAGACGGGTGATTTACGGCGAGTGAGGATATTACAGGATGCGTACGACAAAGCAATAAAAGACACTAAACCTGGGCTCAGCCCTGCTGTGGTAAAGAAACTGTCATCTCTGGGTAAGCAGCTCATAGATAGTGGGTGTGAGGAACTCGGTAGAAAATTATTGGAGGCGGCTAATTGGTCTATGGATACGGGTTTTGTCACAGATGAGCCAGATAGGAACAAAAAGCCACTATCATTGGAAGAGGCGAAAAGAACTGTAGGAGGAATGAAACCAGACGAGTTAGAGTATGAAATGCAGCATAACATGGATCCCGCTGTCCGGAAGTTTCTGTCTGAAGTTGCTGGTAGGAAAGAGCGTGCAAGGAGTATGCTAGCGTCTCTCGGAGAGGCTCTCATTGAAAAAGGATATGATACTCTGGGTAGGAGACTGTTTGAGGCTGCTGGCAGACTGTCCGCTCAGGTAAAAAGCTCCCCGGATAAGCATGCCACTCCGAGTATCGAGGCTGTGTTTGAGGCGTCAAAATCTGCTAAAGATTTTGAGGATGGTGTCAAGAAACTGGGTCAGATGTACGAAGACATATCAAAGCTAGTGAAGGAGCTTGATAAAGAGTACCTCGATAAGATAATGCATCCTCTCGACCGGAAAGAGATCACTAAGGAGGAAGCTAAAAATAGGACTATCGAGATGATCCGCGGGACTGATCTCAAAATAGATAGCAGATTCAAAACTATATCCTAATCCTACAACGAAAGGGGTCTCATATGTGGAGTGCATTTTGTGGAGCGGATGGGAAAGTGTCGATGATGAGGCTCTTGACGTTTTTTGTGATCGTGACTATATTGGGAGTGTTTGTAGCGCATAATGTGATGTCTATGATTAAAGGTGTGTGCGGATTTGTATCATTTGGTTATACAGATGCGGGGCTTATTGCTGGCGCTTTAGGAATAAAAGCTCTCCAAACTAAGTATGAGAATAGTGGACCAGCAGATCAATCTCCCGCGGCAGTAGCACCCCCGACTACAGACACTATCCCTATAAATAAAACGGAGTGAGCATTATGCCAAACCCAGCTGATTACAAGAAAAATGAAAAGCAGAAATACATGGAAGAGTGCATGCATCAGACCCGTAAAGTTGAGAAACTCCCTCAAGATCAAAGTTTAGGAATTTGCCTTGGTCGTTGGCGTGAGGAAAAGGGTGGCGAGAAGCCCAAGAGAAAGAAACAGGGCACGCATATACTACTCAAGATATTAGCACAGAGGCTAGCAGAGTATGCTTGATAAGTCCTCATCAAAGATTGAGAAGATAGTCCAAGAGGCTAAGAAGACTAGTAAAACTGTAGTTTTCTTGGGCGGATCTTGTAAAGACAATGCCTGGCGTGAAGGTATCCAGAAAGAGTTCGGTGATCATTTCTTTTTCATCGATCCCTATGATGAAAACTATGAGTTCAAGGATAACGTGTACGATGAGCTTGCAGGGATAGTGAATGCTGATTATGTACTGTTTTATAGAGGTGGGGAGCTGACAGGTCGTGAAAAAGATTTTCTGGAGAACATAGATCGTAGAGGCAAATCGGTAAAAGAGTTTGATGATCTGGATAAGTTAAAGACCTTTCTCAAGGGTATCACTGGTAAGAAAAAGCTCGCGAGTGTCTCTATGGTATTGAGAAAGTATGCTCTTGCTCTATATAAAGAAGCCATGTTGGCTACTAAGGATAATGTCGATCTTTTTGTTGAGAGAATGGCTCCTGAAGATAGGAAGAAAATAAAAAAAGATCTTGATAGTCCTAAAAACATAGGGGTAATAGTACCAGAAGGCATATCTGTTAGACCGGGCACAACGACTCATGGAGGAGTGATACATAGAAGTGATTTTGGCGACAAAGAGTATGAGGATTTTATTAAACCGCTACTAGAAAGTAATAAAGTATTTGCTGAGCCTGTACTCGAATACGATGAGGCTACCCACACTGTTAGGCATAAAGAAGCTAAAATAGGAGCCACCTATAGCAAGGGCTCTACCCAGATAGATCTCCCTGAACAGCTCGCTCAAGAGATCATGGCCTGGGGTAAAACTAATGTCCCAGACAAGGATCTCTATACCAAAGACGACGACAAGGGCCGTGAGGATGAGATCCATGTCACTCTGTTTTATGGGATCGTAGAGGACGCTGAGGACAAGATAAGAGAGATGATGTCAGGCGTGAAACCTTTTGAGTGTCGTCTGGGTTTAGTCACGGCATTCAAAGACGTAAAAGAATACGATGTCCTGAAAATAGACATAGAGTCACCGGAGCTGGTGAAGCTCCATTATTTGATTCAGGATAACGTGAAGAACAAGAACAAATATCCTACGTACACGCCCCATGTCTCAATAGCGTACCTGAAAAAGGATAAAGCAAACGGGCTCATAGGTGAGGATAGGTTTAGGGGGACGTCTTTCAAGGTCACTGAGATAGTGTACTCGACGAAAGATCATGATAAAATCAAGATCCCACTCGGGTCATAAAATTTCAAATAACAACCACATTCAAAGGAGTCGGGTATGGCAGAGAGTCAGAAGTACGTAGCGCTCACTAATTTCAGTCTCAACCTGGACAACGGAGGGAAGCAGATCGATGTCCGTAAAGGTGACGAGCTGATGTTTGATGGACTCTACGTAGAGTATAAGGGTGAGAAAGGTACAGCGCGTCCCCTGGTGAAGGTCGTGGGAGAGTGGATTAGACCAGTCACTGGATCTATGCCCACAGTAGAGCAGATACCTCCTCTGACTCCATCGAGGACTAGGAATGCTACTGGGGGCAGGATCATAGAGGCTAGTGATATTGGTCAGGATCTGGCTACTCTGCAGCAGCAGGAGAGTTCTAATGCCGAGTTGAGAAGACTCGTAAATCAGTATGAAACAGAACCGGCACCTACACATATTTCTAAGCGTACTACTGATGATATGACGGACATGCGTAAAGAGGCGAATGTACAGGTAGACAACTATGATGACCAGGAGGTCGCTAAGGTCTCTGCGTCTGCTAAAACAGGGTCTGAGAAGGCTAATGCTGATATAACTGTAGAGAAGCAAGAGAGAAAGAAAGCTACGGTGGTATCGCATGAGGAGAGAGTGGTAAAAAAGACTGCCTATAACAAGAAGGCTGAGCCAGAGCCTGAGCGAAAGCACCTCAAGGTAGAGAAGGACGGATCGGGAGTAGAGGTACGTAAGGTAAAGGCTCCTGCAGTCCATAACAACAGTGTGAAATCGTCTACTGCGGAGTCTCATAGAGAGGTGTCCCATGAGCAGGATGCTGTGATAGAGACCAACTATGGTACGGAGAAAAGGACTATAGTGGGGTCATCTACGCAGGCTCAGCTCGAGTCTGATATCATTCTGAAGAGTCCTACTGCGACAGCAAAGAGAGAAGTCATTACTGAGGCCTCTCAGGATGGTGTAGTGGTACGGAAAGTCTCTAAGATACCTGAGGAAAGTCTGAGGACTCAGGATGGCATCATATCTAAGGTGACTGTGAGTAGTGGTGGAGATATGGATGAGGGAGAAGTCACGTTTTCCTCTAACTCAGATATAGATGAGGGTGAAGCTACGTTTTCTAAAACGGAGGACAGTGTAGTGGATCTCGGTGGTGGCGTAGATGACGGTGACATTGATGTGAACGATATCTTGAATGGGGAATAATGGCGTGGATGATCTGTCTCGAAAAGTGATAGCGAGATACAGGACTGACCGGGACGATAAGGCTCCTGATCAGAATCAGTCCTGGATAGACTATATGCGGTCTCAGAGCGAGGGTATGCCTCTGCCTGAGACTGCTGTAGATCTACTGAAACATAGTAAGCCAGGTAGTCGCGAGCAGGTGAACTATAACCCGTATGATTATGACGACCCCTCGAGTAAACCCAAGGAGACTAAGGGGCCTCCTTTTGTCAGTGACATCCCTCCAGAGACTGATTATGCTTTGATTGAGCATCCGCAGCTGTTTAAAGATGATATGGATTTGGATGAGTGGTGGAAGGTACGCAGGCAGGACTTTACTGAGGATGAGCAGGAGCAGTTCCCGGCGATGAGCCTCACCTGTAAGTACGCTGCGGTACAGGGTGTCATAGCTCGATATCTGATGGATAGTATGCCTATCGTGGTATCGGAGTCGGAGTTTGACGGTTTGTTTATGACCACGAAGGTGGCTGCGTCTTTAGATGAGGTAGTCGATAAAGACTATCATTATTTGAATGATAGGAAGATGACGAGAGCTGAGTCAGTGACAGCTACATGGATCAATAAAGGTAATCCAGAGCAGAGAGACAAAGGTTTTTTCCAATTTAGAGTGGGTAGCCCGGGGTCTAAAACAGGACCGCATACCGTATACCTGCAGTTTTTACGAGGTGAGGAAGAAAAAGAGTATCCATCATATGCAGAGTATCCTGTCCAGATAGCGTGTACGTGTCCGTCTTTTTTGTACCACGGAGCGCAGCATTACGCGGTACATGATGGGTACATGTATATGCCTGCGATGAGAGCTGACTTAGTAGCTCCTAAGCAACAGAGCTTATATGTGGTGCACAAGAGTGAGACCTACCCTATGGGTAGGAGATACCCTGGTAGGGGGTTGAATTTCAGGGTTTGTAAGCATATCCTGAAAGTATATGATCTGCTCAAGAGTATGAGGATAGAGGCAGTGTATAAACAGTATCCTATTACGGCTCCTCCGTCTAAGATAATGAATACGGAAGAGTGGAAGCGTCTCATGAAGTTTGATTTTACTGAGGCTAACATCAAGCAGAGATTGAGAGATAGCAAGCCTAAGATACCCGCGTATTTCAATAGAGAAAATCTTACACAGAGTGTGATTGATTGGTTTAATAGTGTGTGGATACCTCGTACAGACGAGCAGAAGATAAAAGCTCTGCGTGATCTAGTAGAGTATCCTGAGAGGATCTTTTTCATATTGATGAAAGAAGCCTATCTGAAGAGCTCTCGTGGTGAGCGTATTTCAGATAGGCTGATAAATGAGGGATACGATTTGATGTCTAAGGTGGTACAGCCTGAGAATAAGGAGACTCCGCAGCAGGCTGAGATGCCAGAGGTACCTGAGGAGGAGAAAGCAGTAGGTAAAGGTACTGGACCTTTGAGTCCTGCGGGTGAGCCCCCAGTAAAACCTGCAGATCAATTTATTACAGAGCCCGAGACTGTAGAGCCCTCTACGAAGCCTGTACCCAGTGAGCTCGCTCCTTCTATGATCAAAGAGCGTCCGACGCCTGAGGACAGAAGAAGGCAGCGTGAGGAAAAGCGTAAAGAAGAGCAGAGGGCTCTACGTGAGAGAGGGCTGTCTGAGAGGGCTCGTGGGGCTCTGAAGAGGTTCCAGGATGAGACTCAGGAGCCTCGTAAGGAGAAACTGCGTCAGCTTGGTAAACGTCCACTGTATGAGGAGTGACCGTAGATGATATCATATCAAATGGAGTATCCTATATCAGATCTAAAAAAAGCAGTGCAGGAGGGGTTTCATTACATAGAATCTATGGATGAGATCGTAGGGATAGTGTATGTGACTCCTCCGATGGCTAAGCAGATTACACTAAGTATGCCTGAGGACGTCCATTTTGACTATATCCCTGAGGGTATAGGGATGCTGCGTACGGCTTACTTGAAGTTCCTGCCCTCTGTAAAAGAGAACGAGATACGTTTTATCAATCAGGATAAAACAGTAGAGCTAAGTTTGCGTCTCACATCAAAATAACATCTATATAGGAGTTTTGAGCTATGCCCACGTATGAGTACTTGTGTAGTGCGTGTAAGACTGTGGTGGATGTCGTGCATTCTATTAAAGAGAGTCCTGTGATCGAGTGCGAGATATGTAAAAGAGCTGGTAAGCACCATCCCATGGAGCGTCAGATCTCCAACAACATAGGCGGGTTTATCATAAAGGGATGGACTGAGGCTATGGCGTGGAGGACCAAACGTGAAAAAATGAAGAATAGCGCTGAGCTTGGAGTGAAGCAGATAGAGCGGTACTCTAATAGCGCTCGTCTACAGCCGAATGTCGCAGGTATGGAGGTAGATTCGTGGTCGGATGCTCAGAAGGTGGCTAAAGAGGCGGGATTGAGGCCTGAGACATATGATCCTATCATAGAGAAAGAGAAAAAGATCAGTAAGACTTCTGGTGTAGATGACAGTAAGTGGAAAGCTGCAAAAGCGGAGGCTGGCAAGCTTTAAAAAAGTATATCTTTCTTCACGGGTAAAAGCCTCGGATTTAGCGATCCGGGGCTTTTTGTTAATAATCTACTAATAAGTTATCTGTATGTGATACACACATAGGAGGCCTGCATATGGAACGAGTAAATTTTCACCTCACAGATGGTGAGCGTAAGGGTCTAGAGATGCTCTCGGAGATCACAGGGGTAAAGAAAGCGGAGCTGATTCGTAGGGCCATAGATGAGTACATCAAGAGGAAGAAGTGGGAAGGTGTCACTGGACTCTCAGAGCTGAAGGAGACGTTCGCATGAGAGACAAATTTCTGGGTCTGAATATTATCGTAGGTAAGGGCGAAGAGAAAGAGCTGGAGAGGTGTCTCAAGAGCTGTACACAAGGAGAGCTCTTCGATGAGATGGTCGTGACTCAGACATTCGAGGATGAGAATGTACGCGCTGTCATAGAGAAGTATGGGGCTCGTAGGGAGTTTTTCGCTTGGAACAAAAATTTCTCTGATGCCCGCAATGCGTCTTTCAGTCACAGTACCACAGAGATGATATGTTGGGTCGACAGTGATGACGAGATAAAACCCGAAGATTTTAGGAAACTCCAGGAACTGAAACCTAAAATCAAAGATTTTGATATAGTGCTGCTGGACTATGTGTACAATCACGATGAGAAGGATAATCCTACCTTGGTGCTCCCTCGAGAGCGCATCGTAAGAAACTGTAACTATATTAAGTGGCATGATCCCATCCATGAGTATCTGAACATGGACGTGCCACCAAATAAGATTCTCAAAACAAAGATCAAAATTGAGCATTACAGAACGCGCGCCTACGATCCGAGTAGGAACCTGGACGCTTTGAGGCTCGCCTATAAGGATGGTAAATGCTCTCCTCGCCTGAAGTTTTATTTCGGGAAAGAGCTATCTGACTGTGGCTATTGGGAAGAGTCGGTAAAAGTCCTGGAGCCGTACATAGAGGAAGCTGCGGATTTCCGGGATAATATGACTGTAGCGTGCATTAGACTGAGCAAATACTACTACGAAAATAAGAACTACTCAGCTGCGAAAACATACTCCATGAAGGGTATCCGATTCAATAGTATCTATGCTGAAAATTACGTGACTTTAGGGGTCATATTCGAGATAGAGAATGATCTCGATTCTGCTGCGAGCTACTACAAAGAGGCCCTCACGAAGAAGCTTGAAGGTGGAATGTCTCAGATAGTTGATTTTTATGGGTTCATACCAGCGGCAAAACTGGCTATACTCTATTTCACCAAGAGAGATTATGAAGAGTGCCTGAAATACTGTGATGTGGCTCTACAGCATAAGTCAGATAATGCTCAGATTATAGAGCTGAGAAAGACTGTGTCTATAGAGATAGAGCGTATGAAGAAGGGCAGTACTATACGGGAAGAGGATGAAAGCAAGCTACGTAAGCTACTAGCAGAGCTTGATTTTACTATGAGCGTACAGAAGAACAACAATGAATACGCGGACATCAGGATATCTCGTATCAGGAAACTCGAGGTGGTCTGGATGGTACCGGTGCTGGATATAGATAACCCATCTATACGGATACGCCGGTATAATGTATCGAAGAAGATGGAGCAGATGAAGATATCCAGTAGGATTATCACGGAGTACTATGGTAAGAGTGCGTTCGAGCTCAGAAATGAGATAGGATCTGCGTCAGTAGTCGTATTCACTCAGTACAGTAATTTTGATATGGATCTCATGCGGTATATCAAGCCTCTAGGGATCAAGACTGTGTTTGATCACTGTGAGGCCATATTCGGGTATCCGTTTGAGCATGAGTGTATGTTGGAAGCTGATATGGTAGCGTGCTGCTCTACGAAACTGGAGGAGATGACTAGGCAGAAGGGCATATCTCGTACTGTGGTGCTGAAAGACGCTGTAGAGGAGAGGAAACCATCTACAGAGAGAGTATATACGGATAGGTATCCTAAACCTAAAGCGGGGTACCTAGGTATGGGAGGCAATCAATGGTTGATTTCGGAATGGTTGAAGGACACTATAGAGTCTGCTGGATATGAGATAGTTCTATGTACAGAATGGGGAAATGCCACTAATAAATGGTCGATAGACACGTGGCCTGACGTAATGAATGAGTGCGACGTCATACTGTGTCCTCAGCGTGTGGATGTACAGCCTGCTAAAAGTAGCGTGAAAGCAACTACAGCGATGGCATTGGGTATGCCTGTACTGGCGTCCCCTCTACAGGCGTACAAAGAGGTTATACAGCACGGTGTGAATGGGTATATCTGCGATACTAAAGAGGATTGGTATAATGCTCTGGTAACACTGAAAGACCCTATTTTGAGAAAGCAGGTAGGTACTGCTGCTGTAGAGGCTGTAAAAGGTTACTCATTGAGCAATATCACAAAAGAGTGGGTAGATACTCTGGATAGCCTCATCAATGATAGGCTCAAGTTCCCGGAGCCTGTGACTGTAGAGGCAGTACCTGAGCGTAACATCGTGGATATTATCATTGCCAACTATGGCAATGTAGAGTATCTGAAGATGTGCATGAGTTCTATTTTCATGAATACCCTTTATCCATATCATGTCATAATATCGGATGCGGGTAGTGATGAAAAGACATGGGAGTATCTGAGGACGCTGAAAGGCGTGACTATACTCGGGGAGTCTGGTAAGAGAGTGACGTTCTCGGAGGCCTGTAATGCAGGGATACAGGCGTCCAGGACTAAGTTCTTTGTGATCCTGAACTCTGACGTCATAGTATCTAAGTGCTGGCTCACGAGTCTCGTAGACAAGATGGAGCATACGGACAGGCTCGCAGCGTGTGGTGTGCTGAGTAATTGCGACCGCGGCTGGCTTTTTGGTATATCTGGTAAACCAGAGTATCCTATGCGTCTTGAGAAGTCTGGCGTAGACCTCGTGCCTGGTATGAAGATAGGTACGATACAACCTCATGTGGAAGAGCTCTATGGTTTCATGAAGAAGTCTAATGAGACCTACAAGGGTAAATTTGTGAAGCAGGAGTGGGTAGCAGCGTATGCTACTATATTTGCTCGGTGCGCGATCGATGAGGTTGGGTTGTTCGACACTCAGTACAAAAACGGGTGTGAGGACTGGGATCTTTGTCAGCGCCTGTCCCGGTATGGGTATGCGATAGGGCAGGCTATAGATTCTTTCGTATACCATTTTGGTGGGGTGACTAGAGGTAGCTACGAGGAAGAGAACAGGGAGTCCTATAAGAAAGAGGATATGGAGAATCACGTCAAAATGCGTCGGAAGTGGGATAAGGAGCGCGTGATGATCTATACCGGCAAAGCTTGGGAGCCGTGGTCCAGGCAGAAAGTAGACGAAGGCATGGCGGGATCAGAGACGTGGGCAGCGTATTTGGCTAGGGAGTTTGTGAAAAAGGGGTATCGGACTACGATCTATAACGATCTCCTCACGGATGATAAGAGTAAAGCTGTACTGGATCCTGTGCATGATGACCAGGGTAAACTGGTGGGAGATGTGATCTACAGGGATTACACGAATCTCAATGAAGATGTGAAGTATGATGTAGTGGACTATTTCATATCATCTCGTACTTTGGAGCCGTATCATGGTAATGTGCATAGTTTGAAGAACTATGTTATGATTCACGACGTCTGGCTCTCGGGGGATCCTAATTTTGATATCATGCCATGGAGGATCCACGGGTATGCGTATCTATCTGAGTGGCATAAAGAGTTTCTCAAGCAGCATCATAAGATGCCTGAGGACAAGATGTTTCTCACGGCTAACGGGATAGATCATACCCTATATGCCGATGTGGATACGTATGAGAAGAAGAACCAGACTGTATACAGCTCGAGTCTGGATAGAGGACTATATCAGTTCCTGATGATGTTGCCGGAAATTAGGAAAGCCGTGCCTGATTTTAAAGTGATAGTGACATACGGTATGCTAAATTGGGAGGCGGCCATAAAAGCTCGGAATGATATGCAGGCTATGGAGCTGCTCAACAAAATAAAGGTTTTGATGGAGCAACCTGGGGTGGAGTATTTAGGGAGAGTTAACAAGAAGAAATTATCTGAGTTGCAAAAGGAGTCTAAAGTATTTTTATTTCCGACGCATTTTTCAGAAACATTTTGCTGCACGGCTTCAGAAAATGGATTATCCAAAAATCCCATACTCTCGACTGATTTTGCTGGGCTCAAGACTACAGTAGGATCCGCGGGGATATTGCTATCTCATGAGGGCATATCTCGTGATTTGGACTATCCTGATACATATAAACGTAGGTTCATTGAGGAGTCTATACGTCTGCTCAAGGATGATGGCTATCGTAATGAGTGGGCTATGAAGGCTTACAATAAGATGCAGGCGTATAGGTGGGACAAAGTGGCGGAGGGTTGGATAGCGCAGTTTAAGAAATAGCGCAAATAATAGACAGCAGTACATCAAGAGAGCCTAGGTAGAGATGATCTACCTAGGCTCTAATAATTTACTAATATGTTGGTGTTTACTGTACGGAGGTATTTTATGGACAAGATTTCATCGAGGCTCGATGCCGTAGCTGACTCTTTAGAGGCTCGAGGTTTCATCAAAGAGGCGTATGAGATCGACAAGGTAGCTGATGCTATAGAAGTAGCAGCAATAGCTCCAGTAGGTAATTATTATGTTGTGACCTATGTAGCTGCTACAGGAAAAAAAGGTGTCGTAGGTTTGTATGCAGCGAATCCAGCGGATGCTACTAAAAGAGTAGAACATATGATATCTGCGGATGTAGGTGGTAAAGTTACTAGTGTAAAGCCAGGAAGAGAGCAAGAGTTAGAGATCCAATAAGATAGATTTTCGTAGAGTACTTTAACCAGGAGAGATGTCATGTCTACACAGTTTGACACAGTCGGTATGCCGAGTTTCACGCAGAATGAGCCCGTAAAAGGCGGCCTGTTGAATACCGAGAGAGGGAATCCTTTGGGAGACAAAGTCGACAACACTGCAGGTACGATTGTCACTCCCGCGGCACAGGGCCTGAGCACGAATATGGGAGCAGAGATTGAAATGCAATCTAGACCCAGCACTCTGTACTAAAGCGATAATAATCAATTAATATCTGATAGTAAGTAGAAGCCCATAACGGGCATATTCATAAAACTCACACGTATTTCTAGGAGGATGTATTATGGCAGCTCCAGGGACATTGACAGTAAAATATTTCGGTACCAACGTTGGAAAGATCTATCTCTCCGACATCGATCGCCGTCATCAGCTGGGTGGAGCACCTGAGGATGGAAACTACAAAGCCGGTCAGGACGAGTACATGACGTGGGGAGAGATCAAAGTCCTGATGTACACAGATGATGTGATTTATAGCAGGCTGAATGGCGTCCTCAACTATTTCTCCACAGAAGGCAGTTCGATCATTTTCAAGAGCAACGGCGCACCGCTGACCCTCGTCGACGGTACGGACACTGCAGCAAACGAGAGGCCTCGTGGTGACTATGCGAACACAGGTCTGTTCGATGATAGTTTCATCAACAATGTGCTGGCTGGCAACTACACCACAGGTAGCGCAGGTACCCTCGGCACTGGTGCCACGGGATACTACATCAACGGAACAACTGGATACAACTACGGCAACGTACTGTAAACAGCAGTATCCGGTCGATCGATAGGACGGGGTTGCCGGGGTAGCACAAACCTCGGCAACCTTTTTTATATAGCACACCCCAAATAAGATGGGATAAGACATATGTCGGATAATCTGCACGGTGACCTGATCTGCACCAAAGACGGATATAAAACCTGTGATCTTTACCTGGCAGCGTTTTTTGCTACCAGCGGATGCCCGATAAAGAGCACCACGCGAGACGCAAAGAAAGTGTATTTTTATTTTGAGAGTAATGAAATCGTTGATAGGCTGAAGTCCTCGTACTTTTTGAGACAGGGTAAAGTAGATGCCCTGTCATATGCAGACAACGTGAAATCCCTGAAAAGCCTGTGCGCCAGCATACTCAGCAATGAAATAAAGCGAATTTGATAAACAAGGAACATCTCCATGGATATTTATCAAGGCAGTATAGGGACAGTGTCCCCGGCTTTTGGGAACTACACCCTGCAGACCTATATCAATATTGACAAGATGGGTGCAGGAGTGACAGGCATAGTGGGCCCGCTCGCTGGGCAGGGAGTCACCGGTACAGGTACTCTGACCGCGGTATCCTGGGACGTGGGGGTGACAGGTATCGTAGGCTCTCAGGCCACAAATTCCAAACATGGGTATTTCCTATGAAGACATCAGTCGTAGCGGCGATGAAAGAGTTCGCCAGTAAGAATCTCAAGCTGAAAGACGTCTCTTTTGTCGATTTTGACTCTATCGACCTGGAGGAGATGGACGCCTCCATCACTGAGGCTGATCTACAGGAGTTTTCAGCCAGCGTAGAGGTCTCTGCTAATCTCAAGATCACCTATGATGGAGTGCTCCCTGAGAGCTATAGGATACTGAATAGTATGCTCCAGGACTGGGTAGATGACCATGATGAGGAGCTCAAGAAGGTCATAAATCCAAAGCTCATACCGTTCCTGAAGGAGCATTACAAGGATGTAGATGTCAGTGACCTCAAAGAGGATTTTGACGACTATATCTGGGAGGATCAGGTTGATTACATGCCGGAGATCGATGAGGATAAGAAAGAGATCAAATTCGTGGTGGATTTGGTCCTGGAGGTAGAGGAGCAGGAAGAAGATGGTGATTGAGAAGGCTAGTAGTCTACCGCACAGGAATAGGCCGGTCGAGAGATCGGCCTGTTTCTTTTTTAGGGTTCAGGGGCACATAGAATCGATACGGGAGAATTAGGGCTTTTCAAGCGCCAGGTAGCGATAAGATCAAGTGCGTCATTGATATGGAGTGGTGCCACAGAGATGTCTCCGAAAAATAAGTCGTAAGCTAATGTATAATCAACGTCTTCTGGTCCTATATAGGCATATTTTGCGAGGTTGGCCCAGTAGGACATATATGACTCAAGCTTTTGTGGATCACAGCTGTCCATGAGAGCCTTGTATATATACGATGCCGTAGGCCACCCGGGTTTGAAATTAAAAAGGTTGTTGGCCTCTTTAACTAAAGAATCCCTCAGAGCACGGAGTTCTTCTTTGGTGTACACGGATCACCTAAGGTTGAGATTCTCAGACGGTTGCTTCATACGCCAGATCGCTACAGGCTCTAACAAGTCGTTGATATGGAGGGGTGCTGACGATATATCTCCGAAAATGAGATCGTAAGCGAGCGTGTAGTCTATTTGGGAGTTCTCGTTCGCTGGAATATGACGGACTGCCTCTGCGGCGTGCTTCATTTCCCTTTGTAGCTTCCCTATGTCGCTCTCTGTACACAGCATATCGATAAGGTAGTTCATCGTCCAAGAATGAGGCTCGAATGGCTCTTTTCGGGCATTACGAGCCTTTAAGAGCAGGTCCCTGAGTTCTGTCAGCTGTTCTCGTGTATACATGGATATCTTTCCATAGGTGAGTTAGGGCTCTTCAACCGCCAGACAGCGATGAGCTCGAAGGCATCGTTGATATGTAGGGGAGCCGAGGATATGTCCCCAAAAAATAAGTCGTAAGATAGTTTATAATCAATATCTTCCGGGCCTGTAGAGGCGCATT